>Ga0268266_10002208_pt1 | contig 21280 bp, 19 predicted proteins | sample KBSS13metaG_FD_190356 | JGI IMG/M metagenome (GOLD analysis project Ga0268266, IMG submission 190356) | Switchgrass rhizosphere microbial communities from Kellogg Biological Station, Michigan, USA - KBS S1-3 metaG (SPAdes) (version 2) | ecosystem: Host-associated > Plants > Roots > Rhizosphere... | reverse complement strand
CCAGGGCGCACATTACCTCTCTGGTCTCACGTCGCACCAGAGCCAGCTTCGTCCGACGGCGGGAGAACGCGCCGCGATGTAAGCTTGGCCAATGGCCGCTGACACCATCTTCGGCAAGATCCTGCGCGGCGAGATCCCGTGCCACCGCGTCTACGAGGACGAGCACGTGCTCGCGTTCCTCGACGTCAACCCGCTATCGCGCGGCCACGTGCTCGTGATCCCGAAGCAAGCGGTCGCGACGCTCGACCAGCTCTCCGACGAGTCCGCGGCTGCGATCGGCCGCGCGCTGCCGCGGCTGTCACGTGCAGTGCTCGCGGCGACCGGCGCGAACGCGTTCAACGTGCTGCAGAACAACGGCACGCTCGCGCACCAGGTCGTGATGCACGTGCACTTTCACATCATCCCGAAGTACGAGGATGGCAGCGGGCTCGGCATCGGCTGGCCCGCCGCCAAGCTCGACAACGGCGCAGAGCTCGCACGATCGATCGCGAGCAAATTGTGAGAGTCACTGCCGCGCTCCTGGCGCTGGCATGCAACGGTTGCTTCTACGCGAGCTACGTCGCACAAGGCGCGGCCGGTCAGGTCGATCTGCTCGCGACGGCGCGCCCGCTCGCCGACGTGATCCGCGATCCCAGCACGCCGGTGCGCACTGCGGTCGAGCTCGCCGAGATCCCCGCGATCAAGCAGTACGGCCGGAGCTACGGCCTGCGGATCCGGCGCAACTACGAGACGTATGCCGATATCCACCGCCCTGCCGCGGTGTGGTTCGTCGGCGCCTCGGATCCGGTCGCGTTCAAGCCGCGCAAGTGGTGCTTCCCGATCGCGGGCTGCTTCACGGGCGTCGGCTTCTTCGACGAGGACGACGCGATCGCGTTCGAGCAGAAGCTCGAATCGCAAGGGTTAGACGCGTTCGAGCGCCCTGCGGCCGCCTACTCGACGAGCGGCTGGTTCCCCGACCCGGTGCTGTCGACCATGCTCGGAGCGGGCGACGACGCCCTGCCCGAGCTTGCCAACGTCATCCTGCACGAATCGGTCCACGCGACCGTGTTCGTCCCCGACGAGCCTTTCTTTAACGAAAGTTTCGCCGAGTACATCGCTGACGCACTCACGGATCATTGGATCACCGTGAGGTTCGGACCAGGCTCGCCGGAAGACATGGCGTGGACGCTCGGCCAGGCGCTCCACTACCCGCGCACGCAGCGCACGCTCGCCGCGCACGAAGCACTCGACGCGGTCTACAAGTCGAAGATGTCGCGCGAGCAGAAGCTCGCCGCGAAGGCCAAGATCATCGACGACCTCGTCGCAGATCTGAAGATGCGCAAGCGGCCGAACAACGCGACACTTACGGAAGCGAAGGTCTACAACGGCGGCGCCGCATCGATGCTCCAGGCGCATCGCGCGTGCGGCGATCTGCGCTCGCTCGTCGAGGCAGCCAAGACGCTCAAGCGCTCCGACTTCGCGAAGACGCTGCAAGACGACCTCTCGCCCGTCGCGATCACGCTCGCGGCGCGCTGCCTGGCGCTGAAAACTGGCCCAGCTCACACCGCGAAGTCACGATAACCATCCGATGCGGTCGCTTCTCGTCGCCACCAGTCTGCTCCTGCTCGCGACGCCCGTCGGCGCCAAGACCAAGCGCCACACGAAACGCGCGGCGCACGCGTCGAAGAAACTGCATCGCTTCACGCACGCGTTCGAAGCGCCCGTAGCCGTGCTCGGCCAATCGATCGGCGAGCCGTGGGCCGGCCACCTGCACGATCCCGACGAGCTACCCGCCGGCGACGGCTACGTGATCCGCCGGCCGTGGCGCGCGTTCGGCACGCGCACGACCGTCGATTACGTGCTCCACGCGATCCGCGACATCCGCGAGCGCTTCCCCGACATTCACGTGCTCGCGATCGGCGATCTGTCGCAGAAGATCGGCGGCGCGATCACCGAGCACCACTCGCACCAATCCGGCCGCGACGCCGACATCGGCCTCGTCTACAAGCACAAGCCGGTTGGGTTTCCCGCCAACTTCGTGACCGCGACCGAGGAGAACCTCGACTGCCCCGCGACGTTCGCGCTGCTCTCCGACTTCGCCGAGACCGCCAAGCTCGACGGCGGCGCGCAGGTGATCTTCCTCGACTACAACGTGCAGGGCATCCTGTATCGCTGGGCCCACGACGCCGGCGTCGACGACGACAAGCTCGCGCACCTGTTCGAGTACCCGCATCGCGGCTCGTCGGCGCTGGTCCGCCACTTCCCCGGCCACGACAACCACATGCACGTTCGCTTCAAGTGCCCGTCGGGCGACCACAGCTGCGACTAGCGTAGCTTGCGCAGCAGATCGCCGGCGCGCGCGATCACGCCGTCGCCGTAGAGCTGCTTGATCATCGTGCGCAGCCGCTTGGGCGCGTCCTTGGGCTGGCGGAACGACATCATGTTGATCGGCAGCGAGAACGCCTGCTCGGCGGTCGACTTGACGCGCGTGAACTCGCGAATGCCCTCGTCGCCGTGGATGCGGCCGAACCCGGAATCGCCGACGCCGCCGAACGGCAGCGTGGGAATGCCGGCGAACGCCATCACCGAGTTGATCGACGTCATGCCGGCGCGCAGGCGATCGGCGATCGCGCGCGCGGCCTTGCCGGCGAACACCGTCGAGCCGAGGCCGTACTTGCTGTCGTTCGCGAGCTTGACCGCCTCGTCGACGGACTTGACCTTCGCGATCGGGATCACCGGACCGAACGTCTCCTCGGTCATGATCTTCATGCCGTGGCCCACGCCGGTGAGCACGGTCGGCTGGATGTAGCTGCCGCTGATCGCGTCGGGACCGCCGGTCAGGATCTTCGCGCCCTTCGCGACGGCGTCCTCGAGGTGATCCTTGACGATCGCGACCTGCGCGGGCGAGGTCATCGCGCCGAGGTGGCCGTCGTCGCCGCCGACCTTGAGATCGCGCACTTGCTTGACGACCTCGTCGACGAACCGATCGTAGACGCCCTCGGTCACGTACACGCGCTCGACCGAGATGCAGGCCTGACCCGCGTTGGTGAGCCCGCCGAACACCGCGGCCTCGGCGGCCTTGTCGAGATCGGCGTCGTCGTCGACGATCATCGCGTCCTTGCCGCCGAGCTCGAGCAGCACGGGCGTGAGCCGCTCGGCGGCGGCCATCATCACGCGCTTGCCGGTGGCGGCCGAGCCGGTGAACGCGATCTTGTCGACGGCGGACTTCGCGAGCGCCGCACCGGTCGCGCCGGCGCCGGTGACGACTTGAAGCAGATCGGACAGCGCGAACGTCTTGCGCGCGATCTTCTCGATCTCGAGCGCGACGAGCGGCGTGAGCTCGCTCGGCTTCCACACGACGGCGTTGCCGGCGGCGAGCGCGTACGCGATCGAGCCCATCGGCGTGAACAGCGGGTAGTTCCATGGGCCGATCACACCGACGACGCCGAGCGGGTGATAGCTGACCGTCGCGCGGAAGTTCGCGAGCACGCCCGAGCCGACCTTCTTCGGCGCGAGCGCGTGCTCCGCGCGATCGGCCGCGTGCTTGAGATGCGACAGCGCCATCAGCACCTCGGTCAGCGCCTCGATCTCGGGCTTGCCATTCTCGCGATGCAGGATGTCGGCGATGGCGTCGGCCGATGCGGCGAGCGCGCGCCGAAACGCGCCGAGCTCTTCCGCGCGCGCGGCGAACGAGCGCTGCGACCAGTGGGCGCCGGCGAGCCGCGCACGCGCGACCGCGGCATCGACGTCGGCGGCCGAGAAGATCGGCACGCTGCCGATCACTTCACCCGTCGATGGGTTGTAGCTGGACAGCCGGTCGGAGGATTGCGCGATCGCCATGGACCGCACCGTAGCTAAGGCCGTGCGGCCGAGCTATCGGTATCTGACGTCATCGCGATGCCGACTCCCGCGGCGAGGCCGAGTGCCATGAGCACGATTAAGATCAGCCAGCCGCGATTCGACCGAATGCGCATGTCGACCGGCGGCGGAGTGGCGATGCGCGTGGCGCTCGCCTCGGGCTGCACGATCGGCTTGATTCCGGTGGACCAGCCGAGCTTGTCGTCGATCAGCGGAATCGCACCGGGATTGCTCTGTGTGGTCGGCTCGGTGCCGAGTCGCAGCGGCGCGTTCGCGTGCGGCGGCGTCGCCGGCAACCCGTGGCTCGGCGTCGCGGCCGGAATGTCGTGAGGCTCGTACACCGGCGCGACCGCCGGCACGCGCGGTTCCATCTGATCGGCCTGCGCGACCAGCTGCTGCGCGAGCCCGTCCGCCATGATCGCCGTCTTCTCGTTGTCGGACGGATCGGCGTCGAGCTCGGCGGCATCCTGCGCCGAGATCTGCGTCGCGTCGGCGGCGTCGACGACCCACGGCTCACGCTTGGAGCCGAACAGCTGAACCATGAACCGCCCGAGCGTCGTGTTCGAGCCGGTCAGCTTCGAGCGCACCGCGAACGCATCGATCGCTTCGATCATCTCCTGTGCGGTCTGGAACCGCGCGTTCGGATCGCCCGCGAGCGCGGTCAAGATGATCGCCTCGAGCTCGCGCGGATAGCCCGGCACTGCCACCGACGGCATGATCACGTCGCCGGCGACGATGCGCTTCATCGTCTCGAAGTCGTCGTTGCCCTTGAACGCGCGGCGCAGCGTGGTCAGCTCGTACAGGCAGATGCCGAGCGCGAAGATGTCGCTGCGGCGATCGATCGGCTTGCCCTTGCACTGCTCGGGCGACATGTAGCCGTACTTGCCCTTGATCATGCCGCCGACGGTCTTGGTCGCGCGCTCCTCGGCTTTCGCGATGCCGAAATCGAGAACCTTCACGCTCCCGTCGAAGCCGACCATGATGTTCGCCGGCGAGATGTCGCGGTGGACGATGTTGAGCGGCTGGCCCTGCTTGCCGCGACGCTCGTGTGCGTGATGCAGCCCGGCGGCGGCGCCGCTGACGATCATGAGCGCGAGCTCGAGCGGGATCGTCCAGCCGCGGCGCAGCGTGGTCTCGAGGATCGCGCGCGCGTTCTCGCCGTGCACGTACTCCATCGCCATGAAGTACGCGCCGTCGGCCTGATCGACCTCGTAGACCTGCGCGACGTTCTGATGGTTGAGTGTCGCGGCGAGCTTGGCCTCGTCGAGGAACATCGTGACGAACCGCTCGTCGCTCGCGCGCTCGCGCAAGATCGTCTTGAGCACGACGTGGCGCTCGAACGCGCCGAGCCCGCTCTGCCGCGCGAGGAAAATCTGCGCCATGCCACCCGTCGCGAGGTGGCTGATTACCTCGTAGCGCCCGACACGTCTGGGCGCCCCTGAGGACGGGTCGGGCGGCACCACATCGTGAAGGATCGGCGTCTATCGCGAGGGTGTCAAGCTCGGCCTTCCCCGCGACCGCTCGCTACAAACTCTGTGATACTCGGCGCGGTGGCGAACCCGACCTACGAGATCGCGTTGTCTGGCGCGATCCCGGCGCTCATCGCGATGTGGCTGGTCGACCGGCTCGATGCCAAGCGCCCCGAACCGCCGCGGCTGAGACGGCTTGTTGCATTCGGCGGCATGCTTTCGGTCATCCCCGCGATCGTCATCGAGCTGACGCTCGGCGGCTCGGTGGGCGCGCATCTCCCACCCGCGATCACGTATCAAGGCGCCGCGTTCCAGGCGTTCGTGATCGCGGCGTTCGTCGAGGAGGCCTGCAAGCTCGGCGTCGTGTACTGGCTCGTGTGGCGGCGGCCCGAGTTCGACGAGCGCATGGACGGCATCGTCTACGCGAGTCGCGCCGGCCTCGGCTTCGCGCTGGTCGAGAACGTGCTGTATCTGCTCAACCAGCAGACGCTCGGCGGTCAGCTCACGCTATGGGTGACGCGCGCGGTGCTGGTCGTGCCCGGCCACGCGATGTGGACCGGCATGGCGGGCGCGATGATCGCGCGCCGGCGATTCGACGGCCGCGGGCTCGGGCTCGTCGGCGGCTACTTGCTCGCGGTCGCGTTCCACGGCGCGTACGACTGCTGCGTGTTTCTCCAGCAGCCGCTGCACTACGAAGGTCACGTCGCGCTGGTCGCGCTGGTCGTGCCCACGCTGATCGCGCTCACGGTGCTCGCGTTCGTCGTGCTGCGCACGATGGCGCGCACCGCGCTCAAGCTCGACGATGCCGACGCAGCACGGCGATCGGCACTGCCAGTCCCATGACGACGCCGAGCCCGAACGCGATCGCTCCGGAGCCGAGCACCAGCGGCATCTCGCGCGGCAGCTCGACCACGAAGTAGGCGGCGCACGCGATCGCACACGCGATCGACACGAGCGACATCTTGGACACGAGCACCGGCGTGCGCCGCGCGGCGATCCCGCCGGCCACCGCGAGCAAGAGAATCATCGAGAGCAGCGCCGCGGCGCCCGTCGCGATCGCGCTGCGCATCCAGAGATCGGTGCCGCCCGTCCACGCGAGCCCACCGGCGCGGCAGTTCCCGCCGAAACAATGATGCGAGCCGAACGGGCCGACCGTGACCTCGCCGATCGTCCACCACGGCGCCACCCACACCGACGTCGCGAACGCCATCGCCGCGAGGATGGGCACGGTCACGTACAGCCAGCGAGCACGCTGCATATCGACGCGGGCGCATCATGGAGACGGCCGCTGCGCGGTGCAATCACAAACTGGCACCGACTTACATAAGCTTAGAAATTCGCACGCCTACATTGAAACTTGGTGCTCCAACAGAAAAAACTGGACGTCCGTGATGAAGCGCGCCGTCCTCGTCCTGGCCCTCGTGTTTGGCGGCACCGCCAGCGCTGACGAGCTGACGATCGCCACGCGGATCCAGATGGGAGCGGCCGACGCGTATCACGGTGCAGTCGCCGCGATCGCGCGCGTCGTGCCCGCGCCGATTCCCGATATCACGATGCTCACGACTCAGCCGATCCCGCAGACGCTGAGCTCGGGCTACGGCTGGCGCGACGATCCGATCCGTCACACGTGGCGGTTCCACAGCGGCACCGACTTCCCGGCCGACTACGGCACGCCCGTGCTCGCCGCTGGTGCCGGCAAGGTCATCTTCGCCGGCCGCTACTCCGGCTATGGCAACTGCGTTCAGATCGATCACGGCAACGGCGTGATCACGCTCTACGGTCACATGCAGCGGATCCTCGTCAAGAAGGACGCGGTCGTCGCGGCGGGCGATCAGATCGGCAAGGTCGGCTCGACCGGTCGCGCGACCGGCCCGCATCTCCATTTCGAGATCCGCCTCGACAACCGGCCGGTCGATCCGGTCGCCGCGATGACGATCGCGCAGGAGTGGCGCGATTCGCCGATGGCCGGCCGGATCGCGGCGTATCAGCTCACGCCGGAGCACCAGAAGCATCTGCGCGCGTACAGCGATCGCCGTGACGGTCATCCGAGCGGCCCGCGCCCCGAGCGCGCCGGCCACACGAAGCAGCCGCAAGTGCTGTGGTGAAGCTCGCGGCGCTCGTGGTCGTGGCGATCGCGGCGTGCGATCCGCCGCCGCCCGCGGCCGCTGCACCGGCGACACCGACGCCGGCGGCTCCACGCGCACCCGTGAAGCGACCGGCGCCGCGCAATCCGATCCTCGTGCTCGGCATGGGCGAGGATCCGAAGCTCACCGCCCAGGTCGAGCAGGTGCGCGCCGCGAACCATGTGGCAGCGATCGGCCTCGCGGTCGTGCGCGGACCGATCGTCACGCTCGCCGTCGCGGGCACGCTGCCGGGCGCGAACAAGCCGCTCGAAAGCTCGGATCGGCTCACCCTGCGCGGGTGGAACGACGCCGTCACCGCATCGATCGCTGCTCGGCTCGTCGATCGTGGCGTCCTCGGCTGGGATGCGGTCGACCCCAAGCTCGGCACGAACGACCTCGTGACGATCGTCGAGCACGCCGGGGGCAAGCCATGGCCCGAGCTGGTGCACGACGAAGTGTTCGTACCGCTCGGCATGGCGGACTGTGTGGCCGCTCCCTCATCGATCTCGTGCTCGCTCGCGGATTGGGCTCGATTTGCCGCGGCGCACGCCGGCTCGTTTGCCGGTAACTGGCTGACGCCGGTCTCGCGCGACCACGTGAGCCAGTGGGTTCACGGCAGCGGCGATACCGTGCTCTCGCTCGGCAAACGCTCGGCCGTGGCGGTGTTCGCAGTAGGAACTGCTCCGGGTGCCGCGACCGCGGCGAAGCAGATCGTCGACGCACAGCTCGCGCCAGCAAATTGATCGGCTAGGGTTGGGCTGTGGAGCGTTACGTCGCCTGGCTTCGCCGGAACGCCATCGCGATCATCGCCTCGTACGCCGTGGCCCTCGGCGCCGCGGTGTACTTGGTCGCGTTTCGACTCCCGCTGTTTGCGGACTTCTCGTACTTGCTGCCGCAGGACGTGCCGGCGGTACGCGACCTCCGCAAGCTCGAAGCGCGCGTCAAATCGACCGACACCGTGCTCGCGATCGTGCGGGCACCGACTCCCGAGGCGCGCGCGCAGGCAGTCGACGAGCTCGCGACCGGCATCGGCTGGATCCGGCCGCAGCTGGTCGAGCGCGTCGACGCCGACGATACGGAGGTCCGCGCGTTCCTCAAGGCGCATCGCTACGTGCTGGTGCCGCTCGCCGACCTCCAGCACGCTCGCGACGCGCTCAAGTCGAAGCTCACCGCAGCCAAGCTCAAGGCGAACCCGCTCTACGTCGACCTCGACGATCACAGCGCCGAGGACGCGCGCGCGACCAAGGACCTCGACGAGCTGCGCGCACGCCAGCGCGAAGCCGACGACAAGCTCGACCGCCCGAGTAACGTCTCGAAGGACGGGCTGGTCGCGATGATCCAGGTCCGCACCGGCTTCCCGGCGACCGACGTCAAGCGCGGCGAGGAGCTCGTCCAGGCGTTATCCGGCGTGCGCGATCGCGTCGCACTCGCGCATCCCGGCGTCGAGATCGGCTTCACCGGCGGCGTGATCGGCGCGCTCGCCGAGCACGACGCGATCACGCACGGCATGCTCGTATCGAGCCTCGTCACGGCGGTGCTCGTCGCGCTCGTGCTCGCGCTGTACTTCCGCAGCGCCACGCTGCTCGTGCTGCTCGTCGGCACGATCGGCGTCGCAACCTCGGCGGCCTTCGGCGCTGCCGCGTTCACCGTCGGCCACCTCAACGCTGCAACCGCGTTCCTCGGCGCGATCATCGCCGGCAACGGCATCAACTACGGCATCTTGATGATCGCGCGCTACCTCGAGGAGCGCCGCCGCGACGAAGGCATCGACGCGTCGCTGGCCGTCGGCATCTCGACGACGCTGCGGCCGACCGCGGTCGCCTCGCTCGGCGCGGCGATCGCCTACGGCTCGCTCGCGGCGACCAGCTTCAAGGGCTTCTCCGACTTCGCCGTGATCGGCGCGGTCGGCATGCTGCTGTGCTGGATCGCGACGTACACGCTGTTGCCCGCGCTCATGATCGTGTTCGGCCGGCACGTTCGTATCGCCGAGAGCGGACCGCTGATCGGGCGCGTGCTCGCGCGGCTGCTCGGGTTTCGCAACGCGCGGCGCGTCACTGCCGGCGCGCTCGTCGTCGTCGCGGCCGCCGGCGGCATCGTCGCGCGCTACGTGTCGTCGGATCCGTTCGAATACGACATCAAGCAGCTGCGCTCCGAAGGTCCCGACGCGATCGTCGCGCGCAAGTGGATGGCGCTCTCGGACGCCACGTTCGGCCGCGGTTACTCCGGCCGCACGATCATCGCAGCCGACTCGCGCGCGCAGGTGCCGAAGATCGTCGACGCGCTCCAGCAGGTCGACGTCGGCAAGCCGGCCGATCAGCAGACGTTCGGCTCGGTCGATTCGATCGAGATGTTCGTGCCCGACGACGAGCCCAAGCGCATCGCTGCGCTCGACGAGCTGCGCGCGCTGATCGACGATCCGGCGCTCGCCGATCTCGACCCCAAGCAGCAGCGCGAGCTCGAGGCGCTGCGACCACCGGATCACGTCGAGCCGATCACCGTCGACAACTTGCCGCCGAACCTGCGCGACAAGTTCGTCGAGAAGGACGGCCGCGTCGGCTACCTGATCTCGATTCGCCCGGCGAACAAGCTCGACGAGTGGAACGGCCGTGACCTCATCCGGTTCGCGAACGCCGTGCGCGTGATCCATCTCAGCGGCGGCGGCACCGTGACCACGTCGGGCTCGAGCGTGATCTTCGCCGACATCGTCGATTCGATCGCGCAGGACGGCCCGAAGGTCACGCTGATCGCCGGCGCGCTGTTGATCGTGATGGTGATCCTGCTCGTCGGGCCCAACCGGCGCGGCGGCGCCGTGCTGTCGGCGACCACGACCGGCTCGCTGCTGATGATCGCCGTCTGCGCGCTGCTCGGCCTCAAGGTGAGCTTCCTCGACTTCATCGCGCTGCCGATCACGCTCGGCCTCGGCATCGACTACGCGATCAACGTCGCGCACCGCCAGTCCGAGGACCTCGCGCCCGATCCGCTCGTCACGCTGCGCACGTCGGGCAGCGCGGTGTTCATCTGCTCGCTGACCACGATCATCGGCTACGGCTCGCTGCTCGTCAGCCAGAACCTCGCGATCCGCGGGTTCGGCACCGCGTCGCTGATCGGCGAGGTCACGTGCGTGCTGTCGGCGCTCGTGCTCGTGCCGGCGCTAATGGCGCTGTGAGCGGCGGCGCCTGACGACGAACCACGCGCCGCCGCCGATCAGCAGCACCGCCATCACGAGCATCTCGATCGCCAGGTGGCGCGCGGAGCGGACCGGCGAGAACTCGAGGTACGTGCCCGTGAGCTCCGGCGCATCGCGCACGTCGTCGGGCCAGATGTACTCGCCGTCTCGCATCGAGTGCAGCTTGCCCTCGACGACCGTGCCCGGCGTCGCGAAGCCTTTGAAGCCGACGACCGGCAACACGGTGGTGCCGGTCGCGCACGCGTACAGGCTCGTGCTCGCGCCGACCACGCCGACGCTCTCCATGGCATCGCAACGCACGGCGACGAAGCCCGAGCGCGACGTGCGCAGCTCGCCCGGCGACAGCTGCTGCGCGCCGGCAAACGCAGACGCGTTGACCGCGAAGCCGTAGAGCCCGCCGAGCGCGAACATCGCGACGAGCAGCGCCGCGATCCGCTTGCCCGACACGCGCGATTTGCGGCCGTCGGTGCGCGGGAGCTGCGCCGCGGCGGCCTGGCTCGCCGCCGACGCGTGCGTGGCGGCGTGCGCGACGTCGCTGAAGATCGGCGCCGCGGCGACGTCCTGATCGGCCGCGCGATACGGCCCGTCCATCACCTGCGCCACGTCGTGCGCGCCGGTGAGGATCCGGTGCGCTGCAGCAGCCGCCTGGCCGCGCGCTGGCGCCGGCGCGTCGATCGATGCGAGCCGGAGCAAGCCGTACGCGAGCACGGCTTCACGCGGCGAGGCGGCGCCGAGCTCCGCGACCTCGTCGGGCGAGCGCTTGCCGTCGAGCGCGGCCCAGCGTTCGTCGAGCGAGTGCTTGATCTGCTCGCGCATCTCCGCCGGCATGCGCTCGGGATCGCAGCGCGTCCCGAACGCGAGCATCTGGAAGTCGCTCTTGCGCAGCGCGTGCGGGCCGCGCAGCGAGCGCCACGACCAAGCCCACGCGCTCGCCGCGGCAAACAACGCGGCCGCGATGTAGCCGCCGATCGCGCCCGACGCCAACGAAGCGATCACCGCGATCGGCCCCCAGCACCGCAGATACGCCGCGGCAATGCTCTTGCCGCTCATGTTGATCGAGAACCCGCGGGCGGTGTCGCCGAGGTCCTGGGTCACCCAGAACGAGCTGACCGGAATGATCGGCATGTAATAGACGTGCGCGAACGTGCTCTGCGCGTACTCGCCGCCGTGCTGTTCGACCCGTCCGTACGACCGCCTGCCGAATACGATCACCATGGGCGGCTTATATCGCGCCGGGCCGGGTGGGATCACCTCAAAACATCGAGGCCCTGCAGATCGCTCGGCGGCGGTCGTCGCTCTGTGTGTGCAACCGCCGGCGCTCCGCCGGTTGACTTGGTCGTGCCCTCCATGTTACTGCCTTATTCAAATGACCGACGGGGGCGAATCGAAACGCGGCGGGCGCCGGCCCGGGGCTGGACGGCCGCGCAAGCCGAACCAGCACGATGCGCCGCATCGCAGGCGACCGTCGCTGTCGCCAAGCCATCCGGTACACGTCGTGTTGCGGACCACCGCGTGGACGCCGCGCCTGCGCTGCGGCACGACCTATCGCGCGCTTCGCCGCGTGCTCGTGCGCTATCTCGGCCGCGCGGACTTCCGCGTCGTTCATCTCTCGATCCAGAGCAATCACCTGCACCTGCTCGTCGAGGCGGCGGATCGGCGCGCCCTCACGCGAGGCATGCAGAGCTTCGCCATCAACGCCGCCCGTGCGATCCAGCGTGCGCCCGGCAAAGTCTTCGCGTACCGCTATCACGCGACGCAGATCGACTCGGCGCGGCAGGCGCGGCACACGCTCGCGTACGTGCTCAACAACTGGCGCAAGCACCGCGAGGACGGGCGCAGCGCCAAGACGCTCGCCGCGAAGCTCGATCCGTACGCGTCGGGGCTCGCGTTCACCGGCTGGTCGCAGCGTCCGCGGTTCCGGCGCCCCGATGGCTACGAGCCATTGCCGGTGTCGCCTGCGAAAACGCACCTCTTGCGCTTCGACTGGCAGCAGTTCGGCTTGATCAGGTTTGACGAAGTCCCTGGCCCATCGATCGCTTACGCTTGCCGCTTACCGTCAGGCGACCACTTGTAGAAGCCCTCGCCGGTCTTCTTGCCGAGGTGGTTCGCGGCGACCTTGTCGCGCAGGATCTGCGGCGCACGGAACGTGTCGCCGAGCTGGCGCGTGAGGTAGTCGGCGATGCCGAGCCGCACGTCGAGCCCGACGAGATCGGTCAGCTCGAGTGGGCCCATCGGATGGCCGTAGCCGAGCTTCATCGCGGTGTCGATGTCGGCGGGCGACGCGACGCCCTGCTCGACCATCCGCATCGCCTCGAGACCGATCACGAGGCCGAGCCGGCTCGACGCGAAGCCCGGGCTGTCGGTCACCGTGATCGGCGTCTTGCCGAGGCGCTCCGCGAACGCGACGGCGAGCGCGACGGCCTCGGGGCTCGAGTGATCGTGGCGCACGACCTCGACGAGCTTCATCAGATGCACGGGATTGAAGAAGTGCATACCGACGAGCCGCGTGCGATTGCCGAGCGGCTTGGCGATGTCGGAGATCGACAGCGACGACGTGTTCGTCGCGAACAGCGCGCGCGCCGGTGCGGACTTGTCGCAGGTCGCGAAGATCTCGCGCTTGAGCTCGATGTGCTCGGGCACGGCCTCGATCACGAGATCGGCGTCATCGCAAGCGTGCTCGAGATTGTCGCGCGGAGTGACGCGGGCGAGCGCAGTCTCGCTGTCGACCTGAGCGAGCTTGCCGAGCTCGACGGCCTTCGCGAGGTTCTTGCCGATCTTTCCGAGTGCGGCTCGGGCGGCGCCCTCGAGCGCGTCGAAGATGCGGACGTGGCACCCGGCTTGCGCGCACACCTGCGCGATGCCGTGGCCCATCGTACCCGCGCCAATCACCGTCACGGTGCGAACTCGATCAACGGTTGGAAGCGTCACGGGCGGACCATACTGCGGTAGGGTCGCCGCGTGCACGCACTCGATGCCGATCGCCTCCAGCGCGACCTCGAGGCGATTTTTGGCCCGCGCCGCGTCTCGACCCGCGCGGTCGACCTCGAGACCTACGCGCGCGACATGTGGCCGCGCATGCTCATCGAGCATCGCGACGGCACGCCGGCACCGCAGCGGCCGTACGCGGTCGTGTGGCCCGAGCACGTGCGCGAGATCGTCGCGCTGGTCAAGCTCGCGCGCGAGCAGCGCATCCCGATCGTGCCGTACGGCGGCGGCTCGGGTGTGTGCGGCGGCGCGGTGCCGTTGCGCGGCGGCATCACGATCGATACCAAGCGCATGCAGCAGCTGCGCGCGGTACACGCCGACGAGCTGATCTGCGACGTCGAGGCGGGCTTGAACGGCGAGCGGTTCGAGCGCGAGCTCGCGCGCCGCGGCTACACGTTCGGCAACTTCCCGTCGTCGATCTACTGCTCGACGGTCGGCGGCTGGCTCGCGACGCGCGCCGCCGGCCAGCTGTCGACGAAGTACGGCAAGGTCGAGGATCGCGTCGCCGGGCTCACCGTCGTGACCGGCCGCGGCGAGATCATCGAGACCGACGGCCCGTCGCGCGCGCTGCGCGGCCCGAGCTGGACGCAGCTCCTGTGCGGCAGCGAAGGCACGCTCGGCATCATCACGTCGGCGCGGCTGCGCGTGTCGCCCGCGCCGCAGCTTCGCGTGTTCCGCGGCTTCGACATCGAGGACATCGCCTCTGGCGTCGCCGCGATCCGCCGCGTCGTGCAAAAGGGCCTGCGGCCGGCAGTCGTGCGGCTTTACGACGAGCTCGACACGCTGCTCAACTCGTTCACGCATCACGACGCGGCGGCCGATCACGACGAGCCCGCGCTCGCCGCGCCCGTGCCGCTCCTCGCGACCGGTGCGCTCCCGGCATGGCCCGAGGGTCCGGCGCCGGAGCCGAGCTTCGTCGAGAAGCTCGTCGGGCTCGCGAAGGGCAAGGGCGTCGCAGGTTTCCGGGGCGGCGCGTTCAAGGCGGCGCTCGGCCAGAGCGAGCTGGTCAACAAGCTGTTCGGCGCTGTCGAGCGCGTCGCGCGTCGCGGCTGCCGGCTCGTGATCGGCCTCGAAGGCGCGCGCATCCGGACCGAGGTCGAGGCCGCGCTGACGTTCGCCGAGCTCGAAGCGGCCGGCGCGCGCGACCGCGGCGAAGATCCGGGCTGGTCGTGGTACCGCCATCGCTACGCGGTGAGCTACCGGATGTCGCCGGTGTTCCGCAGCGGCGCGTTCGTCGACACGATGGAGGTCGCCGCGAGCTGGGATCGCTTGCTCGACCTCTATCACTCCGTGCGCGCCGCGATCGGCCGTCACGCGGTCGTGATGGCGCACTTCTCCCACGCGTATCCCGATGGCTGCTCGATCTACTTCACGTTCGCCGGTCACGCGCCCGACGCCGCACAGAGCGAACGGATCTACGACGCGGTCTGGCGCGACGGCATGGAAGCGACGACGCGCGTCGGCGGCACGATCAGCCATCATCACGGCGTCGGCTTGCTCAAGGCGCCGTACATGGCGGGCGAGCACCGCGAGGCGATGGCGCTGTTCGAGGCGGCGAAGCTCGCACTCGATCCCGACGGCATCTTCAACCCGGGCAAGATGGGCCTGCGGGGACGGGTGCGATGACGCTCGCCGCCGACCTCGTCACGGCCGTCGGGCCGGAGCACGTCGAGGAGCTCACCGATCCGCCGGGCCTGCGCGTGTCGCCGGGCTCGGCGCCAGAAGTCGCCGAGGTGATCCGGCGCGCGGGTGCGGCAGGCGCGGCGGTGCATCCGGTCGGCGCCGGCGGACGGCCGACCAAGGTCGAGCGCGATCCGCGCGGCGAGCGTCCACGCGTGTTCATCTCGACCGCGCGCTTGGACCAGGTGGTTCAGCTGGACGAGCAATCGTTGCTGGTCCATGCGCAGGCCGGGCTCACCGGGCTCGAGCTCGAGCGAATCCTCGCGCCGCGCGGCCTGTCGATCGGCGATTACCCGCCGGTCGTGCTGACGTCGTCGCTCGGCGGGATCATCTCGGTGCGCACGCCGGGCAAGTCGAGCGCACGCCACGGCTTCTTCGAGGAGGCCGTCGTCGGTGTCTCGGCGGTGCTCGCGGACGGCCGCACCGTGCACACGCGCGTCGCGCCGCGGCGCTCGACGGGGCCGGACCTCGCGCGCGCGCTGTGCGGCAGCGAAGGCACGATCGGCTTCATCACCTCGGCGGTGCTGCGCATCCACGCCAAGCCCGAGGCGCGGCTCGTCGCGGCGTTCGTGCTGCCGTCGGTCGATGCGGCGATCGCGGCGGTCTATCTCGCGCTGCGCGAAGAAGCGGCGCCGTCGGGCCTGCGCATCTACGACGCGGTCGAGACCGCGGTGCACTTTCCCGGCGCGAAGCTCGAGCCCGGCCAGGCGCTCCTGTGCGCGGCGACGGCGGGCCCCACCGATCTCGCGGCGTGCGACCGCGATCTGATCGCGAGCGCCGTGGTCGCCGAAGGCGGACGCACCGGCGAGCACGCGCTTGCCGAGCAGTGGTGGAAGCGAGTGCACGCGGGCGTGCCGACGCCGGGCCCGCAGCCGTCGCTCCAGATCATGGCCACGCCGAGCAAGCTGCGGCCGGTCTATCACGCGGCGATCGATCGCGCGCAGCAGCTCGGCCATACGGCGAGCGCGCATATCTCGCGCTTCGATCCGGACGGCGGGCTGGTGTTCGTCACCAGCGATGCGCCGATTGCCGAGATCGAGCGCGCCGCCGAGGTCGCCGGCGGCTATCTACTTGGTGCGCGCGCTCACAAGCTCGACGGTTATCTGCGGGCGCTGCGCGATGCGCTCGATCCCGATCAGATCATGAACCCGGGCACGCTATCGTAGCGGGGCTAGCCGATGCTGACGCTGACGCTGACACCGCGCCGCCGACCGCCGCCGCCGCCACCGCCGCCACCGCCGCCGGTGGACGTCGAGGTCGGATCGCCTTGCGCGAGCTGGCTGGGAGCCGGACCGCTCGGCGGCGCCGCCGGCGGTGCACCTTGCGCGACGGCCGAGCTCGAGCCCTTGCCCTTGTTCATCAGGCCGCCGATGAGGCTGATCATCGGCGTGATCATCGACGCGATGTTGCCCATGCCGCCGCCTCCGCCCAGCGCGCTGGCCGCGCCGCTGGTGCCCGAGGAGCCCGAGCTCGCGGCCGCCGTGGGATCCGGCGTGGTGGCGGCGGAGGCGTCTCCACCGTCGCCGCCGATGACGCGGCTCAGCACGCTGGGATCGATCGAAACAAATCTACTCCTGGGCATGCCGGTCGATAAAGCAGCCGACATGCCAGACGCATTTTGCGAAGATTCGGGGACTTGGCCGCTTCCTAATCGACCACCACGGGTGACGAACCGTAACGCGCGGTATGACTGATCGGGCACTTCGCATCGTCGGGATCGCCCTCGTGGCGGCCTGTGGCTCGAGCGCGCCGCAGCCTGCTGCGACGACGGCGCCACCGCCCGCGCAGCCATCGGGGCCGAGTGCCGCCGAGATCTCCTCCGAGCACGATCGCGCGCAACGCGCGCAGCTCGAAGAAGCACACCACAAGCTCGAGGCCGAGCAGCAAGAAGCGCTCGCGGTGACCTGCGGCGACGTCGGTCCGCCGTCGCACGAGCGCTGCTTGCCATCGTGTTATCCGACCGAAGGGCCCGATCCGCGCGCGACGCGCAAGCTCACCGGCGCGACCGAGATCGAGCATTTCATCTGCGAGACCGGCGATGGCGAGGTCGTGAGCGCCGACGAGCTCGTGAAGGTCCCGCTGCGCGCGCGCGCGTACCGCAAGCGCTTTCCGCGCGAGCACAAGAAGGGCACGTGGCAAGCAGAGCTCGAAGCGGCGTTCAAGGAACGACTGCCCGCCGGTGATGCGGTGTTCGTCACCGGACCGCGCCGCGAGCTCACGCATCCGCTCACGCACGAGAAGCTGCGCTGCGCGATGGTCGCGCGCTACTCGAAAACCGCGAAGCATCCGGTCGATCGCTGCGGCAGCACCGGCGACACGACGTGCGAGGCCGACGGCAACCCGACGTCGCGCGCGATCAACGTCGTGCACTATCGGCTCGACGAGGCCAAGCGACTGCAGGAAGCCGGCAACACCAACGACTGCCAGCAAGCCGCGCTCGAGGCGATCGCGGTCGCGCGCGGCCTGCCGCGCTGGCGCCAGTACGTGAAGCTCAACGTCCAGAAGTGGACCGACGGCCTGCGGTATCGCACGCGCTTCGACGGCCTGCTCGACGAAGATCTGCTCTTCGCGACCGTCGCCAAGCTCGGCGAGCAGGCGCAAGAGGTCTACGCGAGCTGCGGCGGCGGCAACGCCACGACGACCGCCGAGCAAGAGCAGTCGTTTCACGCCTGCTGGTGAGCCCTCACTGCGCGACGTGCTCGCGTAGCTCGAACGTGAACCAGCCGTCCTCTCGCACTTGCTCGAGAGCCTCGATCGAGGCGTAGAGCGAGAGTGCCGGCAGCACCCACGGAAGGTTGCGGCGCTTGTCGTCGAGGTCACTCATCTTCATCTTCCTGCCGAGCCGAGCTTCGATCACCGCGAGTAACCCGAGCCGCCGAAGTGCATCGAGCGTCTCCCGGGAGTCCGCGATCCTGGTGATCACAAGGTCGTACGTTTCGAACTGATAGCCGCGGTCGTAGAGCTCGAGATCGCGCGCGACCGGAAAGGCACTGCCGAGATGCAGCAGCTTTCCGCTTCCCTTGTTCACGATGATGCCGTTGCATCCAGCCAGCTGGGTGATGAGCGGGAAGAACCAACCCTCGCGCAGCTCGACCGCGTCACCGAGCGAGATCCCCTCGCGCAGCGTCGTCGACTTGCCGGCAAGTGCTCGCGCTTCGTTGTGATCGACCACGTCTCGAGATTCGCGGAGCGGCGCCGCGGAATGCAAGCGAGGACAGGCTGGCGCAACCAGCGCTCGGTCGGGTTGCCCGGCGTTGCGGTTGCGCAGCGGAAGAACCTTTCGGACTGGCTGCGCGTGGGCGCTCTCTCGAGGTGGTCTGACTCTTCCGACCGTCGAGCAAGCAGAGCAGCCGGGCACCCGCCGAGCGCTAGCGCCAGCCTGGCGTCGCTTGCTCCGCGGCGCATGCTCGTGGTGCGCGGCCTACTCGGCTGAAACGGGCGAGCCCTCGACGGGCGCTAGCTCGCGGATGTCGCGCACGGCGACCGCACCGAGGAAGCCGGCGATCATCACCGCGCCCATGATCGCGAACAGCGCCGCCATCACGCCGGTCGGTGCCGCGCCCCACATGCTCGCGCCGCCGATGCGCTCGAACACGCGCGGCATCAATGCATCCGTGATCGGCGCGGCGAGCGCGAGCGAGAGCGGCGTCGTCAGATCGGCGACCATCTGCATCGCCGAGAACACGCGGCCTTGCAGCTCCTCGGGCACGCGGGTCTGCCAGATCGTCATCGCCGCGACGTTGCCGGCGGTGATCAGCATCGCGGTCGCGAGGTTGAGCCCCGCGTACGAGATCGGCCCGCGCGCGAACCCGAACGCGACGAACGACGCGCCGACGCCGACCGCCGCCCACAGGCACTGCTGGAGGCTCGACAGGCGCGAGCTTATCGGGCCGCTCACGAGCCCGCCGAGGATCATGCCCGCGCCGAACATCGCGTTCGCGATGCCATACGAGCGTTCGCTCAGGAAGCTGAGGCCGTACGGCTGGAGCACGACCTCGGCGATCGTCAGAAAGAAGTTCGCGAACGTCGCGACGAGCAGGAACTTGAACAGCGGCTTCGCGGCGAAGATCCAGCGGAAGCCGAGCGTCATGTCGGTCCACAGCGAGCCTTCCTCGGCTTCTTCTTCGTCGTCGCCCGCGTTTGGAATATGGATCGCGGCGACCACGGCCGTCGCGAGCGCGAACGTGATCGCTTCCGTGGCGACGAGCCCCGTCACGCCGACGAACGCGATGGCCAGGCCGCCGATCGCGGGTCCGGCGAACCGTCCGATCGCGCGGCCCGATTCGATCAGGCCGTTGTACTTCGCGAGCTCGTCGCCTTCGGCCATGAGCGGGACCGTCGCCGCGAGCGCGGGCCACTGGAACGCATCGCCGATGCTCGCGAGCGACGCGCCGACCACGACGAGCGCCATCGACAGGCTGCCGACCAGCGCGCCGGCGAGCACGATCGCGGTGCCGACGAGCGTGATCAGCGACGAGCCGATCATCACGCGCTTGCGCGACGATCGATCGACCACACTCCCGGCGATCGGATGGGCGAGCAGCCCCGGCACCAGGTTCGCGAGCATCAGCAACGAGAAATCGCCGACGGAACCGGTCTCCTTGTAGATCCAGATCGAGATGCCAAAGCGCGCGACCTCGGCGCCGAGCAAGCACAACGTCTCGGCGGCGATCAACGACCACAACGAGCGCGAGTCGGTAGTCACGCGAGCCGCCATGATACCGTGCTCCGATGGTTGCGGAGCGTGCGGATCGCATCGAGCTGCCGTGCGACCGCGCGCGACCCGCGATCCGCCAGCCGAGCTGGGAAGCGATTCGCGGCCGCGTGCCCGCCGGGCTCGATCGCGCGCGCGTGCTCGGCGCGTTCGCGGTGCTCGTCGGCAAGATCGCCAGCACGCGCGACTTCGTGATCGGAGGCGACGCCGGCGCGATCGTCGTGCGCCTCGAGCCGGCCGAATCGCTCGCCGCGCTCGCCGCGCGGCTCGCAGGAGCTGCGGCGGTTGCGATCGAGCCGTCGAACGACCCCGCGCGCGATCCGCGGTTCGACGTCGGCTTCGGCGGCGGCGAGCTCGTCGGCGACCTGCACCTCACCGTCGACGGCGACGCGTACGCGCTGCACTACGATGCGAAGCTGTTCTCCGCCGAGGCCGCACAGCGCGTCGCGCGTGCGTTCGATCAGGTGCTCGCGGCTCGCGGCGAGGTCGCGGTCGCGGCGGTGCCGCTGCTCGGGCTCGACGACGAGGCCGAGCTACTCGCCGAGCTGTCGTCGCCGACGTTCAACTGGCCGCAGCACTTCGTGCTCCACGAGCTGTTCGAGGCGTGGGTCGATCGCGCGCCCGACGCGACCGCGCTCGTGTTCGGCGATCGCCGTGTCACGTATCGCGAGCTCGACAGCTGCGCCAACGCGCTCGCACACGATTTGATCGCGCGCGGCGTGGGCCCCGACTCGATCGTCGCGCTGATCTGCGACCGCTCGCTCGAGATGATCGTCGCGATCATCGCCGCGCTCAAAGCCGGCGGTGCGTACTTGCCGATCGAGCCCGACGCGCCCGCCGATCGCGTGCGCTACGTGCTCGACGATTCGCGCGCGGCCGCGGTCGTGGTCGCGTCGGCGGTGCAGGTCGAGCATCGCCACGTCGTGCGCGTCGATCTCTCGGCGAGCTCGCCGGAGCGGCCGGCAAAGCGCGTCACGCCCGCCAACCTCGCATACGTGATCTACACGTCGGGCTCGACGGGGAAACCGAAGGGCGTGCTGATCGAGCACGCCAACGTCGTGCACCTCGTGTTCGCGGAGAAGCAAGACTTCGCGATTCGCGCGAGCGACGCGTTGATCCTGCTGTCGTCGTACTCGTTCGACGCGTCGATCGATCAGATCTGGCTATCGCTGACCAGCGGCGCCAAGCTCGTGCTGGTCACCAAGCAGAGCCTGCTCGATCCGGCCGAGCTCTCGCGCCTGATCGCGGCCGAGCAGATCACGCACCTCGACAGCGTGCCCGCGCT
>Ga0268266_10002206_pt1 | contig 21305 bp, 24 predicted proteins | sample KBSS13metaG_FD_190356 | JGI IMG/M metagenome (GOLD analysis project Ga0268266, IMG submission 190356) | Switchgrass rhizosphere microbial communities from Kellogg Biological Station, Michigan, USA - KBS S1-3 metaG (SPAdes) (version 2) | ecosystem: Host-associated > Plants > Roots > Rhizosphere... | reverse complement strand
GTGGAACAGCTCAGAAGCCATGCGGAAGGTCTGGCGGACGAGGGCTTACGCATTCTGGCGGTTGCTCGCGCCGAATTTCGAAGTGATGAACTGCCAGATGATCCCCACGCCTTCCAGTTTCGTCTTTTGGGTCTGGTTGGGTTGGCGGATCCCATCCGCCCAGAAGTTCCGGCTGCGATCCAAGAGTGCTGTACTGCTGGTGTCCGAGTCGTGATGATCACCGGTGACTTCGCGGGCACGGCGCGGAGCATAGCCCGGCAGGCCGGTTTGCTTGAGAACGAGCGCGTGCTAACTGGTCCCGAATTGGAGAGAATGCAGGACTCCGAACTCCGGTCTGCGGTGAGGCTGGTGAACATCTTTGCCCGCGTCGTACCGGAACAGAAACTGCGGCTAGTGGAGGCGCTGAAGGCAAACGGCGAGGTGGTGGCCATGACCGGCGATGGCGTCAATGACGCCCCGGCTCTGAAGTCGGCCCATATCGGCATTGCCATGGGAGGGCGGGGAACGGATGTCGCCCGCGAAGCGGCTCAGCTCGTTTTACTGGATGATGCTTTTTCCTCAATCGTTGCGGCCATTCGCCTCGGTCGGCGGATCTTCGACAACCTTAAGAAGGCCATGTCTTACGTACTAGCTATCCATGTGCCCATTGCAGGCTTGGCCCTGATTCCCGTTCTCTTGCGGTGGCCTCTGGTGTTGCTCCCAGTTCACGTCGTCTTCCTCGAGCTGATCATTGATCCTGCGTGCTCAATAGTGTTTGAAGCCGAGCCGGAGGAAGCGAACGTTATGAATCGTCCGCCTCGCGATCCGCAGCGACCATTGTTTGACCGCCGTACTCTGCTCTTGAGTCTGCTACAGGGCACGAGCGTTCTGGTGATCGCGTTGGCTGTTTTTGTTGTCGCCCATTTGCGAGGCGAGTCGGAAACCAACACACGCGCGCTGACGTTCACGACTTTGATAGTTGCCAACCTGTCTTTAATTCTTGCCAATCGCTCGTGGACTCGGCTTATCGTAGCCACGTTGCGTTCCCCCAACCCGGCTCTTTGGTGGGTGATTGGCGCAACTTTGGCGATGCTGGGCCTAGTACTCAATGTCCCATTTGCGCGCGATCTATTCCGGTTCGCAAGACTTCACACCATTGATCTTGTCATCTGCTCCATCGCCGGAGTGGTCAGCATACTGTGGTTTGAAGCTCTAAAGATGTTTAGCCATGAAGACCTAAGGCGTGTCGGCCATAGCAATTGACGAGCGTCCCTCAAACGATCATTGCGGTGGCCCGGCGAGGATAACGGCTAGGAACACTTTCTCTTACCCTTGGTTAGTCATGGGTCGCACTGTAAGCACCGGGCACATGGCTCGGGACACAATCTTGTGCGCCACCGATCCCAAATGCGTGGACAATCGTGCGTACGCTCCGGCTCCACGTGCCCCAATGACGATCAGATCTGATCGACAATTCTCAGCTGTTCTCAAGATAACTTTCGCGGGTGGCTCCATCTCGACAATGATCTCGGGTTTAGCGGTCAAATCGAGGCCCTGGGGAACCAGTTTTCGCAGGCGGACTTTGGCCATTTGCGCATTGAGATAAGGCGACTCCGGAAGGCCTTCCAGCGCATGTACCAAGGTTAGGCGAGACCCGTAGCTTTTCGAGAACGCAAAAGCATATGGAGCGGCAGCAACAGAGACAGTGGAAAAATCACTCGCATAAAGGATCTGGCGAAACCCAAGTTCCGCTGCGGCGTGGCTTTCCGGTCCTACCGTCAAAACTGGGCACGATGATTCACGCATGGCCTCCTCTGCCACAGAACCTAGGAAGAATTTCTTTACGCCCGAGCGTCCTGTCGTCCCCATGGCCAGTAAGTCGATCGCATGTTGGTGTATGACTTCGCTCAAGCCAACCCAGATATCGCCATTGCCAATCAGTGCCTGAACGGACAGATCGCGGCACGCTGCAGCCTTTAGAAGGGCACTCATCTTGGGCTCTGCTTCACGACAGGCTATCGTTGCGGCCTCCTCAAGCGACTTCGGACCGGAGGGGTAGTCTGCAGGAGGCACAATATGAGCGATGAACAATTTGGAGCCGAATCGCCGAGCAATATTGATTGCGTACGGCAGGGCCGGCAGGGACGCAGCAGAAAAGTCGGTGGCAAAAAGGATGTTTCTGAGAGCTATGGAGTGGCTCAGTCGCGGTGGTTTCTTCATTGGATACTCCCGACCTGCTTTCGGCGATCGACGAAGAGGGGCGACGTTGGATGCCTCGTGTGCGTCTAATAGCCATTATCAAGAATGCACCGCATTCTGGACATGGGCTACGCATTGAATCACTCAGCAACGATAGCTACTGCGGTCTTTTAACCTGGATTGGATTCCTCGGCGCTGAATGCACGTCAAGCAACAGCGATAGTCGCCGCGCTCACGATGGAGTCCTCACAATCTGAACAGAGCAGCTTGCATGGCGGGCGACAGCGTCTGAAACGCTACCGAGGAAGAAGCGTCGCAGCCCCCTCCGTCCATGAGAGCCCAGAGCAATCAGGTCCGCGTGCCATTCAGCCGCATCATCCAAAATGACACTCCGCGCGTCGCCTGTCACAACCGACGTGGTCACTCTAAAGCCAGCGGAAGAGAGCGTTTTGGCTACCTGATCCACGAGTTCGCGTGCTTGCGGGAGTCGGTCCTCCAGTTCGGGATAGTAACCCGGGGACATTTGTGGAGGTTCTAACATCGCAATCGGGGGCTCAACGACGTGCAATATCCGAACCTCGGTGTCCTCAGGTCGGAATTGTGCGGCCAGCGTCTTCGCCGCAGCTTCTGAGAACTTGGAATCATCAATTGCCAATAGGATCTTCATGACTTCCTCTTCGTGCTGATACCACCTCACGTGCGCGACGGCCACACGTATGCAGACCCGGTTGGAAGGCGCCTATTAGCTTAATAACAAGGATTGCCGAAGGCTGTGATTGCTATCACATACTCGCAATCCTCTCGGCGAAGGATCGCGTTCGTTTCCTCGGTGCGCTGCTTCAACACTCCAATGGCTTGGGGCGTGGGGACCATGGCAATTCGATCTTGCGGTGCACCGCTTCACATTTCACTTCTTTCATCACTGGGAGCCTTCCATGCACTCCAGTGCCGATTACCAGCCTCCGGCATCTCCAAGGAATGTCCTCTCGATCGATAGTGGTGTGTGTCCGAACCCGTTGCGGAATTGTTTAGACGGCTTTTTTTTGCGCGCGGATCTCATCGCCGTCAATCACCACGTCGTAGTCGCGGACGCCATCGATGTGGTATCGAACCAAAGAAAAAGGTGTCGAAGTGCATAGGCAACTCTCCGCACGTTCACGCGCTCTTTTTCGACGTGATGGCGGTAAAGGGGGACCAGCGCTGCTCGACCTTCTTGCTGCCGCATTTCGGGCACACGACGGGGCCCTTCTCGTAGTCGACGAGGGATAGGATCTTCGAAAAACATTTCTTGCAGTCATGGCAGAAGAATTCGTAGTGAGGCATATTGCCTCCAGGTGAAGAGGGATAAGAAAATTATAGACTCCGTAGCGAGCGAGTGTAACCACGAAACCGCCAGAAAAGAGAAGGGCTGCGGCATTGGTTACGCTCTAGCCGAGACTCTTGCGAGGGAGCCAACAGCGTGGATGCGTGTACCGTCGCAGCCCCTGATGCGATCACCGCTTTTGCGGTCCCAAACCCCAACTGCTCCTCGCAGAGTCAGTCGGTTTTTTCGGGTTTGGTGGCTCAACGAGTTGCCTCACCGAGCCGATCACCCAGCCTACTTCGGGTTGGCGACATATGAAGCCAACCCTTTCAGCCGTCGACAATCAATACACTAAACGCGCGGAGTCGTAAAAGCTGTGACGCCGGTCACAACTTTTCAGACGAATTGTGGAAAAAAGTTCAGGAATGTCAGCTTTCTTCTGCCGTCTGTCGTTGCACTTTGATCCGGTAAGCAGCGATAAAAACGATCATCCACGCCCATTGCGGCATTTCAGTTTGCTCCTTCCAACAAACGCTTCGATCTGGGATGCTTCGTTTGTGCACGAATTCCGTTCCTACGGGATGCAACAGCAGCAGCGTATCGTTGCACGTGAGCGGCCTGCCGCGCAGAGCTGCGGCATACCAGCTCGCAGAGCCTAAACACGACCGGATCGGCAATGCTGTAGAAAACACTGTTGCCGGAACGTTGGCGGCCGACGAGGCCTGCGTCGAAGAGGATCTGAAGGTGTTTCGATATGTTGGGCTGATTGCCGTCCAAGTCACTGACAATCTCGTTGACGGTTCTAGGTCCGCCTTGGAGTGCTTGCAGGATGCGAATGCGGCAAGGTTCTCCGAGCACTTGAAATCGACGGGCAACCAACTCGACCATCTTCTTGTGGATCATCGTCCGCCTTCCGGACAAATAAAGGAGTTATTCACTATATAATTATACATGCATATAGTTGGATATCGCGGGAAGCCAGGGACCTGCCCGAATGCGGCCTGACATCGACGAAGCCATCGTCTTGCTGAAACGCGGGGGCGACGGCGCGCTTGAGGGAGCAGTACAGCTGCTGCAAGGGGCTGTGTTTGCTTTCAGCATGAGAGTGTGTGGCCAACAACAAGATGCCGAAGACACGATGCAGGAAGTCCTGGTAAAGTCGCTGCCCTACCTATCAAAGTTCGACAACTCCAGAGCTCTAGCAACGTGGTTGTACAAAGTGACGAAGAACCGTTGTCTCATGAACCGCCGCAAGAGCACATTCGCACCGAAAGAGGAGCTTTCCCTGGAGCAGTTGATGCTTAACCAGGAGGAGTTCGAGCGGCTCGACGGGCTCACTAGTATTACTCCGGAAGGCTCGGCCATTACTGGTGAACAGGGACAGCGGTTGCGGGAGGCGATTCGGTATCTGCCACCGCACTATCGCATCATTCTCGTACTCCGTGACATGGAGGGCTTCACCGATGAAGAGGTCGGGGAGATCACGGGCTTGCGCCCAGGGACCATACGTGTCCGACTCCACAGGGCACGCTTATTCGTGCGGAGAGAACTCGCGAAGGTGAGCGAGGGAATGAAGCACGGTCGTGTGAAACGACGTCACCAAAATGCGGGAGGTTTGTCTGGCACAAGTCGTTGCAAGAAGGTGTTCGCGGGATTGTCGGACTATCTTGATGGTGAACTGGACGACTTCTCTTGTGAAGAAATCGAGACCCACCTGAACGGCTGTGAACCATGCAAGAAGTTCCTCCGTAGTCTGGAGTCGACAATCCAACGCTGCCAGCAGTCTCCGACTGACTGTCCGGATCGGGAAAAGGCGGCTTCCCTGAGAAAGAAGTTGCTCGCGACCTACAGCCGGGCGCTCGCAACCAGCGGGAAATGACTGGATCAAAGAATCTTAGGCTCCTCTGCGCCCCCTGCTAATAGCACTCCATTTTCCTCTTTATTTCCTGTAACAAATTTGTACGGTTTGCATTTATGCATGTGGTTCCCATGGAGGAGCCCGTGAGGGTGACCCATGATTTCTGCAAAAGTTGAACTGACCCAGCCGCTTGCCCAGCAAAGACAATTCGTTGCTCGTACTGGCAGTGAGCACTATTTCTTGCTGGACGATGGTGCCGGGGGAACCGGACCTAAACCCATTGAACTGGTTGCAGCCGGACTTGCTGGATGCACGGCTTTCGACGTGGTCACGATCCTCCGCCAGAAATATCACCAGAAAGTCACCGGTTACGAAGTGCGGGTGGAAGCTGAGCAAGCGGAGCGACCGCCGCAGGTGTTCACCGCGGTCCGGATTCATCATGTTGTCCGGGGTTTTGACATTGATGCTTCGGCCATCGAGCAGGCGATTCGCCTGTCAGAGGAGAAATATTGTTCAGTCGGGGCGATGGTGCAAAAGACGGCCAGCTTCCACACCACGTTTGAAATCGTCACCGAAAAGAGAGAGTGGGCGAATCAGGCAGAGCCAGCCGTAACCCAGGCTTGAGAGACTGCGGATGCAACAGCTTCCGCAAACTTAGTGATGGAGGTCACGGCCTGGTTCTTTGTCTTGAGTGCAGGATAGAAGGAGCATACCAACTCGTTTCTCAATCGGGTGTTATCCCTTATGCGTATCGATATTCCTACTCGCCGTTCTTTTCCGATTCTGCGATTGGTTGTCGCTGTCTTCTGCGTCAGTGGGACGATGTTTCCCCAAGCGTCGCCGGAACCTTCGCCCCTTTCATTACAGCAGGCCGCCGCCATCGCCATGGAAAAGAACCCTCTGCGCAAGGCGGCGCTGGCGGATACGAAAGCTGCATCGGCCGGGATTCAGGAAGCCCGTTCTTTTCTGATGCCCCACATTACCTTCTCAGAAACGGGGACGCGCGGTAACGATCCGGTCTACGTGTTTGGCAGCAAGCTTCGACAGCAGCGTTTCACCACGAATGATTTCTCCTTGAACCAACTAAATACACCACTGCCTTTCGGGAACTTCAGCACTCGCTTCGGTGGAACCTGGAACCTGTTCGACTCCTTTGCCACCTGGCGCGCAGTCAGTCGCGCCAAGGAGATGAACGCCGCCTCCACCCACCAGTTGGAACGTACGGACCAGCAGATTCTGTTTCGCGTTGTACGGGCGTACTACGGCGTGCTCCTTGTTAAAAAGCAAGTGGAGGTTGCCGAACAATCGGAGAAGACGGCGAAGTCGATCATGGACCGCAGCCAAGTGAGATACGACAGCGGGCTGGTCGTGGAGTCGGATCTGCTTACGGCGAAGGTCCGGCTGGCAAGCCGGGAGCAGGAACTCATTCGCGCGAAAAGCAATCTGGAATTCGCCCGCGCCCAGCTGAATACCGCGATGGGCGTTCCTGTGGATGCTGTGTACCAGCCCGCAGACCCGCTAACAGACCAGAGTCTCGCGGTCCCGTCGCTTGCTGACGTGGAGCAAAAAGCACTTACGAGCCGGCCAGATCTGAAGCGGATTGAATCCGAGCAGTCCGCGCAACAACTGAGTGTTGCCATCGCCAAATCGTCGTTCGGTCCGCGCCTGAATGCCTTTGCTGGGTGGGAGATGGACAATCCTACCTTGCTGGCGGGTGGTGGCGGCAACAACTGGCTCGGGGGGATCGAGTTGCAGGTCGACCTCTTTCAGGGTGGCGCGAAAAAGGCGGCTCTTTCGCGAGAGCATGCGATCGCCGAAAAGATAGCGGCGCTGAAGCAAGCGGCCAGCGACGCTGTGCGATTGGAGGTGCGCCAAGCCTACTACGACGTGGACTCCAACCGCCAGCAGGTGGGTGTGGCACGCTCGTCGATCACGCAGGCACAAGAAAGTCTGCGCATCAACCAGGATCGATATGAGGGTGGCCTCATTACTATTACCGACCTTCTAGGCGCAGAAGAATCGGCCCGCCGCAGTCAAACCGATTACTGGCAGGCGGTCTATCAGTTTCACATCAGCTCCGCCAACCTTGAGTTGGCGAGCGGGACCTTGAATCTGCAATCAACAGTGGTCAATCCATGAACCTGATTTCGACTGCGAAACAACGAAACCGAATGAAACTGGTGTCCGCGGGTCTCCTCTTGCTCGCTCTTGCGACCTTTGTAGGCTGCTCAAGCGATCGTAAAACCGCCAGTGCTGCCCCGGAGACAGTAAGCAACGTGTCCGTATTGTCCGTGCAACTGGCAAACCTTCCGGATTTGGTGGAAGCCGTGGGGACGCTCCACGCGACGCAGACGAGCCAACTTGCCGGCCAGATGATGGCGAACATCGTTGAGATGCGCGTACACGAAGGTGATCGGGTCCAGCGCGGACAGGTGCTGGCCGTCCTCGACGAAGCCCAGCCGCGTGCGGCTCTCGACCGCGCGACGGCGGCAGATCTCGCATCGCAGCAGGGAATCACCGCAGCCGACTCCGACTTTGCCTTGGCGGAAGCCACCTTCAACCGGTATCAGACCTTGTACGAGAAGAAGTCGGTGAGCCCGCAAGAGTTCGACGAAGTAAAGGCCCGTTACCAGGCGGCGGAGGCGCGCCGCGACATGGCCCGTGCCGGGCAAACGCAGGCGAAGGCGGCACTCCAACAGGCACACACGGCTCTCGGCTACACCCGTATCCTGGCTCCGTTCGATGGCCTTGTGACCGAAAAGAAAGCGGATGTTGGTGCGCTCATCAGCCCCGGAATGCCAATCTTTACCGTGGAGGACCTTCACCGCTACCGGCTGGAAGCCACCGTCAACGAGACCGATCTACGGTACGTGCGGATGGGACAGCAGGCTCCCGTCATAATCGACGCCGTTGGCGATAGAGAGCTCAAAGGACGGGTTGTCGAGATTGTTCCTGCGGCAGACGCAGCGAGCCGGAGCTTCCTGGTGAAGATCGAAATACCATCCGACCCGGCGCTGCGATCGGGGCTTTTTGGCCGGGCGCAGTTCTCTCGCGGAGAAAGGTCGTCGCTTCTTATCCCGCGCACTGCCGTCGTGGAACGCGGGCAATTGCAGGGAGTCTACGTGCTCGATCAGGACAAGATTGTCGGCTTGCGCTATATCACGCTCGGTAAACCATCAGGTGCCCAGGTGGAGGTGCTTGCCGGTCTGCAGGCGGGCGAAACGCTAATTTCCGATCCGGGTAGCCGGGAACTCAGCGGCAAGAAGATTGAGTCACGCTAGGAGCCATGGATGAGCGCCGCTAACAAGAATTCCGGACAGGCTAACCAGCACCCAGCGCTTCGCCTGGCAGGGAAAATCGCGCATGCCTTCATTGATTCAAAGCTGACTCCGCTGGTCATTGTCGCCGCCCTGCTCCTGGGTGCATTTGCCATCCTCGAAACGCCACGCGAAGAGGAACCACAGATCGTGGTCCCGATGCTCGACGTTTTTGTGCAGATGCCTGGTGCTTCCTCGCAGGAAGTCGCCCAGCGGGTCAGCCTGCCGATGGAGAAATTACTCCGCGAGGTGCCTGGGGTCGAATACATCTACTCAATCAGTCATCCCGGCATGAGCATGTTGATCGTGCGCTTCTATGTGGGCACGAAAGAAGAGGACGCGATCATACAGACTTACAACAAGCTCTACTCGAATTTCGACCAAATCCCTCCCGGCGTCTCGCAGCCAATCATCAAAGTCCGATCCATTAACGACGTTCCGATCATGGCCTTAACGCTGTGGGGAAAGAACTATGATTCCTATCGTTTGCGCCGAGTCGCGGGCGAGTTGGAAAACTCGCTCAAGAAACTCGACGATGTTTCGGAAACGGCGATCATCGGCGGCCAACCCCGCCAGGTTCGTGTGGTCTTGGATACACAACGGCTCGCTGCCTACGGCCTAACCCCAGGAGCAGTGGTTGGCCAATTGCAAAATGCAAACACGCGCGGACAGGCTGGCAGTTTTGCCCGCGACAACCGCGAATTTCAAGTGGAAGCGGGCCTGTTTTTCACTCGGGCCGATGACTTGCAGCAAGTTGTCGTTGGAGTTCACGGCGGCCGGCCCGTGTATTTGCGCGACGTGGTGGACAAGATCGAGGAGGGCCCGGCCGAGCCCGACGATTATGTGCTGTTCGCAAATGCCAAGGGGACGAGTGCTCAGGCAGCCAACTCTGAATATCCAGCCGTGACCATCACACTCGCCAAGCGCAAGGGCACAAATGCGAGCATCATCGCTGACAATGTTCTGGAAAGAGTGAGCGCAGTGCGCGGCTACATGCTGCCTGCAGATCTGAATATCACGGTCACACGAAACTACGGCGAGACCGCAAAGGATAAATCGGACGAACTCCTCAAACACCTGCTCATCGCAACGTTGTCCGTCACTGTTTTGATTGCCTTGGCCTTGGGCTGGCGCGAGTCCGGCGTAGTGCTGCTGGCCGTGCCGGTGACTCTGGCTCTCACGCTGGCAATCTTCTATCTGTTCGGCTACACGCTGAACCGGGTGACACTATTCGCGCTTATCTTCTCCATTGGCATATTGGTCGACGATGCCATCGTGGTTGTCGAGAACATTGTCCGTCATTTTCGGTTGCCCGGGAGTCGCGGGCGTTCGTTGGTGGACGTTGCAGTGGAAGCCGTGGACGAAGTGGGAAATCCCACGATTCTGGCCACATTCGCTGTGATTGGCGCGATTCTGCCAATGGCGTTTGTTCGCGGCCTCATGGGTCCTTACATGCGGCCGATCCCGGTCGGAGCGTCGGCAGCGATGATGTTTTCGTTGATCGTAGCGTTTGTGGTCTCACCTTGGGCAGCATTGCGGCTGTTGCGGCATTACGCCGAAGACGGTGGACACGGCCACCACGAATCCGAGGGATGGACCACGCGCTTCTATCGCAGGATCATGAACCCACTGATTCTCGACGCGCGGCGCCGCTGGATGTTTTTCGGCGGAGTAGTAATTCTGCTGCTCGCGGCCGTTGCTTTCGTCCCGTTGAAGTGGGTCCGCGTCAAGATGCTGCCCTTTGACAACAAGAGCGAGTTTCAGGTCATGATCGATATGCCCGACGGCACACCGCTGGAGCAAACTACGCGGGTAGCACAGACGCTGGGACATTATCTTGCGCAGCAGCCGGAAGTCACGAACTACCAGATCTACGCGGGTACCTCGGGGCCTTATAACTTCAACGGCCTGGTCCGACACTACTTCCTGCGACGGCAGCCCAATCAGGCCGACATTCAGGTGAATCTGTTGTCCCGTCATGATCGCAAAGCGCAGAGCCACGAAATTGCGCGGCGCCTGCGCCCGGAGTTGGACAAGCTGGCCGCACCTTTCGGCGCACGCATCAAAGTTGCCGAAGTCCCGCCCGGTCCGCCGGTGCTGCAAACTCTGGTCGCCGAAGTATACGGACCCGACTACAAAGGCCAGATCCAACTGGCAGCTCAGATCAAGAAAGTCTTTCAACAGACACCAGGCGTGGTGGATGTGGACTGGTACGTCGAAGACCCGCAAACCAAGTACGACTTGAAAGTGGACCTCGACAAGGCATCGCTCCATGGAATTTCTTCTGCGGACGTTACTCGCACGTTGCAGGTAGGACTAAGTGGGGCAGATGCCGGGCTGCTGCACGATCCCCAATCGCGCGAGGATGTTCCGATCGAGGTGCGGCTGTCACGGCCCGATCGTTCCGGTATTCAGGACCTTGAGAGCCTGAAACTCCCCACTCCTTCCGGCGGGCAGATCGCTCTTCAAGAAGTGACGAATCTGCAACAGACCACCATCGATACCAGCGTGTATCGCAAGAATCTACAGCCAGTCGTCTACGTGACGGGAGATGTTGCGGGCGGAGAAGAAAGCCCGGTGTACGCCATCATGAAGATGAGCGACGCCATCGACAAAATCAAGTTGCCGGATGGCTACGGCGTAAGGCAATACAAGGGCACGACTATGCCCGAGCGCACCGACCGCTTCTCCATGAAGTGGGATGGCGAGTGGCACATCACAGTAGAAGTCTTCCGCGATCTGGGCCTCGCCTTTGCGGCTGTCTTGGTCTTGATCTACGTGCTGGTCGTGGGCTGGTTTCGTTCGTTCATTACGCCGCTCGTCATCATGGCGCCAATTCCGCTCACCTTGGTCGGCATTTTGCCGGCCCACGCGATGATGGGCGCTTTCTTTACGGCGACCTCGATGATCGGCTTCATCGCTGGAGCCGGCATTATCGTTCGCAATTCCATTATTCTCGTGGATTTCATCGAACTCCGGCGCTCCCAGGGCATGCCGGTGGAAGAAGCCGTCGTGGATGCCGGGGCGGTGCGCTTCCGGCCCATGCTGCTGACCGCAGCTGCGGTCGTCGTGGGCGCCAGTGTGATTCTGTTCGATCCCATTTTCCAGGGTCTCGCTCTCTCCCTGATGGCAGGCGAAGTAGCTTCCACAGTGCTCTCGCGCATGGCGGTGCCTGTTCTCTACTACATGAGCGAGCGACGCAACCGGACGAAACCGGGCGCCGCTGAATCTCACCTACAGGAGGTAGAAGCATGACGGTAGAACGTGGTCTTCGATTGATGGCGGGTACGTTCATTTTGATCTCGCTTGGTCTGGGATACTGGATCAGCCCTTATTGGTATCTGTTCACTGCATTTGTCGGACTGAATCTGTTTCAATCCGGACTGACGAACTGGTGCCCAGCGATGTTCGTGCTTCGAAAGTTGGGGTTGCGCGAGTCGTCACCACTTGTCTCGAAAGGCTGATGGATCAGACGATTCGACCGAACCAATGACATCCATCGTCCTAGTCGAATATCGACTCAGTCTAATGTCAATTCGCCAAGAGATTCTCGAATCGCTCGGGCACCCGGTGATTTCTGTCGTGGGTTCGCGCGCTGCACGGAATCTTGATCTCTCGAACCGATCGCTTGGAGTCATCGTGATCGGGCATCGGGCCTGTCGGCAAGAACGGCAAGATCTTATTAATTACCTCCGGAAGGCCGTGCCGGGCGTTCCCCTTGTGGCACTTCTGGCAGTCGCGATGACGACTTTAGCGCCGTCGAATACAACTGCCGGGCAGACGATCCACCACGCTGGGTGAGGACGGTCGCCCTGGCTCTTGCCGGAATCGAATAGCAACTGCCCACTCCAATCGGAGTTCTGGAGGTGATGCCCGCAATGAATGTCGAGTTGATAGTGCGTCTTGCTCTTTCCGGCTGCAACAAAACGCTAGACCGCTTAAAGGTCAATTGTTTTCCAATGGTTTGGACAATTATTTTCAATGGTTTGGGACGCTATCGATTTTCTTTGGCCCGCTGGCAAGCCTCCACCAACCCCGAACCACCGCTTCCTAAATCATAAACACGATCGGCCACACCCTCTTCTCAAATGTGGACTGCAAGCACGGGGCACGAGCCTAGCTCTATGACGCGGTAGGTTGTAGAGCCAAAGAGAGCCGTGTCAAGCGCTCCACGACCTCGTACTCCCAAGATCACCACGTCGGCCTGTGTCTCCAGGGTCAGTTGAATGATTTGTTGGTAAGGTTTGCCGACTCGAACCAGTGAACTAACGTTGCAACCACCACACTGCTCGGACGAGACGGATTGGTTTAGCTGTTTTAGCGCCTCGATTGTTGCGATTTGAAGGTCCCTGGCACTCCGAAAATTTTCTATTACGTGTAGCAACACAAGCTCGGCGGCGTACTCCTTCGCCATCGACACTGCGTACTCTGCGGCGCGATGAGCGTGGTCCGAGAAATCAGAACACAGAATGATCTTTCCTAAATGGACTGGCTCCGGATCACGCACTGAGCCGCTTCCAAGAGGTGCAGGACTTCGCACCGCCAGGACCGGGCACCGCGCCCGTCGCAGTACTTTCTCTGTCACCGACCCCAACATCAGCCGATCAATTCCGCGCAGCCCGTGAGTTCCCATCACAATCAAATTCACCGCCTCCGCTTCGGCAAGAGAGAGGATCAGATCCGGGACTGAACCATCTTGAACGAGGCATTGGGGCCGAATCATAGTTTGCGCATGACGTTTCACAAATCTCTGAAGCTTTTGCTCAGCGTCGGTGCTGAGTTGGCGACAGCTCTTCTCAAAAGATGCTGTATTACCGCCATATGCTGAAGAACTGATATAGAAAGGGTCCAAAATGTGTTGCAATAATAACCGCGCCTTGTAGTGCCATGCCAGGGAGCGTGCGTAGTCGTAGGCGTTGACTGAAAAGTCTGAAAAATCGACAGGACAGAGAAGCGTTTCGATTCGCGGCATACTGGACCCCCGACGTTCGCTTCACGCCTCAGGGGGTGCTGCGTCCCGTGTGGGGAGCTGCTCTTCAGGGAGGCGGATGAATCCACAATAATGAGACGCCGATGACCCGTTCATGTCAGTGAAATAGGTCACGTCTGCATGTGCGGTGCCGGCCTTGGGCCGCATCAAGTCTCCATTTGAAGCACTAACTTCGCGCATTGTCCCTATCCTCGACGGACGCACATAACTCTGTCTTGAGCGCGTACCACAATCTCTGGACGTGGTGCTCAGCTCATTCGCCAGAAGATTGAATCCAATCCTCGAGCCTCAAGCTGAAGGCGGCAAGTCGCTCGACCACGCGTCGGCAGCAATTACCCACACCTTTCCGACGCGCCGCCAGACTGTGAGGTATTTGCCATGATCTTCCCTCTTCGTACCGTCATTCCCAGGAATGGTCATGTGGTAGGTTCCCACGTCCCAGGCGATGCGCCCTTGTTGCTTGATGTACGTGACTTCGAATGCCAGGTTGGAGACGCCATGAGCAAGCGGCGCTCCAAATACTCGCGAATAGCATCCCGTCCGTGGACGGCTTCGTGATGTGGGGGAAGGTAAGCCGCGTCCTCGGCGTACGCAGCGACGACTTCATCCAATTGTCCGGTGTTCCACTTTCGAGCCCAGTCATTGCCTGTCCGGCGGATTGTGCGAGCTGCCGTGACTGCCCTCCTTCGAACGAGGCGGCCTACTTTAGCTTTTGTGATTACGGAGTACTTCTTCGCAGTCACCCGCATGGCAAACCTCCTGAGAGTGTCCTCATCGAACAATTGCGGCACCTCGTCGCTAGGTTGCTTTCGGCCTCTGCCCGACTAGCGAAATCCTCGGGCTGCAAAACCATGGCTGCTTGCGCTTATAACGCCGATCCGCTTGAGAAATGATCGCAGACTTTGGTTGCCGTTGTCTCCCAACCAACATCCTGGCCGTAGTCACCTCCGCCAGTGCCTCGCCGCGACTTGAAAAATGTCTCTTCATGTTTCCTCCTCGCAATGTCTCAACTGCATTCAGGGCTGTGCGCAACATCCACCGTTGAGATTGCTTCTCCCGGAGAATTGCCTTCCTTCGAGCGTGGCCCCTCTCCGCCACGGCACTCGACAAATAGAGATACTTATGCGATCCGTTTGCGGTCTGGGTGCACACGTTCCACATATTCGCCGGTTCGCAGATCGACGCGCACGCTTTCCCCGGGCGCGATGAAGAGCGGAACGCGGATCGTAAGACCGTTCTCGAGTTGGGCTTCCTTCCAGGCACTATCTTGTTGGGAACGTGCTGCCGGTGCCGTATTCGCAATCCGCGCTTCCATGATGTCGGGCAGAACGGCGCTGATTGGAAGCCCTTCAAAGACCTCCACCGGCACTTCCAACCCCGGCTGGAGGAATTGTTCCGCGGGCCCCAGAATCTCCGCGGATATCTCAATTTGTTCGTAGGTGTCGGGATTCATAAGAATACAGGTGCTCCCCTGTCGGAAAAGGAATTCCATAAGTTGCCGCTCTACCTGCAACTCTTCCACGCGTTCCTGCGGGCGGAGGTGCAGCTCCCGGATGCGGCCGCTGCGCACGTTGCTCAGCTTGATCTTGACTACGCCGCCCAGTTTCGCCGTTCCCGCCCGGCTCTCCGTTTCGAGAACTCGGTAGATCTGATTTTCCAGCCGGATCACCATGCCGTTCTTCAGTTCGGACGCGAGTCGCATACCGTTCATCTCCACGAAAAACAAATTCCCTGCCGTTTCCCCACGATTGCAGCCCTCGGGCCTGGCCGACTTAAGCAGCTGCGGAGCGTTGGTTATTTACTGGTGGTGTCTCGATATCCTCCAGCTTCTGTTTGCGATGCAAGAATACGTATGCACCTAGCAGCGTTACCATCAACAGCACCATGATCGTCATGAACAGAGCGAAGCCGGCCACCGCTCGAATGGGGCCAACTGCTTCTCGCTCCTCTTGGCTGGCCAAAACTGTCCAAGAGAGATTGGGATAGGCATCTCGCAGGCCGGCGTCGGCGAAGCCAAGTAAGTAGCGCTCGCCATTGGGCAGAGAGCTGTAAATGTATCCAGCCTCCCGTCCCCGCAGCGTTCCGAGCGCATCGCGGATCGCGGCATACTCCTCGGACTTGATTTTCATTCCAGGAGTTACGCCCTGAGCTTGGATCACTACCCCGTCGTCACGCACCAGGAACAAGTGCCCTGTACGCCCAAACTGCTGACTTTTCAGTTGTGCGAACAGCGGCGTCAGGTCAACCAGGGCCGTGACTGCACCAATAAACCGGCCGGTGCCCTCCTGCGAAATCGGATAGGTAACGTTGAGGTAGTACAACTGGCTTTGTTCGTCATAACGCAAGTCCGAGACCTGAATTGCGCCGGGTCCCTCTGCGTGGAGTAAATTTCGGTAGTCGGGGTCGGTCTGGAAGTAATGCAACGGTCTGTCGGTGGCGGCGACAGCGGCTCCATTGATGTCCCCCACCGTGATCTTAAGCAGATTTGCATTCAGCTCGCGCACACGGCGCAACTCGTGTGCTAGGTCCGAGGTCAAAATGCTCCGAGACAGAGCGTCGGTCTCGGACGCATTCCATTTGTTTTCAACCGCGTCCAGTTTATTGCGGATAGCATCTTCGCTGAGACGTTCGTACGGCCGGTTTGCAGTAGTGACCGCCCGCATGACGCTGGGACTGTTTGCAATCGCACCCACGTCTTTTACCAGTTGTCCCACAAAACCGGCTGTGAGGTCTGCGGATGTTCTGGTGAAGTTGCGGAAATGGTCGCCATTCATCTGGCGAACGTAGCTGTCACCCTGCAAAGCGAAATAGAAACCGAAAATCGTCACAGGGACGAGAATCAGGAGAAGTCCTACCAGTAGCCGCTGGAGAGAAGTACGGAATTCGAGCGAATCGAGGGGCATGGGATACCTCCTCATTTGTGGCGCCGATACCGTCAATCAGACGTGTAAACGGTCGAGCTTCGGCGCGGTGATGCCATTTGAGCTTACCTAGCCCGGTACTTTTTGTCTGTGATTGAACGCACAGCGCGAATCTCCAAAACCAAGCCCGAGACCCACAACCCCAAGAGGGTCGTAGGGATGATTGCCTGATGAAACACCGCGTCACTCACAATGTCGGCCAAAAGTCCGCCCGTCGCATTGGTGAATTCCCACGAGTCAAAATACATGTAAGGAGGATTGTTGCGGCCGACGCCATTCACCATGCTCGAATCGACGAGGTTCAATCCCAGGGTCCAGTTCAGTTGGCTAATAGCCAAGGTCTCAAGTTGTTTAGGGAAGGCATTCCAGGTAGTACTTGCCGTCGATGGCAAACGAGCCGAAATCAAGAGTCCAGAAGTGCCAGTGTGTCGATTTCTGAACGGGACCGAAATTGCTTTAGATGCGATCGCCAGAACGACCTGATCGGAAGCTTCATCCTTTAGGACACAAGCGGGGACGCTATAACTTGCCTTGCCGACGACCACCGCGTGCTTCGGTCCGCTGGTTTCGTATCCCAGATGATTGGTCAGGACGTTTTGCGAGCAGCCGCGAGAGAATCTCCTTGATCTGCAGAACTTCCACGGGGTCGAATCGATTCATCGCGAAGGCGACATCCAGTGAAGACAGATGTTCCCGGCGGACGGGGACAAAAAAAGAGTAGTCTTAGCTTGTTGCCGCCGGAGGCTTGTTGGCGACTCGTGCAAATTCGGAGGCTCGCGTGGCTCAGGGACCGGAGCATGTCCTCAGCGCAGATCAGTTGGGGAAGCTGATTGAAGCGTTGGTACGACAGGGCTATGAAGTCATCGGCCCAAGGCTGCGTGACGGCGCGATCGTCTATGACAAGGTTGAGTCATCAGAGGATCTGCCCGCTGGATGGACCGACGAACAGGAACCGGGCCGTTATCGTCTGAAGCGCCGCGAAGATGATGCCTTTTTCGGGTACGCGGTGGGACCGCAGAGCTGGAAGAATTACCTGCACCCAGCGGACGTCCGACTCTGGTCGGCCGAGCGCCAGGGTGAGACGTTCCGAATCCTTAACAATGAAGCAAAGCCCCAGCGTCAGCACGCGTTCCTTGGAGCTCGAGCATGCGAACTGGCGGCAATCGCCGTGCAAGATCGTGTCCTGCTCGAAGACAAATACCGTGATCCGATCTACGACCGGCGCCGTCGGGGCGCGTTCATCATTGCTGTGCAGTGCACGCAGGCGGCGGCAACATGTTTCTGTGCGTCGATGGGAACAGGGCCACAGGTTTCAGCTGGATTTGATCTGGTTCTAACAGAACTGCTTGGACCCAAAGGGCACCGCTTCCTGCTAGCCGCGGGGAGCGATCGCGGCGCCGAGATACTCGCAGAGTTGGAGACGGTTCCAGCTACCGCAGAAGTCTGCCAGGAAGCCCGAGCGAGAGTGGAAGCGGCGGCGCGCCAGCAAGTGCGTAGCATCGACACCGCTGGAATCAAAGAGCTGCTCTACGAGAACTTTGAGCATCCGCGCTGGGACAACGTTGCCAGCCGTTGTCTAACTTGCGCTAACTGTACGATGGTCTGCCCCACATGCTTCTGCACCTCTGTGGAAGATGTGACTGACATTACCGGAGATCACGCCGAACGCTGGCGCCGCTGGGATTCCTGCTTCACGCAAAGCTTTTCCTACATTCACGGAGGCAGTGTCCGAACCTCCGCCAAAGCACGCTATCGTCAATGGATGACCCACAAGCTAGCCTCGTGGATCGATCAGTTCGGCAGTTCAGGATGTGTTGGCTGCGGCCGTTGCATAACCTGGTGCCCAGTGGGCATTGACATCACCGAGGAGGTCACGGCTATTCGGGAAGGAGGCCAGAATGGAAACCCTTGACCGCATCATTGCGGAACACCCGTTCTTCATCGGTCTCGATGACGGCTTCACGAATCTGATGGTGAGCTGTGCTTCTAACGTGCGGTTCAAAGCAGCCACCTACATTCTTAGGGAAGGAGACCCGGCCAACACCTTTTACCTCATTCGGGACGGGAAAGTGGCCGTGGAAGTAATGGCGCCCCAGCACAAGCCGATTATCGTTTCGACCTTGAGCGTGGGGGAAATCCTGGGGTGGTCATGGCTGTTGCCACCCTTTCAATGGAAATTCCACGCGCGTGCGGTCGATGACGTGCGTGCCATCGCGCTCGACGGAAAGTGTTTGCGAACGAAGTGTGAGCAGAACCACGATCTCGGCTACGAGGTTTTGAAGCGATTTGCCCAGATCATCGAGCAACGCCTGGAGGCTACACGCCTGCAGTTGCTCGATGTGTATGCAGTGAGGCGATGACAGTGGCGACCGCAGTCACAACCGACCCGATGCTTCCGCAGCCGTACGCGGTACGAGAGGTGGCCAAGGAGACGCCCGACACATTTACCCTGAGGCTCGAGCCCGAGAACGCGGTCAACCGAAGTTCGTTCCAGCCCGGACAGTTCAGCATGCTGTGGGTGTTCGGAGTCGGCGAGTTGCCAATCTCGATCAGTGGCGACCCAGCGTTGCACGATCGCTTGGTCTACACGGTACGTTCAGTCGGGCAGGCTACTCATTCGTTGGTGAATCGGGGCGTGGGGGACGGCGTGGGTGTACGGGGCCCGTTCGGGGCAGGTTGGCCCCTAGAGGCGGCGCGCGGAAGGGACGTCATCGTGGTGGCTGGCGGCATCGGCCTAGCGCCGTTGCGACCCGTGATTTATCACGTCTTGCAAAACCGGAAAGACTATGGGCGATTGGTAATACTTTACGGAGGGCGCAGCCCGCGGGACCTGATGTATCGCAAGGAACTCGTGACCTGGGCTCGCAACCCCGAGACTCAAGTGCTGGTCACGGTCGACTATGGCGGCCTGAACTGGCGGGGCCATGTCGGCGTAGTCACGACGTTGTTCAAGTACTCCCGGCTGCAGCCGGCTCGTTCGGTCGCGATGGTCTGCGGTCCTGAGATCATGATGCGCTTCGTTACGCGGGAACTGGAAACGCGGGGACTTAGCCGCGACGATATTTACCTTTCGATGGAAAGGAACATGAAATGCGCCGTCGGTTTCTGTGGCCATTGCCAGTATGGCCCCCACTTCATCTGCAAGGACGGGCCAGTTTTCCGCTACGAGCAGATTCTGAACTTACTGGAGAAGTATGAGCTCTAAGTCCAAACACAAGCCCAGAATTGGAGTATTCAAATTCGCTTCGTGCGACGGTTGTCAATTAAGCCTCCTCGACGCCGAAGATGAACTTCTCGGTATTGCCGAGGCAGTGGATATTGCCTACTTTCCTGAGGCTACACGCGCCATGTTGAAAGGTCCGTATGACATCGGCCTGGTCGAGGGGTCGATTACCACTTATGAAGATGCCCAGCGCATCCAGGAAGTGCGGAGGCAATGCAAGACTCTAATTACGATTGGGGCCTGTGCAACTGCAGGCGGCATTCAAGCTCTGCGTAACTGGAAAGATGTCGATGAGTTCATCCGTGTGGTCTACGCCACACCGCAGTTCATTAGCACGCTGAAGCTCTCGACCCCGATAGCCGAGCACGTCCCAGTCGATTTCGAACTGCGCGGTTGCCCGATCAACAAATACCAACTCATAGAATTGATCACGGCAACGCTGGCCGGACGCAAGCCGAATGTTCCCTCCTATAGTGTGTGCATCGAGTGTAAGCGCAAGGCGAATGTGTGTATTGCGGTGGCCCGCGGTGTTCCTTGCCTCGGGCCGGTAACTCAGGCGGGGTGCGGAGCGCTATGTCCAACGTACGAGCGTGGCTGTTACGGTTGTTACGGACCCATGGAGACTCCCAATACAGTATCACTTACGAGTCAGTTCCGAATTCTTGGACAGTCGGACAATCAAGTTGCACGTGCATTCCGTGGATTCAACGCGTGGGCATGGCAGTTCCGCAAGGCCAGCGAGGAGTGTGAGCGGACATGACCGGACGCGGAACCAGAACGATCCGTGTCGACACGCTCGCCCGCGTGGAAGGTGAGGGTTCGCTTTACATCAAACTCGTGGGTGAACGCGTAGCCGATGTGAAGCTCAAGATCTACGAGCCGCCACGGTTTTTTGAGGCCTTCCTTCGCGGTCGTCACTACTCCGAAGCTCCCGACATCACTTCCCGGATCTGTGGCATCTGCCCTATCGCTTACCAGATGAGCGCCGTGCACGCAATCGAACGGGCGCTGGGAGTTCGGATCGAGCCAGCCGTTCGCCTGCTGCGTCGTCTCTTTTACTGTGGCGAGTGGATCGAGAGTCATACTCTGCATGTCTACATGTTGCACGCCCCTGATTTTCTCGGATACCAGGACGCGATTGCCATGGCGCGAGATCACCGAGGCGTAGTCGAAAAAGCGCTCCGATTGAAGAAGATTGGCAACAGGATTGTCCAATTGCTTGGTGGACGCGAGATTCATCCCATTTCAGCGGCGGTCGGAGGTTTTTACAAGACACCCACCAAGCGACAGTTGCTTGATCTGGTCGAGGATCTGGAATGGGCTCTCGAAGCCTCGCTGGAGACTGTGCAGTGGACGGCCGGTCTGCAGTTCCCCAGCTTCGAGCAGGACTACGAGTTTGTAGCACTTCGTCATGCGGACGAGTATCCGTTCAACGAAGGACGCCTTGTGTCAAATCGCGGCCTGGATATCGACGCTGCGGAATACGAAGATCACTTTGTGGAGTTGCATGTCAAA
>Ga0268266_10002201_pt1 | contig 21323 bp, 23 predicted proteins | sample KBSS13metaG_FD_190356 | JGI IMG/M metagenome (GOLD analysis project Ga0268266, IMG submission 190356) | Switchgrass rhizosphere microbial communities from Kellogg Biological Station, Michigan, USA - KBS S1-3 metaG (SPAdes) (version 2) | ecosystem: Host-associated > Plants > Roots > Rhizosphere... | reverse complement strand
AACCTACTTCACTAGCCTCGGCTGGTGACCGTGCCGCATAACCCGCCGCTGCAGTGGACCGAGCCGGCGGGTAAGCTTCTTGTGATTTGAGAGTCGGCGCGGCGCTGGCTCGGCCACTGATCGGCATTACGTTATCCGGCCCGAGACCATGTCGTGGTACCTCACAATCCGCTCCGACTCTGACTACTCCCGCGCGATCGACCCGCGTGGGCTGGTCACGTTCCTGCGGTCACTGCCCGAACTCGTGCAAGCGGACGGAGAGCGCACGCCCAAGGTGAATTCCAGCACAGCCAAGGACGGCTCCGATTCTCTGGCCTCAATTGAGGCGCCAGTTAACGACCTTATTCCGATCGGCTGCCAATGATGCGACCAACCCGAATCGTCGATTAGCGGCGCAATTGAGCATCTGGCTATGGCAACGGCGGCAGGCCGAGTTCTTTCAAGACCTTATTGTGCTTCGCCGTCGCTTCGCGGCTAGGTCGATAGCCGCCGCCGCCTCGGCTGTCCTGACATAGTGGGAGATGTTCAGGTTGAAGTCATTCTCCAGAATCTCCTTCAAGTCCACCCGGCGGGCGTAGCGTTCGATCTGATTCGGGCGCCTCTTGTACGTCTCGATGATCCTGGCGATATGGGCTTACGTCAGCTGGTTCTGCCGCTTGCCCCTCCCGCCTGCCGCAGATTACGGCAGCACGATGTTGTGATAGACCTCCTGCACGTCCTCGTTCTCGTCGAGCGTATGCAGAAACTTCTCGAACGTTGCCAGATCGTCCGCACCGAGCGTCTTCGTGTCGTGCGGGATGAACGTGATCTCCTGCACGTCCAGTTCAACGCCCGGCATCGCTTCGAGCACAGCCGTCTTGGCCTTGTAGAACTCGGCTGGCGGTGTGAAGATCGTGATGACGCCGTCCTTGCTCTCGACGTCTTTCGAGGCGACGTCCGCGGCGAACAGCGCCTCGATCACCTTCTCCTCCGAGTCCCCCTTGAACGAGATGACCGCCAGGTGGTCGAACGACATCATCACCGACCCGGTGGCCGCCAGCTTGGCGTTCGCTCTCACAAAATAGCTGCGGATTTCGGCGATCGTGCGCTGGTTGTTGTCGGTCAGGCACTCGACGATGATCAGCGCGCCGCCGGGGCCGAACCCCTCGTAACGCACGGACTGGAAGTCTTCACCTCCCTTGCCGGCGGCTTTCTGGATCGCCTTGTCGATCACGTGGCTCGGCACATTGTCCTTCTTGGCCTTCTCAACGATGCTGCGCAGGAACGGGTTTTGTGCCGGGTCGGGGACGCCGTTCTTGGCCGCCACGTACAACTGCTTGCTGTATTTGGAATACAGCTTTGAATTGTTGGCCGCCGTCTTGAAGATGGAGGCTTTGCGTCTTTCGAATGCTCTTCCCATACGGTTCTACCTTTTTATGTTCCGGACTGACCGGGCAACGAGCGATCCGCTTCCTGCCGGGCCTCGCGGCGCGGCCGGGTGTTTCTGTCGGCGCCGATCAGTTCCACGGTGCGTTTCTCCCATACGGTGGCTCCACCGCTCGCCTTGTCGTGTGGAGGAGGCATTCTATCTCCCTCCGCCGACGGGAACAGCACGTTGTGCGCCAGAATGATCGCCATCACGCCGTCGTCTGTCAGGTAATGCAGCCCGTACAGCAGGAACGCGAAGTCGGCCGCGCTCTGCCGAACTCGCCCGCGACGCCGATATCCGCATGACGATGCCGGGGATCAAATCGGCGGCCCCGGCTCCGGAGCGAACCGTGATAGGCGTGTTGGCAACCGGTCCACACACCAACAATCGCCTGCCAATGCCCGGCGCCATGCTCACCCGCCAATACCGTGGCCAGACGATTCAGGTCATGGTCCTGCCGAACGGCTTTGAATACGAGGGCCAGATTTATCGCTCACTCAGCGCGGTAGCCAAGGCGGTCACCGGATCGCACTGGAACGGCTACGGCTTCTTCGGCTTGAAAGGAAACAAGTGAAAAAGACCGCTCCCGACATCGCTCGCCCCATCCGTTGTGCGATTTACACGCAAAAGCACCGAAGAGGGGCTCCAGCAGGAGTTCAACACCCTCGACGCGCAGCGAGAAAGCGCCGAAGCGTTCATCGCGGCCCAGAAGCACGAAGGGTGGATTTGCCTGCCCGAACACTATAACGACGGGGGGTTCACAGGCGGGAATCTAGACCGACCGGCGGTAGGGCGTCTCATGAAGGACATTCAGGCCGGCAAGGTGGACTGCGTCGTGGTGTACAAAGTGGACCGCCTCAGTCGATCGCTCATGGACTTTGCCCGCATGATGCAGGTCTTCGAGCAGCACAAGGTGTCGTTCGTTTCCGTGACCCAACAGCTTAACACGACGCACTCGATGGGCCGGTTAACACTGAACATGAACCTTCGCCTCGACCATGGCGAGGCGGCGTTCCGCGCGGAGTATCAGAACGAACCGCTGGCGACGCCGGAAGGTGAAGGCTCGATGCTCACGGCGGACCAGATCGGGGGAAGCTGAATGGGATGCAGCGGGGGACATTACCGGCCGCGGCGGCGCTGGAGCGTATTCCGTACAACGATGGGGTGATATATCAGGATCCGAACATCTTGTATGGATCGTTGTCAATGCAAGCAAGTTGTTGGAGCTTGGTCTTGCCTCTTTGGTTCATCGCACTCGGGGCGTCGTTGATGCCGGTATTATGGACAAGGCGATTTGTACACGAGCGCGTCCGAAGGCGACGAATACATGAGGGTCGATGCGCCGTCTGCGGGTACGATCTTCGTGCGTCGAGCCAGCGGTGTCCCGAATGCGGCGAGATCTCGGACCGCGGCGGACCGGCCGTCGCATAACCCACCAATGCAGTGGACCGAGCCGGCGGGCAAGCTTCTTGTGGTTCGAGAGTCGGGACGGTGGCGGCTCGGCCACTGATCGGCATTACGTTATGCGACCTGTGGCGAGCACTACTATCGACTACGCTTCAAAGGTGCCGACGCCAGCCGTTTGGCCTCGGAGCATCGTTGCCGCGTTCGCTCTTTGCGTGCCGGACATCCTGATGTGGTTCGCGATGTTTGTGAACCCACGCCTTGGGTTTAGCGATGCACTGGCTGTTCCGTTCCTGATTGCTTATCTCCTTAGCTGGATCGCCGCAGTCGTTGGAATTGTGCTAGTGTGCTCGTCAAAAAAGTCGACCGCATTGTGGGTAGCGTTGGCGATTTTCATCGCCGTGCCGTTACTCAACATATATGGCTTTCTTTGGGGAATCGGTGCGGCCGTCGCGGTCGCATAACCCGCCGTTGGAGCGGACCGCGGCGGCGGTGTTACCGTAGTTCGAAAGCGTCGGGGCGCGGCCCCGGCCGCTGAACGAATTTGCGTTATTCGACTATCTCGCGTCATGACAAAGCCCCCGTCAAATATCGATCCCGAGAAGTTCATCATCGGTCGCGGCGTGTATAGCAATCAGCGGACGGCGATCACCTACTGCGACGAACATGAGTTTAGAATTGACCCTGCGCCACTGCCGATCGTCATGATTGTGAGCATCAATCTATTCCTAGCACTGGGTATAGTCGGCATGTGTTGGGGAGTAACGCTGGGACGCGGCGGATCGCTTCTACTCCGCTGACCCCTCCCGAACGCTTTCATAGCGATCGGGCTGCTCACCTGTCTCGGACTTACGTTGGGTGTCTGGTATCGATTCTACGCTGCGAAGCGTCGCGGACCTTGGCTGATCTACGACATAGTGACCGGCAACGTGACCTTGCCCCGCAAGGTTGGGCGGATGGGAACTACCAAGCGGCACTTAGCGGGAGTGGATTCGTACATCCAAAAAGCATCGTCGGACTGGACAAGGGTTTCGCGAGAAATAGCTCGGCTTTCGGGAGAGCCGAAACTTCGGAGTTCTCCGAACGCTATTCCGCAAGAGGTCGGCCCCCCTGAAGCATATTCTGCATCTAAGCATGCAGTGAAAGGATTTACCGACGCGCTGCGCGTGGAGATCGAAGAAGTTGATAAGTCGCCCGTCTCGATCACGCTGATTCAGCCTACTGCCGTCAACACGCCATACCCGCAACATGCCAGGAACTACATGGCTCAGGAGCCGAGACTACCGACGCCAATGATCGAGCCGAAACAGGTTGCCGAGGCGATCTTGGACGCGGCGGTCAAACCTACCCGGGCGACGAAAGTCGGGATGATGGCCAAGGTCAACACGATCATGGCCGATCTTCTTCCCGCGGCGGCTGGAAAGATGTCGGCCACGCAGGCGGATCGACAGCACTATGACGAACCGCCGCGTCACACGCCCGGTGCGCTATTTGAACCCAGTGAGACGACGACGGTTGGCGGAAAAGGAAATGGCAGCGGTCAACCAAGCCTACGAAATGCTGACCGCCTCGACGACAACACTCTTCTTTTGCGATTCGGAACAGTTCAAAACGTTCCAGTCAGCCGCGACTGCCGAGGCAACTGCGAAGACTTGCAAATGCTGGGTATGTAATGCTAAGAATCGAATGACCGCCGATGTTGAACGGCTGAATGCCAGATGCGGGCGATGTCACGCACTTCTTGGAACGACTTTCGATCCGCTCCAGCCAAGATAAATGCGCTTTGCCCGGCAAGCTGATTGCGCAGGAGTCATTCGTCCTTTCGACGCGGCGGCCGCTTTCCGCGGTCTCCCAGCGATCGAGGCGTGTTCTCAAGCCCTAGCTGGTTGGCAGTCTTTATCATCCACTCGGCCTCGCTGACGGGGCGGCCGCAGTTCACGCTGAGTCGTACCGCTTCCAGATTCTCCGCTCGCAGCGGCTCGTTCGCCGTCGCTGCCCAGTTCCGTAGGCGATCGATCGGCCAATCCGCTAGCGGCGCCGGCGGCTCGCCCGCGGGCTTCTACTTTTGCACGCCTGGCCACCACCGCAGGCTGCTCTATCCACGCCGAGAAACTTTGTGAAGCCGCATCCGGGAATGACTGTCAGCAAAAGAAGGCCCCGAAGATAAGCACTAATGACAGCTATTTAACATTATTGACGGATCCAATTAGTTGCGTACGCCGGCGGTCCTGTTAATTTTTCGACCCCCGACGCCTTGGAAATCACCAATTTCTGCTCTGGCTCTTTCGTGAAGATCAATAAAGTTGGTAATGACGTCGAGATGCAGCAGTCGGAGTTCTTCCCGCAAAGGTTCAGCCCTCAGAGGGGGCAGCGTCGTAAGAAGATGATCCAGCATTGCACGAAGTCGCCGCGCCACTTGAAGGCTGCCAGCGCCGTAACGGCGAATTACAGTGACCGCTACGGTTACAAAATCTTCCCAATCTGGTGTCGAACAGATCAACCGAACCTGCTTATTTCCGTCGCTGTATACGCCGGCATCAAGTTGCCGCTGGCCTACGCGGAACAATAGGTGCTGGAGCTGGTCGAGCACGAGAACTGCCGTAGCCGGATCGTTGATCGCAGGAGATAGCGCCCGGCAGGCGATTTCACCCAGCACGCGGAACGCGAACACCGGATCTTGCTGAAGGGTTCGTTCGGAGCCGATCGCGATCGAATGGGCAAGCAGCTCTGATTCAGGTGCACGGTTCCCGTAGAGGTTGAAAATAGCATCTCCCTCTGAAACGTCATCTCCGACACGAGGCAGGAGTTCGATCAGGCAATCGTTGATTGCCCCGATTTCGACCAGGCCTTCGATGTCGACGGCCATGAGGACGCCCGATCGGCCGGAATGGTTTATTACGCGGAAAGGTGCTATCCCAGGCTTTGTCGCAATCGGCTCTGGCTGCGAACTCAAGGAAGATGGGTAAACGTCAAGGATTGATCTACGAGCGGATGCAGCGAGATTCGCGATGATCACGATCGGCCGTAACGACATGCCCAAAGAGCCAATGAAGTATAAGAACGACGCGATGCTAGTGATGTTGGCCAATATGGCGATTAGCACCCCAAGTTGCGGCACTTCATTGGAAACGCGACCTAGAACGCCGAGTGAAAAAATATAGGCAAACACGAAAAGGCAGAGCGCGATACGAACGGCCCGGTGCTGGAAGGCTGGCGCGATGATCCTCGGTGTCATTTGGGCGCTGGCCAGCTGAACGACAAGCAGCAGGGATGACATCACGAACACCATGAACGTCAGCATCGAGGCGCTGAAGGCACTTAGGATGGCACTTGCTCCCTGTGACGTGAAGCCGAGCAGCGTCCACCTCCGCTCAGCGTCCAAGTCTCGCACAAGGGGCAAGGCGACCAGCGCGCATGCCATTGACAGAACTGGTGCTGGCCAGAATGCCGACCGGACAAATGAGCGTAAATTGTAGCGTTGAAGCCAAGTCATGATCTCGGTCCATAGAAGCGTTTCGCCGCCGCGATCAATGACCGCGGCGGCGAATGGATTGGGCCCAGTACCTGCTACGTCCCGCCAAGCGTGCTCTTAGCCTACCTTGGCTTTTTCTTCAGCCAGGCGCGTTACGATCCGTTGTGCCCACCAGTCGAAGGCGAGCTTAACGTCGCCCCAAGTTCCGCCTAGTTTAGTGCGTAACGCCTTTGTGCCGGCCCGGGCATCCATTGCCGCTGCCACACGGTTGTTAGATTGTCCGTCCAGAAATTCAGCTTCAATGGCAACCGCGCCGACGCCCGTGCCCGTGCCGGTCATGAGTTGCTTACCGAAACTCACGGCCATTCCCACAGGCACCACGCTCGACACGATGTTCATGACGGGCTTGGCTTTCTTTGCATCAGTAATCGCGGCATGAACGACCAGCACGCCGGGACCTGCCCGATTAACAATCTCATAGTCCTTGGAGAGGCTCTCGTGTAACGACGCGTTCAGGTAATCCACCAGCATCTTCTTATCTTCGTCTGACAATTTGTTTATGTCCGAGTCTTCCGACTGCCAGAGTTCAACTGGCTTGATCATCACCTTGGTGTAATTTTTCCAATTCGTAGTCGGGTTGATGTAGACATAGTTTGCCTCCTCCCCTTTACCCTCGCGCAGCATCGAATAGTCGCCTAGAAAGCCCGATTGCTCCTTCATCTGGCTCACCTGCTTGGATGTGGAACATCCGGTAAGGCCGACAAGAGCGAAGACTCCTAACAACGTAAAAAACGGTTTACCTTTGAACATGATCCGGTCCTTTTGATGTTGGCACGCAGCGATCGCCACAAGGCGACTACGACGGCCTGTTAATTTTTGTTCGCTGACCATAGTTGCGGCTACGGTACGCTCGCCTGATTTTGTGCTCGCCCCGCGGCCTTTCCGGCCCACTGAAGGATCACGGATGCTACAAAACCCGAGCTCGGACGACTATTGGACTTTGGTCCAACGTTCATGTCTAAAACGAACGACAGGTATCTGGAGCTGCGCGAAGGGATTCATCTCGTTGGACCAAAGTCCAATAGTCTGCAAAGGTGTCACTTTCTAAACTCGCAGATGCATCGTCCAGAGATGTGGATACCGGTGCGACTTGCTGCTGGCGCGCCGATCAATGTTGTGAACCAAACCACTTTGGGAAGGAATGGGTGAAATGAAATTGCGAACTTGGAGTAACGGATTTCCGCTTTACATTTGTGCCGCGGTCGCTTTTTCGATCGTGTGCTCCAATGGAACTGCACAAGCACAAGAACCGGACGATGACTGGCACTTCGCCTCAAGCTTCGGCATCTGGGCGATGGCGGCCAAGGGCAACGTAGGAGTGCGAAATGTCGAAAGTGACGTTGACGCAACTTTTAGCGACATTCTGGACAAAGCGCAGGTCGCCCTAAATCCGGGTCTTCAGCTTAGCAAAGGCGACTGGTCGATCGCCCTAACCGGCATGTATGCGGTCTTGGAAGATGAACAGACTTTCAGGAACGGGCGCGGCGGTGTGATCACGTCAACCATGGGGATCGCTGACCTTTCGTTAGGTTATACGCTTCTCCGGACAAAGCTAGGCGAGATGCCGCTCGCAATTACTCCAATGATCGGGGTGCGGTACACCTACCTTGGATTAGATCTAAATCCGAACAACTCGGACACCGTTTCCCGAAACCGCGAATGGTTCGATCCATACTTCGGCGGACGTGTCGTACTCGGATTGACCGATGCCTTAGATTGGCGCACGGAAGGCACATACGGCGGATTTAGTGTCGGGTCTGACAGTACATGGAGCGCTGGCACTTATTTGGACTGGAAGTTCTATAAGAACGTGAGCCTGAATGTCGGCTACCGAGCACTTAGTTGGGACTACGATAACGACAATTTGAAGTGGGATATAACTTTCCACGGTCCCTGGATAGGGCTAACGACATCGTGGTTCTGAGGAAATCTCTCAATCTCCGGTGGACTGGGTGGTGGAATGGGCAGTTGAACGTTGCCAGCGAGGGGGCAAAGTCGAAACAGCCGTATGCAAGATTTCGCTGCTGTTATTGATCTGATTTGCCAATTCCGTCCGACACCGACCGGTATTCGCACAGGCACCGAAAGGGCCGTCCCCCTAAATAACACCCCATGTCACATCCACGTGCTTCCATCCGAAATGGCTCGATCCCGAACCGCTAATTTGCTCCAAAGCAAACTTTTTGGGTTTGGCGAGCTGAGCCAGTAAAGTGAAGTGAGTCTTTTTAGGGCTCATGAGCTTTACAACCGTCATTTGGTCCATGGACGCGGCCGCCTGCATAACGCTGGGGGCAATGCACGCGATCATTTGGTTCCGGCAAAGGTCGATACGGAGCCATCTCCTTTTTTCCTGCTGCGCGTATGCGGCGGCGCTAGTCGCGGGATTTGAATTAACGCTATTGCACGCAGCGACGCCAGAGGAATACTCGTCGGTGCTTCGCTGGGGACACATTCCGGTCTGCGTAATGGTCATTTCTTTGATTTGGTTTGTCCGGCTGTACCTCCAAGCCGGGCGCTTATGGCTGGCATGGATGGCCGCGGGGGCTCGTTTGCTGGCCTTGGTACTAAATTTCACCACCGGACAATCGCTCAATTACCGTCAGATGACCGGTCTTGCGCATACGAACTTTTTTGGCGAAGTGATCGCTATGCCGATAGGCGTGCCAAATCCCATGATGATTGTTGGCCAGTTAAGTTCGATTCTTTTTTTGTGCTTTCTTATAGACGCAACGAAAACGGTGTGGCAACGAGGCGATCGACGTCGAGCGATCGTGGTGGGCGGAAGCATGATCGTTTTCATCGTTGTTGCAGCGGGTCATTTGGCGTTGCTAAATTGGGGAGTAATTCATTCACCGTATTACATCAGTTTTTGTTTTCTCGCAATCGTCATCGCCATGGGGTATGAGTTGAGTTTCGACGTGTTCCGCGCCGCGGACCTGTCGCGAAATTTGCAAAGAAGCGAAGCTTTGCTGCATGAAAGTGAAATGCAATTGGGGTTGGCGATTGAAGGCGCGAGTCTGGGTATCTTGACCCGAGATCTGATACGCAACGAGATCAAGGCCACCGAGAGGTGGATGGCATTATTCGGCTTCGGGACCAGCGAAGAGATTGAAGTTGATAGCTACCTAACGAGAATACATCCCGACGACCGCGATTCAGCCCTTCGGGCATGGACACGGGCGATCGAAGGTGGAGGAAAATTCGAAACGGAATATCGAACCGTTCATCCAGACGGCAAAATTCGATGGATCGGTTCCCGCGGGCGAGTTGAGACGAATGGCGATGGCAAACCTGTCTTCTTGCGCTCGGTATCGGTTGACGTCTCAGAGCGCAAGCGTGTGGAACTGGAAGTTCAGCAGCAGCGATCTGAACTCGCGCATCTTTCCCGTGTGACAATGCTCGGTGAACTATCCGGATCGCTGGCACATGAGTTAAACCAGCCGCTAACGGCGATCCTGAGTAATGCGCAAGCGGCTCAGCGATTCATTGCTCAGGATCATTTCAATCTCGAGGAAGTGCGGGCCATTTTGAACGACATCGTAGAGGATGATAAGCGCGCCGGTGAAGTCATCCGACGTCTTCGCCTGCTGCTCAAAAAAGGTGAATTGCAACAGCATCCCGTAGACTTGAGCCAGATCATTCGAGACGTGTTGAAACTGGTGAATAGCGACTTGCTAAATCACGGCGTAACTGCTGAGGTTATACTTGACCCGCACCTGCCGGCCGTTCAGGGAGATCGCGTCCAACTCCAACAAGTGCTCCTAAATCTGATCATGAACGGATGTGATGCGATGGCAACAGTAAGAGCGGGTGACCGCAAGCTGTCGCTGCAGGCCGAAAGCGCGAATGGCGATGGCGTTACAATTGTAGTTTCCGACCAAGGCACAGGGATTCCTGCCGATCAGGTCGAACGTCTTTTTGAACCCTTTTTTACAACGAAACAGCAGGGCATGGGCCTCGGCTTAACAGTTTGTCGCACAATTATATCCGCACATGGCGGACGCCTATGGGCCAAAAACAATGACGGGCGTGGCGCGAGTTTTTACATTGTCTTGCCAGTGCAAGAGACAGAGGTATGAAATGAATCACCCCAAGCCAGTGGTTTTTGTGGTTGACGATGAACCTTGCGTGCTTAAGGCGGTTTCACGTCTACTGTGTTCCGCGGGGTATAATGTTCGCCTTTTCGGCTCGGCGCGTGAGTTTATGGACTATTCGGTAGTTGATGACCACGGCTGTGTGGTATTGGATATGGCAATGCCGGGATACAGTGGCTTGGACGTGCAGAAATCCCTGGTGGCCAAGGGTTTGAGTTTGCCGATTGTTTTCCTAACCGGGCGTGCAGACATTACCACGACGGTGCGAGCGATGAAGCAAGGAGCCGCTGACTTTCTGACCAAACCTGTGGATGATGCTGAACTGCTTTTGGCGGTTTCTAGCGCCATTGCTAAAGACCAGGCGGTGCGCGAAGCCAAGTCCAAATCGTCGGAAGTTCGAAGACTACTCGGAACCTTGTCGCCGCGCGAATACGAGGTTTTTGAGCATGTCGTCTCTGGACGACTTAATAAACAGACAGCCGCCGAATTGGGGACTGTTGAAAAGACAATTAAAGTCCACCGTGCGCGGGTCATGGAAAAGCTGAAAGTCGATTCCTTGGCAGGCTTGGTTCGACTGGCAGAACGGGCGGGGATTGCGTCAATCGCGGCTTCTAACGAGTCATCATACTGGACCAAAGTCCAATAGTTAAGATTTGGCGAATAGCTAGCATTCTTTTGTGAGCAAGACTGCGCCACTTATTGCAGTTGTGGATGACGAGGAATCCGTGCGCCGTGCACTGAAGCGACTGCTTGTATCTGCGGGATTTGTCGTCGAATCGTTCTCCTGCGGTAACGATTTTTTTTCCTTTCTCCAAACTCGCCGGCCTGCGTGCGTCGTTCTCGACCTTCACATGGAGGGAATGACCGGCTTTGACGTGCAGGCTGAACTCACGCGATCAGGTGACGTGCTACCTGTCATAGCGATCACAGGGCATGACTCACCAGAAACTCAGCAGCGAGTGATGGTCGCTGGGGCGATCGCCTATTTGCGAAAACCGATCGACGGACAACTCTTACTCTCAACGGTTTCTAAAGCCATCGCCAACGAGATGTAAGACAACCAGTAGTCATTGAAGACTAAGCGATTGAAGCACTCATTTAAGGTGCATTTGAATCGACTATTAAATGGCTTGATAAGGCGATAGCCAAGTAACGGCGATCGCCCCGTAGCGGGTCGGTACCGGAATGATGAGGATCTACTTCGGAAACAGGAATGTGACCGTGAATCGTATTCCCCATTCCGGGCCGCCCTCGGGCCTCTCCGCGTAATAGCGAGGGCCGATCGCAAACTGCACGGGCTGCTTGTCAAATTTAACGAGTTGGCTGACTTGTAAGTTTAACGGCACGACCCAATGGCTAGAGTTCCAATCGTAGGTAGACTCGGTGTTCACGGTCACCGTCGTAGCCGTCGGCCAAGTATAGGCGAGAAAGGGCTGGACGAAAGTTGCGTTGACCTCATTTTCGCTGCCGGCATTGGCGTATGACCAGATGTGGTTGACCAATGCGCCGTAGGTGAAGCCGTTCTGCTGTTTGAGTAGTAATGCGGTCGGGCCCGCACCCCATTGTTGTGCGCCCAATGTCTCATCTGTGGCCGTCGGCCAGAGGAAGACTGGGCCAACGGCCCAGATCCAGCCGCCGGACGAGGGCTCTTTCGGGGAGAAGAAGAAGCTCTGAACGGTATCACCGAGCCCTAGTTTGCTGTTGATCCCGTCCGCGATCGAGTCCTGATAGACAATCGGCACGATGGTCCGCACAATCAAGTTCCAGTGTTCATTGAGCGTGATGGGAACGACTGGCTGCACGTTGAGCACCAGTTTATATGCATCCTTAGGCCCAAATCCCGCGTCATAGTTGAACTGAAATGGAATGCTGATGAGACTCGCAACGGGATTAGCGAGTTTCTTTGCCAGTCCCACGCTATCATCGCCGGCGGATGGCCTGGATGTATCGCCGGCCACAAACTTCGGGTTGAGGGTGAGGTCATCGCTCGCGGACTGAGCTGCAGCAGTTTGGACGAACAGTGTAGCCGTGCCACAAAGTGTCGCCGCGAGCAGTTTCCATCCTTGTAACAATTTCATTGCCGCTCCTTTTTATAATTTGTGCAAATTGCAGGACCTGCTGTTGGAAGCACCGCACCTCGGATTCGGCAGTCACTTCTAGGAATTCACCTTAGATAAAAATCCTCAACGCACGATCGATCAGTTGTTCGAGTGGCATTACTGTCAGCAACAAGGGCACGAGCGGCAGTGCCGTCGTCATCGCCAATTGGATCACGGTGGCTCTGCCGAACGGGACGACCCGCATTTCCGTCACCACCTCAAAGCTGTTTGACAAATCGGCCAGCGACTGAATGTCCGCCGTTCCCATCAGCGATTCACCCTCTGCCGCAGTTCCCTCGAGCCACTTGCGATGAAAGTCAGCCACGTACCGGCTACTCAGTATCCCGTACTCGCGCAAGCCGGTTGCTTTCGCGGCCGCCAAGCCGCCCATGAAGAATAACAACGGGGTTAGCACGAGCAGTATCAGAAAGACCAGCCAGAACGCGATTTCCATTTTGAACTGAGGTAAAGTTGCCCCATCGTTTAAAATTTGGCCGCCCAATATGCCGGAAAGAGCGACGACGTGCGCGATCAGCACAGGCTGAAGCGCAATCACACTGGTGCACAGGAACGCTAAGCCGCCTGCTCTGTCAGGGTGAAGGGCATTAAGCTGAAGCGGGATATGTCGTGAAACGTGCCAAAGAAACCGGTACCAGACGAAGATCCGAAAGTACCAGCGAAGTAAGAGAAAGCGAAAGATTGTCAGGCTAACGAAAATGTACCAGTATCCTGCCGCGGTGAGCCGGATGTCAACGCCGTCTGGAGTCGCAAACCATGACGTGGTTTCGAGATTGACATATCGACGTCCAAGAAAGAACGCCCCAAAGATCGCAATTGCAAGCATCAGCGCTTCGGCGAGCACCGAATTCCGCAGTCGCATGGCTGCATCGATAGCGTTTGAAAACAAAGGCCGCTCTGGAGCAGAGACGATGCCGCGATCTAAAAATTGCGAAACCACATTTCTAACTCGCTGATGTACGATGACTTCCGCAGCGACCAACAGCGGCACGCACAAAAGAAATCGAGCGTGCGCGCCTATATCGTAGAGAAACGACCTAGTAGCCCCGCTCAACGGTTTGCCCCACAATAGTGTAAGAACCAGCAATGGAACCCAGGCGATGACCGTAATTACGATGATGCGACGAACCAACATGTCCATCGACGGCCTCACCAGGCGAAATCGGAGCAATAACTGGAAAAGCGGTCCGCCTTGCACTAGCGAGAAATCTGTCGGCTCATCGAGCAAAGCTCTTGTCATTTCCATTGTCGAACTCCAATTGAATCGTTGCAATTAAGGCCCGCAACCGTCCTTTGCGATGACTGCCTTGTTGCCGTAGTGGCCTTTGGCAGTGAATGGCCTCAGAGCATTCGGATGTCTGATGACGGACACGGTATTTCTGGTCATCTCACGGTAGTTAGCTCCTGCGTGGCGCTGGGGATTAGGCAGCGTTGTAACGACGCCCGAGGCATGCCAGGCACCACACCGCGAGAGCCGCGTGAAGCACAGCCGTCGGCCAGAGGCCGACGCCGCGAAGGCCGATCGCCGCAGTGTGAACAAGCACCGCAACAGAGAGGCAGTTGTAAAGGAGCACTCCCGCGATGATGCCGCGTGAGGCGCGACCAGCGATGTCTTCGCGGGCGGACCAGCAGGTGATTGCCACGGCGACCAGTGCAGCGCCGGCGATGCGCGCGACAGCCACAGCTGCGGGCGCGTCCAGCGACCCGCCCACGAGCAGCCGGGTCAGTGTTGACGGGGCCGCCAGGAGTGCTAGGCCAGCGGGAGCCTCGACGATCGCCGTGATTAAAAGCAGTGCTTTCATATTCTTTTCAACCGATGACCGCCCCGACCGAGGACGTCGGCGCGGCGTATGAACTTTAAAAACCCGAGAGTCGCTCGATCACCCAAAACATAGCCACGCCGCCGATCGCGTAGGGCGGAACGAGTTCTGCCCAGAGCGGCCACGGAATACGGGTGCGGCGCGCTACGGTGATTGCGGACAGCGCAACGCCCACGAACATGAAGTGGCCGGCTTCCACGCCGACGCTGAAAAAAAGCAGCGCCGTCGGAATGTGCCCGACCGGAAGCCCTGCCTCGCTCAGTCCGCCCGCGAAGCCCAGCCCGTGCATCAGGCCGAACGCGAAGGCAACTACCCACGGTGCGGAGGCGGTCAAGCTCTCGACGCCGCGCCGCATCCGAACAATCTCGGCCGCGACAAAGACGATGCTGAGCGCGATCAGCGCTTCCACCGGCGGTGCCGGCATGTGGACCCAGCCGAGCGTGGCGGCCGACAGCGTAAGGCTATGGGAGAGCGTGAATGCGGAAACGGTCTTCACTAGTTTCCAGCCGCCGCGCGTGATGATCAGCAGCGCCAGCACAAACAGTAGGTGATCGATACCGGTCAGGATGTGCTCCACCCCCAACACGACGTATGTGTGTGCCACCTCCATGCGGCCCGGAGACGCTTCCACTACGAAGGATGAGGCGGCAGGTGTGAGGCGGGTCACCTGCGCGCCGCCGTCGAGGCGGTCGAGTCGAACCAGCACGTCGGTCATTGTTGCGGCGAGGCCGGCGATACAGATCGTACAGCCGGAGAAGCCGCCGGGGCGCGTCACGGCCCATCGCTCGGTGAACGCATTGTTGGTCATCGACCCGCGAGGCGGCGTCACGTTCGCGGTGCCTGGGGGAAGTTCGACGTAGAGGCCGAGGCGGAGATTGTCTCCCTGGCCGGGCACTTTCCAAAGGACGTCGTATGCATCCGGGCCGGTCTGCCGCAATTCCAGATATGCGGGACGGACCTCATGCGCGACCGCGGGGGGAGAAAGGGCGAGAAGCGGAATGAGGATGAAGAGGATGCGCCTCATTGTACGGAGCCCCCCGCAGCCCTGACCAGGTCTGCCGGGCGCTCGATGGTTACCGCATAACGTTTAAGCATCGCCTCGTAGTACTTCTCGTTCGTCTCCAGCCGGCGTGCGTTAGCCCATTCTTGGCGCACCGCCTCCCGCACGTCTGCCAACGCCGGGAGGCGACCGTCAGTGCGTTGGGTGACCAGCACCAAGTGCGCGCCGTAGCCGGATTCGATTGGCCCCGCCCACTGGCCCGGAGGAATTCCTCCGAGCTTGGCGGCGAACGATTCCCCGAAGATCTTGGCGACCTCGCCGGCGGGGAGAGAGTCGAATCGCTGATCCAGCAGGAACCGGTCGCCCAAGTTCAATGCATCGTCGGCAGTGGCACCCGTCTGCACCAATTGCCCCAGCAGTTGAGCGCCGTCCCGACCAAGGTTTTCCCCGTGCTTTTCCGGGTTGAGGTAAACGTGCGCGAACGTAAACCGGCGCTCGACCCGAAACGAATCGGCGTGCGCGGTGAGGTATGCCCCCAGGTCCGCGTCCGTCGGTTCGATGGCGGCTGCGACGACGTCGTCGGTGACGAACTCCATCTTCTGCCGCAGGCGGCGGCGGATGATCGTGTCATCCTTATCCATGCCGAGCGCGGTTGCCTCGCGGGCGAAGACTTCCTCGCGAACGCGATCGCGGATCAAAGCGTCAAGTTCCTCTCGGGTCGGGGGGCGTCGCCAGGTACGGGTGAAGGTGACGGCCATCGACTCGACCTCACCGTGTGTGATGACGATCTTCGACCGTTCGTTGTTGGCGACCGTCGGTTTTGACCGCCAGCCCCACACCGCGAAGATCGCGGCTCCGAGCAAGAAAAAGTGGAGTAGTGGCTCTTTGAGTAAACGTTTCATAGCCGTGTCGTTGATTGCTATTGCGAATTATTGAATTCTCTTCAGTGCCGGCGCAGTCCACTTGCCATTCAGAGCTTCTTCCTTAGGCCAGTACAGGCGCAACGCCATGAAAAACGGGCCGTTCGGCGCGGGGAGCCAATTGGCCTCCTTATCCGTGTCCGGCGACTCGTGCTGGATATATAGCGTGAGCCCGCCGTCAGCGTCCGACTTCATGGCCGGGAGCATCGGAGAGTTAAGCAGGTAGCGGTTGAGCTGGTTGGCCGTGAGCAGACTTGACGGCAACTCATACATTGTCAGCGACCAGAAGGCATTGACGGGCGGCAATCGGCCGGGCTCGAAACGCAGCGTGTATCGATAGGTGGCGGCGTCCAACGCTTGCCCGCCCGCATCTACGGTGTAAGCAGGATACATCGCTTCTGCCTTCGAATTGGCGTAGATGCCGATTATCGCGCCAGCCATGCGGTAAGCGTAATTGTTCTTCAGATCTTCCCGCGTCCCGAATAGGTCGCCCGAGGTCAATTCCCGGGCATCGATCCGCTTCTTCAAGGCCGCCTGTTCGGCCCAGGCGTCGGCCATGCCAGCCTCAATGGCCTCCTTCGTGTCGTGCGAGAGTTTGCTTGCGCCGAAGGTCTTGCCCGAACCGACGCCGATCCTCGCGAAGCGAGCAAAGAGTTCTGCCTCTGACGGATTCGTCGGACAAAACTGCAGAGTGAAGTTAAGGATGTTGAAGAACTCGAGTGATGCCTTCTGCGTTGCGGGTGTAAGCGGCTTGATAAAGTCGATCGTCGGGGCTGCCGGCAGCGCCGGCTGACCGAGAAACGTCGATAGCAGCTCGGCTTTGTAGCGCGCCTGGATCTTCTTCACATTATCAAGATCGCTCGGAGAAAAGAGCTGCGTGCGATAAACAGCGAGCACCCAATCGGTCTCCGACCTGATCAAGCTGACGCCCTGGGGCGGCCGCCCTTTCCAGTTCGGACCCGCGATAAGGAAAATGCCGCCTTCGTTGCCGGTTGCACGGCTGCCGATGTAGCCGAAGTTGTGCGTGTAGAGGTCGATAAGCTGAATGCTGAAGTAGCGTCCCTTTTCGATGGGCGGCACGGTAAGCACGATGGGTTCGGAGCGCAGGTCCATGCCCACCGTGGAATAAGGCGTATCCGAATTGGGGGTCTGCACCGCTTTGTCCTCTGGCGTAAAGACGCGAGGGACGTTGCGGATCACGTTCCAGGGCCCTTTGTATTCTGGGCTTTTCTGATCCACGAAGTAGGCGTGCAAGATGCGGTAACTGTCCACCATCGGGTAGCCGTAGGTATAGGCTTCCTTAGCGATGGCTCGGGCTTCGGCGGTGGTGGTCTCCGCCGCGCGGGCGGTAGCGACAGCCGTTACAATGCATACCCCGAGGGCAAGCCCCAGTGCTATTTTCATCGTTCCTTCCTCTCGGGAATGCGCGACCCGTCGCTGCTGTGATGCTTCTGTCACTTTGCCGGCGTATACCAGATGGGCGAGGTATACGCCCGCTCGGTCACGGTCATCGTGACTTCCTTCGGCATGGTGATGCCGAAGTATTTTGCGTCGTACGCAGTCCAGCGCGGCGTCGGGATCTCGATGACACGGCCGTAGTAGAAGGCGCGGACGGCGGGGTCGAAGTCCGGGTCTTTCCACACCGTGATCAACTCTGGCGCGCCAATCGTGTTCGTCCAGGTGGCGTTGGGGATGTCGACGGTGTTGCCGACCGGCGGCAACTTGCCATCTGCGCCCGGCTTGCGGTCACCGGACCAAGCGACGTCATAGACGTTCTCGTGTGTTTCGCCCTTGGCATCGAGCCATCCCTTGATGATCTGATAGCGGTCGAGGTTTGCACCGATCGGGTCCTTAAGCGCGGCGACAAGGAACGTCGGCGCTTTACCAGCCGGCGCATCCATAAGGTCGCCGCCCATCGGCACACCTTTTGTGTAACCGATTCTGGCGGGCATACGATTGTTCGCGTCCGCTGGCTCGAAGTCGAACCCGCCGAAGAACCGAACAACCATGCGTGGGCCGGTGCTGGCGTATGTCTCCTTGCGCTTCATCGCATCGAAGATGGATTCGCGCGTGTTCTCCTGCGCCCACACGGCCGCGTAGCCTGATGCGGATGTTTCCCAGCCCATAATCTTGAGTTTGAGCTTGGGGTTCGCCATGAACGGGTGTTCCGCGCGCTTCGCGTTTGGCTCAGACGGCGTAATCTTGCCAAAGTAGTTGTCCTCATCGGCGGTCGCGAGGCCGGTGTGGGAGTCGGTGCTGCCGACTAGGCCAAATTTGTACGGGTTGACGCCAAATTCCTTCTCCAGCTTAAGGCCGTTCTTGTACGCTGACCGGACGTACTCAAACTCCAACATCTCGGGTTTCTTCTTTTCGCTCAGGTCGAGGTTTCCCTTGTCCCAGCGTTCAAAGTCAGCAAACTCGTCGTTGGGCGAGAGCAGCGGGTGCGTCTCGCTATCCCCCTTCATCTGGGTGGCCTCGTACAGGCGCTCCCACCTCTCCCGCGCGACGGCGTACTCGCGATCAACTGGTTTGCCGGTGAACGATTCGATCATCGGAAACATCGTTCCGTTGCCGAGGTTGCCGTTGTGCGCGATCGCGAGCAGTTCGCCGCCGGTCTTCTCCTCGTAAGCCGCCATCCATTTCCACAGATCGCGGGGATTCGGGCTGCCTTGAGGAGGCGTCGTGGTGTAAGGCTCGACGAGGCTGGCCTTCGAGCCGTCGTCGCGGAAAATGACATTGCGGTGCAGGTTGTTTCCCCCGACCAGCGACGTCCACTCGTAACCGATGAACGCTGTGAACCGTCCCGGGTCGTTAGCCTGGTCCGCGGACTTGACGATCTCGCGCCAGGTCGATCGAAAGCCGGCCGAGCCGGGGGCGTAGACAAGCGCCTTCGGGAATTTCCCCTGTGAGAATCCGAACACGATCTCGACGCATGCCTTCTGCGCCTCCTCCGGTTTACCGGATTGGATCATGTCATACCACCTGCGGCCCGTAGGGTCGGCCAAGAGCTCGGGCTTGCCCGCCAGGAAGTCAGTGAAGAAACCCATGTTGTCCGAATGGTCCGCAACCACGAGGAAGTCGAGCGGCCGCGAAAGCTTAACTGGCTGTCCGCTGGAGGAGGTGACCTGCTCGCCCTTAGCGAAGCGATAAGCCTCCCTGGGCCCGAGCCGACAGCCGGCAGCGCCTGCATCGAACGACAGCGACGTGTGCAGATGCGTGTCGCCGAAGTATGGTCGCGTGGGGAAGTTGCGGCCTGCATAAGGCGAGTAAGGCTGCTTGGCGGGCAGCGCCTGCGCAGCGTCGAACGAGCCGGAGTCAGTGGTGATTTCCTGTGAATTGTCCTGTGCGCACACTGGCATTGCGACGCCGACCATGATCCCGAACACGGTTGCGAGGAGAGTCTTTGATTTCATACTTTATCCTTGGCGTAAAGGCAGGTACGAGTTGATCGTATTGCCCCGTAGCCACGTTATGTATTGGACTTTGGTCCAACAAAAATCATCGGCCGATGTGCCCTTGCGATAATTTTGCGAGACCTAGATCGGATTCACTGTTGTACGGTCTTCGATGCAAGAGTTTGTCTTGAGACGACAAGTCCTGATGGCAATGTGAACTTTCAACATCATGCGCCTTGTATGCGTGAACGTTCAAGGCGAGCAGCTTGGCGGGTGGTATGACGTCCGCTTAAGGTTGGACCAAAGGCCAATAGAAATCGACAGCCCGGAAAATCATACTGTTCGTCGCGAAAGCGTTGCTATAGAAACTTCAAACACACTTCACAAAAAGGTGATGAAAATGATTATTCATATTGCAGAACTCAAACGCTCCTTCGTGCTGCTCGGTTTGTGTGCACTTGTAACTATCGCCGGCTGCAAGGCCGACGAGGCAAAGAGCGCAGGCTACGTCGACAAGTCGGTCATGACTCAGGACGCCTCCATCCCTTTCCAGCGTTCCTGGAAGAAGCCTGGCTTTGACAAGTCTAAGTACACAAAGCTTTATGTTGCACCGGTCAATACGGCGTACATGCTGGAACATACGGATTGGCAACAGGGGATAAGGAAAGCGAACTTCGAAAAAGATCTCGCTGAACTGGCGACGTACACACAGGACGCGCTTAAGAAGGCGTTTCGCGATGACCCGAAGCATCGACTACAGGTGCTTGATGCGCCGTCGACAGATGCAGACGTGCTAAATCTCGAAGTAGCCATCATCGAAGTTGTACCCAGCAAAGTCGCTCTGAATGCCATTGGGTACGTGCCGTTCGGAATCGGTACGACTGTTAACGCGATTCGAGCGGTTGCCAAAGATACCAGCACGTGTGCGTTTGAGGCACGGTTCCGGATTGCATCGACGGGCGAAATCATCGCAACCGGTGCGGACCGCGAAGCTCAGCAATTTGCCCCCGTCACCGTCCGCGGTCTCACGTGGTACAGCAATGCTGAGACAATTGTCGATCAATGGGCCACCCAGTTCGTCGAGATCGCCAACCGCAAGCCGGGCGAAACGGTGGACGACGTCAACACCATCACGCTGAAGCCTTGGTAAGCATGCGGACACGAGATCTCTACCGCCAATCCCCGTGAGGGCTTGGCGGTAGAGGCCTTTAGTGGAACGATCAGCAGGCGAACCTAGAGAGCACTCGGATGACATTTAGTCGCCTGCACAATATCCCGGCGCACCGAACTAATTGGAAAATTCACAATTTGGTGATGGTCGGCCTATGTTTCGCTTTGGCGTACATGTCCATCGGCTGCGTTCATATGGGGCCCAGCACAATTGCTACCGACCGCTTCGACTACAGCACTTCGATCGCCGATTCGTGGAAGCAGCAGACTCTGCTGAACATCGTCAAGCTGCGATACATGGACCTTCCCATTTTTGTGGATGTGTCCTCGATCGTTGCCGGCTACTCGATGCAAACCGGTGGCAGCGTAAACGGCACGAGTTCGTCCGATCGAGCCATTCAGGGAAATTTTGTTGCCGCGGGCGGTCAGGCGATAAAATTTCCCTGAATGGCTCGATCGGACG
>Ga0268266_10002200_pt1 | contig 21327 bp, 18 predicted proteins | sample KBSS13metaG_FD_190356 | JGI IMG/M metagenome (GOLD analysis project Ga0268266, IMG submission 190356) | Switchgrass rhizosphere microbial communities from Kellogg Biological Station, Michigan, USA - KBS S1-3 metaG (SPAdes) (version 2) | ecosystem: Host-associated > Plants > Roots > Rhizosphere... | reverse complement strand
CGGCTGCTGGCGCTCGCGCAGCTGGACCACGATGTAGCCGCCGTCGGCCTCGTAGATCTGCTTCGCGAGATTGCCCGGCTGGAGCTCGTCGAACACCGCGGCGATCGCCGGCTTCGACGCGCCGAGCCCGACCATCTGCTTCTCGCGCGGCGCGGGGCCGACGTGCTGGAGGCTCGCCTTGGGGATGTCGCTCATCGCCGGCAGCACGTCCTTGGTCGCGACCACGTTCTCGGTCGCGGCGGGCGCAGCAGCAGGGGCCGCCGAACCGGTCGCCGAGCCCGCAGCCACGGCGGAGCCCTCCGGCGCCATGCCCGAGTCATCCTCGAGCCAGCTGGCCGCGATGTCCTTGGTCGGACGCTCGAGCTGGCCGTGCGTCGGGCCGTGCATGAGCAGCTGCTTGATCTGCTCCTTCTGCTCCGGCGTCGCGTTCGGATCGTTGAGCAGCTTCTCGAGCTGGTCCGGCGTGATCCCGCCCGAGCCCGGCGGCGGCTCTTCGGGCTTGTAGAGCTGGTCGAGGTTCATGCCGACGCCGTTGCGCGCGCCGTCGAGCGCGGCGATCGCGGCGCGCTTGGCGGCTTCCTTGCTCCACGAGTCCTTCGCGAGCGTCGCGGCGATCTCGTGCTTGACCTGCTCGAGCTTGAGGTCGCCCTCGCGCTTGTCCTCGGCCATGATCAAGTACGCGCCCTTGTCGGTCGTGATCACCGACGTGGTCTCGCCGGGCTTGAGCACCTTCGCAGCTTCGTTGAGCGCCTTGTCGCCGAGCGTCGGGTTCTCCGCGCTGCGCCAGCCGAGCTCGCCGCCCGAGCTCTTCGCCGCGGGATCGGTCGAGAGCTCTTTCGCGGCCGCTTCGAACTTCGCCTTGTCGTTGCCGACCGTCTTCTTGACGTCCTCGAGCTTGGCCTTCGCGGCATCGATCGTCATGCCGGCCGAGCCGTCGCCCTTCGCGATAAAGATCTCGCGCAGCTCGAGCGCGGGCTTGGTGCCCTTGTAGAGCCGCTCGTCGGACTTGTAGCGCGCGCTGATCTCGCTGTCGTGCGCGGCGGCCCAGCGATCGATGTCGGCGTCGCTGACCTGCAGCGCGCTGCGATACGTGTCGGGCTTGAACGCGACGACGTCGTACGTCGCGGTGTTGTTCTCGAACAAGAACTGCGAGAGCGCCTCGTCGCGCGAGACCTGCACCGACTCCGTGAGGATGTCGGCCATCATCGCGGCGAGCATCCCGCGCTTCTGCTCCTCGATGTACGAGTTGCGCGAGACGTTGAGCTGGTTCTGGTACCAGGCCTGGAACGCGCGCAGGTTCCAGTAATGATCCTTGTCGAAGATCCCGGGGATCTGCGTGGTCTGCCCGCCGAAGAAGAAGTGACCCTTCTTGATCTCGTTCATCACGAGGTCGTCATCGACCATCAGGCCGCGCGCGTCCGCGGCCTGCGCGAGCAGCTCGCGCCGGATCAGCACCTCGAACGCGATGACCGTCTTCTGCTTCGAGTCCTGGCCGTTGTTGGCCGAGAACGCGATCTTGAACGCGGTCTGCGTGGTGTCGAACCCGTCGACGGTGATCGCGCTCGTGCTCGTGCCGCGACACCCGTTGTCATCGGACCGGCTCTGGCCGGGCCGGAAGTTGATCACGAAGATCAAAATCAAGAGACAGAAGATCAAGTAGACGAAAATCGACGCGCCCTGGCGTCGCATTTGTTCCAGCATGGGCCCCCGAGTTCTAGACCGCCCCCCGTGGAGACACAAGCGGCCGGGCTACCCCTGAAGGTCCTTCGGAGCCCCACCGCAATTGGCTTGATCAGGGGGTTTTGCGCGTGCTACTTCCGCCAGGCTTTCGGGGTCGTACGCAACTGAAGGCAATCGGATATTCCCTCCCTCGGCTCATCCACGTCTGTGCTCGCGGCAGACGCTTCGCACCAGGAACAACATGCTCTTCGATTGGGTCTACGGAATGTTTTCCAACGACCTGGCCATCGACCTCGGGACGGCCACGACGCTGACCTTCGTCAAAGGTCGCGGCATCGTGGCGAACGAGCCGAGCGTCGTCGCCGTGCAAGCCGGATCGCAAGGCCCCAAGAAGGTCCTCGCGGTCGGCAAGGAAGCGAAGGAGATGCTCGGTCGTACGCCGGGCAACATCGACGCGATCCGGCCGATGCGCGACGGCGTGATCGCCGACTTCGAGGTCACCGAGGCGATGCTGCGCTACTTCATCCAGAAAGCGCATCAGCGTCGCACGCTGGTTCGGCCGCGCGTGATCGTCAGCGTGCCGTCGGGGATCACCGAAGTCGAGAAGCGCGCGGTGCGCGACTCGGCGCTCGCCGCTGCGGCGCGCGAGGTCTACTTGATCGAAGAGCCGATGGCGGCGGCGATCGGCGGCGGCCTGCCGATCACCGAGCCGACCGGCAACATGATCGTCGACATCGGCGGCGGCACGACCGAGGTCGCGGTGATCGCGCTCGCCGGCGTCGTGCAGTCGAAGTCGGTCCGCGTCGCCGGCAACAAGATGGACGACGCGATCGTCCAGTACATCAAGCGCAAGTACAACTTGCTCATCGGCGACCGCACCGCCGAGATCATCAAGAAAGAAATCGGCTCGGCGTATCCGCTCGAGGAGCTGCTCACCGTCGAGGTGAAGGGCCGCGATCTCGTCGCCGGCGTGCCGAAGACCCTGATGGTCAACTCCGACGAGATCCGCGAAGCGCTGCAGGAGCCGGTCAACGCGATCGTCGACGCCGTGCGCTGGGTGCTCGAGCGCACGCCGCCCGAGCTGTCGGCCGACATCGTCGACAAGGGCATCGTGCTGTCCGGCGGCGGCGCGCAGCTCAAGAACCTCGATGTCCTGCTCCGCGAGGAGACCGGCCTGCCGGTGATGGTGTGTGAGAACCCGCAGCTCGCGGTCGTGCTCGGCACAGGGAAAGTCCTCGACGAGCTGTCGCTGCTGCGCGAGATCGCGCTGCGGTAAGTCATGATGACGGTGCGCCGGCGGCTCCTCGACTGGTCGCTCGCGGCAATGCTCGTCATCCTGCCGGCGCTCGTGCTGCGCGCGAGCCTTAGCCGCGGCACGCCGAGCACGCTCGATTCCGCGCTGCTGCGCATCACCGCGCCGCTCGAGGCCGGCGTCGCGTGGGTCGTCGAAGGCATCGGCGGTTTGTGGTCGCGCTACGTCGCGCTGGTCGACGTCGAGAGCGAGAACCGCGAGCTGCGCGCCGACAATCAAAACCTCCGCAAGCAGCTCTCGGAGATGTCGCGCCGCGCGTACGACGTCGAAGCGCTCGAGGATGTCGCGACGGTCAAGCGCCGCACGCCGGCCGACACGCTCGGCGCTCGCGTGATCGGCGCGCCGCTGTCGCCGCAGTTTCGCGTGATCCGGATCCGCATCGATCGCGGCGATCGCGACGTCGCGCCCGGCATGCCGGTGATCACCGGCACCGGTCCCGTCGGCCGCATCGATCGCGTGTACGGCAGCTACGCCGACGTGACGCTGGTCTCCGATCCGAGCTCGTCGATCGAGGTCGTGATCCCGCGCACCGGCGGACGCGGCATGCTGACCGGGCTCGGCAAGCCCGACTCGTACGCGTGCACGATCGGCTGGCTCGAGAAGCAGGTCGATCCGAAGGCGAAAGTCGAAGTCGGCGACGAGGTCGTGACGAGCGGCCTCGGCGCGAGCTTCCCGCCGGGCCTGGTGATCGGGAAAGTGTCGTCGGTCTCGCGCGACGACGGCCTATTTCAGCGCGTCGAGGTCGAGCCGACCGTCGACGTGTCGCGCGTGCGCGCCGTCGAGGTCTTGCTCGCGCCGCCGCCGCCGCCCGATCCCGACGCGAAGACCAAGAAGCGCAGCGAGCCAGCGTTCGGTGGGAGGCCGCTGTAATGCGCACCGCCACGCTCGTGATCGTCGCGTATCTACTCTGCGTGATCGTCGCCGCGGTGTGGCGCCTGCTGCCATGGGTGGCGGTCGCGGTGCCCGATCTCGGTGCGCTCACCGCCGCATATCTCGGCCTCACCGCGCGCCGCACCGTCGCGCCGGCGGTGCTCGGCTCGATCATTCTCGGCTACCTCGTCGATCTGATCTCGGGCGCGCCGCCCGGCATGGTCGCGCTCGTGCTCGGCCTCACGTCGGTGATCGCGCGCGCGGTGCAGCAGCGGATCTACGTGCGCGGCGCGACGATGACGATCGCGTTCTCGGTGTTCGTCTCGCTGATCGCGTCGGTCGTCGCGATCGTCGTGCGCGGGCTGTATCACGTGCCGAGCGCGCACCTGTCGCTCGAGCTGCGCCACGTCGCGCTGTCCGCGCTCGCGACCGGCATCGTCGGTCCCGTGGTCTGGCGGATCTTCCGCCGCATCGATGCCGCGTACGCGCGCACGCAACGCGAGCGCGACGCCGCGCTGGAGGGCCTGCACACGTGATGATCAGCAAAGGCAGCGGCATGTCGAGCGGCAGCTACGGCCCCGCGTTGCCCGAGCTTCACCGGCGACTGCGCTGGGTCGCGCTCGTCGGGATCGCGGCGTTCGCGCTGCTCGTCGGCCGGCTGTGGCAGCTCCAGGTGATGCGCGGCGAGAGCTACTTCGAGCGCACGGTCTCGAACGTGGTGAAGGAGCGCTACTTGCCGAGCGTCCGCGGCCAGATCCTCGATCGCAAGGGCGTGCCGCTCGCGACGAATCGGCCGGCGTTCGGGATCTACGCGACGCCGAAGCTGATGACGCCGCAGCTGCGCGCCGAGCTCGCGCGCATGCTCGGCCTCGACGACGAAGAGCTCGCTCACCTCGACGAGCGGCTCGCGATCGGCGCCAAGCACGATCCGAAGCTGCCCGTGATGGTGCTCGAGGATCAGGGCCGCGATCGCGCCGCGCTCGTCGAGCAGGCGCGCGCGCGGCTGCCCGGCGTCGAGGTTCGCCACGAGCCGTATCGCTATTACCCGCAGGGCGAGCTCGCGGCGTCGCTCATCGGCTACATGACGCAGATGACCGCCGACGAATCCGACAAGCTGCTCCTGCAGGGCTACGACCCGAGCGAGCTCGTCGGCCGTTACGGCCTCGAAGCGGCGTGGGAGAACTACTTGCGCGGCAAGAAGGGCGTCGAGCGGTTCGCGGTCGACGCGCGCGGCCAGCGCCTCGACGATCGCACGGCGGCGTCGCTGATCACCGGCGAGCGTGTGATCGATCCGGTGCCCGGCGCGAACCTCGTGCTCACGATCGATGCCGACCTCCAGAAGATGGCCGAGAAGGCAGTCGCGCATCAGTCGGCGGCCGCGGTCGTCGTGGTCGAGCCCAAGACCGGCAAGATCCGCGCGATCGTCAGCAAGCCGTCGTTCGATCCGAACGTGATGACCGGCCACCTGACGAAGGCCGAGTACACGATGCTGATGAGCGACCCGCGCAAGCCGTTCATCGACAAGGCGCTCAAGGCGACGTATCCGCCCGGATCGATCTTCAAGTTCACGACCGCGTTCGCCGCGCTCGAGGACGGTCAGGGCGCCGAGGACGAGCCGATCATCTGCACCGAAGACTACGACCTGTCGGGCACGCACTTTCACTGCCACGGCACGCACGGCAAGATCAATCTCCTCCAGGCGATCCAGCACTCGTGCGACTTCTACTTCTGGAAGCTCGCCGAGCGCGTCGGCCTCGATCGCATCGCCGACGTCGCGCACGACTACGGCCTCGGCGCGCCGACCAACCTCGGCCTCAACGGCGATTCGGCCGGCCGGATCCCGACGAAGTCCTGGTACGAGCAGGCGAGCGGCCACTACAAGCCCGGCTACGCGACCAACGCGGCGATCGGGCAGGGCGACGTCGAGGTCACCGTGCTCCAGATGGCGATGGCGTACGCCGCGATCGCGAACAACGGCACGCTCTACGTCCCGCAGATCGTCGAGCGCATCGAGAGCAACGACGGCCACTTGATCGCGAGCTACGACCCCAAGGTCGCCCACACGGTCAAGACGCCACTCGATGCGGTCGAGACCTGGAAGAAGGGCATGTACAAGGTGACCAACGAGCTCGGCGGCACGGCGTACCTGCACGGTCACATCGAAGGGCTGACCGTGCTCGGGAAGACCGGCACTGCCGAGGTCAAGAAGCACCACAAGGCCGACGACGAGCAGGATCGCGAACGCTGGAACCCGAGCGCGGCACACGCGTGGTTCGCGGGCTTCGCTCCGGCCGACGATCCCGAGCTCGCGATCGTCGTGCTCGTCGAGCACGGCGGCGAGGGCGGCGACGTCGCGTGGCCGATCGCCAAGCAGATCCTCGAGGGCTACTTCACGAAGATCCACCCGAGCTCGCCGCCGCCGCGCGACATGCCGCCGGTGAAGATCGTGAGGACGCAATGAAGGGCCTGGGACTCCAGCTGCCGCGCGCGACGGTCGGGCTGTCGCGCTGGCGCCGGTTCCGCGCGGCCGTCGACTGGCCGCTGATCGCGACGATGGTCGCGCTGTGCGCGATCGGCCTTCTGAACCTCTACTCGGCGACGCGTGGCGTGAAGCACCACGCGAAATTCGACACGCAGGTGCAGTGGATGATCGTGGGCGCGATCGCGTTCGTCGCGGCGACGATCGTCGACTACCGGTCGCTGGTCCGCCTCGCGTGGTTCGGCCTCGGGCTCGCCGGGCTGTTGCTCGTCGTCGCGCGCATCTTCGGTGCGCCTGCCGACTCGAACCACGGCACGACGTATCGCTGGCTCAACCTCGGCGGCATGGGGCTCCAGCCCAGCGAGCTGGTGAAGCTGATGGTGATCCTCGTGCTCGGTCGCGTGTTCTCGCAAAGCGAGCCGTCGAACTACACGCCGCGCATCCTCGCGCTCCGCCTGGTCGCGATTGCGGCGCCGATCCTGCTCATCGCGGTGCAGCCCGATCTCGGCACGGCCGTGCTGCTGTCGCTGATCGTGCTCACCGTCGGCTTCCTGGCGATGCCGAGCGTGTGGCCGATGGTCTACGTGACGAGCGCCGGCCTGCTCGCGATCCCGATCCTGTGGGAGAAGCTGCATGGCTACCAGAAGGACCGCATCCTCGGCTTCATCGATTGCGGCAGCCAGCCGGTGCATACCGCGGCCGAGAAGCTGCTGCGCGACACGTGCTGGCACACGCAGCAGTCGATCTACGCGGTCGGCTCCGGCAAGGTCTGGGGCAAGGGCTTCCTCGAGGGCACGCAGAACCAGTTCAACTTCGTGCCCGAGCACTGGACCGACTTTCCGTACTCCGTCTGGGCCGAGGAGTGGGGCATCGTCGGCTCGGTCTTCCTGCTCGCGATCTTCGCGTTCTTGCTCGTGTGGATCTTGAACGTCGCGCTGTCGGCGCGCGATCGCGTCGGCTCGGTGATCTGCGTCGGCGTCGCCGCGATGACGTTCTGGCACGTCGTGGTCAACGTCGCGATGGTGCTCGGCCTCGCGCCGGTCGTCGGCGTGACGCTGCCGTTCATCTCGTACGGCGGCTCGTCGCTGGTGACGTTCTTCCTGGCGATGGGCCTGGTCGCGAACGTCTCGCTGCGCAAGCACGGCTACTAGGACTTCGGCGCGACCTGCACGATCTCGTCGGGCGTGATCCGATGGCGCAGCGCGAGGACCGCGGTGCGCAGGTCGGTCGCGGACCCGATCTGCTCGCTCGGCAGGCCCTCGAACGCGCGCAGCACCAGGTCGAACGGCAGCTTCTTCGGAAACCACCGGCTGCACGCGTCGAGCGCGTTCCAGATCGTGCGCCAGTCCTGCCGGAACTGCTCGTCGCGGAGGTGGAACACGCGCTCGAGGCCGGTGCCGATCGCGCCCGACAGCATGTCGAGCTCGATGTTGCGCGGCCCGATCAGCCGGTACTGCCAGTGATCGTGCACGGTGTCATCGGGAAGCCACGGCCACGGCGGTGCGAACCGGACGCGCTCGCTCGCGTGCTCGAGCCCGGCTGCACACCGCGAGTACGTCCGCGCGATCTCGATCGTCGCGTGCGGCGCGCGCGCGATGATCTTCGCGAGCTCGCGCGCCTGGCTGCGCGTGCGCACCGACGGCAGCCGGATCGTCTCGAGCTGGGCGAGCCACGGCAGGCCGGCGACCCAGCGGTGCACGTCCATGTTCGTGCGGTCGGCCTTCTTGCGCACGAACTGCGGCTCGCACTCCGAGACGTCGAACGAGCGCAGCGCGGGCAGGCCCTCGAACGTCACGCGGTCTGGATCGACCTTCGGCGACCACGGCTTGAAGTCGACAACGAGCTCGCGGCAGCTCGGCAGATCGAGCGGCGAGGGCCAGCTGCGCAGGCCGTTGAGCGACCAGCTCGCGCGCCGCAGCTTGGTCACGCGCGGGTGGCGGAACGCGCGCAGGTCGTAGTCGCCGTCGAGCTCGAGCTCGACGAGGTTCGGCATCGCGGCGACGTGGCGCTCGTCGAGCACGAGCGGCCCGTCGAAGCCGGCGGTCAGCTTGAACCGCGTGAGAAACGGCCGTGGCTTTGCCGCGATCGCGTCGACGAGCTTGCGCGCGTTCTCCATGCGCGCGAGCCCGGAGATCCCGCGGCAGAACTCGCCGATCGGCGATTCGAGAAACGGAATCCACGACTCGTCGAACGCGTGCAGGTGATCGCCGCCGGGCTCCAGCGCGAGATGCGATGCCAGCCAGCGCTCGAGCAGCGGGCGCCGCGCCGGATCGCGCAGCTCGATCGCGATCTGCTCGCCGCGCGGATCGCCCTCGGTCATCAGCAGATCGGCGTAGACCAGCAGCGTATCGGTATCGCCGGGCGACGCGCGCAACGCGGCTTCGAGCTCGGCCCGCTGGGACACCCAGGTACGTTACCAGTTGCGCGTTCGCGTCTGATAGTGTATAAACAACACAGTGTCATGTCGAACGTCTCGAAGCTCATCTCCCTCATCCTCCGCCACGATCCGGCGAAGTTCGGCGTCGTCCTCGATCGCGCCGGCTGGACCAGCGTCGATGCGCTGCTCGCCGCGCTCGCGACGCACGGCCGTGCGATCACGCGCGCGGAGCTCGAGCAACTCGTCGCGACGTCCGACAAGCAGCGGTTTGCGCTGGAAGGTGACCGCATCCGCGCCAACCAGGGCCATTCGGTCGACGTCGAGCTCGAGCTCGAAGCCGCCACGCCGCCCGACGTGCTCTATCACGGCACTGTCGATCGCTATGTCGAATCGATCCGCGCCAAAGGCCTCGTCAAGGGCGAGCGTCATCACGTGCACCTGTCGGCGGATCGCCAGACCGCCGAGCGCGTCGGCGCGCGCCGCGGCAAGCCGGTCGTGCTGACGATCGATGCGGGGCGGATGGCGGCCGACGGTCACGCGTTCTTCCTCTCGGCGAACGGCGTGTGGCTCGTCGAGACCGTGCCGCCCGCGTACCTGGCGATCCCGCACGTCGCGGCGACCGGTCGCGTGCAGATCGCGCGCACCACGCTCGGGGCCTGCGACGCCGGCTTCTACACGAACGGGCGCGGCGAGCGCGTCGCGCTCGACTTCGCCGACGCCGTGGCCGGCAGCGTGCTCGTCGAGACGCTCGCGCCGATTCCGCACGCGCGGCGCGAGACGTCGATCTCGGTCACCGGCGAGTCGACGATCGAAGCGCTCGTGCGGCTGGCCGGCCGCGGCCATCTCGGCTGCCTCAACTTCGCGTCGGCGAAGCATCCCGGCGGCGGGTTCCTCGGCGGCGCGCAAGCGCAGGAAGAAACGCTCGCACGTTCGAGCGCGCTGTATCCGTGCCTGCAGGCGGTGCCCGAATTCTATGCGAGCAACCTCGCGCAGCGCTCACCGGCCTACCTCGATCTCGCGATCTACTCGCCGGATGTGCCGTTCTTCCGAGACGACGCGGGCGACTGGCTCGACACGCCGGTACGCGCGTCGGTGATCACGTGCGCGGCGCCGAACGCGGGTGCGCTCGCGAACGCGGGCATGCGGGTGAACCTGCGCGCGATCTTCAAGCGCCGCGCCCGCCTCGTGCTCGACATCGCGCGGCGCTATGCGATCGACACGTTGGTGCTCGGCGCGTGGGGCGCCGGCGTGTTCCGGAACGATCCGGCGCTTGTCGCCGACGTATTCGGCGAGCTGCTCGCTGCGCGGTACGCCGGCGCGTTCGACGAGGTCGTGTTCGCGGTGATGGGCGAGGGCAGCGCGAACTACCGCGCGTTTGTCACACGCTTTGGCACGAGGTTTGGCGTCGGCAAGCCGTGAGCGCGCAGGCCCCTCGCGAGGTCCTGCTCGAGCCGCTTCTTGCGCGTCGCATCGGGGCGGTTCTTCGCGTGCGCGGAGAAGCGCGCGATGCTGCCCTTCGGCATCGCGGCGAGCGCGGCGCCGAGCCCTTCGGGGTAGCGTTCGCCGTACAGGTTGCCCTGCCAGGTCGCGGCGATCGCGACCGCCTTGCCGGGCGCGCGGGTCAGATCGAGCTGCCACCGCCACAGCTCGATGTTGGTCGGCGCGAGCGTCAGCTGCTCGAGCGTGCGCGGCGCCTTGGCGACGAGCCAGGCCGCCGCGTCCGCGAGTGCCGATTCCTCGAGGTCGACCGCGAGCACGCGCACCGAGCCGAGCTGCGGCAGGCTCGCGACCCACGCGAGATACGTGTCGAGCTCGACCGGCTTGCCGCCGGACGGCGGCCGGCGCAGCCACAGCTCGCGCATCGTGATGCCCGCGGGCAGCCGCGCGAGCGGCGCGTGGATCACGAGCCGATCGAAGTGGCGCTTGCCGGCGAGCTTCGCGAGCGACGAGGCCCGGACGCCCGCGAGCGTGCGCACGCCGGCGAGGTTCGGATGCGCGAGCGCGCGCGCGACCTGCGTCGCCGGCAGGTCGTAATGCAGGTCGAGCTCGTCGACGCAGCGCCACGCAGGGTTGGCGAGCGCCTTCGGGCTCGGCGGCGTTCCACCGCGCACCGCCGCGACAAACCCTCGTCGGAACGTGCACGCGCGTTCGCTCGCGATGCCGGCGGTCCATTGCTTCGCGTGGTCGCGGAGCAGGGCGCGCACGCGCGTCTCGGCTTTCTTGTCCGGTTTCGCGGCGAGCTGGAGCTGGAGCAAGATGAGCTCGCCGCGCGGATCGTCGTCGGAGACCAGCGCGTCGCCGAGCACCGCGCGCGGTGCGTCGGACTCCGGCTCGGCGTAGACCGCTGCGAACAGCGCGTCGCGCGAGACCGGCGCGGGATTCGCGCGATCGATCACCGCCTCGAGCGCGGCGATCTCGCGTGCGGTCGCGGCGTCGACGGTGAGGTCCGTCGGCAGCCCGCGCACGTTGTGGAAGTACGCGTCGCGGTTCCACGCGTCGAGTCGCTTCACGATCTGACCGGGCCGCGGGTCGCCCCAGCCCGCGATCGTGCGGAACCCGAGCTTCCAGAACGGCGGGCTGGCATTCGAGCGATAGCGCCCGGCCTGCCACAACGTCAGGATCGACTCGGCGATCCGCGGATCGGGCGGGAACTGCACGAGCTCGGCGAGCCGCGCCTTGCCGCCGCGTGGATGCACGGGCCAATCGACGCCGAGCAGCGTCGGCAAGACGCCGGGATCGCGCGTGCGTGCGAGCTCGAGCCACGCCGCTTCACGCGCCGCCATCGCCGACGGCAGCTCGCGTCGCGGCAGCCGCTTGGCGGCGCGGGCGGCGAGCGCGGCGATCCGCGGCGACGGCACTGCGGTCCACGCGCGCACGATCGCGCTGCACGCGTCCGCATGATCGCCGCGCTCGAGCGCTGCACGCGCGTCGGCGAGCAGCGTCGCCGCCGTCTCCGTCGTCGCCTTGGCGTTCGCCTTCGCCATGCGGCGCAGTATGTCATTGCAATCGGATCGCGGGCAGCCCGTGCGCTGCGAGCCCGGTGGCGAGCTCGCAGTTCAGGATCTCGGCCGTCTCCGGCTGCACGAACACCGCCGACCGCGCGATGAAGCGCGCGATCGATCCGTTCGGCATGGCGGCGAGCGCTGCGCCGATACCCTCGGGCAAGCGCTCGCCTCGCAGCTTGCCGTGCCAGGTCGCCGCGATGGCGACGGAGGTTCCGCCGGCGCGCGTCAGCTCGATCTGCCACGCCTGCGGCTCGTGCTCGTAGTCGAATTCCGGGGTGAGCGCGAGTCGCGCGAGCGTGGGCGGCGCGGACGGTCCGACGAGCCATGCGGCCGCTCGCGCGAGCGCTGACTCGTGGAGATCGACCGCGAACATGCGGACCGAATCGCGCTGTGGCAACGCGGTGAACCACGCGAGCGAATCCTCGAGTGGCGGCGAGCTACCGGGCGGCCCGAACGGAGCCCGGAGCGTCAGCTCGCGCACGCGCAGTCCGCGCGGCAGCAGCGCGAACGGCGCACGCGCGGATAGCCGCTCGAGCTCGCGATCGCCGACGAGCTCGCGCAGACTGTCGAGATCGACGTTCGACAGCTCGCGCACGCCGCGGCAGTGCGGATGAGCCAGGACGCGCGCGAGCTCGGGCGCAGGAGCTGGCCCGCCGATCTGCAGCGCCTCGACCGTGCACCAGGCCGGGTTGTCGAGCTCCTCGTCCGACGGCATCGCGGCGAGCTCGACCCACGCGACGAAGCCGCGGCGGAACCGGCACCGGCCGGGATGGCCGAGGCCGCCGGTCCAGCTCGCGGCGTGCGCGCGCAAGAGCTCTCGCATCCGCGCTTCGCTCGGCTTGCTCCGCCTGCGTGCGAGCTGGAGCTGGATGAATTCGCCGCGTGGATCGCCGTCGGCCAGCAGTGCGTCGCCGAGCACCGCGCGCGGCGCGTCGGAGTCTGGCTCGGCATAGACCGCCGCGAACAGCGTGTCGTGCAAGGTCATTGGTGTCCGCGCGCGAGCGCATCGGCCCGCTTGAGCAACGTCGGGATCCGGAACTCGCCGTGCATCGCGCGCACGTGCTCGGCGGCCTCCTGCGCGTCGGTGCCGACGGCGGTGACGAGCAGCGGCTTCGCGCTCTTGCCGCGGATCACGGGAATCGCCGGCGAGCCGCGAAACGGATTCTTCGCGACGCCGACGACCGGCACGCCGATCGCCGCGTGCAGGTGCGCGCCGAGGCCCTTCGCGCCGTTCGCGAGCCACACGTTGCCGTCGATCACGACGAGCTCCGGCGCAATGCCGGCGAGCGCGGCGAGCAGGTACGGCAGCTCGCGCTCGAAAAATCGGCCGGCGGCGTACTCGGCCGGCGCCGCGTGCGATGGCACGACGTGCTCGCGCGCGGGTGCGGCGTCGCTCCACGCCGCAAACTCGACGCAGCCGGTGATCACACCGGTCTCGCGATAGTCGACGTCGAGCGCGACGATCATCGCAGCTCGAGGCGCGGCGGTGGCAGGCGATGGTGGCGCGCGGCCTCGGCGAGCTCGGCCTCGAGCCGCGCGTGATCGTAGAAGTCGAGCGAGACGATCGAACGCGCAGCGATCGTCGCCACCGATCCACGCGGCAGCGCGGCGATCATCGCGGACGGCCAGCGCGACGCCGTCGCCGCACGCCAGGTCAGGTCGATCGCGATGCCGCCGGCGGCGCGGGCGAGCTCGATGCGCCACGGCCAGCCGGCGTCGGCATCGAGCGCGACGCGTTCGAGGTCGGGCAATGCGCCGGCGCGGAGCCAGGCGACGACTGCGCCGAGCGCCTCGTCGCTCGGCTCGATCACGACCGAGCGCAGCGCGTGCGCCTGCGGCTGCTCCGCGATCCATGCGAGCAGCCGGGCCGGCCTCGTGTCCTGGACATAGCCCTGGGTCACGATCAGCTCGCGGATGCACAGCCGCGGCGGCAACATGGCGAGCGGCATCGTCGCGCGCACGCGGTCGAGCTCGCGATCGAGATCGAGGCGGGCGAGGAGGTGGCACGGCAGCTCGAGCGCGCGGACCTGCGCGAGGTGCGGGTGCGCCAGCATGCGCATGATCTCGACGGGCCTATCGGCAGGCAGCGCGAGCTCTTCGACGGTGCGCCAGGCGGGCACTCCCAGCTCGGCCGCGTTCGGGAGCTTCTGGATCGCGGTGCGCGCGACGAACCCGCGGCGGAACGCGAACGAGCGGATGATCGGCTCGTTGCGCCCGCCATGCCCGGAGTGCTGGAGCCCGTCGAGCCAGGTCCGGCCGCGCTTGGCCAGCAGCTCGGCGACGCGGGCCGGCCCGCGATTCGCCAGCTGGAGCTGGATCAGCTCGCCGCGCGGGTCGCCGCGCTCGAGCAGCGCGTCACCCAGGACCGCGCGGGGCTCGTCGGAGAAGGGATCGGCGTAGACCGCTTCGCGCAGCGCGCGCTCGCGTTCGGCCTGATCCTTCGTCGGCGGCTTCAGATGTGCTTCTGGATCTCGGCCTCGACCTTGCTGCGGGGCTGTGCGCCCACGAGCTGGCCGACGACCTTGCCGCCCTTGAAGATGAGCAGCGTCGGGATCGACCGCACGCCGTACTGCTGCGGAACGATCTGATGGTGGTCGATGTCCATCTTGGCGACCTTGAGCTTGCCCTTGTACTGATCGGCGAGGGCGTCGACGGTCGGGGCGAGCTGCTTACAGGGCCCACACCAGACGGCCCAGAAATCGACGAGCGTTGGCACGTCAGACTTCAACACCTCCGCCTCGAAGCTCTGGTCTGTGATCTCTTGGACGTTTGCGCTGGCCATGGGTACCTCCGAAGTTCTGATTGTGTAATCCCTGGGGGCAGGGTCCGCAACCGGGTACAATTTGTTTCGGGAATGTCTCGTCTGTTCATCTCGGTCGATCGCCTCGACTCCTGGACCGCAGAAGGCCGCGCTTCGCTGGAGGGCGATCGGATGACGTTGACCGAGCTTGGACGTGCGTTTTCGATGACCCCAGCGGTCTGCTTCGTTTCGACGACCGGGCAATCCCCGGACCCGCACGATCTGGTAGGTCGCGTGAAGAGCAAGCCGCAGCTCGAGGCCATGGGCGCCGAACAGCTCTCGAATTCAGTCATCTACAACGACACCGCCTACGACGTCATCGACGGCTTCATCGGCGAGCCGCTGTTCCCGTGACCGATGCGCGCCTGCTATCCGTCGCGCCGTCGCCGGCGTTCTGGGTAGCTGCGGTTGGCTACGCCGCCGCCACCGCGCTGCTGTTTGCGGTGCTCGCCGGCGGGACGCGGCTGCGCACGCTCACGCTCGCGCTCTTGACGGTCGCATTCGTCGCGCACGGCACCGACATCGGCTGGCGAGGCACACAGCACGTGCATCCGGCGGAATCCGTGCGCGAGGCACTCGGGTTTCTCGCATTCATCATCACCGGCGGCTACCTCCTCGCGAGCACGCGCTACCGGCTGACGCTGGGCGGCGTGGTCGTCATGCCGGTCGCGCTGGTGCTCCTCGTGCTCGCGCGGCTCACGCCCGCCGGCGCGGAGCCGGAGAACCTGTCGACGCTCGGCCGGATCCACATCTCGCTCGCGACGATCGGCGTGGCCGTGTTCGCGGTCGCGAGCGTGCTGTCGGCCGTGTATCTCGTCGAAGATCGCGCGCTCAAGCGCAAGAAGTTCGACACGCTCGCGCTCGAGCAGGGCGGGGCGCCGCTCGAGCCGCTCGATCGGCTGTCGCATCGCCTGGTGTGGGTCGGCTTCCCGATCTTCACGGTCGCGATGATCCTCGGCGCGGTGTGGACCGCGCGGCTGGGCCAGTCGGTCGGCCGCATCGAGTACGCGCTCGCGACGGTGACCTGGATCGCCTTCGCGACGCTGCTCGTCGCCCGGCAGATCTACGGCTGGCGCGGCCGTCGCGCCGCGAAACTGACGCTCGAAGGCTTCGCGTGTGCGCTGGCGGTGCTGGTGATCTACCTGATCCGCAGGATCCTCTAGTGAGCGAAGCGAACGTCCGTATAGGCGAGCGCCTCGCGAGCCGATCAATCAGGCGGCCCCCGAATGGGGGGCGCCCGTGAGCGAGCTGTTCGTCGTCGGCCTCTCCTGGCAGACCGCGCCGGTGGCGGTCCGCGAGAAGCTGGCGTTTCGCGAGGACGAGCTGGCACCGGCCCTGCGCGAGCTGATCGGCGGATTGCCGGTCGCCGAGGCGCTCCTGATCTCGACCTGCAACCGCGTCGAGGTCTACGGCGTCGCCAAGCCCGGCATCGACCCGAGCGGCGACATCCGAGCGTTTCTCGCGCGCTCGCGCTCGATCATGCTCGCCGAGGTCGCCGACGTCTTGTACGCGCACCGTGGGCCGGCCGCGATCCGCCACGTGTTCCGCGTCGCGTCGTCGCTCGATAGTCTCGTCGTCGGCGAGGCGCAGATCCTGGGCCAACTCAAGGCCGCGTACACGATCGCCGGTGCGGCCGGCACGGCAGGACCGGTGCTGTCGCGTGCGCTCGAGCGCGCGTTCGGCGTGGCCAAGCGCGTGCGCACCGAGACCGCGATCTCGCGCGGCGCCGCGAACGTCTCGTCGGTCGCCGTCGCGCTCGCGCGCCGCGTGTTCGGCAGCCTCGACGGCAAGAGCGTGCTCGTGGTCGGCGCCGGCAAGATGAGCGCGCTCGCCGCCAAGCACCTGTGGTCGAACGGCGCGAAGGACATCCGCGTGACGAACCGCTCGCCGGAGCGCGCCGACGCGCTCGCCCGCGAGATCGACGGGACGTCCGTGCCGTGGGCCGATCTCGAGCTCGCGCTGGCCGCCGCCGACGTCGTGATCAGCTCGACCGGCGCGCGCGAGCCGGTGCTGCGCTACGCCGCGTTCAAGCGCGTCAAGAAGGCGCGGCGGGGGCGGCCGATGATCGTGCTCGACATCGCGGTGCCGCGCGACGCCGAGCCGAAAATCGCCGACCTCGACGACGTCTACCTCTACGACATCGACGATCTCGACAAGGTCGTGAAGGACAACCTCGCCGAGCGCCAGAAATCCGCCGATCACGCGCTGCGGATCGTCGAGCACGAGGCCGGCCAGTTCGAGCACTGGCTGCGCACGCAAGGCGTGGTCCCGACCATTCGCGCGCTGCGCAACCGGTTTGCGGAGATCGCCGACGGCGAGGTCACCAAGGCGCTCGATCAGCTGTCGCGAAAAGACCACACGCGCGACCAGCAGCGCGAGCTCGTCCAGCGCGTCGTCCAGCTCGTGATCAACAAGCTGCTCCACACGCCGACCACCGTGCTGCGCGGCTCCGAGGCCGACACCGGCGCGCTGCGCGCCGAGGTGCTCGCGGAGCTGTTCGCGCTCGAGCTCCGCGCAGAAGAACCCGGCGAGGTTGCCCCCGAGCAGCCCGAAGAGCAGACTGCCAGCGAGAAGGCACAAGCGTGACGGAGAAATTAACGATCGCGACGCGCGGGAGCGCGCTGGCGCTGTGGCAGGCCAATCACGTCAAGGCGCGGCTCGAAGCCGTCGCGCCCGACCGCACGGTCGAGCTGCTGATCATCAAGACCTCGGGCGATCAGATCCAGGACATCCCGCTCGCGAAGATCGGCGGCAAGGGCCTGTTCGTGAAGGAGATCGAGCAGGCGCTGATCGAGGGCCGCGCCGATCTCGCCGTGCACTCGATGAAGGACGTGCCGCCCGACCTCGCCGAGGGCCTGGCGATCGCCGCGGTCTCCGCGCGCGAGACGCCGTGGGATGCGCTGTGCGCGCGCGAGCCCGTCACGCTCGACACGCTGCCGCACGGCGCGACGGTCGGCACGTCGAGCATGCGCCGGCAGTGCCAGCTGCTCGCGCGCCGGCCCGATCTGAAGATCGCGATGCTGCGCGGCAACGTGCCGACGCGGCTGCAACGCCTCGACGAGGGCAAGTTCGACGCGATCGTGCTCGCCGCGGCGGGCCTGCAGCGGCTCGGCCTCGGCGATCGGATCACGCAGCTGTTGCCGCTCGAGCTCAGCATTCCGGCCGTCACGCAGGGCGTGCTCGGCATCGAGACCCGCGACGGCGACGCGATCGTGCGCCAGCTCGTGGTCGCGGCGATCCACGACGCGCACGCGGCCGCGGCCGTGACCGCCGAGCGCGCGTTCCTCGCGCGCATGGGCGGCAGCTGCACGACGCCGCTCGCCGCCCACGCGATCGATCGCGAGGACGGCGGCATGCGGCTCGTCGGCATGGTCGGCTTGCCCGACGGCACGAAGATCCTGCACGCCGAGATCGGCGGCGCGCGCGATCAGGCGCACTTGATGGGCCAGAAGCTCGCCGAGGATCTGATCGCGCAGGGCGCCGAGGCGATCCTGGCGGCGACCCGCTAGTCACTCGAACGGCGAGACCGCTGCCTCGCGCTGCTTCGCGAGCAGCAGCTCGCGCAGGTGCGCCAGCTTCGCCGGCTCGCGCGCCGCGAGATTGGTCTTCTCGTCCGGATCGGTCGAGACGTCGTAGAGCTCGAGGTGCTTGCCGTCGTCGATGATCTTCCACGTGCCCTCGACGAGCGCGGTCACGCCGCCGGGGTTCGAGCGATCCTTGATCATCGCGGCGAACGCGACGCCGTCGGGCTTCGACGCGCGCGCGCCGGTCGCCAGCGGCGCGAACGATCGGCCGTCGATCGCGCGCCCGGTCGGTGGCTCGAACCCGGCGAGATCGAGGAGGCTCGGCACGAGGTTGGTCGAGCTCACGGTCTCGCTCACGCGCTGCGCGGCGACGCCGGGCCCGCTGATCACGAGCGGGACGTGGATCTGCGAGTCGTAGAGATCGGTCGAATGAAACGCGTGGCCGTGCTCGCCGAGCGCCTCGCCGTGATCGGCCGTGACGACGAAGATCGGCGGCTTCGCGGCGCCCTGAAACGGCGCGACCAGATCGGCGAGCATGCCGTCGCACATGCCGAGCACGCGGTCGTAGAAGCGCGTGCGGTCGGCCTCGTTGTGCGGGTCGCCCGTGATCGCGGTCCAGTTGTGCGGCTCGAGGATGTGGATCCACAGGAACAGCGGTCGATTGCCCGCGCGGTGCTGGCGCGCCTCGAGCCACGCACGCGCGCGCTTCGCGAGGCCGACGCCGTCGTGCTCGATCTCGAGGTGCTCGAGCCCGTGCTGGAGGCCGGTGTGCATCTCGGTGCCCCAGAAGCCCTCGCAGCACATGAAGCCGGCCGTCTCGTAACCGCCGGCGCGCAGGCGCTCGGCGAGCACGACGTGGCGCGGATCGATGCGCAGCGCCCAGCCGACGACGCGGCCGTGGACGCGGTCGGCGTCGAGCCCGGTGATCATCGACGGGATCGACCGGCGCGTCACGTTGCTCGGCGAGAACGCCCAGTCGAACACCGTGCCGCGCTCGGCGAGGGCGGCGAGCGTCGGCATCTCGGCGTGACCGCCGTACGGCGGCGTGTGATCGGCACGCACGGTATCGATCGTCACGAAGATGATGTCGGGATGGTCGGCACCGGCCCGCGCGATCGGGCGATACGTGCTGATCGGAACCTCGTCGCGGATCCGGTCGAGATCGAACAGGTGATCGATCGCGAACCCGGCGACCGCGCGATCGCCCCACAGCTCGAGCGTCGTGTTCGCCCACGTGCGCGATGCGACGAGCGCGAGCGCCATCGCGGTCGCGGCCAGCGCGAACGCGATCGCGGCGGCGATCCGACGTGCGTTCGCGAGCCGATGCCAGAGCACGTGCGCGGCGATCAGCGTCGCGAGCGCGGCCGCGGGCGCGTACAGCACGCTCGTGTCGAACGCACCGAGCGACGGCAGTACGATCGAGAACCAGGCGATGGCCGCGACCGCGGCGACGCCGGCGATGGCCGCGACGATCAGCACGAGCGGCCTCATCGCGGCCGGCCATCGCACGGCGATGCGCGCGGTCGCGGCGCCGACGGCTCGCGCAGTCGGGCGAGCGAGCGCGACCAGGGCGAGCGAGCTGGTCGCGCATAGCGTCGACGCGAAGTACGACACGGCCATCGGCTGGAACGCGCTCACGCGCGCGAACCAGCGCACGCCCAGGAACGCGACCGCCGCGAGCACGACGGCATCGACTCCTATCACGACGAGCCATGCCGCGAGGCGAGGCGCGGGCTCGCGCCAGTCGCCCGGCTGCCATGCGGCGGCGACCGCGCGCACGATCGCGCTCGTCGCGAACGCCACGGGCACGACGAGCAAGCTCACGAACCCCGCACCGGCCGCGAGGCCGAACGCTCCACCGTTGCCGTCGAGCGAGTCCACGAGCGCCGCGACGAGCGCGGCAGCGCACGCGGCGAACAGACTCGGCGCGAGCGCGCGCAGCGAGCGGACCAGCCGAGAGCGAAGCTGCAACACGCGAAGTGTACTACTGCGGCAGCGCGACCAGCAGCGGTCCGATCGCGACGCCCACCGGCTCGGGCGTTGGCGGCGGCGCGGGCGCGGCGCCGGTGCGCGCGAGCGCGTACGGTGCGACCGCGGCCTCGATCTCGACGCGGTTTTCCCCGAGAGCGCCGTCGGTGTCGAACACGAGCGTCGTCCAGGTCGGCCCGACCTGTGCGTGGGCGACCTCGGTGCCGTTGCAGCGCACGGTCACGTCGAGCGTGCTCGCGGTGTTCGCGGCAATGGGGATCGTGATGCGATGCGGCTCGGGCATCAGCAAAGGCACGAGCAGGTCGGCGTGCTCGGCGGTCGTCCATCGCCAGTGGTGGCCGGCATCGCGCTGCGGCGGACCGAAGCCGTCGAGCAGCCACGGCGCACCGCCGTCGCCTGCGATGTCCCACACGCCGGTCGCGTGGCGATAGCTGCCGTCGAGATAGCCGAGCACGCCGGGCACGAGCGGATACGCGTCGAGGACCTGATCGAACCGGGCGAGCCCGACGCCATACTCGATCGAGAACACGGCACTCGCCGGCAGCTCGAACGGGTTGCCGAGGACCGCGTAGACCGGTCGCGCGATCCACGACAGCGGCGCGTCGGCATCGCGGCAACAGGTCGGGACGTTGTCGCGGCCTGCGGGACGGCCGTGGCGCAGCCGGCCGACCCAGTCGAGGTTCCATGCGACGAGATAGCCGAGGATCGCGACCGCGATCGCGATCTGCGCGCGCGCCGGCAGCCGCGCTCCCACGCGCAGGTGGATCGCGCGAGCGAGTGCCGCGAGGCCGATCACGAGCGGCAGGCTCACCGAGCACATCCGGCGCTGGCCGAACGAGGCGCCGCTCCACCACTCGTAGGTGACCGCGTTGATGTAGACCTGCGCCGCGATCGCGAGCAGGCACGCGATGCACACGAGGCGCGCGTGCCGGCCGAGGCGCGGACCGGCGATCGCTCCGACGACGAGCCCGATCGTGGCGAGGTACGCGATCGGCGTGTTCGACAGCCAGCCGTTGCGCGGCGAGAACAGCAGCTCGCTCACCATCGGGTGCGCGTACCGCATCTGGCCGGGCCCTTGCGGCGTGGTCAGCCACGCGCCGTACATCTGCTTCCACTCGTAGAGCTGGGGCGCGAACAGCGCGAGCGCGATCGCGAGCGTGACCGCACCGCGCACGGCGAGCTTGCCGGCGGTGCGCGGCTCGCGCACGGCGGCCAGCACGAGCTCGGCGGCGAGCACGATCCCGAACGCGACGTCCTGGATGCGGACCTCGGTCGCGATGCCGAGCAGGAC
>Ga0268266_10002199_pt1 | contig 21331 bp, 21 predicted proteins | sample KBSS13metaG_FD_190356 | JGI IMG/M metagenome (GOLD analysis project Ga0268266, IMG submission 190356) | Switchgrass rhizosphere microbial communities from Kellogg Biological Station, Michigan, USA - KBS S1-3 metaG (SPAdes) (version 2) | ecosystem: Host-associated > Plants > Roots > Rhizosphere... | reverse complement strand
CCAAACGTCGGCAGGCTTGCCGGCGCGGTTCGAAACCGCGGTCGCGATCAATCCGGTGATAGCGCATCCGATGCTCAGCCGCGGCAACGAGGTGGCGAATAGGACGAATTTTGTTGCGGTGCATGAGTCCGAAAATCGCTTAGCCGACATGGGCGCTCAGACCAATGTCCGCTGTGCGCCGGAAGCGGACGCTCTCGATTGTTACTAGCAGGAGTTCGCTGGCGCTTAGCCCGCTGGTTCGCGCGCATAGGTGCGACAATCCCCCTGCGTTGACGATGCTCCGAGCCCATCGCATTCGGTGCTGTTGGTCAGTTTCCCTTGCTCCGTTATGCATTTGACCTTCGCGGGGGCAGTATCCATATGGAGACAGAAGAATCGGATGAAGCCTGCCGTTTCGGACAAGCCGCGGCCGGGTATCCCGGGCGGTATCATTCACGCAAATGGTTTCGTTCGGGAGTCCTATGACGACACTGTCCATCCTCGATCTCGTCCGCGTTACCGAAGACACCGATGCGCGCGGCGCCCTGGACAACGCCCGCGATGTTGCGGTTCATGCCGAAGCTTGGGGCTATCGCCGCATCTGGGTGGCGGAGCATCACAACATGCCGGGCATCGCCAGCGCCGCGACGTCGGTCGTTATCGGTCATATCGCAGCCGGAACGAAAACCATCCGCGTCGGCGCGGGCGGCATCATGCTTCCCAACCATGCACCCTACGTCATCGCCGAGCAGTTCGGGACGCTCGCGCGGCTGTTTCCAGACCGTATCGACCTTGGACTTGGCCGCGCGCCCGGGACCGACCAACTCACATTGCGCGCTCTGCGCCGCACGCCCGAGTCCGCCGAAAACTTCCCTCAGGATGTTCTCGAGGTGCAGGCCTTCCTGGCGCCGGCCGGTCCCCATCAGCGTATTCGGGCCGTCCCGGCGGCAGGAACGGAAGTGCCGTTGTGGATTCTGGGATCGAGTAATTTTGGCGCGATGCTGGCGGCCGAACTCGGGCTTCCCTATGCCTTCGCGTCGCATTTCGCGCCCGAATTGCTGATTCCTGCGCTGCAGATCTACCGCAGCCGCTTCAAGCCTTCCGAGCAGCTTGAGCGTCCCTACGCGATGGTGGGCGTCAACATCATCGCCGCCGGCAGCGATGATGAGGCGCGCCGGCTGGCGACGACGCAGCAGATGTCATTCACGAACATCTTCCGCGGCGCGCGCGGCCTGAGCCAGCCGCCGATCGACGACATTGAGAGCTACTGGACGCCTGCGGAAAAAACCCAGGCGATGAGCATGCTGGCGCGCTCCATTGTCGGCTCACCGGATACGGTTCGTGCGGGCATCGATGCGCTTGTTGCGGAAACAGGCGCCGACGAGCTCATGATCGTGTCCGACGTTTACGATCACGCAAAGCGGCTACGCTCCTTCGAGCTGATCGCCGGCGTCGCAGGGATCGCCCGCTAGTCTATTCGGTTCACGGCGAATACGTTCGAGTTCGTGGGCGTCCGCCTTGCGCGATGCCGTCGTTCGTAAACAATTGGAATTGCGGTGTCTGCTTTTCACCAGAGGAACGGACATACTTGTGAACGGCCGCTCAACGCCGAGAAGCGAACATTGAGCAGCAGTCGAATGCGCGAGTCGCTGTTGCGTTAGCTCGCTTGCCTCCAGAAGAAGACGTGAAATTCGATCGATGCATCGACCATCCAAGCGGACATCGGTAGATTCTTACTCTTACTCATTCCCAGCCAATAGATTCTATTCAGTCATGTTGCTGACGTATTCTCTGTCTTAGTCGGTGAGAACTAAGAACACCTGTGCGAGGACCACACTGGTTCCCACAACGGTTCCGTCGCCAACGTTGGCACGAATCCGCAAGAAATAGGCGCGAGTTCGTCAACGCTTTTGCGTTCGCTCGACCAGTTCTGCGGCATCGGGAACCGAACGTTCTAGAAAATCAATCAAGGAGTTATGATGTTGTATCGCTCGCGCGCCGCAATTTGCGGCGCCGTACTTGCGCTTGCGTGCTCTGTTACCGTTGCTCGAAGTGAGACCGCTGCAGTTCATTCAAGTGCCGTCGTCGAAGAAGCTTCCGGGGATGCAATCGTTGGCGCTGCATCCACATACAATCCGTTCCGGCCGGGATGGCGGGAGGGTGGCCCGAACACAGCCTCCGGCGAGCGCTATGAACCGTCTGTCTGGGCGGCTGCCATCAAGACGAGCTTGCGCCAGAAATTTGGTGGGGTCCAATATGGCGCGCGGCCGAAGTTTGCCCTCGTTGAGGCCGTAGGCAAGAAGATCATCGTCAAGATAAATGACGTGGGACCACTCACGCCTGGCCGCATCATTGATCTCAATGAGCGGGCGATGCGCTATTTCGATCCGAGCCTGCAGCTCGGGGTAATTTATAGCGTAATAGTCAGGCCGCTCTTCGGCGACTATTGGATCCCCGGCCCGGTTGGCTGAACATCGCACGTGTAAGAAGCAGAGCATGACATGAGAGTTTCGGCGAATGTCTGCTCTGCACTATGAACCGCCGCTGCCGGCAAACGGACGCACGCGGCGGCCTTGAAGCAATGGCTTGATCAGCCGCAATTCCAGACCGGCCCGATCGGCGTCCGCGTCCAGCACGGGCCGAAGCTGCCGCCGTTGTAGCGACCGCCGTAAAAGCCGGGCCGGCCGAAATAGTGCCAGTCGCCGTCGTACCCGTAATATTGTGGGACTGGATCGATATACCAGGGGCGCTGGTTGCGGCGCGCCATGCGCGAAGCCGAAGCTTTCTCGGCGTAAGGCGGAATGGTGTTATTCGGTGGCTGGCGATAGCCCGGCAGGAAGCCGTATCCGTGCCAGCGTGGCGCCGGCCGTTTATGAACCGGCTCAGCCGGCGCGACGGCCGGCAGCAGCGACAGGACGACAGCGATCAATGGAAACACGAGGCGCGACATCTTCGCACCATAGACGGCCGGCCATTGAGAGGCGATTCAAATCTGAGTGCACGACGTTACTGCTTCCGGTTCACTCGCGAACCGACCGCGTTGCGTCGGCTGGCCGAACTTGCGCGCCTCAACTCTCGTATCTGGTACCTGATATCATCACGACCTAGGCCTGCTCGGGAAATTTCACCGCTTCCAGCGCGGTCTTGCCGCGGATCATGTCGGAGGCCTTGTCGGCGATCATCAAGGTCGAGGCATTGAGATTGGCCGAGATCATCCGCGGCATGATCGAGGCATCGACCACGCGCAGGCCCTGCAGGCCGTGCACGCGCAACTGGTCGTCGACGACGGCCCATTTGGCGTCCGCCGGTCCCATGCGGCAGGTGCAGCCGGGATGGAACGTGGTGGTGCCGCGCTCGGTGGCGGCGGCGAGAAGCTCATCGTCGCTCTGCACCTTGGGTCCGGGGAAATCCTCATAGGCATAATACGGCGCGAGCGGCTTCGACGCGAGCAGCCGGCGCGCCAGCTTCATGCCGGCGACGACGACGCGGCGGTCGATCTCCTCGACCAGATAATTGGTCTGGATGATCGGCTGCGTGAACGGGTCGGCAGAGCGGATGCGGACATAGCCGCGGCTCTCGGGGCGCTGCTGCCATGAGGCGACCGTCATGCCCGGCTCATCCTCGAGCTGGCCCTGCACGCCTTCCTTGTAGCTTGCCGGCGTAAAGGTGAGCTGCAGGTCGGAGCTCTCGGTGGTCTCGCCGGAGTGCCAGAAGCAATAGACCATGGTCGGCGACAGCGAGAGCAGGCCGCGCCGCGTCGTGGCCCATTTTAGTGCCTCGACCCACAGGCTCACGCCGCGCCGGAGCTCATTGATGGTCTTGATATTCTTGACGCGCGCGACCGAGCGCGGCGCATAGTGATCCTGCAGGCCCTCGCCGACGCCCGGCAGCGCGTGGCGAACCTCGATGCCGTGCGATTGCAGCAATTCCGGCGAACCGACGCCGGACAATTGCAGCACCTGCGGCGAGTTGTAGGTGCCGCCGGAAAGAATGACTTCCTTGCTGGCGCGCACCTCGACCGGGGTGCCGCCCTTGCCGCCCTTGAGATAGCGCACGCCGACCGCGCGCTTGCCCTCGAAGATGAGGTTGGTGACATGCGCGTGCGTGCGCACATCGACATTGCCCCGCTTGCGCGCCGGATGCAGGAACGCCTTTGCGGCACTCATGCGCAAGCCGCCCTCGATGGTGCGCTGGCAGTAGGACACGCCCTCCTGGATCGCGCCGTTGTAGTCGGGATTGCGCGGAATGCCGAGGCTGACGGCGCCCTCCATGAAGGCCTCGCACAGCGGATCGTTCCAATCCATGGTGGTGACCGTGAGATTGCCGTCGCGGCCACGATAGGTCTCGTCGCCCTCGCCGACCCGCCGCTCCAGCCGCTTGAAATAGGGAAGCACGTCGGGATAGCCCCAGCCGCGGTTGCCGAGTTGCGCCCAGGTATTGAAATCCTGGCGCTGGCCACGGTTATAGATATGGCCGTTGATCGACGACGATCCGCCCAGCGTCTTGCCGCGCGGTGCATAGATGCTGCGCCCGCCGGTCCATGGCCCCGGCTCCTGCTGGTAGCCCCAGTTGACGCTCTTCATGTGGAACGTCTTGATAAAGCCGGCCGGCAGATGAATGTAGGGGTGCCAATCCGTCGGCCCCGCCTCCAACACGCAGATGCGGCTTGCAGGATCTTCGCCGAGCCGGTTGGCGAGCACGCTGCCTGCGGAGCCCGCGCCGATAATCACATAATCGAACGTTTCCATTGTCTCGTTTCTCGCGCAGCTTACCTTACCGCGGCTTTTCGTTGAGTTGATAGGTGAGATGCGCCTGCACCGTCGGCCATTCGCTGGCGATGATGCTGTAAACCACGGTGTCGCGCAACGTGCCGTTCGGCGCGATCTGGTGGCTTCTCAGAATACCGTCCTGCTTGGCGCCCAGGCGCTCGATGCCGCGCCGGCTCTGGTGATTGAAGAAATGCGTGCGGAACTCGACCGCAATGCAATTCAGCTTCCCGAACGCATGCGCCAGCAGCAGCAATTTGCACTGCGTGTTGAGCGCGCTGCGCTGCACGCGTTTGGCGTACCAGGTGGAACCGATTTCGACGCGGCGGTTGGCGGCATCGACGTTCATGTAGGTCGTCATGCCCGCGATCTTGCCGTCGGCGTCAAACACCGTGAACGGCAGCATCGTGCCTGATGCGAACAGGCCGAGCCGGCGGTCTATTTCGTTTTTCATGCTCTTGGCGGTCGGGATGAAGGTGTACCAGAGCTTCCACAGCTCGCCGTCGCTCACGGCTTCCACCAGTCCGTCGATGTGATCGTGCGACAACAGCTCCAGCCGCGCGTGCGCGCCCTGAAGGGTGACCGGTTCAAGAAAGGGCATTGAAGTTCTCCACTACCAGCCGCGTCATTGCCTGCGACAAACGCGAAGCGTTTGCGCAAGGGAGCGAAGCAACGAAGCAATCCATCTATCCGCTCGTGGCGACATGGATTGCTTCGCTTCGCTCGCAATGACGTGTATGGTTATCGTATTCCCATCATTTGTTCAAAAAGTTCAGCGCGAGCCCCGGCCGCGCCCAGTCCATCGCAATCAGTTCACCCTTGCCCGACAGCGTGATGTAGGCCGTCTTCAGATCGGGCCCGCCGAAGGCGATATTGGTGGTGACGCGGTCGCCGGTCGGCACCTGCTCGACGAGGGTGCCATCGGGCGCGATCACCGAGATGCAGCCCGAGATCAGGGTCGCGACGCAGACGTTGCCGTTCGCTTCCACCGCCATCGAGTCGAACATCTGGTAGCCGCCGAGGCCTGCGATCGGCTTGCCGCGCTCACCGCGATAGATGACGTCGCGCGGCTTGATGGTGCCGGGCTCGGAGATTTCATAGGCCCATAGCCGCGCGGTCGGGGTCTCGGCGATGTAGACCGTCTTCTCGTCCGGCGACAGGCCGATGCCGTTGGCGGGCAGCACGCCATGCACGGCCTCGACGACCTCCTTCATGCCGGGCTTGACGTAGTAGAACGCGCCGACATCCATCTCGCGGGCGCGGCGCTTGCCGAGATCGGAGAACCAGAGCCCGCCGTGCTTATCGAACACCAGGTCGTTCGGCCCACGCAGCGCGTGCTCACCGCATTTGTCGACGACGGTCTCGACCTTGCCGCTCTGCATATCGATGCGCTGGATCGAGCCGCCCTGATAGTCGTCGGGCTGCGGCCCCGGCATGATCATCTTGCCGGTGGGAATCCAGCTGAAGCCGCCATTATTGCAGATGTACATCTTGCCGTCGGGGCCGAGGGCTGCGCCATTCGGGCCACCGGGGATCTGCGCGACCACCTCTTTCCGCCCGTCGGGATAAACTCGCGTCAGCCTTTTCCCACGGATTTCGACCAGCACGACCGAGCCGTCGGGCATGACCACCGGGCCTTCCGGAAATTCCAGATCGGTAGCGAGAACGCGGATATCGGCCATGAATCCTCCCGGCTTTTTCTGGCGCAGGCGGATTTCCGAGCCTATTCCCTACGCGCAACAGTTTGATTGCGCGCTGTTATGGCAAAGAGGATCGCGCTTGCCAACCCGAAGACCTGCGCAACAGGTATTACCGGGACGGGCGGCGGCGCGTAGTTTGGCCTGAAAACAAGGGCAAATGCACTTTGTCGGCCTACTCGTACAAATACCCGACCGGCTTGCCTTCGTTACGCAACGGGCGAACGTCTCTCCGCGTAATGATCTGACCAGCCAGGCCGTCGATTTCGTCGCGCTGCGTCGGCGTCCAGCTGCGAAGGTTCTCGATGCCTTTCAGCAAACCCAGCCGCAGGATCTGGGTATTTTCGCCCAGCCCCACCAGATTAATCGTGTCCTTGCCCGCCGTGACCGTATCGCCGGTCGCAAGCTCAAAATTTTCGCCCGCGCTGTTGGTGAATTCGGCCGAGCCGCGAATGACGCGATAGATGACAACCTCGCCTTTCCCGAGAAAGGCGGTGTCAGCTGCCACGGAGGCACTCTTCGGCAACAGCGACTGTCCACGCGGATCGGTCGCGATGATATGTCCAGTTGTAAGATGGCCGCTCGGAACCTCGATTCCGATATCGCGCACGAAAACGGGCCCGGCGGATTTGATCGGTGAGCCTGCCGGCAGCGGCTTGTAGAGTGCTTCCAGTTCCAGTGGATCCTGCAGCCAGAAACAGGCATCGGCTGGACGGTCGTGCAGCGGATGGCTCCAGGCTACACGTGGCGTTTCCTCTTCGTTGATGTGGTCTTGGTCCACTACCGTCGGATTGGGAAAGGTCGTGGGGTCGGTAATGAAGGCTTCAAGAAATTTGCCGGAATAACCCATCGACAGCGGATCCGGCACCACGGTCTGTGGCGTTTTCAGATTTTCTTCGGTGGACAATCCCGACCAGGTGTAAAACAGCTGTCGATGCACGATCGCGCTCTGCAGCATCACCGAACCGGGACCGACGTAGTAAAACCGGCCATCGTAATCGAAGGTGAACACGCCCGACGTGACCAGCACGAGTTGGTAACCGCCGGGAGGAAGGTGAAGATGGAAATCGGTCGGGCCCGTATCGGCGCGGTAGATCGGCAGATTTGTCGAAACCTCGTGGAGGAGGAACGTTTCGTTGTTCGCATGAAAGCCTTCGTTCGCGCGATTGTAGAGGGCTTGCGGGCGATAGGTCGGTTCGTGCGAAGCATCCCGATCGCGATCGATCGCCACGAAATTCTTGTTGTTCAGGCGGAGAGGATCGCCGTTCGGGCGAGCAAGGCCAGGCCATTTGAGATCAACCGCGGCATGCATGTTCATGGCACACTCCAATCCCTGAATTTCAGCGAGACCTGAGGCCTGTTCAACTTGCCGCCCCGCTTTGGCAGGCGCTCGGAAGCGCCGGTCGGTCCTGACGGACATATGCTGCAATGCGAATTCTGGGCCAGTTCGGGCGCGGCGCATCGCATCTGCTTCCAAGGGATTCTTCGGGGCGCGCTGATTGAAAAAGAATTAGTGTATACAGGATGTTAGGCAGCCGCCGCTCGACGCTTCCTGGTCTCTCATCGCCGACTCCGCAGTTACAGACGAGAGCTGCCTTGCGTAAATTGTCGGCAAGCATTGCCAGGAAAGACGCAATTGAATCCCACCGCATGACCAACGAAGGGAGGGTTCATGGCTGGCGCGCCGGCCTCGTGCTTAGTTATCGCCGTCAACCCGTCCCGCGAGCCATCCTACTCCCGCACCGGCACCCAGATCTCCAGCCCGCCATCGCCGGTCGCGGAATCGAATTTTTCGTCGTAGCGCTCGAAACTCGGCGCGTCGGCGGCTTTCATGCCGGATGCCGGCAGCCAGTGATTCCAGATCGTGCTGACGGTGCGGCGGATGGTCGAGATGTGCTCGGCGTGAGTGAACACCGCATATTTCTGTTCGGGAATCCGCACGCGGGCGAACTCGCGCGGCAGGTCGGAAAAGTCGGCGACCTCGACGCCGGCGACGTAGTCGAAATTGCCGGCGTCGTCGCCGTTGCAGCAGACGCCGTAGGCGACCTTGCCGATCCGCGCCGGGATGTGGTCGACGGTCTGGTGAAACTGGTTCCACAAGTTCGGAATGCCGGCGCCGCAGTTTTCATGGGTGCAGCGCTCGGCGATGCCGGAAACCAGAAACGGCTTGCCGGTTTCGAAACGCGGCGGCTTGAGATTGTCGAGCAGGGTTGAATCCATCACGATGGGCTCCAGAAGCTTGAGACGATCGAGGCACGTTGTGGCGCGAACCATCTCCGGCGTGACGCCGAAATGATCGCGGAACGCGCGGGTGAAAGCTTCGTGAGAGCTGTAGTCCGCCTCCAGCGCGAGGCTGAGAATATCGGGCGCGCCGGCCGCGAGCGCCTGCGCGGCCCGGGTCAGACGGCGGGCACGCACATAGCGCATCACCGAAAAGCCGGTGGCCGTGGCGAACGCCCGCACCAGATGGAAGCGCGAGACCCCGGCAACACCGGCGACATCATCGAGCGTCAACGGCGCGGCGAGATGGCTTTCGATGTACCAGAGCGCTTTCTGGGCCGGATTCATGACTTTTAGCCTTCATGCGAAGCAACCGCATCGTGCTCCTTCGCGGCACGCTTCATTTGACAATCCTTGCTCTGCCGTCTCGCCGCTGACAATGTATTCAAAACACAATGGGAGGAACCATGCTGATCACTGATGTCCGGGCCCACCATATCCGCATTCCCTATGACGCAGGGGTGGCCAGCTTCAGGCAAGGCGCCGCCTCGATTTCGGCACTGGAAATCATCATGGCCGAGGTTTCCACCGACGCCGGCATCACCGGCTGGGGCGACGCCTTTGCCTATGTCTGCACGCGCAGCACTCGCACGGCGGTCGAGGAAATGATCGCGCCGCAAGCGAAAGGGCAAGTGGTTCCCGATGCCGCCGATATTCCCGCCTTCATGGAGCAGATCCAGCGCAATCTGCATCTGTTCGGCCGCTACGGCATCACAATGTTCGCGATATCGGCACTCGATATCGCGCTGTGGGATCTTGCCGCCAAGTCGAAGGGCGTGCCGCTGCACCGGCTGATCGGCGACGCGAAGCGGTCGCGCATTCCCGCTTATGCCAGCCTGCTGCAGATCGGCAATCCCGACCTGATCGCGCGCGAATGTGAAACGGCGGTCCGGCTGGGCTACAAGGCGATCAAGCTGCACGAAACCACGGCGCCCGCGGTGTTTGCCGCGCGAAAGGCGATCGGCAGCGACATTCCCTTGATGGTCGACATGAACTGTCCGCTGAATGGCGAGGAGGCGATCGCCTTCGCACATTCCTGCCGCGACGCGGCGCCGATGTTTCTTGAAGAACCGGTCTGGCCGCCGGAAGATTTCGTAACGCTGGCCGAAGTGCGCAGCAAGGGCGGGCTCAATGTGGCAGCCGGCGAGAACGCCTGCACGGCGCAGCAGTTCAAGCAGATGATGACGGCCGGCGCAGTCAGCCATGCGCAACCTTCCGTCATCAAGGTCGGCGGCATCACCGAATACCTGAAGGTTGTCGAGCTGGCCGACGGGTTCGGCGTTCGGCTGGCACCGCATTCGCCCTATTTCGGTCCGGGCTTGCTGGCGACGCTGCAGTTGCTGTCGCTGCGCGACGACGCCAGTTTCGTCGAGATGTTTTACATGAAGCGCGCCGGATGCCTGTGGCGCGGCCGCGTCGACGTCGATGCCAATGGCGATGTCGAGGTCCCGCAGGGGCCCGGCATCGGCTATGAACCGGACAAGGCCGTGATGGAGCAATTCCGCGTGTCTTGACCGCGCGACGAGCCGCTACTTCGCGCCTTCCTTCGCCGGCGCGGCATCCTTTGCTGCAGGTGCGGCGTCCTTCGCGGGCGGTGCCGCCTTCTTCGCGTCTTCCGCCTTGCCCTGCGCCGCCTGCAATTCGCTGACGAGCTTCTGCAAGCCGATGACCGCGTTCTTCAGCGCCTCGATTTGCCGGTTGCTGGCATCCAGCTTCTGCTGATGGTCTGATGTCAGCTTGTTGATCGTCTTCTGCAGGAAGTCGACATTGCTCTGCAGGCAGGAGGTACGCCGCTCCATGGTCTTTTCGACGGTGCAGATCTCGATGCCAGGAACGTCCTGCGCGTGAACGGTCGCCGGCCATGCCGCCGTCAGCAGCGCAAAAGCGAAGGCGATCCTGGCCATCGGAGCTCTCATCAAAAATCCTCGATCCATCGCACTGCGAACGTCCATCACGGCAATTTGCATAAAGCAGAATCCCCACCGCAGTGATACCATACTGATACCTCATTCAGGCGTTGTGCTTCACCCTGTTAATGGTGGATGGATTTTGCCGCGAACTTCAAGCCAGCGTTTGCCGGCCGCGGCAGTGGAGATTGATTGTATGGCAACGCGTGAAAAACGGCTGGCGCAATTCGACGGGAATGGGGATCCGCCGCCAGACCAGCCAGTGGAAGTTCTTTGCGAGGATCACAGCGGTACCTATCAACTGCCCTTCGCCTGCCGCTGGATCGACGGGCATTGGCGCAACGACAGGACCGGCGGCATGGTCGAGGCCACGGTGGTCGGGTGGCGGCTGCCGCGTTCCAGCGCAATGTGAGCCTTGGCGCACCCGGCCTGATGCGTTTCCGTTCCGATGGAATCGGAACGGGGCGCTCGATTTTGATTTGACGCATTTTCTTGACACGATCCGGTCCCACCCGGATCAAATCCGAGGCAGGCTTCGCCGGACAACGCGCTCACCCGCGCGTTGTGCCAGAATGCGACGGAACCGCGCGTGATCTTTACGTTCGGAACGGCGACAGAACGAATCGCGCCCGAATCACTGATTTGGCACCGTACTCCGTTGTTCACGGCTAGATGTCGTCCGCAATCCGAGGCGGCGCACCACATCCAGCACCACAACAATCGGCCGCAGCCAGCGGCCGACGACAAAGGTTAATTCCTCGGGGGACGACATGGCGGTCACTTCCAGGGGGTCGGCGGCGGCACGTCGACTGTCTTGAAATATTCCATGTCGCCGGGTTCGACGTGAGAGAATTTACTGACGACGGCCTGCTTGTTCATGGGGCCCCCAGAGTTCAAGTTGGCAAGCCCGCAACGAGGCGAAGAGTGTTCAAATTTTCGGCGGCGTCGCATCATCGCGTTCACGGCTGAATATCGCTACGCGAAATCCGCGCCACGCGCGCTTCGATGACCAATGGCGAGGCATCGAACCACTTGGTTGGACGCCAGAATCAGGTTTCAGCGGTTACCCGCACGACGGACGGCAACGAACCTGCGCCGAAGAATGACATCCGCTTGAGCAAAGTCTGCCCGCACCTTGAGCCACTCAAACGAGCAAAGGCCCCGCGCGCCGTGCCTAATATTCGACCTCGAGCTCCTCGATATCGGCGGGCTCGGCCTTGGCGGCCTCGATCCATTCCTGCATCTCGGGCATCGCCATGATGGTGCTGGCGTAGGCGGCAAGCCGTGGTTCGAGCTTCACATCATAGGTCATGAAGCGGGTGACGACGGGCGCGTACATCGCATCCGCCATGGAGCGCTCGCCGAACAAATACGGCCCGCCGGAATCCGCGAGGCATTCCTGCCAGATGGTGCAGACCCGGTCGATATCGGCCTGGGCGCGCGACCAGATCTTGAAGCCCGGGAAATGGCCCTTCAAATTGACCGGCAGCGAGGCGCGCAACGTGGTGAAGCCGGAATGGATTTCGCCGCAGATCGAGCGGCAATGCGCTCGCTGGATGCGATCCGCCGGCAACAGGCCGGCGTCCGGCATGACCTCGTTGAGGTATTCCCCGATCGCCAGCGTATCCCAGATGGTGGCGCCGTCATGGCGCAGGCATGGCACCAGGATCGACGACGACAGCAACAGGATTTCCGCCCGCGCCGACGCATCGTCGGGCGCGGTGACGATCTCCTCGAACTCCAGCCCTGAGAATTTCGCCAGCAGCCAGCCGCGCAGCGACCAGGACGAGTAATTCTTGCTGGAGATGGTCAGTGTAGTCTTCGCCATATGGCCTTCCCTCGAACCCCCAAAACGCCGCCGCCCAGCCAAGGGCGGCCGACCGCACCGCCGCCCAAAGCCTGTGCGCCGGGTAAATACACAGCAAGCCACGTGCCAGTTTTAGAGGCGGCTCTGGCGTCGATATTGCATGGCCTCACCGGACAGGGGTCGTGTGAATGATGTCAATGATGTACCAAGCCTATCAGAACCATATGGACCTGACGTCGCCATGGCGGACCGGGGCCGCGGCGGGGCTGAAATATCTCAATCTGGTGCAGCAAGGCGTCTCCGACAAGCTATTTGGCCGGCTCGCCGCGTCGCTCGAGCTGATCTCGCGCTCCTCCCTCACCTATCACCGGCCGGCCTACGGCATCGACCGGGTCATGGTCGGCAATCAGGAACTGGAGGTGACGGAGGAAGTCACCTTCGCCACCCCGTTCGGCTCACTGCTGCGCTTCAAGAAGGAGAACGCGCCGGAGCAGCCGAAGCTGCTGCTGGTGGCGCCGATGTCCGGGCATTTTGCCACGCTGTTGCGCGGCACCGTGAAGACGCTGCTGCAGGACCACGACGTCTACATCACCGACTGGCATAACCCGCGCGACATTCCGCTTCATGCCGGCCGTTTCGGACTGGAAGATTACACTGACCATCTGATCACCTTCCTCGACAAGATGGGCCCGCGCTCTCACATGGTGGCGATCTGCCAGCCGTCGGTATCCGCGCTGGCCGCGGCTGCCGTGATGTCGGAGGACAATCATCCCGCCCGCCCGGCCACGCTGACGCTGATGGCCGGCCCGATCGACACGCGGATCCAGCCGACCAAGGTCAACGAATTCGCCAAGAGCAAACCGATCAACTGGTTCGAAAAGAACCTGATCAATTACGTGCCGGTGCAGTGCAAAGGCGCGTTCCGCCAAGTCTATCCCGGCTTCGTGCAGCTCACCGCCTTCGTGTCGATGAACCTCGAGCGCCATATCAAGCAGCACATCGATCTCGCCAATCATCTGGCCAAGGGCGAGAAGGAGAAGGCCGAAGTCATCAAGACCTTCTACGACGAATATTTCGCCGTGATGGACCTGCCGGCCGAATTCTACATCGAGACCGTGCGCGACGTGTTTCAGGAGCACCTGCTGCCGCAAGGCAAGCTGATGCACCGCGGCCGGCCGGTAAACCCGGCCTCGATCAAGCGCATGGGCCTGATGACGGTGGAAGGCGAAAAGGACGACATCTGCTCGATCGGGCAGACGCTCGCCGCGCAGGACCTCTGCACCGGCGTGCGCGCCTATCGCAAGGTGCACCACATGCAGGCCGGCGTCGGCCATTACGGCGTGTTTTCCGGCAAGCGCTGGAACAACGAGATCTATCCGCTGCTGCGGGATTTCGTGCATGTGAATTCGTGAGGGTTTCCCTTCGCAACTGAGACAGCCCGTAGCCCGGATGGAGCGCAAGCGTAGTCCGGGAATCCCTCCGCATGGGGACTGGCCCCGGATTTCGCTGCGCTCCATCCGGGCTACGGGGTCACGGCTCTAGCCGCTCCTCTCCTCGCGCGCTAACATCCACCCAAGGCCGACCGCTCAAGAGTCGTCCGGGAGGAACATCATGCGGCTTTCAAACCATCTTCGCGCCTTCGCGCTCGCCTTTCTCAGCGTATTCCTGCTCACCGTCACGGCCGGCGCGGCGGAGGTGCGGGTAATGATCTCGGGCGGGGTGACGGCGGCCTACAAGGTGCTGGTGCCCGAGTTCGAGCGCGCCACCGGCCACAAGGTGCTGACCGCCTACGGGCCGTCGATGGGCACGACCACCAACGCCATCCCCGTGCGGCTCGATCGCGGCGAGCCCGCGGACGTCCTGATCATGGTCGGCTATGCGCTTGACGACCTCGTCAAGAACGGCAAGGCGATCGCCGACAGCAAAATTGATCTCGTCAAATCGCCGATCGCGGTCGCCGTAAAATCGGGCACGGCGAAGCCAGACATTTCCACGCCTGAGGCGCTCAAGCGCGCCCTGCTGGCGGTGAAGACCGTCGCCTATTCGGACAGCGCCAGCGGCGTCTATGTCTCGACCGAGATGTTCGGCAAACTCGGCATTGCCGACGAAATGAAGGACAAGGCGAGGAAGATTCCAGCCACGCCGGTCGGCGAGATCGTCGCGCGCGGCGATGCCGAGATCGGCTTCCAGCAGATGAGCGAATTGAAGCCGGTGGAAGGCATCGACATCATCGGCCCGCTGCCGGACGAGTTGCAGAAGATCACGGTGTTCTCCGCCGGAATCGCCAGCGCCTCGAAAGAACCGGATGCCGGCAAGGCACTGATCAAGTTTCTCGCCTCGCCTGCCGCGCGGGGCGAGTTGGTCAAGAGCGGGATGGACCCGATTGCAGCGGGCGCGACCAACTAGTAGTGCAGCCCATCCTTCGAGACGGCCGCTTCGCGGCCTCCTCAGGATGAGGTCCAACTTGTTGAAGCACAACAACCTCATGCTGAGGAGCGAGCATCGCGAGCGTCTCGAAGCATGCGCAGCAAGCGACTCTCCGGCGTCAAGCATCACCGATGCATCCCGTGCTGCATGGCGAGCAGCACGATCGCGGCGAGCGCCAGCACGATCGTCGTGCTCTTCCAGAACAGCAGCGGGTTGCGCTCGATCAGCGGCGTCGATGACGTCGCGAGATAGTTCGCGTTGGGATGACGCAGGTCGAACAGGAATTCCGAAAAACTGTCATAGCGTTTGTGGGGATTGGGATGCACGGCCTTCTCCAGCGTGCCGTCGATCCATTGCGGTACGTCGCGGTCGCCATGTGACGCCGGACGGTACACTAGCCCGTTGAACTGGGTGCGCGTCCGCGCGTTTGCGATCTGCCCGCCATAGGGCAGTTTTCCCGTCAGCATCTGATAGGTGATGACACCGAGCGAGAACAGGTCGGAGCGCGAGGTGGCCGGCTCGCCGAGAAAATATTCGGGTGCAGTGTATTGCTGCGTGCCAAGAATGTCGTTGCGGTCGCCGGACGGCGCGGCTTCGACGACGCCGGTGATCATGGTCGAACCGAAATCGATGATCTTCACCGTGCCGGTCGTATCGATCATGATGTTCGCGGGACGGATGTCCTGATGCAGCATCTCCTTGCGATGGAAGGCGCGCAGGCCCTTGGCAATCTGCTCGACGATGCCGCGCACGGTCTCAACGCTCGGCTTCGGATTGTCGATCATCCATTGCGTCAGCGTCTGCCCGTCGATGAATTCGGTGACGACGTAAAGGAAGTTGCGCTTGCGCTGCAGCAGGCAGGGTTTCAGCACGTGCGGGCTGTCGATCCGCCGCGCCACCCATTCCTCCATCATGAACCGCTTCAGGTAGGCAGGATCGTCGCGCAGATCGATCGATGGAATCTTGATGGTGACCACCGCGTCGGTTTCGATATCGACGGCGAGATAGATGTGGCTGCGGCTGGAGCCGTGCAGCTCGCGGACGATCCGGTAGCCATCGAAAACCTCCCGCGCCTCCAGCAGCGGCGGCAGCGGCAGTTCGTGCGGCTGCGCGAACACTTCGCTGGCGACGCCATCGGGCAGGGCGTCGACGCGCACGATCTGGACCGTGAGATTGTCCTCGCTGCCGGCTTCGAAAGCCTGATCGACAATCGCCTTCGCGGCCAAGTCGAGATCGCCGCCGCCTTCGTTCACCGCCTTTGCCATGCGGCGGGCGCTGAGGTGCTCGTAGATGCCGTCCGTCGCGAGCACGAAGACATCGCCCGGCTCCAGCCGCAGCATCTGGTAATCGATCTCGATCTGCGGATTTACGCCGAGCGCCCGGCCGAGATAGCTCTGCTGCGAGGAGATGACGATGCGGTGGTCGTTGGTCAGTTGCTCCAGCGTGTTGCCGGAAAGACGATAGATACGGGAATCGCCGATGTGAAAGAGATGCGCCGTGGTCGACTTGATGACCAGGGCGGAGAGAGTGCAGACGTAACCGCGGTCCTTGTCATAGGCATACTGGCTGCGGGTCTGCGAATGCAGCCAGGAATTGGTCGCCTCCAGCACGCGCTGCGCCGAGGTACGCACCGACCAGGATTCCGAGGTGCAGTAATAGTCGGTCAGAAAGCCCTTGACCGCCGATTCCGCGGCGACCCGGCTGACCTTGCTCGTGCTGATGCCGTCGGCCAGCACGACGGCGATGCCCTTGAGGCTTAGCAGCGGTTCGTCCGGGATCAGGACGCCGTGGAAATCCTGGTTGGTTTCCTTGGCTCCCTTATCGGAAAACTGCCCGATCGAAATTTTCAGCTCGCGCGGCATTCCCGGCTTTCACGATGGTGGGCCTCTCCGCTTGCGAGGAGAGACCCATCCGCCCGGCAAGATCAAGCCGCCAGGCGTGAGGAAGCCGGCGGCTGCGAGCCGGACCGCTTCGGTGCCGTCCTGACATGCGTGGCGTAAAGCGTCAGGCCGGTGAAGGCGAGACCGCCGACAAGGTTGCCGACGACAGTCGGGATCTCGTTCCAGAGCAGGTAATCCATGATCGTGAACTTGCCTCCGAGCAAGAGACCCGACGGGAACAGGAACATGTTCACGATCGAATGCTCGAAGGTCATGAAGAAGAACAGCATGATCGGCATCCACATCGCGATCACCTTGCCGCTGACGGTGGTCGAAATCATCGCACCAACGACGCCCGCCGAAACCATCCAGTTGCAGAGCATGCCGCGAACGAACAGCGTCAGCATGCCGCCGAAGCCATGCGACGCGTAACCGACGGTGCGTCCCTCGCCGATCGTGCCGATCACCTGGCCGACCTTGTCGGGCGGCGAGGTGAAGCCGAAGGTGAAGACGATCGCCATCATCACGGCCACCGTGAAGGCGCCGAGGAAATTGCCGATGAATACCAGCGTCCAGTTGCGAAGCACGCCGCCGATCGTAACACCCGGGCGCTTGTCGATCAGCGCCAGCGGCGCCAGCACGAACACGCCGGTCAAGAGATCGAAGCCGAACAGATACAGCATGCAGAAGCCGACCGGAAACAGCGCTGCACCGACGATCGGAACGCCGGTCGACACGTTGACCGTCACCGCAAAGGCGGCGGCGAGCGCCAGAATGGCTCCCGCCATGTAGGCGCGGATGACCGTATCGCGCGTCGACATGAAGATTTTGGATTCTCCGGCGTCGACCATCTTGGTCACGAATTCCGAAGGCGCGAGATAGGCCATAAAATTCCCCTTGTTTCCCCAGGAAGGATTGAAGCAAGCGCCGGCAACCAAAGCCGCGCCTAATGTGAAAGAGAGCCAGGCCGTTCTCGCGGGCGTGCCGGAAGCCGCGCCATCGGCAGAGCAGCGAGCTCCGCTTCGGCGCCGCGAATGACACGGTCACGCTCGATCAGTGACAGAGATGCGCAAGCTTTCGTGGGAATGGTCCCGATGACTGCTCTGGGCGACGCGGGTAGGTCGCTCGATCCCTGCACCTTGGCCAACGCTGGCCTTGGATCCGTAAGACGGCAGTCGTCATTGACTGAGGATCAGTTAAGCAATCGATGTGCCAACCGGGATTCCGGCCGCAGGGTCGAAAAAGCACGTAATTCTATGTGCTTATGGCCCTTTCGTCGCGCGGCCTGACTAGAGCGCATGCCTTGTATTTGTGCAATTGCACATATGTTGGCGTTGTCGCGCCGCCCACGTGCGTCATTCTCGGTGCGCAATTGCGCACCGAAAATGACGTGAGGGACAGCTCTCGCCTACTTCGCCTGCGTCCGCACCGGCCGGTCCTTCAGGCCGTTATTGTCATAGGCCTTGCGCAACGTTCCGTTGGCAATCGCTTCGTTCAGAAACTTGACTGCAAACGCCAGCGATTGCGGATGATTGGGCGGCACTGCCACCGCCGTCACCGTCTGCTTGAAGGTTTCGTCGAGCACGCGGGTGCCCGGGATCTGTGTCGCCATGGCGTTGAGCTGGTCGCGCGACAGCGCGAAGGCGTCGATCTCGCCGCCCTTGAGCAGGCCGAAGATTTCATCGTAGGTCTGGTAGCCCGTGACCTTGGCATTCTTCAGATGCGCGATCGCGCCGCGCATCGTGGTCGTGTTGTTGACGGCCGCGACCTTGATTGCGGGCTGATCGAGCGTTGCGAAATTCGTGACCGTCGAGCCCGGCTTGACGATGTAGGTCGCGTCCGCAACCTCGTAGATCGGCCCGAACGCCATCCTGCCCTCACGTTCCGGATCCTTTGGCAGGAAGGTGATATCCCAGGTGCCCTTCGACACCGCGTCGACGATCTGTCCGGAATTGTTATGCGCGACATACTCGACGGGGACGCCGAGTTGCTCCGCCATTGCCTTGCCGAGATCGACCGGCACGCCGGCATAACCGGTTTCGGTCTTGGTCGACCAGAACGCGCCACCGGCCGGACTGATCGCAATCGCCACCCGCAGCTTGCCGGTCGGCGCGATCTCGTCCTTCAAGGCGTCGGCAGCAGCGGGCGTCATCATCATTGTTATTCCCAGTATAAGGCCGGCCATTCCCGGCAAGGGTTGATTGAACATCGATTGCTCCTCCCCCAGCCGGCGGCTGGCGTCGCAGTCACCCCTGTTTGAGGTGATCAGCGCTTCTTTTTCTTCGCCGCAGCGCCGCCTTTGGGCGCCGCTGCAGCCGGCGTTGCCGGCTTGGCCGCATCGGCCGTTTCAAACTTGCCGATCACCATGAGTTGGACACGCGCATTGGCGGGCGCAGCCGGACGATTGACATCCTGCAACTGTTCCTCGCCCAGACCAAGGGCCTGAAGCCGCTTCGGCGACACCTTGAAGGTGTTCACCAGCACATCCCGGATCGATTCGGCGCGCCGCTGGCTGAGAATCAGATTGTGGTCGCGCCGGCCGGCGGATTCGACATGATCGACGATCAGATAGCGGTAGGGCCGCAATTTCGGATCGGTCAATGCGTCGGCGATGCTGCCGATGGTCTGATACGAGGCCGGCCTGATCAGGGAGGAGTCCTGGTCGAACACGACGTCGAAACGGATTTGCGGCAGTTTTGTCAGTTGAGGTGCGATCGGCGGGCGCTTCTGGGGCTGGGCATCCGCCCTCGCCTTGATGCGGTCCGCAGCCTGCTGTTTCAGGGCGGGCAGATCGATATCGGTTTCGGCCTCGACGGCGAGTTTATCGATGATGTCTGCGCTCGATACGGCGGTTTGCGCCCGCCCCGCCGCCATCGGCAAGGCAAGCAACGCCAGGGCGCCGAGCATGAGAGCGATGCCGTGCGGCTTGTTCCCCCAAGGCATCAGCGATACCCCGCCGCGCTGATCGCTTTGTTGCAGTTCGGGGTCGCCTTCTTGGTGGTGTCGAGCAGGCATTGCAGACCCTTGACGGGGTCCTCCCGGACCTCGCCGCACAAATGCTTCAGTTCCCAATTGCACAGTTTGACGAGTGAGGTGCGCGCGGTGATGCGCTGCTGGATGGCGCCCAGCGCCGTCGGAAAGTCAGCCTTGCACTTCGCCGACACCACGTCCTGGTTGCGGTTCAGGCACTCCCGCAGCCGTGTCGCATCAAAATTGACGCCGCGGCAGTTGTCATCGATGTCCTTGCCGCAGCTCGCGGCCAGCATGGCGCCGGCCTCCTCGAACTTCATGGACTGCTGCGCCGCCGCCAGCGAAGGCGCCAATATCGCAATTATGAAAAGGAAAAGCCGGATTCGGGTCATGCCCGCACCTCACACAAGGAGGGTAGCGATGGTCAAGTGTTGTGTTTGATATGGCTACGTTACCACCCGGACTATTGCGCCGCAGCAAATCGTCGCGGGTAGCCCAGGGGCGCCAGCCCCGGTATGCAGTACCCCCTGCCCCAGCGGCCTGCATCATGACAGGGTGACGACACCATGAGTTCGACTGCCGCGTTCCTGGCTTCCTTCACCTCGATCCTGATCGGCGCGGCCATCGGCATGGGCCTGAAGCGGCTCCTGCCGGCCGATGTGCTCGAGGGCGGCTCGAAGGAGGCCATCCGGCTTGGCGCCGGCTTTCTTTCGACCCTTGCCGCGCTGGTGATCGGCCTGATGATCGCGTCGGCGAAAAACTCCTACGACACCCAGAACAGCAACATCCGGCAGCTCGGTGCCAATGTCGTGCTGGTCGACCAGATGCTCTTGAAATATGGGCCGGAAACCAAAACAGCGCGAGCGCTGCTGCGGGAACTGATCTCGACGGCCGCCTCCCGCATCTGGCAGGAGAATGCCGAGCGCAACAGGCATGAATCGACCTTCGTCGTCAGCGGGACCGCAGATCGGTTCTACAACGCGGTCGAGGGCCTGACGCCGGCCAACGACGAACAGACCTCGCTAAAGTCGCGTATCGTCCAGGCCACCACCGAAATCGGCCGAACGCGGATACTCGTCTTCACGCAGAGCGACAACGCGATCCCGGTGCCGTTCTTCATCGTGCTCACGTTCTGGCTGGTGGTGATTTTTGCAAGCTTCAGCGTGTTCGCCGAACCAAGTCCGATCGTGATCGCGTCGATTCTGGTTTTCGCACTCTCCGTATCGAGCGCGCTGTTTCTGATCGTCGACCTCAGCCAGCCCTTTGACGGCTTGATGCAGATCTCAAACCATCACCTGCGCATGGTACTGCAGCAGACCGAGTAGCGCGAACACAAGCCTATCCAGACCATCCGCCGGCCACTATCCTCTGCGGCAAAAGCAGAAACGGGAGCGAAAATTCGTGATGGGTAAATCCGGATTTGACGCGGAATTCGATGTCGTCGTGGCAGGCGCCGGTTCCGCCGGCTGCGTGCTGTCGGCGCGACTGACCGAAAATCCAAAGGTGTCGCTGTGCGTCATCGAGGCCGGCGGACGCGATCGCAATCCCTGGATTCACATTCCGATGGGCTTTGGCAAGCTGGTCCCGAACCCGAAGATAAACTGGGGTTACGAAACCG
>Ga0268266_10002195_pt1 | contig 21343 bp, 21 predicted proteins | sample KBSS13metaG_FD_190356 | JGI IMG/M metagenome (GOLD analysis project Ga0268266, IMG submission 190356) | Switchgrass rhizosphere microbial communities from Kellogg Biological Station, Michigan, USA - KBS S1-3 metaG (SPAdes) (version 2) | ecosystem: Host-associated > Plants > Roots > Rhizosphere... | reverse complement strand
GGCAATGATGTTGAGCGCTGCTGTAACGGGATTGCTTAGCGGTTCCGCTGCTACCCCCATGCATGCTTCCAGCCTGCACAACGGTGCTCAACTGGGCCAGGCTGCGCTCGCCTCGGCTTCCATGCTGATGCAGGATACCGACAAGCACTCCTGTAAAGGCAAGAATGACTGTAAAGGCAAGGGCGGCTGCAAAGCCAGCGACAATGGCTGCAAGGGCAAGAACAGCTGCAAGGGCAAGGGCGGCTGCGCAACCGACGGCTCCAAACACTAAGACCCCCAACGGAAGCGCCGTATCGTCGCGACTTCCAGGTTGCGGCGATACGGCGGTACCTCCTTCGAAGGAATGAGCAATGCCTGCAAATCGCTTCAATGGATTCAAGGACTACGGTGTAGGCATCGGACTCCGCGTCCCGCACTACCGCCATATCCTCGAGAAAAAGCCCGTCGTCGACTGGTTCGAGATCATCTCCGAGAACTATATGGTCGACGCAGGCCGTCCCCTCACCGTCCTCGACAGCATTCTCGAGCAGTATCGTGTGGTGCAGCACGGCGTCTCCATGTACTTCGGCTCTGCTGACCCGCACTCCCGCGAACACCTGCGCCGCCTGAAGGCGCTCGTGCGCCGCACCAACACTCCCTGGCTCTCCGACCACCTCTGCTGGGGCTCGGTCGACGGTACCTACACCCACGATCTTCTGCCCATGCCCTACACCTTCGAGGCAGCGCGCCTTACCGCAGAGAAGATCCGCCAGGCCCAGGACTTTCTTGAGGTCCCTATCGCTGTCGAGAATGTCTCCAGCTACGCCGAGTTCCACATCTCTCAGATGACCGAGTGGGAGTTTCTCAACGAAGTCGTCGAACTGGCCGACTGCGGCATTCTGCTCGACGTCAACAACATCTACGTCTCTTCGCAGAACCACAACTTTGACCCGCACACTTACGTCAACAGCGTGCCCGCCGAGCGTGTTGCCCAGATTCATATCGCTGGCCACTCAAAGTTCGAGAAGTATATCCTCGATACGCACGATCATCCTGTGCTCGACCCCGTCTGGGGCCTCTATGCCCGCGCAATCGAGCGCTGCGGCCCAACCGCCACACTGCTTGAGTGGGACGATTCCATTCCCTCCTTCGACGAAGTTCATGCGGAAGCCCTCAAGGCCAATCGCTACCTCCATCCGCAGGACGAAACGGCACCTCTGGCGGTGACGGCATGAATGCCCCGGAGCTTCATGCATTGCAGCAACGAATGGCCGCAGCCGTGATGCAGCCGCTCACCCGCGACGAGCAGATGCGCCGTCGCAGTGCCAGCAATCGCTCCATGGAGACGGAAGCCTCCACCTTCATCAAGCCCAACGACCGCCTCAGCTCCTTCGAACGCCTGGAGATCTACAATCGTCAGTACTGGTTCCGCCTCTTCTCCTCCTTCGAGGAAGACTTTCCCGGCCTCAAGTCCATTGTAGGAGCCCGTCGCTTCGAAAAACTCATGCGAGCCTACCTCGAGGCCAATCCCTCGCGCTCTTTCAGTCTGCGCAATCTCGGGTCCTCGCTCGTCGCATGGCTTCGCAGCAACCCACAATACACAAAACCCATGACCGACGATGCCACCGCGATGGCTGCGCTTGAGTGGGCTCACATAGAGGCCTTCGACAACGAGAAGCGGCCGTCCCTGACCGCGGAAGAGATCGCCTCGATAGACGACACCTCGCGCCTGGCCCTGCAGCCTTATCTTCGGCTTGTCGAAGCTCCCAGCGCGGTCGATGATGCTCTGATCGCTGTACGCGATGCATCCGCAGGAGCTGCGGCGCAGGCATCGAACGCCGTAAGCATCCACCTGGTCCGCCGCACGCGTTCGCGCAAACCAGCGCCAGGGCAGATCTATCTCGCTGTTCACCGTTACGAGGATTCGGTCTATTACAAGCGCGTCGCTCGCGAAGACTATCTCTTGATGCAGGCGATCGAAAACGGCGCTCCCCTCGGAGAAGCGATCGAAGCCGCGTTCCAGGAAAGCTCCATGCCTGAGTCCGATCGCGCCGGCCACATCCAGTCTTTTTTTCACTACCTCATGCAGATGGGTTGGCTCTGCACGCCACGCACCTCGGAGACCGTATGAAGATCCTGACGCGCCTCGCCTCTGCTCACGCTATTTTCTGCGCTCTTGCAGAGAAGCTCTCCTCGCCCCTGCTCCTCGCCATCCGACTCTATTGGGGATGGCAGTTCGTTCAGACCGGACTCGGCAAGCTGCGCAATCTGCCGCGCGTCGTCGATTTCTTCACGTCGCTCAACATTCCCTTCCCCTGGCTCAATGCGCACTTCGTCGCCGGGCTTGAGTTCTTTGGCGGCATGCTTCTAATCGTCGGCCTCTTCTCTCGGCCCATCTCCCTTTTGTTCACAGGCTCGATGCTGGTCGCCTACTGGACCGCCGAGCACCAGGCTCTGGTCTCCATCTTCTCCGACCCAGGCAAGTTTTATACCGCCGACTCCTATACCTTCCTCTTCGCAGCTCTCCTGATCCTCGTCTTCGGTCCTGGCCTCTTCTCGCTGGATGCCCTGATCGCCAGGAACTTCCGCCCTTACATGCACACCCGTGCCTTGGGCACCTCACGCTGGGAGACGGATGCAGTCTCCGGATAAAGAGAGAGACGAGGCGATGATGATCGCGGAGATCCTCGCAGGCCGAACCGAGGTCTTCCACGATCTCATTCGTCCTTACGAGCGCAGCGTCTACATGATGGTTCTCTCCATGTTGCGCAATGAGGCGGAAGCGGAGGATGTGGCGCAGGAGACCTTCATCAAGGCCTATCGCAACCTCGGTCGCTTCCGCTCCGAGTCGCGCTTCAGCACCTGGCTCATCGCCATCGCCCTCAATGAAGCTCGCGCACGTCTGCGTCGCAAACAGCCCGCTCTTACCGACTCCATCGACGACATGGAGGGTTCCGTCGTCCCGGCCCAGCTCACCGACTGGCGAGAGATTCCATCCGAGACCCTGGAACGTCAGGAGGTTCGTTCGCTCATCCGCCGCGCTCTCGACGCTCTTCCCCTCCCTTATCGCGAGGTCTTTGTTCTCCGTGAGTTGGAGGAGCGTAATGTGCAGGAGACCGCAGAAACTCTCGGCATCACCATAGCATCCGTTAAGATGCGGCTTCACCGAGCCCGTATGATGCTGCAAAAACAACTCGCGCCACAGCTCATCAGCTCAGCCCCAAAACGCCGAAGGAGGTTCCCATGGTTCTGAACTGCCGCCATGTGTGGGAATACATCTCCGGCTATCTGGATAACACTCTTGACGAGCAGACTCGCGCAGACGTCGAACGCCACCTTGAGCACTGCGAGATCTGCTCCGCGGTTCTTGACTCCACTCGCAATATCCTCATCCTGACCGCGGATGACCGAATCTTCGAGCTTCCCCTCGGCTACAGTGAACGCCTCCACGCTCGCCTTAGAAAGGCCATAAGTGAGGCACCTCCGCCTTCCGAGGAGTCATCGTAGATCAGCCTTCCCTATAGTCGGCGATGGATCGACCAATGAAGACACCACTCAATCACGAGCAGGATCAGCGTCACAACTGCCAGCGCAATCTGCAAGCGCTCAGAACGCAGCTTCTCGGGAGAAACCGGCTGAACCCTCCACTGCGCCGCCGGTCGCACTCTGAGAGAACGCACCCTCCACACAACGTATAGATTCGCCAAAGCACCGGCCAGCGCCAATACCATCATCGGAACGCGGATCGCCTCCCGGTGAAATGAAACCATAGAATTAATGAGCCCGCTTGCTGCGGCCAGCGAAGTCACACCGATCAGTACGCGAAACCCACTGATCGCCAGTACCGCCGCACAGATGCTCTGCAAAAACGCAAATAAGGCACTGCCGATGTTAGCCCAGCGAAGCTTACTTTCCGTCGCCTCCGCATGATCGAGACGCTGCTCCTTAGCCATTTCGCTCACATCTCACCTCGCAGGCCGGCCATGCTCCAGCCACACCTTGTACAGTCCCCATGCCGCCACCGAGCAGTTGTCGACGATCTTTCCTTCCAGCAGCATCTTTTCAAACTCTGCTACACTCGCCCTCCGCATCACCAGGTCATGCTCCTCAGCATCAGGAGCAGGCCTGCCGTGCGTCAGTCCTTCCGCGAGAAAGATGTAGTGCTTCTGGTTCATGACGCCATACGCAATCTGCAACGTGCCCAGCAGGGTCATGCGTTCAGCGATCAGGCCGGTCTCCTCACGCAGCTCCCCGCGGGCCAGCTCCTCTGGGACCACCTCAGCCTGCTCCCACCCGCCCTGCGGAAACTCGGCAAATCGTCCACAGACCGTATAGCGGTACTGCTCGATCAGATAGACGAACTCGCCCTCCGGCGTCTTCTCCAACGGGATGATGATCGAAGCCGGATCTTTATCGATCACCCCATAGATGCCACGCTGCCCATTCGCGCGCTCAATCACATCCTCACGCACGCGCGTCCATGGATTGCGATAGACCTCGCGGCTGCTGATTGTCTTAATGCTCATGCCGCCTCTGAAGTCAGTTTACTCCGGCATCTCGAACTCCAGATGCGACGGATACTTCTCCGATCCATAGATCGAGATCGTCTGGGCTGTATACGCAGATGGGGGAGCCGTCATGATATTCGGCACAAACGTCTGCGGGTTCCTGTCATACAGCGGAAACCAGCTCGACTGCACCTGAACCATGATCTTGTGGCCCTTCAAAAATGTGTGGTCGGCGCCATGCAGGCTCCACTTGTACTCCGCTACCTCGCCCGGCTGCACCGGCTCCGGAGTCTCAAAGCTCTTGCGATAGCGGCCACGCAGAATCTCGTCTGCGATCATCAATTGATATCCGCCCATTCCGTCGGGCGCATCGTCAGGATAGACATCGATCAGCTTCACGATCCAGTCACCGTCGGTTCCCGTCGTCGAAGCAAAAAGATCGGCAACCACATCGCCCGTCACAGTCACATCATGGTCGAGGACAGGAGTCGTGAAGCTCGCCAGGTCCTTACGCCCGCTCACAAAGCGTTGATCCTCCACCAGCCAGGTTCGCCACTTCGAACCTGTGCCATACGTCGACTGAATCGGCCTGTGTCGATAGGGGACGGGATCTTTCGGATCGGCGCTGTAGTCGGTCGCCACCTTTCCATCCACTCCCTTCTCTCCGGGAGCGGTCATCGTCAGACTGCGATCTGCATTCAAATACAGACTGGCTTGCTTGAATCCTGTCTTCGGAGGCCACGCCTCATATCGCTTCCACTCATTCACTCCCGTGCGGAAGCTCGCTGTGTCCTTCAGATCAAAGCCCGACTTGTCCTTCAGATACTTTTCAAAGAAGGGAGCCTCGATCGTCTTTCGATAGCTGTCTCCCGTCGCCGAACCGAAGTCCACCACGCCCAGATGCCGCGTTGTAGGAACCCATCCTCCGTGATTCCAGGGCCCCAGCACCATGAAGACCTCATGCTTCGTATCATGCGGCTCCAGCGCCTTGTACTCTGCCTGGGGACCCCACATATCCTCCTGGTCCCACCAGCCGCCTACCTCCAGCGTCGGAACCTCCACCTTCGTCAGGTGTGATTCCACCGCCATCGCCTGCCAGAAATTCGTATATGCGGGCTGCCCCAGAAATGCCTTCGCCGTCGGTAGATCGCTCATCTTCGCGCTCTTCGCCGCTCCCGCAAAGTTCTCGTTCTTCAGGAAGAAATCAAACGTATCCTCGCTTGACTCCACCCGCACATCCGTCTTTTGCGCTTCGAGCTGCTGCACGTAGTCGAAGCCATACGATTCGCGAAACGCGCCGTTGTGGAAGAAATCATCTCCGATCCAGATATTCGTCATCGGAGCCTGCGGCGAGATCGCCTTCACCGCCGGGTGCGCGTTGATCCCCGCCATCATCGCCAGAAATCCCGGATACGAGATGCCGTAGACGCCCACGCGTCCGTTGTTGTTGGGAATGTTCTTCAGCAGCCAGTCCACCGTATCGTTCGTATCGGTGGTCTCGTCCACGTCCTTTTTGGTCTTGTGGTCCACTACCGGACGGTTCATGACAAACTGACCCTCCGATTTATACCGGCCCCGAATATCACCGAAGACGAAGATATATCCGGCCGCCGCCAACTCAGGCTTCGAAGCATTCACGCTTCGCGAACTCTCCCCATCCACGCCATAAGGTGTTCTCTCCATCAGAAACGGAAGCGGATCCCCCGATCGATCCGAACCATCCGGCCGCAGAATCACCAGATGCAGCTTCACACCGTCGCGCATCGGGACCATAGTCTCTGTTCTTACGTAGTTCCGAAAGTGATTCAGCTTCGCGGGCGTATCCCGGAAGCGCTCCATCTTCATGGAAGCCCCATTCCCTCGAGGTGCTATCGCTGTCGTTGTAAGCCCCGTCACCTTGCCTGAAGAATCCCGCGTAAACTGCATCCGCAAAGGCGTGCCAGAGATGAAGAAGTGATCTTCCGACTCCGGCTTCAGCTCCATGACCGGCGTTCGTTCGCTCTCCAGGAACAGCTGATCTCCGCGCACCGAAACCGCATCCACGATATCGGGCTCGGCGGCACCCCGATACTGGCCCACATACTCCGCCAACTTGCCGACCGGCAAAGTTGCAGCCGCTGGATCGTCAGCCATCCCCTGACCACTTGAAACAACCGGAACTGCCAGCACGCAGCCTAGAACCAACGCAGACCAACGACGAGCCTTCATTGAACTGACCTCAAAAAGAAATCCCTGCACTACAAAAACGACCGCGTATCTCAGGAAGCCACGAATCGATCGAACGTACCCCTTCCATACGCGGTCGTCCTTTATTTCTAAGTAAGAAGTGCCGGGCTTGCCGAGCACTGGAACCCGATCCTGTTATGCGAGCCATCGCAGAATGGCCGCTTCTCGCTCGCTCCACACCGGCAAAGTGAGATCGCAGGTTTACCCGTCAAATCCCAGTGCCGTCCATCTGCATCCGTCAACGAGATCGGACCCTCCACCCGCAATGGACCATTCGGGCGAACCGTAATCTTTACTGCTTCTTCTGCCATGCTGCTACTCACTCTCTATTTGAAAAGATGAGCCCAGCATAGCAGCCTCACACCGTCGTGAAAGAAATCCCGACGCATTGGAGTGCAATTTTCTGCAAGTTTGCGAATCCCAAACCCTCATGAAATCAATCATCAACATTGGTATCGCGATTGCATCATCCATGGGCAGCTGTTAACTTCACGGCCGCCTGAACACCTTGGCGTCCCTTCCTCGTGAAGGACTCCCTCCCCCTCAGGCTCCTGGGCCACACAACCAGTCTTCCCCAACGGGCCTGCATGCGTCCCCGAACGCCCGGTCGTGTCTTCGCGACTAACAAACGGGCCATGCAACTTCAAGCAAGGAGTCCTTTCCAATGTTAGAAAACATCACCACGGAACAATTGAATCTACTCATCAAAGACGCCAAAGCTGAATGGGTAGCCACCAGAACCCCTCTCTCCGCGCTCTCCTTCGAGGAGAAAAGACGCCGCCTCGGCTACAACCCCTCCGGGCGCGAAGAATCGCTCGAAGAGCGCATCCGCATCTCCTCCAGCCGCGTCCATGTCTTCAGCGAGGGCATCGGCGCCGCGCCTACTTCCTTCGACTGGCGCAACGTCAACGGCAACAACTTCGTCACGCCCATTCGCGATCAGAAAGGTTGCGGCTCCTGCGTCGCCTTCGGATCCACCGCCGCCGTCGAGGCAAAGTTCCGCATCCAGCGCGGCAATCCGTCCCTCAACGTCGATCTGTCTGAAGCCTCCCTCTTCTATTGCGTCGGCGCCTCCAGCAGTGCCAGTTGCTCCGGCGGCTGGTGGATGACACCTGCCATGGACGGTTACAAGAACACCGGCATCCCCGACGAGGCCTGCTACCCCTACACCGACCATCAGCAAAACTGCGCCCAGTGTTCCGACTGGGCCAACCGCGCTACCAAGACCACCGGCTGGCACACTATCTCCGACACCGCTGGCATGAAGTCCTGGCTCTCCACCAACGGGCCGCTGGCGACCTGCTTCACCGTCTACGACGACTTCTTCTCCTACTCCAGCGGCATCTACAAATACGTCACCGGAGCCGTTGCAGGCGGTCACTGCGTCTGCGTCGTCGGCTTCAACGACGCGGGCGGCTACTGGATCTGTAAGAACAGCTGGGGAACCTACTGGGGACAATCCGGCTTCTTCAACATCGCCTACGGACAGTGCGGCATCGACTCCACCATGTGGGCCGTCGAAGGCATCCTCGAGACGGGATGGCTCAATAACACCCGCGTCATCGGCCTCTGGACCATCGACCAGACCCGCAACGCCTGGGCCTATCTCAGCGGCATCGGCTGGAGAAAGATTGCCACCGACAACGACAACATCTTCTTCGACCTGCTCCGTCTGCTCGCCGCCGCCAAAGAAGGCTCGCGACCGGTCAACGTCTACCAGGACAACGCCATCATCAAGCAGATCTACGTCCTCTAACTCATAGGAGATCCATCATGTCAGACACCAAACCGCAGCAGAACATCCTCTCCTCCCTCTCCGCGACCGAAGCGGAAAACCTCGCCGCCATCTCTGCGGCTCCGACCTTCGAACCGCCGGACGAGCTCGTCGCCACCAAACTCTTTCGCATTCAGGACGTGGCCAACCTCAGTGCAGCGCAGGCTGCCAGCGCTAGCGCCAGCGCCACCGTCTGGCAATACGGCAAGAAGATCAACGCGCTCTGGTCCATCAACGAAAACCGCAACTCCTGGGTCGGAGTTACGGGAGTCGGCTGGGTCAAGCTCGCCAACAATAACGACACCGCCATCGTCGCGCTCACCATGCTAGGCGCCGATGCCAAACTCACCCAGGGAACCGTCAACTACCGACAGGAATCCGACGGAATGATCCACGAGATGTACGTCTGGTAAAGTAAAGGCCCCGCAGGAGTGAACCATGAGCGACTCCAAACCCCGCGACCTCACCCCTGAGGAGCTAGCCTCCACGCAGTCCCCTGCCATCCCGCAGGGGACTGCGCCGACGCTCCATCCACCCGAAGAGGTAGCTCCCGTTGCGTCTCCTCAAACTTCTCCACAGGAGATTCAGGAGACACCCAATGCCTGAACTACGCTTCACCCAAAGCAGCAACGGCTCCACGGTGCAGGTGCACGAAGGCGACACCATTTTCCTCGAGCTTCCTGAGATTCCAACCACCGGTTATCGCTGGAACCTCACCTCGCACGACGAAATGCTTCGTCTCAGCAGCGACAAATTCCAGTCCTCAGGCTCGCAGGCAATCGGAGGTGGAGGCACCCGTGCTCTTCACTTCACCATCGGCCACTCCGGCGACACCGACCTTCGCCTCGCGCTCGTTCGTCCGTGGCAGCCAGACTCGCCACGCGAGACCTTCAGCATCCATGTTCACGTAGTCGCACAACGCTAGGGAAACCAGTTGCAGGTTATCGGTTGTTAATCACTAGTGTTGGTGCAAACCGAAAGCAGTGTCATTCTGAGCGAAGCCGAGGAATCCCTGTATTTGTCCGTAGCAGCGCAAATGTTCGGTGCCCCAATCCTTAACGGATAATGTTGAGACGGATTTAGCGCGAAAAATCCAGCTCCACCTCATCCACAAAGCACCATCCCCACGTCTCTCCCGGCTCGATCGATCGCATAATCGGATGATGCGTCGAATGGAAGTGTTTCGTCGCGTGTTTGTTGGGCGATGAGTCGCAGCAACCTACATGTCCGCAGATCTTGCACATCCGCAGATGCACCCACCAGCTGCCCATCTTCAGGCACTCCTCGCATCCCCTGGCCGAAGGCTTCACGTCTCGAATCTGATCCAGATGCTTACACTTCATAGCGTCCTCTTCTCCCGTCTCAAGAATGCTAGCTCTGAATCACCGGATCGACCAACTCCCTCACTCCTCCGGGATCTCTGTGATCCCATATTCCTTTAGCTTGCGATAGAGCGTCGTCTTTCCAATTCCCAGCAGCTTCGCCGCCAGCAGCTTGTCTCCGTGCAGCTGCTGGATCGTTCCCAGAATCGCCTGCTTCTCCATCTCTGCAATCGAGATGATCTCGCCATCTCCCGCGCGCGCGCTCAGGCTTCCATCCTTCTGCTCTCCGGAGTCTTGTGTCGGCAACGGCTTCTCTATGGCCTCCGCCACACGCTGCATCCGAAGATCCTGAAGCTGTGTCGGCATGTCTCCCAGATGAAGCACCGGCCCGCTCGACAGAGCGCATGCCCGCTCGATCGCGTTCTCCAACTCCCGCACATTGCCCGGCCAGTCATAGTCCGCCATCAGCCGCAGCGAATCGTCCGACAGTGTGCGCTCGATACCCGTCTCCTTCTCCATCCGCGTCAGGAAGTGCATCGCCAGCAGCGGAATATCTCCTCTCCGCTCCCGGAGTGGAGGAATCCTCAGGTTCACCACATTCAACCGGAAGAAGAGATCCTTTCGAAACTTCCCTTGCTCTACCATCGCCGCAAGATCGCGATTGGTCGCTGCCAGCACCCGCGCCGAGATCGGCCTGGCCTGCGTCGCTCCCACCGGACGAACCTCCTTCTCCTGCAGCGCCCGCAGCAGCTTGGCCTGCAAATCCAGTGAAAGTTCTCCAATCTCATCCAGAAAGACCGTACCGCCCTCAGCCGCAGCCAGCAGACCCTCCTTCGCCCGGTCCGCTCCCGTGAACGCTCCCTTCACGTGTCCGAAAAGCTCGCTCTCGATCAGGCTGGGCACCAGCGAGCCGCAATCCACCGGGACAAAAGGCTTCTTCGCATTCGGCCCGTTGAAGTGGATCGATCGCGCCACCAGCTCCTTGCCCGTTCCGCTCTCTCCCAGAATCAGTACAGGATGGGTCGAGAACGCCACCTTCGACAGAATGCGGTAGAGCTTTTCCATCTCGGGAGATTTGCCGAGCAGACCCGCCGCATCGCTCTGAGATCGCAGACGCTCGCGCAGCAATCGGCTCTCGCGATCAAAGTGCACTCGCTGACCGGCGCGCTCAAGCACCGTCGTCAACTCCTCCAGTCCGAAGGGTTTCGTGAGGTAGTCTCGAGCGCCGATCCGCATCGCATCCACCGCCGACGATACCGTCGCAAACGCCGTCATCACCACGACAGCCGTATCCGGATACAAGGCCTTTACCTGCTCCAGCAGAGTCAGACCGCCACCATCCGGCAGCTTCAGATCCAGCAGCATCACATCGATCTTGCGCAGCTTCAGAACCTCACGCGCTCTCGCGACCGAATCGGCTGTCACAACGGCATATCCCATCGCCTCCGCCGCCGCAGAACACGTCTGCCGCACCGATGCGTCGTCATCAACCACCATCAGGTGGAGCTTGGGAGCCCTCTCAGCCACATCCTTCGGTTCCGCTACACTCTCCGTCTCCCTCTCAAACTGCTGGGTTCCTCTCAGAACCCCGAAAGATGCTTCACTCTCTGCCACCCGTATGGTCCTGCTCTGCAATCGTGCTACGGTCATCGCTTCCTCACTTCCAATCCATCGCTGCGCAACGGATTGCATCCTTTCTAATCACGCACAGTGCCAAACTGGGACATCTCCGCTAACTCCTTGATCCTCAAGCCTCAAGCCAGTCCTTCTGCACGCCACGTCAAGACAATCACGGAATCACCTCCCGCCGCAATTCCCAATTCGGGATAGAACGTCCCCTCTCCTCCCCTGAACGGGTCATCCCAAAACGGGAAGGCGTCCCATTTCGGGAAGGGTCGGATGAAAGCTTTGTAGTGCTATACAGTGCGTGAGAGTATTTCTGGCATGAAGTTGGTCTCACGGATTGCTCTCGTGTTGGGTGGATGTCTTTGTGTAGTCCTGTCGTTATGGGGAGCGGTCGTGATCGTCGGCGCTTGGTTCATAATGCCTGCGGACCCTAAACTGACTCATGCTCAAGAATTCGGCATGCGATTTGGATTTAGTGTTTTGGCTTTTGGCGCGTTCTTGGCATTTGGCTAACTGTCACGTCTAGCGTTTCATAAAGCCATCGATTGAAACTGACAGCCACCTCGAGCCCTGCCATACCTCCAACCCTCACCCGCCGCCTTATAATCTCCGAATGTCCGTCGTCTCATCGCAGATCTTCCGTCCCGACTCCCGTCCTGCTGATTCGCTCCGCATTCTCCGCATCACTCCCGGCTTCGTCGCCATGGCCGAGGGCTCCGTCCTTATCGAAACAGGAAACACCCGCGTCCTCTGCAACGCCTCCGTCGAGCAGGGGGTTCCCAACTGGCTTCGCAACTCCGGCCGCGGCTGGGTCACCGGCGAGTACGGCATGCTTCCCCGCGCCACCCTCACCCGCACCCCACGCGAAGCGGAACGAGGCAAGATCGGCGGCCGCACCCACGAGATTCAGCGCCTCATCGGCCGCAGCCTTCGCTCCGTCGTCGATATGAAGGCCCTCGGCGAGCGCACCGTCATCCTCGACTGCGACGTCATCCAGGCTGACGGAGGAACCCGCACCGCCGCCATCACCGGAGCCTGCGTCGCCCTTGCTATCGCGCTCCAGAAGCTCGTCGCCGCGGGAACTCTCAAGGCTTCACCTCTCCGCCAGATGGTCGCTGCGACCTCAGTCGGAATCGTCGACGGCAACATCCTGCTCGACCTCTGCTATGAAGAGGACTCCCGCGCCACCGTCGACATGAACGTCGTCATGCTCGCAGATGGCGGCCTCGTCGAAACCCAGGCCACCGCCGAAAAAGACTCCTACTCCCGCGCCCAGCTCAATGGCATGCTCGACTACGCCGAAAAGGGCATCCGCGAGCTTCTCACAGCCCAACAGGCCGCTCTCAACTCCGCCCTCTGACGATAAGGAAAAACCGTGATGAAGAAACCTTCGCAAGAAAACCTTGGCTCCGCTCTGCAGGAGTTCGCCTCCGTCTGCTCCACCTTCGCCGTCGGCCTCTTCATCATGGCCTTTCTCTTCCAGAACTTCGCCATCCCCTCCTCCTCGATGGCGAGCACCTTGCTGGTGGGAGACCACGTTCTCGTCGAGCGCGTCACCCTTGCACCCTCCTCTCCCGTGGCGTCCTTTCTTCCCTACGGCCAGCTTCAACACGATGAGCCCATCATCTTCTTCCGTCCCGCACCCAACGATCAGGGTGACCACGACATCCTCGTCAAACGAGTCATCGGACTTCCCGGCGATCGCGTCCACCTTCGCAATGGCATCGTCTATCGCAACGGCGTGGCTCTGCACGAGCCTTACGCCGCCATGCCTACTTCCACGACCTACGACCCCTACAACGACAACTTCCCTGCCATACCCGCCGAACAGGGTCGCAACGTCCTCGCCTCCTGGACCGTCGATCTACCCAGCCACATCCAGGGAGAAGATCTCGTCGTCCCGCCCGGTTACTACTTCATGATGGGCGACAACCGCACCAACAGCTTCGACAGCCGTTACTGGGGACTTGTGCCGCGCGCCAACCTCATCGGTCGGCCCCTCTTTATCTATTGGTCCTTCAAAACTCCAGAGGACCAGCAATACAAAACCTCGGCGTCAGAGAGAACCGCGTTTGCCCTGCACCAATTCCTTCACTTCTTCGGCGAGACACGTTGGGATCGCACCCTCAAGCGAATCAACTAGCTCTTCAAAGCATTCTCAGTCTCGCCCACAACTGAAAGCCGCAAAAAGAAAGGTCTTCCGAAATCAACTCGGAAGACCTTCTTTCATCTATGCAATCCAACAGCCTTAGAAGTTGACGTGCGCCGCAAGCTGCCAGTCGCGATTGCCCGAAACGCTCGACGGACGGCCGAAGCTGCCTCCCACCGTATCCGCGCGGTTCTGGCCGAAGTCAGACGCATACGTACTCGCCACCGGCAACGTCACACCAATCCCGCCGAACGTGTGCTTATGCGTCACGTTGAGGCAGTCCGCCTGAAGCACCAGCTTGAAGCGCTCCTTGGTAAGAGGCAGCTCCCTTCGCAGACTCATATCCAGGTTGTACGAGCTCGGATTCTGCAGGTCCAGCGCACGCGTGCGGGGAGCATTGCCCAGCAGCGTGACACAGGCCTTGTAGTTAGGATTCTTCGTCGGGTTCTGACCTGGAGAGTATGTTCCCAGGTTCGTCGCGCACGTGCCCGCCGAGCCCAGAGACTGCGGTGCCTGAAACGCCGTGTAGTCGATCTTGGAGCTGGTGCCTCCCGGATTCGCTCCCGTCGCTCCATCCCCCCAGTTGCCCACACGCGCATGCCCCGTCAGATACGCCTTCGAGTTCAGGTTAAGATCCGGCATGCACTGTCCTTGTCCCGGCGAGTTGCATCCCGAGTAGAGCACCGCCAGAGGAGTCCCCGAGCCATAGCGGAAGATGCCCGACATCTGCCATCCTCCCGCCAGGGCGCGTACCCACCCGTTGCCGTCGCCGATCCCACCCTTGCCGAACGGAAGCTGGTAGACCCCGAAGATCGCCAGGCTCTGCGGCACCGAAGTCGTCGCCCACGAGCGCTCAATCGCGCCCTGCTTGTAGCTCATTCCTCCGCCGCTGATCGCCGACGCCGGAATGTCAAAGCCGCTGCGGAAGGTTCCATCGTCCGCCAGATTCTTTGCATACGTGTAGTTCACCGTATAGCTCAGGCCCTTCAACGGACGCTGGCTCAGGCTCAGCTGGAACGAGTGATAGCTGTTGTTCCCCACATTCTGTCCCCAAATATCCGAGACAGAGGAGTACTGCGGAAACGCCAACAGCATCTGCGCAATCGTAGCCCGCGAAGCTCCCGACGAATTGCTCGCCGCCGAGACGAACCCCGGATAAGGCGCTCCCACACCCGGCAGAATCGCCTGCGCTCGAGCAATATTCGCCGACGTCGCCGGTGCCGACAACAGCGGAGTATTCCCCGCGCTGTCATAAGCTCCACCCAGCGAGGCCAGATAACCCGGGTTCAACTGATTTGCCCAATACCCGCGAGCATTCGACGCGCCTGTCACAAGAAAGTGGCTTTGGCTTCCCGCATAGTTCAGGCTGATCGTCAGCGAGTTCGTAATCGCCCGCTGCACGCCTGCGTTCCAGAAGTTGAACGTCGGCGCCCTTCCCGACAGTCGAGGATCCGCATAGGTCACGCTGCTTGCCTGCACAAACCCCGATGCGCCCACATAGTTACCCGTGTTCAGAAGCTGCGCCGCCGACGTCGCTCCAAGCGGCGTAGGCAGAACATAACCAGGCCCACCGAACGAAGTGTTCGCGAGCCCCATCGACTGGAAGCCTGCACTGTTGTTCAGGTAGAACGCCGGCCCATTCACCGAGTCGGTAAAGCTCGGCGAAACCGAATATCCAAGCTGCCCCGCTCCCGACGCCGCGCCCGAACGGCCGCCAACACCGCCGCCATGCGAGTAGAAGATTCCAAATCCCGCATGAATCACCGTCTTCTCGTCGAGCGAGTAAGCCAGCCCTACACGCGGACCAAAGTTCTTCCAGTACGTATCCACCGGCGTACGGCAGTTGCAGCTCACGCCATCGCCATGGTTCCCCGCAAACTGCACCAGCCCCGGCGATCCCGTAATCGGATTCGTCATGTTCGGATTGAGGAACGACCAGCGGTCATGCGCCTCGCGATAAGGCGGCAGGTAATCCCAGCGGAAGCCAAGATTCAGCGTAAGCTTCGGCGTCACCTTCCAGTCGTCCTGCACATACGGTGCAAGCGTGCGGAACCGTCCGCCCAGCACACCAAACGACTGGATCGTCAGCGAGCTGCTGCTGACCGCACCCAACATATAGCTGGCATACGAATATCCACTCCCCGCCGTATAGGCATTCGCTCCACTCGGCTGCGCCGTCGAATTCGTGGAATACGTAATCGGAACGACACCCGAAGGACCATCGTAGCTGGACGCATTCGACTGCAGCCACTGAACCTGGAACCCAGCCGTCAGCGTATGCCTGCCTGCCGTGTAGATCACGTTATCAAGCGCAGTGTATGTATTCGCCACCGAGGTGTAGGTCGCCGCAGATGCGCCCGCAGACGTCCACTTCGTCGGTGCATTCGATCCGCTGAAGATCGCTCCCGGAAACTCCTCCGAAGACTGTCCCGCAGGAAGATTGCCGATGCCCGCCGCTGTAGCCGAATAGTCCGGGACCACCTGCGTGGGGTTCGTCACCGGCGGCCCGCCCATCTGCACGAAGCCGTACTTGAACTGATTCACCAGCCGCGGCGAGATCGTCCACGCATGCTCCACACTCGCGATGTTGATCTTGATCCGCGCCAGCGAGGCCTGCGCATACGGCAGCGGAAGCGTAGGATTCGCGCCCACCGTAAACGGCACATTCAGGCGGCTGCCCTGCGACGTCACAAACGAAAGTCTTTGCGAGGGAGTCAGGTCGAAGTCCGCGCGCCCCACATACGACCAGTTGTCATACCCCGTCGCCACGCCACCCAGATAGTTGTTCACATAGTTCGAATTGCTGGGAGCAGGCAAAAACTTCTGCATGTACTGCGCCGTCGGGGAAAGCTGGCCGGCAGGAATCTTGTTGTTAGGGTACGCATACCGGCAGACCTTCCCGCCGTTAGCCGCAGTACACGCCGCCGTCGAAGTCGGATCGTAGATCACATAGCCCGGTCCGCCATTCGCCGTCAACAGCTCGCTGAAATCTCCCTGTCGCATCTTCAGAGTCGGAACCGAGAGCAGGCCGGGATTGATTCCGTTCCGTCCGTGATAGCGATCGAAGGTAAAGCTGAAGAACCCCTTGCGTGCCGTATGCGGAATCGGACCGCCTACGGTCGCCGCGATCTCGTTCTGATTCTCGTAAGGCTTCTTCGCGGGAGCTTTGGTGCCATCCGCCAGCGTCTGCGTCGCCGCCTTCGAGGTATAGCTCCACGTGTCGAAGATCGTGTTGCGGACATAGATATTCGCCGAGCCGTGATACATGTTTCCGCCCGACTTCACCGTGAAGTTCATCAGGCCCGCACCTTGGTACTCCACAGGAATCGAGCTCGTCAGCACCTGGAACTGATCGACTGCCTCTACCGGAACCGAGTTGAAGATCACACGGTTATCGCCCTGCTGATTCGCCGTCGTAATCGGAATACCGTCGATGTAAAGCTCGGCCAGATAGTTGCCGGTGCCGCTGATGATCGGCGAGCGCGCTCCGCTCTGTGCACCAGGCATCAGCGTGGCAAAAGCAGTCGCATCGCGCTGCTGCCCGCTCATCTGGATCGGAAGATTAGCGTAGGTCGCGTTCTCCATCACGCCGCCCAGCGTCGCGTTCGTCGTCTCCAGCGCAGGCGGAGCCTCACTGACCGTAATGCTCTGATCTGTGGCACCCAGGGTCAGCTTCGGGTCGAACCCCGTCACCTTCATGGCGTTGATCTGCAGATTGTCCTGCACCAGGGTCTGAAACCCCTGCGCCCGAACCGTAATGCGATAGTTGCCCGGCAACAAAGGCGTCATGTCGAACAGTCCGGCCCCCGAGCTCGTCCGCATCGTGGAAACGCCGGTCGCCATATTGAGCGCTGTAACCGTGGCATTGCTGATCACCGCTCCCGAAGGATCGGTAACCGTACCCTGCAATCCACCCTGGCCTCCGGTCTGCGCCTTCGCAATTCCAAAACTAAAGAACCATACAAAAATGACGAGAAAAACTGTGCTCCATCGCTGATCTGATTGAGATGGACGGAGCAATCCCGCTTGCGTAAAAAAATGGTCTGTCATCTGGCCGTGCCTCCAAACAGGAAGAGCTCTTTTCCGCAGCTATGCGAAAACAGCAAATCCCAAGGACACTGACTTTATGGAAGCAAAGATATGAATGTCAATTGAAAAACTATTTCCTATACGGTAACCAAGGCACAATTGGTTTGACCAAAAGGGTATCCCTTTCGCACATTCGCCACTTGATGGCAACTTTCCCGTAAATCGGGTTCCCTCTTGGGAACGCCGCCTACTTACGCGCGCGCCACACCTACTCGATGGGCGCACGCATAGTGGTTTCAACGATGACCTTCTGTATAGACAGGATGACTTGTCTTTGACTTCTGTTCACACTGCGGTTTTGAGTTGCACGATACGGATGTGATTTCCAAACGGATCGCGAATCCCCATGTCTATGCCGTACGGCTGCTCGACTGGTTCCTGCGTGAACTCAACGCCCTTACCGAGCAATTCTTGGTACGTTTTCCTGCAGTCGTTCGTCGTAAACCCGATCGTAAAACCGGATGCTCCCTTCGCGACAAGTTCGCGCACTTGTTGCGCGGTGGATTCATCCATCGCCGGGGGCCCTGGTTTCTCAAGGAGTATGTCGCGCCCGGGCTGGCCCGGCGCACGAACTGTGAGCCACCGCATGAAACCAAGATCCTGATCTAGGCTAATCTCCAAACCGAGTTTGCCGACGTAGAAGTCTAGAGCTTTATCTTGGTCGGAGACAAAGACGTGCGAGATGTGGATGGAATTGAGCATCGAATAACCCTTTCGTTTAAGTCATTCTAGGGGTGGTTGAATCGATGTCGCTTCTCCAAAACTGCTCGGACGGGTCCATGCCATGATGAAACACGTCGGCACTGCCGGCATCCGTCCCCTTTGGCGGAATTCTGTGGGCGTTTCGCCGACGATGTCGTGGAAAGTCCGGCTGAAAGTGCCCAGGCTACTGAAACCGACATCGAAGCAAACATCCGTCACGCCTCGACCTGTAGTACGCAGGAGAAACATTGCGCGCTCCACGCGTCGACGCTGCAGGTAGCGGTGCGGGGCCTCGCCAAATGTCGCGCGAAAGGTACGGATGAAATGCGCTTCAGACATCTCCGCGATGCGCGCGAGTCTCGGAATACGGAGTGGCTTTGCAAATGTACGATCCATCAGGTCCCTCGCGCGTAGCAAGCGACGATTGCTATCTTCTACCGATACCGATCGGCTCATAAAATCCACTCTATACGCAGTGCGAATTCCGCCAACAAACGCAGTAGGTTTTGCAATCCACTCGGACAAAATCGTCAGTCTATTGTCACTGACCTGAAAGGCGCTCCGAAATGCTCCAGCACAGTAGGTTCTAAAAACTGCGATCAATTTCGATGCGAGATGAATTCGTACCGGGTAGGAAGTGATCCGTGGAGGTGGGAGCATCGGCTACAAGTTTTGTAACAGGCTCGTTCTTACCTGCTACGCTTCCGACGCTCCACACAGGGTCATCTCAAAAAGCCGAATCAATGGCAGGCCTGCACGTCCTGGAACTGTCCTCCCGGAATCGCCTGTGACGCCAGTCCCTGCGCGCAGTCGAGAATCTTCTTGTCCAGGGGATCGTTATCGAGCGAATCCGGAGAAACATACGTCAGGTTGCTCCTCAGCGCCAGGAACCTGTCGCTCAACTGCTGGATCATTGACATGGCACCCTGCAGTAACGGAAGCGCCTGCTTGTCGGCCTCCGTCGTCGCCGAAGCACTCGCCATTCCCATCCGGTTCTGCGCGTTGCTGCGATACCCCGAAATCCAACTCTGCTCCACTGGATTATTCGTGCGGATCGCATTCTCGATTGCGCTTCTCCACTCACGAATCACAGTCATCTGCTCCACTCCCGTGCGCAGAAATTCGAGCGAATACCCCTTATCCTCCGGTGGTGCGGGAGCAGGAGCAGGCGCAGCGATCTCTTGTGGAGCCGCAAGCGTGGGCAGCGTCAGCAAAATCGTCTTTCCCTGAAATCCCAGCGACGCTCCCGTTACACGGGCCAGCCCCTCTACCTCTACATAGGCATGCCCACCGTGATAGAACACCGGGACCTGCCCGTCATATCCATTCACTTCCAGCTGCGAGCTTCGCGCCGTATGCTGCGGTTGGGCGGCGGGTGAAGCCTGCGGCCGTGGCGCGGTGCTCTGCGCTATTCCCTGTCCTGCTGCCGCCGCAATCACCGTAATCATCACCGCTGCTTCTCTCAATCTCGCCATCCTGTCCTCCACACCGGCTGCGCGCCGTGCACCGTATCATCATCCCATCATGACCTCACTCGAAACGGAAGAGGATGTCCTTAATCAGCTCAAGTCCCTTGAACCCATCTTTCATCGCTTCGAACATCTCCAGGGCCGCACTCCCACACGCTCCCACTTCGAGGCCATGACCTCGCCCGACTTCTTCGAGATCGGCGCCTCCGGCCGCCTCTACTCCCGCGACTTCATCCTCCAGACCCTCGAGACCCGCTACAACAACCCAACCCCTCATCCCGATCTCTGGAGCACCCGTGACTTCCAGCTCCTGCCCCTCGGCCCAGGCACTTGGCTCCTCCACTATCTACTGGAGCAGACGGTCCCCGAAGGCCAACGTCTCACCCGCCGCACCACCATCTGGAGGCAACAACCCGAAGGATGGCAGATCCTCTTCCATCAGAGAACCTTGATCGAACCTCCGCGGAGCACATAAGTTCCTTCACAAATCTCATTCCGAGCGAAGGCCGGGTGCCCCATCTTCGGCGCAAAGCGCCTAAGGTGGGTTTGCAGGATCTCTGGGTCTCGCAAAGCTTACGGACTCCCTGCTCGATAGAGTCGCATTGGTACGTCATTCCGAGCACGCGCACAAAGTAATGCACAACGTCATCCCCGGGGTGCCCCCACCAACGTCATTTCGAGCGGAGCGCACAGCGCGAAGCCGAGAAATCCCTGTATTCCGCTCGAACCGCCAGCCCTGTCAAGCCCCATCCCGCGTCAAACCAAACAGAACATTCGTCTTAGACTTTGCCGATTAGTTTGCGTCTGCTCGCTAGAATAGATCTAGAGACAAAGTTGGAAATCGTTCCCCTTCGCCACCCATAAAAAGAAACGTAGGTCCGGACCTAACTCTAATTTTTAGAAGATTTTGCGCAAAATGTACGGGGAGGGGGTCTACCTCAGCCAGCCCTCTTCCATGCTGTGTAAAATGAGCCACTAAGACTTAAACTTCAGGAGAAAAAGAGCAATGTCGAAGCTGACCCCAGGGAAACTCGCCGGACTCAAAGCCGTATCCGACTCGCGCGGCGTCATCGCCGCCGCCGCCATGGACCAGCGCGGCTCGCTCCAGAAATCCCTCGCCAAAGAGCGTGGTGCCGCCGCGAATGCGAAGGATCTGGAAGATTTCAAGATCAACGTCACCGACGTCCTCACCCGTCACGCCTCCGCCATCCTTCTCGACCCCGAATACGGCCTCCCCGCCTCCAAACAGCGCAACGACGCGGGCCTCCTCCTCGCCTACGAAAAAACCGGCTACGACGCTGCGACCCCCGGCCGCCTTCCCGACCTGCTCGATGTCTGGAGCGTTCGCCGTCTCAAGGAAGCAGGTGCGGATTGCATCAAGATCCTTCTCTACTACTCTCCTTATGAGAAGACCGGCATCAACGACCTCAAGCACGCCTGGATCGAGCGCATCGGCGATGAGTGCCTCGCTCACGACATCCCCTTCTTCCTCGAGTTCG
>Ga0268266_10002193_pt1 | contig 21353 bp, 19 predicted proteins | sample KBSS13metaG_FD_190356 | JGI IMG/M metagenome (GOLD analysis project Ga0268266, IMG submission 190356) | Switchgrass rhizosphere microbial communities from Kellogg Biological Station, Michigan, USA - KBS S1-3 metaG (SPAdes) (version 2) | ecosystem: Host-associated > Plants > Roots > Rhizosphere... | reverse complement strand
AACACCGAAATTCAAGTCGTCTATACTCCTGCCGATTTTCTTCTCAGAAGGCAGGAACGTAAATGGCTCTATTTACCTGGAACAATACCTACTCGGTTGGGATCGCCAACATCGACAAGCAGCATATGTCGCTGTTTGACTCGCTGAATGAGCTGCATAGCGCCATGCTGCAAGGCAAGGCGAAGGAAGTGACCGGCACGCTCATCCGCAATCTGCTGGCCTACACGCGCGAGCATTTCTCTGCGGAAGAGGCGATGCTTGCGAAGGCGTCGTACCCCGATCTTGTCAAGCATCGCCGGCGGCATGCGGACTTTACGCAGCAGATTTCCGGATTCCTCGATCGGTTCGAAAAGGGGGATTCGTCGCTCAATATCGATCTTGTAGCGGTTCTGCGCGACTGGCTTGCCAATCACATCATGAAGGAAGACTTCTCGTACAAGTCGTGCGTGGCGCAGAGCGGAGCGCGTTAGCTTTCGAAGGAAAGCTGCGATGAAGCCCAAGCCTGCACGGTGGGCTTAGGCTCTGAGGCAAGGTCGTAGACCAGACGTTCGAGTACGAGCCTCTTGTCAGGCGGGGAAGAGCGCAGTTCGAGATCGGCGCGGGCGATGAGGCGCAGTGCACGCGTGAGATCACGGCGGCTCTTGTATCGACGGGCCTGGCGGATGAGATCGTCGGCGGCAAACGGCGGCATGCGGAAGCCTTGCCATAGGGCCTGCCAGATGGCACGCGAGTCGCGGACGTTTTTCTCGAGGATCACGAGCATCTGGCGGAAGGTGCGCGCGAGCATGTAGAGGTGGCCGATGGCGGCATCTTCTCCGGCGTCGGAGCTGTTGAGCAGGCCATTGAGGAGCGCGAGGGCCTTCGCGGTATTGCGAGAGCTGATGGCGTCAGTAAGTTCGTAAAGGGATCGTTGCTTTGCCGCGAGCACCATGGTTTCGACGTCGCCGAGAGTGATTCGACCTCGGCCGGAGGTATAGAGGAGCAGCTTTTCCAGCTCAGAGGCGATGAGCATCATGTCGGAACCGAGGGCGTCGACGAGTTCGCGGGCGGCGTCGGGATCGAGTTTGGAATCGGCAGACTGGGCGGTTGAGGTTGCCCAGCGCATTGCGTCTTCGTCTCCGACGCGAGCGAGTTCAACCATGCCGCAATGTTCCCCGAGCGTCTCCTGCAGGCGCTCGAAGCGGCCTTTGTCTTCGAGCTCCATGCGGCGGGTGTCCGTGGGGATGCGGATGAAGTCGGCGATGAAGATCAAAAGGGCCTGAGGATTTGGAGAGCGGAAGTAGCGGTCGAGGGCTGCGAACTCATCCTTTTTCGCTCCCCGCGTGTAGAGCTGGCGGACGTTGCGGACAAAGATGACCTGAAATGGCGCCATGAGGGATGGTGTCTGGGCGCGATCGAGCACCTCGAATATTGAGGTGGAGGAGAGGTCAAGGTCGGATAGACAAAAGTCTCTGAGATCGCTCGGAACGAAGGCCTTCAGAACGGCGTCGCGGCAGCGGTCGAGAAGGAAGATTTCGTCTCCGGCAAGAACATATCCAGGCTTCAGCGATCCGTTGCCGGCTGCTGAGGCATCGACTTCCGCCACGAAGCGGCCCACGGCGCTGAATCCGGCACCCCAGCGTCCGGCGCTCATGCGATAGAACTCCTGCGGGAGCTGATCTGACCCGAAGTCCTCATGCATGTTCAGGATAACAGCGCATCACTCAAGCAGTGCCTGAGGAAAGCAGGGGGCGAAACTTATCCGCAAACCCTGCCAGTCAGGCAGAAGGTGGGGATCTTCCAAACAAGAAGCGGCAGGTCAGCGCCGCTTGCGCGGCGATAGCAAGTCAGCGAGTCAGCGCAACGATGGTTTGAGGGTACGCATGCGCTTACAGTCCTTCAAGAACGTCGGCCACCAGTGCACGGGCGAAGTCGCGCGAGATGCGCTCGACGGCCGCGGGACTTTCGTCGAGAAAGGTTGGCAAGTCGGTGGTGGACTGGTACTGGCCGCGAAAGACATAGTTCTTGTTCTGATAGAGGAGTTTCCCGTCGCGATCATTGACCGTCACGGAGATGACCAGGGTGATGAGAAAACTTGAGGATTGCTGCGTGGTGGTGTTGTAGGTAAGGGGAGCTACGACTTCATTGAGGATGGTGCCATGCAGGACAACATCGGGGTGAATGCCCTCGCCGGGGGAGACGCGCATCCGAGAACGGGCGGCGAACTCCCGGATCACGGCGTCAGTGAGCGCGACTTCCGTGTGGTAGCCCTCGGTATGGGTCGCAAAGACTGGTACGGCCATGGTGCGCGCATCTGGCGGGAGATGGGTAGCAGCGCCAACGGTGTGATAACCGCAGCCAGCGAGAATCACAACCGGGGCCAGGGACGCCGAGATGATTTTGCGGAACATGCCTTGACTCATTGTAGCGGGGCCAGAAGTGCAGTCTGGGAGCTAGCATTGACGGCATGACATGGATCGGATGGGCACTGCTCTCAGCGGTATTTGCGGCGGCCACTGCGCTGCTGGCGAAAGTCGGCGTTGCGCATGTGGACTCGAACCTGGCGACTGCCATTCGGACGACGGTGGTTCTGATTTTCGCGTGGGCTATCGCGCTGGCTCTGGGAAAGCATGGCGAGTTGCGGATGCTCGACAGGAAGACTCTGCTGTTTCTCGTCTTGTCCGGCATGGCTACGGGGCTCTCGTGGCTTTGCTATTTCCGTGCGTTGCAGCTTGGGCCGGCGTCGCGCGTGGCGCCGCTCGACAAGCTTAGCGTGCCGCTGGTGATGGTCTTTGCATGGATGCTTCTGGGAGAGAAGCTCACCGCGCCAACCCTGACGGGCGGGCTTCTGATCACGGCGGGCGCGGTTGTGATGGTTCTGGGATGAAACCAGGCGAAGGTACATCCCTATACTGGTGACAGCTTTTGCATCTTTGGGAATGCAATTTTCCTCATGAGCCTCAATCCTTCGACTACGCCTGTTCGCATCGTTCTCACCGGTTTCATGGGGTCGGGAAAATCCACGGTTGGACCCCTTGTCGCGAAGAAGCTGCGCTGGAAATTCATCGACGTGGACGACGCGATCGAGGAGGAAGCGGGAACGACGATAGCGCAGATCTTTGCGCAACAGGGTGAGAGTGCGTTCCGCGAAATTGAACACGCAACAATTGCGCGGCTTGCGATGGAGGACAACCTGGTTCTGGCTCTTGGGGGAGGAGCCATCGAACGCGAAGAGACGCGCAAGTTATTGCTCGGATTGCCCGGAACTTTCCTCGTTCACCTTGAAGTGAAACTTGAAACAACGCTGGCACGCTGTGGAGGCACTGAGGGAACGCGCCCTGTCCTGGCAGATCAGGCTAATCTCGTTGCGCGGTATCAACGAAGGATGCCGCTTTATCGAACAGCGCACGCTTCAATCCACGCCGACGATAAGACGCCTGGTCAAGTTGTCGATGCTGTGATGATTGCGGCAGGTCTAGACCAACAGGTCGTCTGATCTTCTTCACGGTTGGAACAGAGTTGCATCATGTTCAAGAATGACGATCTTTACAACGAGCTGGCTTTCTACACTCTGGCTCACCCTGGTCCGAATTTCATTCACCAGCACGCGGTGGATGCCTTTACCGCGCAGAACGCGGATGAGTCAACCAAAGCCATCGCTGTCGTTTTTGCTCTTGCCGGACTCTATCTTCATCTCGAAAAGGGCTTCACGGGAAAACAAGTGCAACGCGCGCACGTGCAAATGGCGAACCGCTCGAAGGCATGGCCTCAACTGCCTATTCCAGTGGATCGAGGAGAAGTTCGAGTCGAAGACGTTCTCAAGGCGGAGCCCGGACCTGATCGCGACGCAATGATCGAGCGCTGGTGTGAATCGGTCTGGCAGACCTGGATTGGGAGCCGTCCGACGATCGAGGCAATTGTCCGCGAACATCTTGGAGTCGAGTGAGCAGCTTACGCTGAAACGGCTCTCGTTCCCTCTTGTTATCATCGATACAGGCACGCCGTTCATCTCCGTGCTTCCACCGAGGTCCTCTCCGCAGTTATGACTCCCGCCACACAGGCTGCCACGACTCGCGATTTCGCTCCGAACGAGACGAGTCAGACTGCGTCCGAAGCTGGCCACGCGGCACACCACATTCACGCTCCGCAGCCTGGCGTAACTGCCACGTTCATCAACGACATGCGGGAGCTGTTTAAAGTTCGGGTTACGGGACTGGTTGTGGTTACGGGGTGGGCCGGTTTCTATCTGGGATCGATGCAGTCGGGCATCTCAAGCGTGCAGCGCGGTTTACTCGATACGCTGATCGGCATTGGTATGGTGTCTGCTGGTTCGGGGGCTCTGAACCAGGCGCTGGAGCGGTCGGTGGACGCCAAGATGAAGCGCACAGCCGACAGGCCGATCGCTTCCGGACGCATTTCGCTCACCCAGGGAATTATTGCCGGACTCGGCGCGCTCGGACTCGGCTCGTTGTGGCTGCTGCTCCACACGAACCTGCTTACCGTGTCGCTCGCGCTTCTTACTGCTTTCTGCTATGTCGCGATTTATACGCCGCTAAAGCGAGTGACTACGCTGGCAACTTTCATCGGCGCATTTCCTGGAGCGATGGGACCGCTGCTGGGCTGGACCGCGGCACGCGGTCGTATTGAGTGGCCGGCGATTGCGTTGTTTGCCATTTTATTTGTCTGGCAGTTTCCGCACTTCATGGCAATTGCGTGGCTTTATCGCGAAGACTACGGTCGGGCGGGAATTCGCATGCTGCCGGTGGTGCAGCCGGATGGGCTGTCGACGGTGGTTGAAGCACTGTTCTACGCGGTGGTCATGATTCCGGTGAGCCTCGCTCCGTGGAAGCTAGGGATGGCGGGAGCGAGCTATGCGATTCCGGCAACGGCGCTCGGGCTCTTCTACCTCGCCTATACGATCCGCTTCACGCGCATTCTTCGCACGACGTCGGAGACGGAGAGCCGGTCGGTGGCCCGGGATCTGCTGAAGGTGAGTGTTATCTACCTTCCTCTCCTGCTGACCACGCTCATGGTTTGCGCCATCGCCCAGCACTAAGGAATGTCATGGGGACTACAGCACCACCCTCAAACGCAAAAGCGAATACAAGCTCAGTCATTCTCGTCATTCTGCTGATCAGCGCGGCGGCTTCGCTGTTCCTGCTCTGGCTGATCTATCAACACCCAGCAGCCGACACAGCGAGCGTGAGGCTTCCCTTTCTTCCTGCACTCAACGCGGCATTGAACGGGCTGAGCGCTACCGCTCTTATAATCGGCTTCACTTTTATTCGCGCTAGAAACATTGCTGCTCACAAGGCATCGATGATTACGGCGTTCCTGTTCTCTACGTTTTTTCTGGTCAGCTACATCCTGCATCACTACCTGCACGGCGATGTGCGGTACCCTGCTCACGCCGCTTATCGATCGATCTATTTGCCGCTGCTCGCGAGCCACATCGTGCTGGCCACCGCAGCGCTGCCCCTGGTACTGGTCACGTTCTTCTTTTCGCTCAGCGGTCGGATTCCGCAACATCGCAAGGTTGCGAGATGGACTCTGCCCCTGTGGCTATACGTCTCCATCACCGGTGTGATCACTTACGCGATGCTGCGGCTCGCGCAAGGAAGGTGAGCGGATGCCTGTGAGCGAACAGAGACCGACAACACCAAAAGCGATCACTGCGACGCCGGATGACGGCACGCGCGAGCTTGTGCGTTGGGGATCATCGATGGTGGGCGCAGGTCTATTTGCGGCAGTTCTGCTGGAGACGGTTCTGGGCGGATTCGGGCCTACCGGGGCTCACACGAATACTGGATGGTTCGCGCTGATCATAGCCCTGATGTGCCTGCCGTTTGGCGGATTGCTTCTTGCCCTGGGTGTTGCCAAGTGGGCACGCCATCGGAGCATGCGTCGGTCTGGCTGAGGGCTTCGGAACGGGCCTAAAGTCGTCTGGATATTAGCGCCACATTCGGCAGCCTTAGGGCTGCCTCTCCCTCCGGGTTCACTTTCTTGGGCCTTGATGAATTGTCAGCTGCCCCTCAGATGAAGCCTTCGCCGTTCAAGAAGAGGGTGATCCGAGCCATTTCATTGCCTCACACCAAATGCCACAGCATTTGTCTGCGTTTATGTCTTATGATGTTTGGGCAAAGGATCCAGACCCTAATGATGAGCCCAATTAAAGCGATTTTCTTGCTTGCTGTTGCCTCCGGTCTAAGGATGTTCGCCGCTGATGCTGCGATGAAAGTGACGGACAAGAACTACCTCGATACGCAGGGCTTCAGTGTGTTTCTCTACGACAGCACGTACCATCCTGTTTTTGTCGATCAGAAGAACACGGCTCTGGAGATGATTCTTCACGGCCAGCGAATCGCGACGAACGGCGATGTGCGGCTGATGCCTACGCCGGAGCAATGGGACCTGGTGGCGACGTTGAAGGGACGGCATGCGGACAAGGAAAACAACCGGCTCAGTGCGGAGCTTGCTTTTCCAACATTCGACGTGAGCTACACGCTGGAGATAGCGGCGGAACCGGGCGGCGTGAAGGTGAGCATCAATCTCGACAAGCCGCTTCCGGAAAAGCTGGCGGGGAGGGCAGGGTTCAACCTCGAGTTTCTGCCTTCGATCTACATGGGAAAGGCTTACCTGGTGGACGGGACAAAGGCTGGGATTTTCCCGCAGACGCCCAACGATCCAATGGTGAAAGTGATGCCTCTGGCTGATGAGCCGAAGAAGGCTTATTACCTCGAAGACTGGGATAAAGCAAAGGGCTACACTGAGCCGCTCCCGTTTGCGAAGGGCAAGAGCATCACGCTGGGTGTGGACGACTCGCTTTCTCGCGTCAATGTCGTTTCAGACACGTCGGACCTCATGCTTTTCGACGGGCGTGACCGCGCGCCGAACGGATGGTTTGTTCTGCGTTCGCTGATCCCTGCGGGAAAGACCAGTGGCGCGATTGTGTGGCACATCCGGCCGGATGTGATTCCAAACTGGACACGACCGCCGGTGATCGCGCACAGCCAGGTGGGGTATGCGCCGCAATTCCGAAAGGAAGCGGTGCTCGAACTCGATCCGAAGTACGACGCACCGAAAACGGCGAAGGTTCTGCGCCTGATGGAGGATGGCAAATACAAGGAGGTATTCGAAGGGCCGATTACGCCTTCAACTCCGTGGCTGCGTTATGTCTATTCAAAATTCGATTTCACGCAGGTGAAAGACCCCGGGCTCTACGTCATTGAGTATGCAGAAAAGCGCACGGCTCCCTTCCCGATCTCGAAGGACGCGTATGCCAATATCTGGCAGGACAGCCTCGACCATCACATCGCGGCGCAGATGGATCACGTTGCTGTCCGTGAGGGCTACCGAATGTGGCACGGCGCCTCGCACCTGGATGACGGCCGCATGGCGCCAGTGGTCGGAGAGCAGTTTGACGGATGGAATCAGGCTACTGCAACAGATGGCAAGTGGAAGGGTGGCGATCGCATTCCTGGCATGAATGTGGGCGGCTGGTACGACGCGGGCGATTTCGATCTTGAGGAGCCGGCGCAATTGAGCGTGATTCAGAGCCTGGCACTGGCCTATCGCGAGTTCCATCTTAACTACGACGAGCTTACGGTGGATGAGAAGACGCGGCAGGTTGAGATGCACAGGCCCGATGGCGTGCCGGATACGGTGCAGCAGGTGAAGCACGGCGCGCTGCTGATCCTGGCGCAGTTTCACAACATAGGGCATGCGATTCGCGGAACACACGAGCCGGATCTGCGCCAGTACACGCAGGTGGGGGACGGCGCGTCGAAAACCGACGGCAGGATCTACGACCCGAAGCTCGGTCTGAATGAAGTGAAGGGCGACTACTCCGGAAAGCCGGACGACCGCTGGATTTTTACGACGAACAATCCTTTTTTCCAGTGGCAGGCTATCGCGGCGCTAGCGGCTGCGGCGGATGCGCTCAAGGGCTATGACGATGTGCTTGCGAAGGATTGCCTGGAAACGGCAATCAAGGCATGGAACGACGAGAAGGCTCACCCGACGCAATTCCCGGGAGGCGGCGGCTGGGGTGGAGATCCGGAGGCTGCTCCCGCGAACGGAGTACTCGCCGCATCGCAGGGCGCTGTCAATGGAAGCCGGACCGGTCGTAATAAGAAGGTCACGCCAGGTACGGCCGCGAGCACAGCAGCGAGTACCACACCAGTTACACCGGCAAACTCGCGGCGGCGCGCCTTCGGTATTGGAATGGAGTGGCCCGCTGCGCTCGAGTTGACGATCGCTACGCATGGTGCTGAGCCCTACAAATCGAAGCTGAAGGAACTCTTCCCCCAGATCATCGGTGAGCAAACAATGGAGATGTTTGGGTGGACGGCGGTCCGGGCGCGGCCATATCTGGATGCGAGTGAGAAAAACCAGCTTCGGGAAGCAGTGAAGACGTACATGTCGGGTATAGACAAGAAGCTGGATCAGACTCCGTTCGGCGTGCCTCCGAGCATGGGTACGTGGGGCGGATCGGGCGCGGTGGTGGACATGAGTATCCGAATGTACTTCCTGCACAAGGCATATCCAGATGTCGTCGGCCCAGAGTATACGCTTCGCGCGGTGAACTACATTCTGGGAACACACCCGGTATCGAGTACATCGTATGTAGCCGGAGTGGGCACAGTCTCAAAGACACGAACATACAGCAACAATCGCGCCGACAATGCGTATATTCCCGGCGCTGTGATTCCTGGATACATCGTTATCAAGCCGGACTTTCCGGAGTGTATCGATGATTTCGGATTTTTGTGGTTCGAGGATGAAGCGGTTGTGGCCGGATCGGCGAGCTGGGTCGTGGCGGGCAATGCGGCAGAGGCAATCATTCAGGAGTCGAAGTAACATCCCACGCGATGCATTGCACAAGCGTCGGGGGCGGTCTTTGCTCGTGCTCTACCCGCTCACATATACTTTGGTCGAGAGATGTTGGCAGTGAACAAAAGGGAGCAAGCCTATGGCGAAGTCCGTAAATAAAGTCATTTTGCTGGGAAATGTTGGGAAGGATCCGGAGATCCGGTCGACCGGCGGCGGGACCATGGTGGCGAGCTTCACTTTGGCGACCAGCGACCGCACAAAGGACCAGCAGGGAAACTGGCAGGACCGAACCGAGTGGCACAATCTCAAGGCGTTCGGGCGCACTGCAGAAATTGTCCGTGATTACGTGAAGAAGGGGCACAAGCTCTTTATTGAAGGCAGGATCTCGACGAGCAGCTGGGACGACAAGGAGTCCGGGCAGAAGCGCTATCGCACGGAGATCATCGTGAATGATTTGTCGCTTCTATCCGGGCGCGACGATGGAGGCTCGGGTTCGGGCCCCTATAGCCGCCAGTCCGGCTCGTCAGGTAACGTGGACCAGCGCCAGCCTGCTGGCCAGGATGACTACGCCCAGTCGGCTGAGATTTCCGACGACGACATTCCGTTCTGAGGTATAGACAATCAAAACAAACAGAACCGCCCTTCCGGGGGCGGTTTGCTGCATATATGTGACTTTTTGGTGCACTTGAATGAGTGTCACGATGGTGGCATGTGGCGGTCACGCCAGATGCCACTATAATCATCGGAACCCAAACCGGTCACAACCATGCAAATAGCAGATTCCGCGGCACTACAATCACCTGTCGTCTCCGAGGCCCCGCGCAGCGAGCGCGGCTTCTGGGCACTGATCGCAACGCAGTTTCAGGGCGCATTCAGCGACAACATCCTGCGCAATCTTCTGCTGGCGATGATCGTCGGCATGGGGCTGGGCAAGGACGAACGCGACAGCTTTGTTTCGATGGTCACGTTTCTTTTTTCGATGCCATTCGTGATCTTCAGCATGACGGGTGGATGGATGGCTGACCACTTCAGCAAACGTCAGGTGACCATCTGGACCAAGGTGATGGAGATCGGCGCCATGACGATCGCGGCCGCTGGACTGGGGCTGCACATGCGAATGCTGACCCTGATTGCGCTTGGGCTCGTCGCTACGCAGGCGGCATTATTTGGGCCTTCAAAGTATGGCCTGCTTCCGGAGCTGCTTCCCGCAAAGCGGCTGTCGTTTGGGAATGGAGTGATAGAACTCGGAACGTTCCTCGCGATTATTGCGGGAACGGTTGCGGGAGCTGCGATGGCCGAGCGTTTCGCTGGGCACGAGATCTACGCAGGTTATGCGCTCATCGGGCTTGCGTGCATCGGGCTCGGTACGAGCTTCGGGATCGATCGCGTTCCCGCGGCGGCACCTGAGAAAAAGTTTCGCGCAAACTTCATCGGCGATCTGTGGCAACAGATCAAGATGATGCGGCAGGACCAGCCTCTCTTCCTTGCGGTGCTCGGAAACACGTACTTCTGGTTTCTCGGATCGCTTCTTTTCTCTACAGTCGTCGTCTATGGGCCGGACGTTCTGCATGTCGGGCAGACAAAGACCGGCTATCTGAATGCCGCTCTGGCGGTGGGGATCGGCATCGGGAGCATGATTGCCGGGGTCGTCAGCAGTAACAAAATCGAATATGGGCTCATTCCGCTCGGCTCGATCGGGATGACAATCACTGGGATTCTGCTTGGCACGATGCACGTCGGGATGGGAGGGTCGGCAATCCTTCTGGCGATGCTCGGGTTCTGGGCTGGTTTTTTTGCCGTTCCGGTGAACGCGCTTATCCAGCATCGTCCTGCGGAAGAGAACAAGGGCGGCATTATCGCAGCGGCGAATCTTCTGTCGTTTGTGGGGATCGCGATCTCTTCCGGGGCTTACTACGTCTTCACGAAATTCATTCATCTGAATCCTCGGGGAGTAATTCTCGCAGCGTCGGTGATCACGGCAGCCGGGACGATTTACGTTCTCATTTTGCTTCCGGAGTGGTTTGGCCGACTCATCTTCTTTTTCATTACGCACAGCATCTATCGCGTGAAAGTTTTTGGCCGGGATAACTTCCCGGAGAGATCTGGTGCGCTTCTGGTGTGCAATCACATGTCGTTTGTAGATGCCGCGCTGCTGATCGCTTCCACTGATCGGCCTATTCGATTTCTTGTGTACAAGGGAATCTACGAGAATCGCGCCGTGTACCCGTTCGCGCGGATGCTGAAGGCGATTCCCATCTCCGGCGAGCAACGGCCGCGCGAGATGATTCGCTCGCTGCGGACGGCGAGCGATGCGCTGCGCAACAACGAGATTGTCTGCATCTTTTCCGAAGGGCAGATCACGCGCACCGGACAGATGCTTCCCTTTCGCCGGGGACTGGAGCGGATCATCAAGGGCATCGAAGTTCCGATCATCCCCGTGAACCTGGATGGCGTGTGGGGCAGCATCTTCAGCTTCGAGCGGGGACGTTTTCTCTGGAAGATGCCCCGGCGCATTCCGTACCCGGTCACGGTCAGCTTTGGTAAGCCGATGCCGCCTACTTCGACTGCTATTGAGGTTCGCGGGGCGGTGCAGGATCTTCAGGCTGCGGCTTTTCATCAGCGCAAGAGCAGGATGCGTACGCTCGATCGCGCATTTGTTCGCACCGCGCGCCGCTTCCCTTTCCGGTTCATGATGGCCGACGGCAAAACGCCGAAGGTGCGCTTCTTCTCGGCGCTGACAAAGACGATATTCATCGCGCGGCGTCTCAGCCGCGAGGTCGGCGATCAGCCCATGACCGGGCTTCTGCTTCCGCCATCGGTCGGCGGAGCGCTCACCAACTATGCGCTCACGATGCTCGGGCGGGTTCCGGTGAATTTGAACTACACGGCCTCCAGCGAAGTGATCGCCTCATGTGCAAAGCAATGCGACGTGGATGTTGTAATCACGTCAAAGGCTTTCGTCGAGCGGTTTCCGAAGCTTGAGATTCCCGGCCGGACTGTATTTCTCGAAGACGTGCTGGAATCGCCGGGCATCTTTGAGAAGTTCTTCGCGTTTCTGTTCGCCGCTTTGATGCCTCAGGAGCTGTTGCGAAAGGTCATCGGCGCCAAACCGGCTCGAAGAAGCATCGATGATCTGGCTACGGTCATCTTCTCCAGCGGCAGTACTGGCGATCCGAAGGGCGTGATGCTGACGCACTACAACGTGGGCTCGAACATCGATCAGGTCTCGCAAGTGTTCATGCTCGACAGCGGAGACAAAATTCTTGGGATATTGCCATTCTTTCATTCCTTCGGATTCATGGCTGCGCTCTGGATGCCTGCTGCGAATGGGATCGGTGTGGTTTATCATCCCAATCCGCTCGACTCCAAGGTGATTGGGGAACTCGTTTCGCAATATCGCGTCACGTTTCTGATTGCGACGCCGACTTTTCTGCAGGCTTACATGCGGCGGTGCTCACCTGAAAGTTTCGGCAGCCTTCAATATGTGCTGGTTGGCGCGGAGAAATTGCCGGATCGCATCGCGCTCGGCTTTGAAGACATCTTTGGTATCCGTCCGCTCGAGGGTTACGGGTGCACAGAGTGTTCGCCAGTGGTTACGGTGAATACACGCGACTTCCGCGCTCCTGGATTCAGGCAGGTGGGTGCCCGACGCGGCAAGATTGGACATCCATTGCCGGGTGTCACGGTGAAGGTCGTCGACATCGACACGGGGCAGCCGGTCGCCCCTGGAACTCCCGGGATGTTGCTGGTTAAAGGGCCAAATGTAATGAAAGGCTATCTTGGCCGGCCGGAAAAGACGGCGGAGGTTCTGCACGACGGCTGGTACACGACGGGCGACGTTGCCCTGCTGGAGGAAGACGGCTTTCTAACGATCACGGACCGCCTCTCACGCTTCAGCAAGATCGGCGGAGAGATGGTGCCGCATGTTCGCATCGAAGATAAGCTTCAGGAACTGGCCGGAGTCACCGAGCAGGTTTTCGCGGTTACCTCTTTGCCTGATGACAAGAAGGGCGAGCGCATCGTTGTGATTTCGACGCTCTCAGACGAGAAGCTTGCTCCAGTAGTGGAGAAATTCGCGCAGTGCGATCTGCCGGCGCTTTGGAAGCCGCGATCCAACCAGTTCTTCCACGTCGATGCGCTTCCAATCCTGGGCACCGGGAAGATTGACCTTCGCGGCGTGAAGGCGCTGGCATCTGCGATGGCGTAGAGAAAAAATCAGGCCTCACGCCGTGCACCACTGCCAAGTGGGTGCATGATGTGAGGCCTTCGCTCAGAACCTTTCAACTACCAGCGATAGACGGTGAGCTTATCGACGTATGCGTTGGCGGTACCGTAGCCACCGAGCCCGTCGATCTGGAAGTTAGTCAGAAGAGTTGGTCCCCATCCAAGGGCAAATGCCGACGGAACCGTCTCTTTGATATTCTTCTGCACTCCGTCGAGGGTCACGTATTTATAGGTGACGTTGCCACTGTCGTCGCGCGAGTATGCAATCTGAACATGGTGCCAGGTATTCCGCGTCCAATTGCGGGGATTGCACGGGACGGAAGAGTGCACCCACTGGTCGGTTGGATTCTCAGGGCTGCCGGCGTTTGTCGTGTAATCCCACGTATTCGTATATCCGTCGCACTGGAATCCGTAGATGATCGTCTGGCCATTACCGATCACCTGGTTCATATCCATCTCGATGTTCGCTATGTCGGCCGCTGTGGAGTCGAGATAGACATATACGTCGTACAAGAAATTATGAGCCTTAGTGTCCGCTCCAAAAGAAGTCCAGAAACGCTCGCCGCCGGCATTCCGATAGTTGGCCACGAATTTGCGCGTACTGCCGCTGAGGGTGGGAGAGGACGTGATCGACATCGAGCCGCTGGCAATGCCGCTTGTTCCCGAGTCGCCGATGCCCTTCCAGTAGTAATTCTGCTTATGGATGCCGGAGACAGCGGTTGCGGTGGAGGGTACGTTGGAGGCCGCTACAGGCGTTGGCGAGACCGAGCCGACCGAGACCGTCACATTCGTGACGCACACCGCACCATGGTTTCCCCACGACTTGACGTGCAGGACGTGTACACCAGTAGGCGACAGAACAGAGGCATTGACCGAAGTGCTGTAGATGATGGTTGTATTGGTGCTGTTATCGATCGAATAACCCATTGCCGCAATCGGCTGGCCCTCGCAGGGCGAAGTCGTTGCGGCCAATGCGAATGGGGATGCAAGCTGAGAGCCGTTTGCAGGAGAGGTGACCGTTACGCTTGAAAACCCGGGCGCCGAGGAGGCAATCAGCGCGAGACTAGTTGCTGCAAATAGATATTTCATTTTAGTACTTCCACTTCCCCAGCGCAGAAGCGGCTTGCAAGACCCGCTTGCTCGAGAAACAGGCACACTTGCCCTATCAGCGCGCCACGCACTCTCTGTTCAGATCTACTCGACCCGCAAATTCTGGATTGATGATTTGAAAGTACGGGAGTACAAACTGAGCGTCAATGCGAAATGGCCGCAATCTGAGCGGGTTTCATGACCATCGTCACTTGTAAGCAAAAGCTCGCGCGAACGCGAGCGCGCTTCCGACGTCGGGAGAGACGGACATTGCGCTCATCTGGTGAGGCAGGCCCGGTTATTCGGTTGTGTAGCGAATCTCTAGGCGCCGCATACGGAAGCAGCAATACACCAGTACCAGCGTGATTAAACCGAGCAACCCGATGACAGCCACCCATGCGGAAACGGGCTCTGTTTCAACCGTGAGCAGCGCGAAGATTCCTTCGGCAGGAACACTGACCGGCATGAGGTGACGCAGGTACGATGCGACGCTGAACTTTTGTAACAGCGAGGGCATCACGGGATTGATCGCCTCCCATCCCCAAAGCAGAAGCGCACCGGGCATGGGGTTGCGGAACATAAGGCTTAGCAACAGGAAAATCGATCCGTAGCCCAGGCATGCAAGAGTGACGACTAGAAGGTAGGCCTGGAACTGTCCGAAGCCAGGTCCGTGCAGCATGAAGTCCTGCCCGGCGCCGCCATACCCTATGTACATGAGCACGAAGTCCAGTGTCATGGCAAAGCCGAAGAGGACTACCGAACTTACAGAGCCTGCGAAGAACTTCGCAAGGAGGATTACTTCGCGACGCACCGGCGACAGCAGGTAGTAGTGCAGGCTGCGCTCGATCATCTCGCCGCGGATGAGGCGGGAGAAAATTCCAAGACACCCGAAGAAGATGCCGAGGCGCACGTAGTAGAACTGGACGATTCCGGCGAGAACATTTGTGTCTTCCGTCATCGATGAAGGCTGGTGCCTGTCGATCAAGAGATGGATGAAAATGATCACTGCGGGCACGAAGGCCAGGAAGTATATCCACCATGCGCGCTTCGTGATCAGGTTTCGCCTTATCTCGATCCGAGCGAAGCGCCGGAACTGAATCCACCACAGCGACCATGGCTGCTGCCGGAGCGTGCTGATCAATTCCGTCATAGAGAGCTCCCGTCTGAGCCAATCAGGTATTGGTAGATTGCGTTCGCGTTGTCGTCAAATGGGGCAACCGCTTCGATCTTCACAGCACCTTCAATGGCGATTTCGTTCAACAGGCGATAGAACTGATCGACGTCCCCGGTGCGAAGAAAGATTCCGCCGCCGTCGGCATGGACGCGTGCCTCAACGCAGTGATTCACCGCGAACATCTTCGAGGCGAGCAGGTCCGGCCGATCGCAGCGGATGAGCAACTGCATCGGCTTGTCGCGCACTTCCTGACGAACTTCATGAATATTGCCCTGAGCGATCAAATATCCGCCGGTGATCAGGACGACGCGGTCGGAGATGCGATCAACCTCATCGAGGATATGGCTGGAGATCACGACGTGCATTCCCTGGCGACCGAGTTCCTGGAAGAGCGAGAGGGACTCAGCACGGGCCATGGGGTCAAGCCCGTTCAGCGGCTCATCGAGCACGAGCACGCGCGGATGATGCGCGATGGCCTGCGCCAGGCGAATTTTCTGCCGCATGCCTTTGCTGTATCCGGCGATATTGCGGTTGGCTGACGCGGCGTCGAGTTGAACCCGTTCCAGCGCCTCAGCTGCCAAGCCATGCGCGTCTTCATCGCTCATGCCGAAAAGCATCAGGGTATCGAGGACGAATTGATAACCGGTCAACCCGCGCGGAAATGAATCAAACTGCGCGCAATAGCCGACGTTGCAGAAGAACTGCGTGGCGTTCGAAGGCTCCAGGCCAAGAACCGAGACTGTACCGCGGGACGGCTGTACCAGGCCGGTCATGAGGTTCATGAGCGTTGTCTTGCCTGATCCATTGGGGCCGACCAACGTGGTAATGCCGGGCGAAAGCGCCAGCGAGATGCGATTGACACCGAGCACTTCGCCATAGAACTTCGAGACGTTGTCAAACCGGATTGTGTCTGTTGCACTCACCCGCGCACCACCTCTCGTGCACGAATACGCGCATTCAGAACGGCGACGCAGGCGAGGCTTGCGACGATCAGCACACCGACGATCGCCGGCATTGGCAGGTCTACTTTGCCGCGGAAAACATCAGGCGCGCCCACCAATCGTTCCCAGAGCTCAGACATGACAACAGGAACGTTCAGGAGCAATCCCCACTTGGTGCGCAAGATCGCACTGGCGATACCGCCGATTCCTGCAGGCACGAAGATTACGGCGAACATTGCACCAGTCGCGATCACGCGCCACTTTACCCAAGACGAAACGGCAAGGCCGATCAACGAAAGTACGACGATCCACACGGCGGCGCCTGCAAACATGCCGACTGCGATTCCGAGATGGCCTATGGCCCAAGGCACTGGCGAGGCATAGCACTGGTACACAAACAGGATCAGGAGGGGGATCCACGTGACGTAGGAAAGGGAAAGCGTGAGGGCTATGAACTTGCCGAGCACATATCCGAAACGCGAAACCGGATGGCTCAGCAGAATCGGCAAGGCATTGTCGCCCAGATCGAAAGAGACAAGCCGCGGTGCAATCCATGCTGCCAATACCAGCGCGAACCAGCATTGAGTTTCCAGCACTCCAAAGAAGAACCTCTCGTTGATCTCGAGCACTTTGCTGCCGCCGACGACCAGCATCTTTGCGACGGGGTTGTCCGCCAGATACATCAATACCAAGTCGACGACACAGGGCAACAGGGCGAGGACGGCCAGGCCGATGGTGATCTTTGATCCCCAAGCCTCTGCCAGACCATAGCGCGCAAGCACCAGGGGACGGGTCCACAGCGCGGTGGTTGGTCCATCGTATGGCCGGTAATCATGCTCGAATACTGACATGCTCTAACCCTTTATCCCAGCCGCGACGGCCTGTGGTTGCGATGGACGGGCCTGGCCTTCATACTCCATTGCCCGCAGGAAGATATCTTCGAGAGAGTCGCGCCGCGTTTGGATTCGCCGGATCTCGGCGCCGGTTTCGGCGGCCGCCATGTATAGATCGCGCTGGCTCAATGCGTCGGGCATGACGACCTTGACGCGTCCTCCGGCAAAGCGCGCGCACTCGCAGCCCAAAGCCTGCATCTTTTCGGCGAAGGCTTCGGTGTTGCCTGTCATTTCCATTTCGATAAAGTTGCGATGAGAACGGCGCTCTTCTTCGATGTTGGAGATGGCGGCAATGCGTCCTTTGTTGAGGATGAGGACTTCGTCACATGTTTCATCGATGTCGCGCAGAAGATGCGAAGAGATGAGCATGTGCATGCTGCCCTCTTTGCGGATTTCCTTGATGAGTTGAACCATGCGCTGGCGCGCGGTCGGATCTAGTCCGTTTGTAGGCTCGTCGAGAATGAGCAGCTTCGGCCCGTGCGCCAGGGCTTGGGCCAGCTTGATCAATTGCTTCATGCCGAGGGAGTAGGTGCTGATCTTGCGATAGCGTACTTCTCCGAGGCCGACATAGAAGAGTGCTTCGTGCGCGCGCTCAAGCGCGGCGGCGGGCGGAAGCCCGGAGAGCTCCGCCATGTAGCGAACGAATCGGACTCCGCTCATGTTGCCGATAAACGAATCGTTCTCTGGCATGTAACCGACGCTCTGCCGAATGCGCATACGATCTGTACGCGCATCTAACCCGAGCACTTTTGCATTGCCGCCGGAGGGTTCGTGAAATCCAAGAAGGGTGTTGATCAGTGTCGATTTGCCGGCGCCGTTCGGGCCCAACAATCCTACAGCGTGACCGCGGAGTTCTCCTGTCAGCCCATTGAGGACGGTGCGGCCGCCAAGCCGCACCTCCAGCCGATCGAGTGCAATCACGCCCATGCGTATCCTTACGTGCAGCTTACTGTCTTAGTTCCCTGCCGATTGCATTGTCTTGCTTCTGTGCCTTCAGAAGTTGACCCAGTGTCAGGAAGTCGAACCCGAAGAGGTTGCTGTTACTGGCAGCTTCGATCCGCGAGTCCTTACCCCAGGCGCAGATTGCGGTGGGATGAGAATCAGCCGCCAGTTTCTTGATCGCGTCTGCCGGCCCGCCATTCAACTGCGAGAGTAGCGGCGTCAAGACAGGCCCGAGATTCTGATACGCAACCGCCGAGTAATTCTCATTCTGATCCACGGGCAGCAGCGCTTTGAAGCTTGACGAATGCGCGAGAGTGTTACCGCTCGTATGTGTCTGCAGGGCTTCCATCAACAGAGCTCGCGTTGGCGCGATGATCATAAAACCACTTGCGTATGTGTATTCAGCAACCAGCGCACCCGAGGCGGGATCGTGGACTTCAAAGTAAGTCTGACCGCCGGCCTGAGTCTTGTTGATGGCGATGCCATGCTTATCGCGGCCCTGGAAGTGGGTGGCGGCAGCCTGCACCAGTTGTTCCAGAGTTGCCTGGAAGCGGGTAGAGTCCTTCACTTCGATCACGGCTTTCCACGATGGCGTCGGAAGGACCGGGCCGTCCAGCGCAAAGGCAAATTCGCCGCCAAGATTTCCTGCCAGGTCGTTGCGGATATCGATTCCGAGTTCAGCCTGCGCCTTGTCGAACTCGTCGTTCTTGCGGCCGTCGGCAGACATCATCGCCATCATGTCGTCCACGATCGATGCCGGATCCTTGGTGACACCTGCAACCGCGAGCGCGGCATTGGGAGAGACAAAGTCCAGAGATCCAACTGGGGCAGGAGCACCGAGCCATGATGCAACACGCTGGCGGTTTCCGGCGAACTGCAGGTTCAGATGATTGTCGATTCCATTGTTTGTCTGGCGATGCTCGGCGATCAGATAGCGCACTCCCGTCATGCCCGATTCCTGCATGAAGTTTGTCGCGTGCTGGCCGCCGTGCCCGGCCATTTCCTCGAGCATGTGCTGGAGATCTGCGGCGAGAATGATTCCCGCACCGCGGTTGTATGCTGCCGTGATCTGCTGGCCGAATTCGCCGGTTGCGAACCCGCTGGCACCGGCATTGAGCTGCGCGTCAATGGTTTTGAGTGTTGCGATGCTGTTCGAGAACACTACTTCTTTTTCCCGAACCAGCGCGTAGCCGCCATGACCGCCCGTTGGGGCTGCGTTCAATCCGTTTTCGTCGAGGACGGCCAGGCCTTCATGACCTTCCTTCGCGAACTCCTGCTTCAACAGTTCGGCTAGCCCTTGCCGCTGCACATCCGCGACGATTGCAAAACCCGGGCCCGGCTGCTGCTTCAGAGCAACGATCACCATTTCGTCGCCGATGTACTGGCTCAGGTCGTGAAGCTTGTTTACGAGTTCATCCAGTTCCGCGGTCTTGTCCTGTTTACCGGTATTCCACCACTTCTGAAGCACCGGGCTCTGCTTCAGCTGATCGTCGAAGATCGTTTTTGCCTGAGTTACAAAATCGCCCAGATTCGGAACGCTGACATAGAGCTGCGTATCCGCCGGCATGCGGTTGAGTAGATCGCTTCCATATCGCGGCTGCGGCAACGGGATCTTCTCAATCTTGTGCTGCAGCATGGAGAATTGAGCCAGAAGCTCAAGGTATTCGTTGCGGTTAGGGCTCCACGACACCTGCTCGCTGAGAGGCTCGGGAGTCAGATTTTCTGTGGTGGAGAACATATTTCCGGCATTCACCATCGAGCGAACGCCAGCATGACGAACTTCTACCGCTCCCTGCAGAACCGCGACACGCGATCCCTTGATGCCGGAGTTTACCGAAAATACAGTGCCTGTCACCGCGACGCGGCAGTCTTCGGTCTGAACATACAGATGACCATTCTTGCGATGAGCGGCTTTCACGATCAATGCACCGCGATCAAGATCAAGCGTCGCGTTGTGCCCACGGGCGCTGAAGCCAAGAGCACTGCGCTCGTTCATCTCTACGGTTGAGCCATCGGCCAGGCGCACGATTGCATGCGATGCTCCGCCGGTCCGCAGGATGTCGCCCTCGTGCAATTGCGCTCCAGGAGTGAGGAGGCGGTCGCCCTCATCTGTGATCAGCGAAGCCGAGCCGTCGATCGACTGCACCTCAGCACGCACTCCGGGCGGAACCTGCCAATACGCCTGATAAACGAACAAGCCGCCGGCGGCTACCGCCAGCGAAGCCGCCATGGCCCACGCAACCGCTAGCGGGCGCACTTTGGGCCGTGCGGGCATTACTCTGGGAGCCGACCAGTTCACCGCTCCAGAACCGCTGTGCAATCTGCGATAACAGACCGTGCACTCACGCAGATGCGCTTCCACCAGCAGAGACCGTGTCAGCGGAAGCGTGCCTGCGCGGTACGCATCCAGCAGCGGGCGCATTTCGCTGCAATTCTCGATCGCGTCGGTGTTCTCGGCAAATGCGACTCCGAGCCGTGCAGCCACTTTCTCAGCCGAGGCAGAAAGGTCATTCGCATCGGGCTTCAGCGCACGCATGGACTGCGTCGCGTTATCCAGCAAAATTTCGTCGTGGTTCTTCATCGGTTCCCCCGTTCCATCTCGCTCAAGCGCTTTTTCAGCTTCGATCTCGCCCCGTGCAAGGTCACAGCCACCACCGCCTGCGACGTATGCATCAATGCGGCGATCTCGCGGTTGTCCAACTCTTCGACGTAGCGCAGCGTGAACATCTCGGCAGCCCGCGGGCTCAACTCTCCGAGTGCCGCTCGCAGCCAGCCGACCAGTTGCCCGGCCGCTGCTTCTGCTTCCGGACGAGATCCGCGCCCCTGAGAAGCCACGCTGAATGCTGAGTCCAGAGGTTCGCTAGCCGAGGTAGCCCGTCGCCGGAGTAAATCAAGCGCTCCATTGATGGCCGCCCGGTAGAGGTAGCTTCCCGCGTTGCTTATGGCAGGCTCGTCACCTGCAGTAAGCCGAAGAAATACACTCTGCGCGACATCTTCCGCGTCTGCCATGCTGCCCGTGATTCGATAGGCAGCCATGAGAACGCGGCGATGATGCGCTGCGAACAGATCGGAAAGACGCTGACGCGTTTCCACCGCCGGCATGGTTGGGATGGCGATCGCCACGGGTTGCCCTTTCTGACCGTTCATAGGGATGACGTGAGAACCAGCCGAATATTAATCCGGCTGCAGTCCATTACGCCAGAGTGGGCCAATCGGTTCAGAATGTCGATTCAGATTCTTCGAATCAGGGCGGAAGGTTGGGGTCCCGGGGCAGTCCTA
>Ga0268266_10002192_pt1 | contig 21357 bp, 20 predicted proteins | sample KBSS13metaG_FD_190356 | JGI IMG/M metagenome (GOLD analysis project Ga0268266, IMG submission 190356) | Switchgrass rhizosphere microbial communities from Kellogg Biological Station, Michigan, USA - KBS S1-3 metaG (SPAdes) (version 2) | ecosystem: Host-associated > Plants > Roots > Rhizosphere... | reverse complement strand
CCTGGGAGCCCTCGACCGTGAAATAGATCAGCGTCTCCATTCCCATCGGCTCGGTGACATCGAGCACCGCATCAAAATTCTCCACGCCCGGCTCGGAATGTTGCCTGGCCTCGGTGATGTGCTCCGGCCGCAGCCCCAGCAGCAATTTATCGGTGCGTGGGACGCCCTGATAACGCGCGGCGCGGGCCGGCGGTAGCGGGAAGGAGACGCGGTCGGTGAGCCTGACGTGCAACTTTCCGGCGACATCTTCCAACCGGCACGGAATGAAATTCATTGCCGGCGAACCGATGAAGCTGGCGACAAATCTCGTCGCCGGCTTGTGATAGAGCTCATTCGGTGTGCCGATCTGCTCGATCCGGCCATGGTTCATCACCACGACGCGGTCGGCCAACGTCATCGCCTCCACCTGGTCGTGAGTCACGTAGACCGTCGTGGTGCGGACCTTCTGGTGCACCTTCTTGATCTCGATCCGCATCTGCACGCGCAGCTTGGCATCGAGATTGGACAGCGGTTCGTCGAACAAGAACACCTTCGGATTGCGCACGATGGCGCGGCCCATGGCGACACGCTGACGCTGGCCGCCGGACAATTGCTTCGGTTTGCGGTCGACGAGCTCGACGATGTCAAGCATGCGCGCGGCCTCGTCGATGCGGCTCTTGATCTCGGCCTTGGGATAGCGCTTCAACCGCAACCCGAACGACATGTTCTCCGCGACCGTCATGTGCGGGTAGAGCGCATAGTTCTGAAACACCATCGCGATATCGCGGTCCTTCGGCGGCACGTCGTTGACGACGTCGCCGCCGATCATGATGTCGCCGTCAGAGATATCTTCCAGGCCGGCGATCATCCGCAGCGTGGTCGACTTGCCGCAGCCGGAGGGTCCCACCAGCACGACAAACTCATGGTCTGCGATATCGAGATCGATGCCGCGCACCGCCTCGACCTCATCATAGCGCTTAACAACCTTACGCAACGTCACGTCAGCCATGAGATCAACCCTTTGTCGCACCGGCGGTCAGGCCGGCAATGTAATAGTCCATCAGGAAAGCGTAGATGATGAGCGGAGGCGCGGCGCCGAGCAGGGCGCCGGTCATGATCTGTCCCCAGTTGAAGACGTCACCCTTGATCAGCGTCGTGATGATGCCAACCGGCATGACGAGCTGATCGGTCGATGTCGTGAACACCAGCGGATAGAGGAACTGCGCCCATGACACCGTGAAGGCGAAGATGGTCGCGGCAATGATGCCGGGAAAAGCGACCGGAATGAATATCCGCGTCAGAGTCTGAATCCAGGACGCGCCGTCGATGACGGCCGCTTCATCCAGCTCCTTCGGGATCGAAGCGAAGTAGCCGATCATGATCCATGTGCAGAACGGCACCGTCAGCGTCGGATAGATGATCAGCAGCACGTACCATCTGTTGATGAGCTGGATGCCGGTCCAGTCACCGATCACCGCGAACATCTTGAAGAGCGGAATGAACAGCAGCGTCTCGGGGATCAGATAGGTCAGGAACACGCCGGTCGCGAGTGTTGCCGAACCCCAGAACCGCATCCGCGCCAGCGCGAAGGCGGCCGGCACCGATATCAGCATGGTGAGGGTAACGACGATGATGGAAACGATCGCCGAGTTCCAGAAGAAGCGCAGGAACTGGTTCGATGTCAGGAGCCCGATATAGTTGTCCAGCGTGGGATGAAACACCCACCACGGATTGGTCGCCGCCGAAATCTCCGCGCTGCTCTTCAACGACGTGATCAGCATGTAGATCGGCGGCGTCAGCGAGAAGATCGCGAAGATGACCAGGAAGAAATAGGACCAGCGTAACGCCCATGCCCGATCGCGGCTCATGCTGCCGTACTTGACCTTGCGGGTCGGCGCTGCCTTGTCGATTGTTACCGTTGTCATCAGGCTTCATTCCCGCGTTTGTTGACGTCGCGCAGGATGAAGATCGCCGCGACCGCCAGGATTGGCACCATGAAGAGGGACACGCTGGCGCCCAGCGGGATGTCGCTGCCCTCGATTCCGACACGGAACGCCCAGGTCGCGAAGATGTGGGTACGATCGAGCGGGCCGCCCGCGGTAAGGATGCGCACGATGTCGAAATTCGCGAACGTCACGATCAGCGAGAACAGCGTCGTGATCGCGATGATGTTTCGCATCATGGGCAGCGTCACGTACCAGATGCGCTGCCACCAATTGGCGCCGTCGATGGCCGCGGCCTCATAGAGCTGCTCCGGCACCGATTTCAACGCCGCCAAATACATGATCATGAAGAACGGCGCGCCAACCCAGATGTTGACGAGGATCACCGAGAAGCGCGCCCACATCTCATCGCCGGTCCACGGGATCGGCCCGATGCCGAACAAGGCGAGCGTATAGTTGAATGCGCTGTAGGAGGGATCGAACAGCCACAGCCAGGCGAGCGTGCTCATCGCCGGCGGTATCACCCACGGCACCAGCAGCATGCCGCGCCATTTGCGCTGGCCCTTGGCCGGAATGTTGTGGACGAAATGCGCGACGATGAAGCCCAGCAGCGCCTTGAAGATCACGGCCGTGATCGCGAAGATGCAGGACTGCTTGACGACGAGCCAGAATGTCTCGCGCTTGAATAAAAACTCGAAGTTGCTCAATCCGATGAACCGCTGCATCGACTTGTTCAGCGTCGCCAGGTGCAGCGCGTAGAATGCCGGATAGACCACGAGGACGGCGATCAGGAGGAGCAGCGGCAGCGTCATCAGGAACGCTACCGTCGATTTGCGCCTGAGCATTTTTTGCATGCCGGAGCGTTTGCGCGCGGTTTGGACAGCGACCGGGTTCGACTGCAATGCAACGTCAGCCATGGCGTGTTCTCATCCCTGAAACGTTTATGCCGGCTCTGCCGGCCCGCAATGGAAGCGGGAGTGGCGGCCGGCAATCGGGCCGGCCGCCATCGCATCCCATCGTCCTAGCTTCGCATGAAGCCTTCGCACTCGCCTTCGGCCCAGGCGAGCGTCTTTTCCATCGCTTCGCCCTTCGCATAGCGCAGGCACATCTTGGTCAGCGTCGCCTGCGTATAGATCTGTTGCGCGATCTTCGGCGGCGCTGGTGAAGCTGCGATCGAAAGCGTCTGATGGTTGTGGGGATTTGGATAGTGGTAGAGCGTGCCCTTCGGCGGCCCTTCCTCCTGCCAGACCTTCAGAGTGGTCAGGTTGGCATAGCAGGGCAGATCGTAACCGCCGCTCGCCACCACCATCTTCTCGATCGAAGCCGGTTGCGACAGGTGGCGCAGCACGCTCTTCGCCGCCTCCTTGTTCTTGGAGAACGACCAGGTGCCCCAGAAGTACGGCAGGTAAGGCGCGAAGCGGCCCTTGGGCCCGGCCGGGAAACCGTGCGTCCAGCACTGTTCGGCGACCTGCGGTGCATCGCGCTTGGCCACTGCCCAGGCACTCGGCGGATTCATGATCAGGGCGCCCTTGCCGGAGACCAGCCACTTGTTGTTCGAGGCGTCGTCCCAGGCGCCGACGTCCGGAGGCAGGAAGGCGATCAGCTTCTTGTAGAATTCCAGCGCCTGTCGCACCGCGTCGGTCGTGACCGTGAGATTGCCCTTCTCGTCGACGAGGGCGGCACCAAACGCCAGGAAGAACGCACCGGCCGAGTCGACATTGTCGCTGGTCTCGCCGAGACCGATACCGAAGGGAACGCCGGCCTTATGGCAGGCCTCGGCAGCTTTGAGGAAAGTATCCAGCGTCCAGCCGTCCGCTTTCGGTGGTCCGCCGGCGGGATACAGCGCCTGCACGTCGATGCCTGCATGCTGCTTCATCAGGTCGATGCGCGAGCAGGGGCCCTTGATCTGGCTGCCGACGCTCGCGGGTACCGCCAACCATTTGCCCTTGGCCTGGCCCAGATATTTCACCGTGCCGTTCGGTTCGCCGTTCTGCTTGATCAGGTCTTCGACCACATCACTCACCGGCTCGAGCAGTTCGGCCTGTGCATGCGGCCACCAGGTCGGCATGGCCATGATGTCATGGCCCGACTTGGCCTGGGCTTCTGCGGCGATGGTCAGGAGGTTCTTGTTGCCCTGGCTCGGGATGTAGTCGATCGAAACCTCGACCTTCTCCTTGGCAGCCCATTCATTGACGAGATCGGTAGAGGCCTTATTGGCGCCAGGCACCCAGTGGTCCCAGAAGCCGATCGCTAGCTTGCCTGCAGCGTGGGCACCGCGCACATACGGCGCGGTGACGAGGGCAGCGGATGACAGTGCGGTAGCAGCAATGAATTGTCGGCGAGAAAGCTTCCTGCGTGACATGTGGTTTCCTCTTTGCTTGCTTTTGTTTTGTCTTCTCGTTCCTCTTCTTATTTTTATTGTTCTTATTGCTGTTAGCGCGATCGCCGTTTTGGAAGGCGTGTTGCGCGGAGAATTGGTTGCGCAATCAGAACAGAATTAAACGCGTCTGTCGAGAAATGACCGCTGCGACATTCTAGAACTAACGTTGCGTACGAATTTCCAGCGGTCGGAAATACCGTCTGCCTTTCTGCGCGGCATATTGCGTTGCACACGACATCATGAACGCTAAAGATCACGGGTTCCGGTACACGGCTTTGGCATCCGACATCAGCAATGACCACCGGCACCGTGGCTGGACTTGCTCATTGTTGAAACGATAAGATTCGGATTCGAGGACATCCGCCCAAGTTAACGATCACGGAGACCAATGATGACCAGCCCGACATCCAAACTGCGCACGCGGTGGAAAGTGTGCGCGGCCATGGGGTTGGCCGCGGTGCTTCTTAACGTGCCGGGAATTGCGGACGCGCAGGTGGTTCAGGGTGTCGAGAAGGGCGCCCGCGAGGGTAACAAGGCGGCGGGACCGGTCGGCGGCGTGCTTGGCGGAGCGATCGGCGGCGTCGTTGGCGTCGTGACCGGGGTCACCGGAGTGCTGACCGGCGCAACAGGCGGCAGGACCGATCCGGCGCCGGCTGCAAAGGAAAGCAAACAAGGCGACAGCAAACAAGGCGACAGCAAACAGGGAGAGAGGAAGCAGGGCGAAAGCAAACAGGGCGACGCCGCGAAGCCGGCGAAGGCAGCCAAGGCAGCCAAGAAGGACGCCGCCAAGCAGCAGGCGGCCGTGGCCGCAACCACTCAGCCCCTCCCACCGCAACAGACGGCCGAAAAGATCGTCGCCAACAGCGACGCCAATATCGAGCGGATCAAGAAGGAGCTGAACCTCACGCCCGAGCAGGAAAAGCATTGGGCCGGGTTCAACAGTGCGATGCACTATCTCGGCCATAATGGCGCCGATCGCCTCAATCTGCGTATCGCACGCGCCAAGCGCGATCCGCCGGACGACATCATCGAGCAGATGCGGAACGAAGCCCAATTCCTCAACGATCGCGCCGTCGATCAGCGTAATGTTGCTGACGCGGCCGAGCCGTTATTTTCCAGCCTGGACGACAAGCAAAAGGTGGTCTTCATTCAGGAAATGGTCAACCTGAGCCACGAGCGCGGCCTCGATTAGCGGCCGTTGGCCGGACGAATAGCCGGGCACGCGGCCCTGGGGTAGGTTAAAAAGGCGCGGCACCCGGCTACTCTGCCGCAGCGGCGCGGCTCCCCCAATCTCATTGCAATGATGATCAAACCCTGACGGACTCGCGCCTTACTGATGGCTGACTTGCGGCGTTGTCGGGAACTTCACTCTTTTGCCGGCAGTGTGGCACATCAACATCAGGTAGGCTTTGGCCACGGCGTTCAACTCGGCCGGGACGGACCCGGTCGAGTTGAGCTCAGAGCCGCGGCGAGCGCGGTGCCTCAGGGCTTGGGAAAGTTGAGTTCGACGCCGACGCCATCGGGATCGTAGAGGAAGAACTGCGTATCGCCGGTGCGCGGCACGATGCTCTCGCGAAATTTGACGCCTTTCGACTGCAGGCGCTTGCGCATGCCATCGACATCGCTCGCTGCAAAGGCGATGTGGTCGAGCCGGCCGGTATCTTCGTACTTCTTTTCGGTACCGCGCACCACGATCCCTTCGCGCGGCTTGCGCGTGCCCATCAGATGCACCGTGGCAGTGCCGCCGGAGTAGAGCCAGTAGCCGGGAAAATCGAGCGGCGGACGGTCGCCGTTCTCCAGACCCAACACGTCACAGTAGAAATCCTTGGTTCGCTCAAGGTCAGATGGTTCGATGGTATAGTGCTGCAGGCCGCCAAGTCCCATGGTCGTCTCCTAAACAAAGCTGAGGTCGGTATCGATGCCCATCATCCAGGCGCCGACGGTTTCAAAATGTCTGAGCTGGCCTTGCAGCTGCTGGGTCACGGTGTGGATGTCGCGGAAGCGCCGCTCCAGCGGATGGTTTTCGAAGATCGCCGTGGCGCCCGCGGCGTTATAGGCGAAGTCGACTGCCTCTCGCGCCTTGTGAATGGCGTTGGTGGAGGCCATGCGGATGTTCATGCGCTGAGCCACCGTGATGGTCGCGCCCGCACAAATATCCTTCCAGGTGTCGGCCATCGACTGCAGCACATAGCCGCGCGCGGCCCTGAGATTGACCTCGGCCTGGGCGAGGTTGCTCTGAACCACGGCATTGTCCCGCAAAGACTGTTTCGCGCCGCGCGGCACCTTGTTGCGCATGGTCTCGACGAAGTTGTCGAGCGCGGTGCGGGCGATGCCGCAGGCGACGCCGGCAAAGCCCATCTGGTAACATTGGTGGCTGCTCATGCGGTAGAGCGGGCCGCTCTCGCGGCATTCCTGATCAAACTCGCGGATAATCGAATGGTCCGCGCGCACGAAGAAGCCGTTGAGCGCGAACTGGTCGCTGGCAGTGCCGCGCAGGCCGACGGTGTTCCAGATGTCGGTCCACTCAACGTCCTCGGTGCGGACCAGCATGGTTCGCTCGAGCGGAGTGCCCTTGGCGTCGCATTTGGGAGACCCGTCGGCAGAGTAGATCGGGCAGTGCGCCCCGAGCCAGGTCGCATGCCGGCCGCCCGATGCAAAGGACCAAGCGCCCGTCACCCTGTAGCCGCCTTCGCATTCGACCGCACGAACCCGGGGGCCGGGCCCCCACGCCAGCACTGCGCGCGGATCGCCGAAGATCGCCTGCGCCACCGGCAGGTCCAGATAGGCCGCCGACATCGCGCAACCGCCTGCCTGGCTGAGACACCAGGCGGTGGATGCATCGGCCTTGGCGATGGTTTCAATGACATGGAAAAACGTTACCGGATCGGTTTCGATCCCGTTGGTCGAGCGGGGCAATAACAGGCGGAACAGCTGCGCCTCGTGCAGCCTGTCGAGCAGAGCGGGCGGCAGCCGGCGGGCGGTCTCGATCTCCTCGGATGCCGTCGCTACATCGGCACGTACGGCCTCCGCCCGGGCGATCACCGCCCGGTCGCCGGCCAGATCGGTTGAAGTCGCAAACATTGTATTCAAGATGATGCCTGTCGAACTCTCGCTGTCGATAGATCCAGCCCGTCCGCCAGTTCCTTGTCGATCTGCTCGATCGACTTGCCCCTGGTTTCGAAGCCGATGAAATAATACACGAACCCAGCCATCAGGAACCAGCAACCGAGGTAGACGAAAGCTGTCGGAATCTGCGTCAGCGGTACGTCAGGCTTGAGGTAGTTGTTGGAACCCACGATCAAGGCGAGCCCAACAGGTCCGATGATCTTGCCGATGCCGCCGAAGCCATAGGCCGAGCCCATTCCGGTGGTTCGCAGATGCGACGGCCAGACCTCGGCCGCATAGGGGCCGACGATGGCAAAGCCGCCGTCGGCAAAAAAGAAGGCCGCCGCGAGGATCAGCCAGAACGCCGACAGACCGAACAGGGTAGCATCGTAATTGTATCCGGCCACGATGGTGAGGACGCCCGCGCCGATCCCCAGCAGCGCTCCTGAGGTGCGGCGCCCGAGCAACTCCGAGAACCAGGAGAAGGAGAGGCGGCCGATGAAGCCGGACACGCTGAGCAGGATCATCATCTTGGCGGCTTCCTGCGGCGTCACCTTCAACAGCAACACGAACAGCGACGGCGCCCAGAGCGTGATTCCGTAGACGCCGGTTTGCGCGCCGGCGTTGCCCAGCCAGGATACCAAAAGGCTGCGCGGATATTTAAACAGGTCGAACCAACTCGTTTTGATGACAGGGCCTGCATCGGCCGAGGTCGGCAATGGCAGCGCCGACGGTTCCATCTGCAGCGCCCAGGCCAGCGACTTGCGCGCTTCTTCGTAACGGCCCTGCCGGCACAGCCAGCGTGGGCTTTCCGGCACCCAAAGGCGGACCAGCAGGACCAAAAGCGCCGGCAGCACGCCGATCGCAAACAACAACCGCCACTGGTCGCTGCCCATCAACGCTCCCAACACGGCGCCGAGTCCGACGCCGAGCGGGATCACGCAGGTCACGATGCCGCCGACCCAACCCCGCTTGGAAGAGGGCATGAATTCCTGCACCAGCGGAAGGTCGACGCAATAGAGCCCACCGACGCCGGTGCCGACAAAGAAGCGCATGATGGCAAGATAGATCCAGCCATTGTCAGGCGTGAAGTACAGCAAGCCGGTAGCGATCGAGAAGTTCAGTACGGTCCCGATGAATACCAGGCGCCGGCCGATCCGATCGGCGAGCCAGCCCCAGACGTAGGCGCCGATGATCGCGCCGACGCCAGAACTCATCAGTACAATGGCCGATTGCCCGAACGTCAGTTTCCAGGGGCCGATCAGGAACGCGAGCACGAAGCCAATCAGGAAATAATCGAAGAATTCGAGCGCATCGCCGATGATGGCGGCCATAAGGATCTTGATCTGGTTGCCAGTCAGACTCGTCCGGCGATCGAGGATTTCGAACATGGCGTTTCCCCCCGGCGCATGTTCATTTTGATTATTCCGGGCGGGCGTCGCGCCTGCGCACCGCCTATCTCCAAAGGCTATCGCGACGCCGCCGCGAACGACAAGCCCAGGCAGACGCGGGGCACGTCTGCGCAGAAGCGATGGAGAAGGTCATGCCGCTCTGCGAAAACCGGAGCACGAAAACAATTGCGCAAGCCGCTTCAATCGTGTGCAACCGTTCTGCAGGCATCATCTCTTTCTGGCCTGCCAGTGGGCGCTGCAGTGCAGCGCGTCCACTTATTTAAGATTTTGCTGTTAGCTATTGCCGTTTGGGCGGCATCCAGGATTGGACGGGATGGAAGAGAAGCGAAAGTATCCGCGAACGGAGATCGACGAGCCTGCCTATGTTTCGTCGGGTGGCTCCGTCATGCGCTGCGTGGTACGCAATATCTCGCGTGAGGGCGCGGCGATCGATGTCGACAACCCGGCCTTTGTTCCGCAGCACTTTCGCCTGGTAATGGCCAGGGATTCCTCGATCGTACACGAGTGCCGGGTCGCCTGGATCCAGAGGAATCGTATCGGCCTCACCTTCATGAACGCCGCGGACGCCGTTGTGGAATCGCCGCTGTCGTAGGGACCCGTTCAGCCGCTACTCGATCCGCAACTTTGCATCGCGCACCACGGTGCCCCACTTGTCCATCTCGAGCTTGATGCGCGCGCCGAACTCATCCGGCGTATTGGCGACCGGCTTGAAGCCAAGCACCGTAAGGCGCTCCTTCACGTCCGGCTGGGAGACGATCTTGGCGATCTCACGATAAAGCAGATCGACGATCTCCTTCGGCGTTCCGGCAGGCGCGACAATGCCCGTGAGCGTGTCGGCCTCCTGGTCCTTTATGCCCTGTTCGGCGAAGGTCGGCACATCAGGCATCCCGGCGGCTCGTTCGGTTGAGGCCACCCCCAGCGCGCGCAGTTGTCCGCTCTGCACCGCCGAAAGGGCAGGCGGCAGCGCGGTGAAGGCGATCGGGGTGTGGCCGCCGACCGTTGCCTGGATGGCCGGTCCGGCCCCTGTGAAAGGCACGTGGATCAGGTCGAGTTTGAAAGCGAGCCGGAAAAGCTCGCCGCCCAGATGGGGCGTCGAGCCGATGCCGGGACCGGCAAAGCCGTACTTGCCGGGGTTGTCCCTGATGAGCTGCACCAGTTCCGGGAGTGTCTTGGCGGGCACCTGCGGGTTGACCACCACGACGTTCGGCGACACCGCCACCAGCGTCACCGGCGCGAAATCCTTGACCGGATCGTACGGCACCTTGGCATAGAGGGTGGGATTCACGACAAAGCCGGTGCTGATCACCATGAGGGTGTAGCCGTCCGGCGTCACGCGGGCGACCTGGCCGGCCGCTATGTTGCCTCCCGCGCCGCCGACGTTCTCGACGAAGAATTGATGGCCGAGACTGTCACTCAGCTTCTGGGCGACGATGCGGGCGATGGCATCGGTCGGTCCGCCGGCGGGAAAGCCGACCACGACGCGCACCGGCTTGCTCGGATAACCCTGCGCCACGGCGGCCACGACACCGGACAGCAGCCACGCCGCTGCCAACACTATTCGCAAAGCTGCAGCCATGGCGCACTCCCCGATATGTTTGTTGTTGGGGCTATCATCGGCGAGGCAGCGCCGCCAGACAAGGGGGGCTGCGACGGCCTGCGGCCGCTATTTCCCGAGCAGCGACTTGATCCGCTCTTCCAGTTCCTCGAACGACATCGCGCCCTGAAACCGGACACCGTTGAAAAAGAAAGTCGGCGTCGCGATGACCTTCACCTGCTGGACGGCATATTGCTGGTCGGCGGTCAGCTTGGCGAACTGCGCCTGGTCTTGCTCGCAGGTCTCGACGTCCTGTTCGCTCATTCCATACTGCTTGCCGACATACATCAGCGTAGCCTTGGTCTGCATCATCAGGCCATCCTGCAGCTTGAATATGGTTTCGACCGCGCTGAGGTATTTTTCGGAATCGTCCTTGCCGATGCAACGCGCCAGTATCGAAGCGGCGGCAGCCTTGATATCGAGCGGAAATTCACGGAACACGAAGCGCACCTTGCCGGTGTCGATATATTTCGACCGCAGCATCGGGAACACATTCTGGCCGAATGCCGCGCAATGCGGGCAAGTCATCGACGAGTATTCGGTGATGGTGATCGGTGCTGTCGCAGACCCGATAGCCATGTCCGGCAGCGACACCGGTTTGGTTACGGCAGCGGCAATCGCGCTTTGCGCAAGGGCGGTGCTTGGGATGGCCGGCGACGCAAAAGCGAGGAGGACGGCGAAGGCAACGCGGCGACGAACGTTCAACGGTTACTCCGAAGCAGATTGGCGAGAGGCGCGCCTGCAAGGCCGCGACATATCGACCATTCTATGGGTTTCCCGAGCCAAAAGCCACCTGACCATCCTGTGATCAGAGTTGACCGCAAATTGTCGGCGCTCCAATCATAGGCAGCGACAAGGAAGTGGATGCAAGCGCCGCAAGCCAGATAAGGAAACGTCATGACCCAGCATACGGTGTTGTCGACCGAAACGCCGACAGCGGATGCCATGTTGCGGGCAAGGGCGCGGCTGGTCGTTCCGGGCGGCATGTGGGGCCATCTGAATGCCGCGCGGCTCCCCGAGGGCTATCCGCAATTCTTCGCCTCCGCTGAGGGTTGCCGTGTTCGCGACGTCGATGGGCGCGAGTACATCGACTTCATGTGCAGTTGGGGACCGATCCTTCTCGGCCATCGGCACGCGGAGGTTCAGGCGGCGGCCGAGGCGCAAGCCCTCAAGGGAGACTGCTTGAACGGTCCGGGCGAGGTGATGGTGGAACTGGCCGAGGATCTCGTGGCCATGTTGCCGCATGCAGATTGGGCAATTTTTCAGAAGAACGGCGGCGATGCGACGACGAGTTGCGTGACGATCGCTCGCGCAGGGACCGGCCGCCGCAAGGTGCTGGTCGCGCGCGGCAGCTACCATGGCGCGCTGCCATGGTGTTCGCCGAGTGTCGCCGGTGTGACGGCCGAAGATCGCGCGCATCTTCTGCACTTCGAGTATAACGATGTGGAGAGCCTGCGGGCGGCCGTCGAAGAGGCGGGCAACGATCTGGCGGCGATCCTGGTGACGGCTTTCCGCCACGACATGGGACGCGATCTCGAACTGCCAACCAAGGAGTTCGCTGCGGCCGCGCGTGCGGCATGCGACGTGGCCGATGCGGCATTGATTATCGATGAAGTGCGCGCCGGCCTGCGCCTCGATATCAGGGGAAGCTGGGAGGCGCTTGGCGTGCGTCCGGATCTGTCTGCATGGAGCAAGGCGATCGCCAACGGCTACGCGCTGGCCGCCGTTACCGGCAATGATCGCTTTCGCGAAGCCGCGACCAAGATCTTCGTCACAGGATCGTTCTGGTGCGGCACGGTGGCGATGGCGGCGGCACGGGTGACGTTGCGGATCGCGCGCGAGACCGATGTGGCCGGGCATATCCTTGCGATGGGCCTGCGGTTGCGCGAAGGACTGGCGACGCTGGCGCAGGAACATGGCATCGCCATCCGACAGAGCGGCCCGCCGCAGATGCCGCTGATGCTGTTCGAGGCCGACCGAGATGTACGCAAGGGCAGGGCATTCTGCTCGGCCGCGCTACGCCATGGCGCGTTCTTTCATCCCCAGCACAATATGTTTCTGTCCCTGGCGCATCGCCCGACCGATATCGATGAGGCGCTGCAGGCCGCCTCGCACGGTTTCAAGGCTGTCCGCGAGCTCGAGGCGAGATCCAATCGATAAGTCCTCGGCGTCGGCCAAAGCCGACGTGGAATTTGTGGGCATCACCAAAATGCCCCGCAACGCGGTCTTTGCAACCGGCGATGGCGGGGCAGTCATGGAGAAAACGGCGAGATCGCCGGATGATGCACGCACCATCGTGGAGGCATCATGTAGATCGACATTTCACCCAGCGGGCTGCATTCGCATTGATCTGGATCAACAAGACAGTGGTCCGTCCGCCGATCATAGTATCGCCGCTAGCGGTGATGAGGTGCCGGGCTTCAATCCACGTCGCGGTCAACTCGTCACGCGACGCGATTCCACGCATGCTTGCCGGGGGCTGGCGCATAACACACCGGATGTTCGAACTCGTGAGGGTCGGCCAGATGCACGACCTCGACGCGATCAGCATTCAGGCGTTCATTGTCGACCAGCCGCTCCGCCAGCACCAGCGCTTGCGAGGGGCTGGCCGATTGCACTTCGATCTGCCGTTGCAGGCACTTGAAGCTGTGGCCGGCGGAGTTACAGAGGTCCTTGTAGAAGGAGACGCGATAATTGTTCATCTTGCACTCCCGTCCATCCGGCGTCTGGCTTACTCTCACGCAGCCGTGTCTTCCAGCCGTTGGCGGGAGCGCAACATAATTTGATGAGTACACGAAAACACCAGAACACCCTGATCGCCGAGCAGCGAAAATCGCTCGCGAAACGGTTTCCAGTCGGTGGCTATCCGATACGGGAAGCTCATGCGCGTGATGGAGAGCATGCGCGGGCTGGCTCGGCATACAGCAGATTGACACGCCTTGGAGGACCTTCTGTTCCATTCCCTCAGGAAATGACAGAATGACTGATGCAACACGGCAATCGGCCGAGGCCGGAGATGCCGCGGGACACCGGAGCAGCTGCTGGGCAGCGCCTGTGCTTCGTCGTTCGAACTGGTGCAGGGTATGAGCTGACGATGGCGACCAGCCCAACCGGAACATCCGGCCGACGCAAGGTTCCGGCGGCGGCAAGCCTTGATTGTGCAACCGCATTTCAGACGATGGCGCTCGACTGCGTCGCGGCCATCAAGGCCCATCACAGCAGTGCGTGCGCCAGCGACGTCGAGGCCGTACATCAAATCCGGGTCGCAATCACGCGGTTGCGCGGCGCCGTAAAGTTCTTTGCGTCGATCGTGGTCGATGCGGAGTGGCCGCGTCTAAAAAGGGAAATCGCCTGGCTGAACGGCCCGCTCGGCGCCGCGCGCGACTATGATGTCCTCATGGAATACGCCCGGCGCAAGCGATACCACGCGTGGGCTCGGCGCATGATCGGCAAGCAGATCGATGAGAGGCAGGCGCGGAACCACCGCCGCCTGGTCCGCTGCCTGCGTTCCGTCCGTACACAGCGCTTTGTCGCGGCGCTGGCGGGTTGGATCAAGCAAGGGCCGTGGGTCGAGCGTTATAGGCGGCGTAAGGACGCGGAGGCTCTGGGGCCCTACTGCGCGCGCCGGCTCAACCGGTGGCATGAGAGATTGGTAAGCAAGGGACGGCACCTGGAGACGTTGGGTTCGTCGCGCCGTCATCAGGTCCGGATCAAGGCCAAGCGCTTCCGCTATATGCTGGAAGCACTGACGGAAACCGTCTCGCTGCGGGGCCGCGGCGAACTCCATCACCTCCACCGGCCGGCTAAAAGGCTACAGCGGGCATTGGGCGACATGCGCGACCTCGAGCGCTTCGCCGACCTTGCCGACGGATCGCCGCAGGCCGATATTGGCAAACGAGGCAAGAAGCATCCGCCAGGGTATAGCCATCAAAGGGAAAGGTTGCTTGACGCCGCTATCGCTGCCCACCGCGACCTCCAGCAGGCCGGTGCCTGCTGAGGTCATCGTTCGCCTGCGCAGCCGCCTGGCATGATCCGAGTTTGATGTGTGTCAATGTCGCCCCGCCGTCCGTCGGCCACGCTCACGGGCAGCAATCCGGGACGAGCCCGCAAGCCCTCTCAAAGCAAGTCCTCGCGAATGTGGGAGAATGGCGATGTTCAGGAACATTCTGGTTCATATTCCCTCCGAACGTCCGGCAAGGCCGGTGATCGACGTTGCTGTCGCGCTGACCATCGCACGCCGGTCGCATCTCGACGCGGTAGCCATCGGCTATGAATCGATGGGCGCCGTCGGGATGGTCGTTGATGGCGGCGCCGCCGTTGCCGCCGTAATGGACGCCGAGCAGGAGCGCGCTCGGGAGAGAGCGAACGCCGCCGTAGCCGTGTTCGAGATCGAGGCCAAGAACGCCAAAATCGCCTACGGCATCAGAACTTTCGCAGCGATGCCGGCCGAGGCTGGGCAAACCGTCGGCGAACTGGCGCGGCTTTACGACATGACGATCGTGCTGCAGCCGGAGTCCTCGCAGCCGAGCTACGACAACGAAGTTCCGCAGCAGATCCTGTTCAGTTCCGGCGGACCGATGCTGATGGTTCCCTATATCCAGAGGGAGCCGCTCGACGCCCACCATGTCGGGATCGCCTGGGACGGCGGCCGCCTTGCGGCCCGCGCGGTGCGCGATGCAATGCCGTTCCTGATGGGCGCACAGGCCGTGACCGTGATCGCGGTCAACGAGGAGGCGGGGGAAACTTCCTCGGACCAACTCGCCGCGCATCTGGGCCGGCGCGGCATTGCGGTCCGGATACAACGGCTGACGGCGGATCGCAGTGACGTTCAGGGCGCCATTCTCTCGGTTGCGGCCGAAAGCCGTATGGGCCTGCTGGTGATGGGAGGCTATGGCCATTCGCGATTGCACGAGCGAATTCTGGGCGGTGTCACGCGCAGCATGTTCGACAGCATGACCGTCCCGGTGCTGATGTCGCACTGACAAATTCGGGCAGGCGGGGAATGCGGCCTTTCGTCCCGGTCAGCGTCCAAGTGCTGGCGGTCGCAATCCCGCCAGTTTGATGCAGCTCAATGTTGAGCCTGATGCCAACCAGTATCGCTTCGATACACCCGCAAATCGGAGATTGTCATGACACTGATGTCTGCGCGGGCTGCCTTCAGTTCCCACCAGCCGGTCGAAAATGCGGAAGCGGAAGCCGTCCAACTGAACCGGAGCGCGCTGCAGTTCGTGCTTGGCGCGCAAGCCGTGATTTTCGAGGAGTTGGTATTTCTCAGTGAGGAGATGCAGGAGCGGGCGCGCACCGAAGTGCACCTCTTCAACGAGTTCGTCATGAAAATGGCGGGGGCGCATTCGGTCAAGGACGTAAGAATGATGTGCCTGGAATGCGGCGAGCATCAACTCGACTTCTTCCGCCGCGATACTGAGCGGCTGTTCAGGCATAGTCAGCGGATGATTGCGACCACGTCGAAATTAATCAATGGGCGGCCATTGAACTGATCGGCCTCCGTCCCAAACAAGGGGTTGTCATCGGCCCGAGATCGTGCCGAGGTATCATGTCGCCGGGAATACATTGCGCGGGATATCTGTTCACAGGTGTCGGCGACGTGCCGGATAGTAGCAAGGCCTGATGTCCACCTATCGCCTGAACAATCTGCTTTTGCCGCACTCCGTCGCGCTGGTCGGGGGTAGCCCGCGCCCTGGCTCGGTCGGCCGCGCCATTCTCAACAATATCCGTAAAGCCCAATTCAAGGGCGAGTTCGGTCTTGTTAACCCGCGTTATAACGAGATCGACGGTGTCGCGACCGCGCGCAGCATCGCCGAACTTGCCTTTGCGCCGGAACTCGTTGTCCTCACCACGCCGGCGCGCACCATCGCGGGCCTGATCGATGAGGCTGGTCGCCGCGGTGCCGCGGGGGCGGTCATCGTCAGTGCCGGGCTCGGGCATGGACCCGGGTCACTGGCGGAAGCAGCGGAGCGGGCCGCGCAAAAATACGGCATGCGGCTGATCGGCCCGAACTGCCTGGGCATCATGATGCCGGGCGTCAGTCTCAATGCGAGCTTTTCCGCGCACATGCCGGCTGCGGGAAATCTGGCGTTGATCTCCCAATCCGGCGCGATTGCGGCGGGCATGGTGGATTGGGCGGCGCAGCGCGCCGTCGGCTTTTCCGGCATTGTTTCGATCGGTGACCAACTCGATGTCGATATCGCCGATCTGCTCGACTACTTCGCGCTGGATGAAAAGACGCACGCCATCCTGCTCTACATCGAGGCGATCAAGGATGCCCGCAAGTTCATGTCGGCGGCACGCGCCGCCGCCAGGGTCAAGCCGGTCGTGGTCGTCAAATCGGGCCGGATGGCGCAGGGGGCGCGAGCGGCCGCGACCCATACCGGCGCGCTGGCCGGGGCGGACGCGGTCTACGATGCGGCGTTTCTTCGCGCCGGCCTCCTGCGCGTCTCCGATCTGCGCGAATTGTTCGACTGTGCCGAGACGCTGGGGCGGCTCAGATCGCCGCCCGGAAAAAGGCTGGCTATTCTGACCAATGGCGGGGGCATCGGCGTGCTCGCCGTCGACCGACTGGTCGAACTGGGAGGGATTCCCGCAAACATCTCGGCTGCGACGCGCGACAAGCTCGATGCCGTGCTGCCCCCGACATGGTCGAAATCGAACCCGGTCGATATCGTCGGCGATTCCGATCCCGTGCGTTATGCGGCCGCGCTCGAACTATTGCTGGCCGATGCGAGCAATGACGCCGTGCTGGTGATGAACGTTCAGACGGCAATCGCCCGTGCCGATGACATTGCAACGGCCGTCATCGATGTGGTTCGGAAATACCGCGCCGAACGCCGCATGTCGCCAAAGCCCGTGCTGGCAGTCTGGGTCGGGGCCGACCAGTCGATCAGCGACCTGCTCAGCGGCGCAGGAATTCCGAACTATCAGACCGGCGGCGACGCGGTCCTCGGCTTCATGCATCTGGTCCGCCATCGCGAGGCGGTAGAGGCGCTGGCGCAGGTGCCGCCTGCGATGCCGAGCGAATTTGAGCCGGACACGGAAGCTGCACGGCAGGTTGTTGCCGCGGCGCTCGCCGACGGCCGCGCCTGGCTCGATCCGATCGAGGTCAAGCGGCTGCTCGACGCCTACGGCATTGCCGCCGTTCCGACTTTTGCCGCCGCCGATGCCGAGGAGGCGGTCGCGCATGCAAACGCGATATTCGCCCAAGGGGCAACCGTCGTGCTCAAGATCATGTCGCGCGATATCGTCCATAAATCCGATGTCGGCGGCGTCGTACTCAACCTCACCAACGCCGACGCGGTGCGGAAGGCAGCCACCGAGATTCTGGCGCGCGCCAGATCGCTGCGGCCGGAGGCGCGGATTTCGGGCGTGATGGTGCAGGCGATGGTGCTGCGGGCGAAGGCGCGCGAGCTCATCCTTGGCCTAGCTGACGACCCGACCTTCGGCACGGTCGTCGTGTTCGGCCGTGGCGGCACGGCGGTCGAGATCATCAACGACAAGGCGCTGGCGCTGCCGCCGCTCGACCTGCAACTGGCGCGCAGCCTGATCGAGCGCACCCGCGTCTCACGGCTGTTGCGCGGCTATCGCGACGTGCCGGCGGTGAAGCAGGACGCCGTCGAGATGGTTATGGTCAAGCTGGCGCAGATGGCCGCCGATATTCCCGAAATCCGTGGGCTCGACATCAATCCCTTGCTGGCCGATGAAGCCGGTGTACTTGCCGTCGACGCACGCGTCGTGATCGGGCGCGTTGAACGAAAATTTCGCGGTTCGGGTCCGGCGAATTTCGCCGTGCGGCCCTATCCCTCGCAGTGGCAGCGTCACATCGAGGTCAAGGACGGCTGGCGCGTATTCGTTCGTCCGCTACGGCCCGAGGACGAGCCGCTAATCCACGCGATGCTGAAGCACGTCACGATGCAGGACCTGCGGCTGCGGTTTTTCGCCCCGATGAAGGAGTTTTCCCACGAATTCATCGCTCGCCTGACCCAGCTCGATTATGCCCGGGCGATGGCCTTCGCGGCGTTCGACGAGGCCACCAACGAACTTGTCGGCGTGGTCAGGATCCACTCGGATTCGATCTATCAGAGCGGCGAATATGCCATTCTGTTGCGATCGGACCTCAAGGGCAGGGGACTCGGTTGGACGCTGATGCAGATGATCATCGAATATGCGAAATCGGAGGGGTTGAAAGCCATCTCCGGCGATGTTCTGGCCGAGAACACCGTCATGCTCGCGATGTGCCGGAGCCTCGGCTTCGAAGTGAAGTTCGACCCGGTCGAGCACGATATCTGTAACGTCAGGCTGGAGCTTTGAACCGGACCGCGGCGTGTTCCATCAAAGTAAATTCTTGACGGTATCAGTCACCCTTGGTCGAACGCCCTTGCTGCCGATCCAGACGGAGCCGTTGCGCTCGCATGCGCTTGATCTCGTCGTCTAGCGCGTCCATATCCTCAGTTCGTCGTTCGCTCTTGGACTTTGTCGCATCGGCGCTGCGTATTTTTTCAAGCGCTTTCTCGACGGAGAGTTTGGGTGTTTCAGCCATGGCAAACCTCATCCAACCTACTGCTTCAGATCCCGCGCTGGCATCCGTTGATCTAGATCAATACAGTCGGGGAATTGTTGCCAGGATCGCCAAGCGAGATGGTCTCCTCAAAAAGGACGCGGCATGCGACTAGGCTTGTTCGGTTGCTGCGCTGCGATTCTGGTCGTTATCGCGTGCTTGTCTCGTGGCGCAACAGCACAGAGCCTTACTCCGTTTCGCTATGAAACCCAGGCGCAGCGCCATTGCCCCGGCGACACGATCGTCTGGCTCGATTTCAAAAAAGAGCGTTACTACCTCAAGGGTCAGCGACGCTACGCATCGGGCTATACCGGCAGTTTCGTTTGCAGGAATGAGGCCAGACACAGTGGTTATCGGCGTTCGCCCCTGGGTTTGAGGTAGATTTGCACCGGCGTACCCGCTCTAACCGAGCTTCCGCACCAGATGCAGTGTCTGCGGGTCGCGACGCGGCGCGGGCGTGAAGCCGAACTTTTCGAACACTTTTCTCATGGCGACGTTCTCGGGCAGGACCTCAGCCGTCAATTCCTGCAGCCCCGCATCGTTCGCAAGCCTGTCGAGATGACGCATCAGGACCGAGCCGACGCCTCGTCCCTGCCAGGCGTCGACGACGACAAATGCCATCTCGGCCCGCCCAGGCTCGAAGACGATGTACCGGCCGCCTCCGGCAATCACCTCACGGCCCGCTTCCTCTGCAATTGCGACAATCGCGACATGATTCTTGAAATCGACGTCCATGAAGAAGGCAAGCTCCTTCTCGGAGAAGTGTCGCTTCATGACGAAGAAACGGCGCTGCAATGATTGCGCGCTGGTTCGTTCGATCGCAGCGAGCATGCCGGCTTCATCCTCCGGCCGGAGCGCGCGGATTGCGACCTGGCTGCCATCGCGCAGAAGCTCGCGGGCGCTGTAGTTGATCGCCTCAGACATTGGACCCCGTGTCGCGGCAAGCGCAGCCGTCTCGTTCGGCGCCCGCCGATGAAGCCGGGGCAGCATTGCCGACGTTTGATCTGGATCAAGACTTCAGCACGAAAAACAGACGGTGCTTAACTCCCATTCGCAAGTGAAGGCGCGTCCTTGAAAACCGTTCGCCAACCACGCTCCGGAGAGGACCTCATCCAGCTTGCGATCCGGCTCGGATTGCTCGCGTTCCTGATCTATTGGACGTTCTTTCTCATCCGCCCCTTCGTGCCCATCCTCGCCTGGAGCATCGTACTCGCGGTCGCGCTCCATCCTGTCTTCGATTTCCTTTCCAGGCTTCTCGGCGGTCGGCCGAAGCTGGCCGCGGCAATTCTCACCGTGGTCAATCTCGGGATCGTCGTCGGACCGGCGACCTGGATCGGCTTAAGCGCCGTGGAAGGGGTCAAGGCGATCGCCGGAGACCTGGGCGCCGGTAACCTGTTGGTTCCGTCTCCGCCGGCAGGTGTGAAGGATTGGCCGCTGATCGGTCCGCAGCTCTACGGGCTGTGGGACCAGGCGTCCCACAACATTCGCGCGGCCTTGCGCGAGGTGGCACCCTATCTCAAACCGCTGGCTGGCACCATGCTCGGACTCGCGGGCGACGCGGGCGTGGGAACGCTCAAGTTTCTCCTGTCGGTCGCGCTGGCCGGATTTCTGTTTCCCTACGCTTCGCAGCTCGTGACGGCGGGCAGGAGCTTTCTCTATCGCATCGTCCCCGAACAGAGTGAGCATTTTCTGGAATTGGCCGGCGCGACCATCCGTGCGGTATCCCAAGGCGTCATCGGCGTCGCAATCATCCAGTCGCTGCTGGCCGGTCTCGGTTTCAAGCTGGCCGGCATTCCCGCCGCGGGCCTGTTGGCCTTCGCGGTCATGATCCTGTCAATCGTGCAGATCGGCGCGGCAATTGTATTGATTCCCGTGATCATCTGGATCTGGTTCGACAAGGATTTCACGACAGCGCTTCTGCTGACGGTGTTCCTGTGCATCGTCGGCGTAATCGACAACGTCCTGAAACCGCTCGTGATGGGGCGCGGCCTTACGACGCCGACGCTGGTCATCTTTGTGGGCGTGATCGGAGGAACGCTCGCGCACGGAATTGTCGGTCTTTTTATCGGGCCGATCATTCTCTCGGTGGCCTGGGAATTGACGGTCGCCTGGATACGGACCGATCGTACCAGCGCTGCATTGCCCAAGTGAATGCCGAACCTTGACCTATATCAACGTTCCTCGCCGCGAAGCTCGTTGGATGAAATTGGCGACAGCGAGGTCAAGCCATGCCGATGGACAAAGCAACGTTGCCGGGCGGTCCCATGTCAGGGTTTGTCGCTTCGGCCGTAGAGTACATGATGGATGCCGGCCAGCGCAGCGTTCTGTTCCTGGATGTTTTGCGTCAACGCGGCGATCAATATCGGGAACACGTC
>Ga0268266_10002190_pt1 | contig 21367 bp, 19 predicted proteins | sample KBSS13metaG_FD_190356 | JGI IMG/M metagenome (GOLD analysis project Ga0268266, IMG submission 190356) | Switchgrass rhizosphere microbial communities from Kellogg Biological Station, Michigan, USA - KBS S1-3 metaG (SPAdes) (version 2) | ecosystem: Host-associated > Plants > Roots > Rhizosphere... | reverse complement strand
GAATTTAAAAAGAATGCCAATTTGTGGTTCGATGTAATTTTGGAAGAAGACAGGCATGTAATAGCTGAAAATCAGGTTTTGTTAGATCAGGGAAAGCCTATCGTAAACGTTTATAGAATACACCATAGCAATGGCGATATACGTTGGATGGAATCAAAATTGACGCCAACCCTCGACGCAGATGGCAAAATGATAAGGTTAGATGGCTTTACTTCTGATATCACGCAGCGCAAGGAAGCAGAGGATGCATTGAAGAATAGCGAGCATAAATTTCGGTCTTTAATTGAAAATGCAGTAGATGCTATTTTGGTCTTAGACGAAAAGCTACAGATAAATTACGCGAGTAATTCGGTGCTCCGCATTACCGGCTATACGGTTGAGGAGATTATGAGTAGAGGTGCTTTTACCCGTGTTTATGAAGAAGATAAATTACAGGCACGCGAGGCCTTGCAAAAAGTATTGCACAATCCCGGCAAAACGATTGAACATTCTTACAGGCAAATAAGAAAAGATGGTGCGATAATTTGGTGCGAAGGTGCAGCTATCAATATGTTGCATGATGAGGCTGTAAAGGGCATCGTTGTTAATTTTCGCGACGTTACGCTGCGTAAAGAATATGAAGATGCGCTGCAGCAATCTAACGAGGAATTGAAAAAATCCAATGGCGAGCTTGACAGGTTTGTTTATAGCGTGTCTCATGATCTTCGCGCGCCTTTATCATCTATTATAGGAATGGTAGAGCTGATAGAAGCAGATGCTTCAGATGAGCTGCTGCTGAATGATCTGAAACTCATAAAAGACAGTGTCAATAAGCTGGATGGTTTTATTCTGGACATCCTCGACTACTCCCGCAATTCGCGCATGGATTTAAAGATGCAGGAAATTCATTTTACAGAATTGATAAATGATATTGTTACAAGGTTTAAATACATGACGCCTGAAAATAGGCCAATAGACATTTCTGTCGACATAAAGCAGCTCGCTCCTTTTCATTCTGATGAAGGGCGCATCAGTATCATTATGAGCAATCTTATTTCCAATGCTATCCGTTATGGCGATTATACCAAGCCTAACCCCTATATACAGATAAACGTTGTTGCAGACGCCCAAAGAGCAATGCTTACGGTTAAGGACAATGGTATTGGTATAAATAAAGAAAAGCATGACAAAATATTCGAGATATTCTACCGGGTATCTAAGGTTTCTAAAGGCTCAGGTTTGGGCTTATACATCCTCAAGGAGACTGTTGAAAAACTTCATGGCACGATTCAGTTACACTCAGAATTGAATCAGGGCTCTGAATTCATTATAGACCTGCCTAATTTACATTAACCACTAAAAGCTGAGTATGGAATCAAAATGCAAATACCGGACAGTTATGATCATCGACGATACTTATATTGATCGTTACGTAATAGAAAGGGTAATGAAACGACATTCCTATGCTGAAGAGATATTAAGTATGGATTCTGCACTCGATGCTATCGACTATCTGTCTGCAAATATTGCTAATCCGGAAAAATTACCGCAATTAATATTCCTGGATATTAATATGCCGGAGATGAATGGCTTTGAATTTTTAGAAAGATATCAGAATCTTCCTGATGAGGTACGCAAACACTGCATCGTCATGATGCTTACCACTTCCCTGCACGAAGAAGACAGGAAAAAAGCAGACGATAATCCCTATGTATTCATGTTTATTAATAAGCCGCTCACCGAAGAAAAGTTAAAAGCCATTGGCCTGCAATAACCCCAAATTATTTGCAGTCTGATGGGAACGTTTTATATGAAATGTGGACATCTTTATTTGGAACCCCCTTGTTAATTATCTTACCTTGCCAAATCAAGGTCGTCATGCTGACCGCAAGGGAGGCATCTCCTGAAAATATGCAATTAGCTTAGCCAGGCTACGATTGCATAGAGTTCTTTGAAATACTGTAAACCCAAATAAAATCTCCCCGAGATCTGCGGGAAATAGATTTTCAGGATGACGCACAAATGTCCCATGTCCAAAAAATGAGACATTTTGTAACATTTTGAGACATAATGTAACATTCATTAAAAATTGCATGACACAATAATGTCAATGCTTACAGCCTATTATGCTGATAAAATGTCCCAAATCTCTTTTTCTTCCGCAATGAGACATTTGCTAACCCGCTAATCATTAATCACCAGCCTAATCGTCGATATTAAATTATTGAGAAGCCCAAAGTCCCCAGTCCATATTTCGTAATTTGCGTATAGGATGAAAAAGGATACTGTAGAAAAATTATTGAGCGGTAAGGCAGAAAAGCTGAAGAAGTTATCAGAAGCTGTAGCACCTAAGTTTGCCGAAGAAGATATCCACCAGTTCCGGGTAGAGGTAAAGCGTCTCCGTTCCTTTCTCCGCCTGCTAAGCATCGATAGGAAAAAAGAATTTAAGCTGCCAAAAAAGTTTAAGAAATTATACGATATATGCGGTGAAATTCGGGAGATGCAGCTGGAGCAGAAAAGATTGAAAAAGCTAAATGCTAATCTGCCTTCCTATTTTACCTACATGGAAGATCATGTCAATAAGCAAAAGCAGCTCTGGGAGAAGCACTACAGCAAAAAGACCCTTGACAAGCTGAAAGAAAAACTGGCAGACTTAGACATATCAAATGCAGACCCCAAACTGATGATTGAGTTCATTGATAAAAGGCTAAAGGAACTGAAAGAGATAAATGAAGGTGAGCCAAATAATGAGCAGATACACGCCCATCGCAAGCAGGTAAAGGATATGCTCTATAATATTAAGCTGGCAGAAAAGGAATGGAAAAAAGGTTTTGAAACGATTAGTAAACTGCCGCTGAAAGAGTTAGATGCCTTGTCTGACACCATTGGCAATTATAACGATGAGCGCATTATCCTAGACCATCTCATTGCCTTCTCCACCTCTCCTGATATACAGCCCACAGAGCAGCAGCGCCTGTTCGATTTCTGTAGCGAAGAAATGAAGAAGCAAATACTGAAAAAACGAAAGCTGCAGGACGCAATCAGGAAGTTCGTAAAAGAGAAATAACTACACAGTTAGATCCTTCTGTCTTAGCAGGTATTTGCCCAGCACGTCAAATTCTATATTCACCTTGCTGTCCTTTTCTATCGCATTAAAGTTGGTATGCTCGTAAGTATAAGGGATAATGGTAACGGTGCATTCATCATTGCCCACATTGAATACCGTAAGGCTTACCCCATTTATGCATATAGAACCCTTCTCTATCACCAGCGTCGCATATTTCGCAGGGAAGCGAAACCTGAATAGCCAGCTGCCTTCCAGTGTTTGTTTCTCTATGCACACCGCCGTAGCATCTACATGCCCCTGCACGAAATGCCCGTCCAGTCTGCTGCCCACCTTTAGCGAGCGCTCCAGGTTCACCCTATCACCCAGTTCCCAGCCACCAAGGTTTGTTTTGTTTAGCGTTTCTTCCACGGCAGTTACCCGGTATAGGTCGCCCTTTATCTCTACCACGGTAAGGCACACGCCATTATGCGCTACCGACTGGTCTATTTTTAGCTCATGGGTGATATTGCTTTCTATCCATAGATCCACATTAGAGCCATTATACTGCACATCTTTTACAAGGCCCGTAGCCTCAATAATTCCGGTAAACATGGGCGCAAAATTATTGCTTTATTAGTGTTCCCGTATGGAAATTAATAGTAGTGTCGCTCACTACCGTAAAGTTGACGGTAAATGTCTTATTGGTACTATCTGTAAGCACTTTCTGTATAAAGCCGCTCACCGTATCTGCCGCCCGGCAAAATTGCTGCCCAAGGGCTATCGTAGTATCTATATAGGCATCCATGCTCCTGTTCACGGTCAGTTTCAGTGAGTCTCCTCCTTTGCAAAACCCAATGGCTGCCATTTTTGTTTGAGAAAGAGCATAGAAATTTACAAATAAGCTATCCGAATAGAAGAAGGTATTGTCTGCACGTAGCACAGAATCCACAAACAGGTACTTGCCCACGTACACATCGGTAGGATAGAAGCATATGCTGTCATCTGGCCTTCCGGGAAAGCCCCAGTTATAGTTAACTGCATTAGGGTCGTTGCAATAAGGGTTGGTGAGCCTTGGGTCTGTAAAGGGCTTGGAGTCCTTCCACTTCTGGCAGGAAACTACCAAAAACAGAATAACTGGTACCAACAATAAAAAAGTGAAGATCCTTTTCATACTATATCAGCGGCAATTTATCCATAAAACCTTTAATAAACGCTTTGGGTTGGCTGTATATTATCTGTTTTCCCCAATCACCCATATTTAGTCTTACTTTACCGCATAAAATTGTTTTGCAGAAATAAGAAAAAGGTTTAATTTTGCAGTCCTCAATGACCAAAAGGGGGTATATATTATGTTGATAATTGATTCTAAAGACTGCGAAAACATTGACAAAGCGCTGAAAAAGTACAAAAAGAAGTACGAAAAAGCACGTATCCTCAATCAGCTCCGTGATCGCCAGTCATATACAAAAAAGTCTGTTAGACGTCGTGGCGAAGTTCTTAAAGCCGTGTACAAACAACAGCTTGCTTCAGGAAAACTGGAAGATTAAAATACTTTAACGAAGTATTTGTTAAATACATTGCGCCTGCTACTGTAATTCACTATATTTACAGTAGCAGGTTTTATTATTATGTTTGAGCAATGGCAAACGGATTTTCTACAATATCTCAGGTTTGAGAAACGCTATTCTCAGCATACATTAACAGCATACCGCAAAGACCTCGATCAGTTTCTCACTTTCATCGCCGGCGAATTTGATATAAAGGAGCCCAAAGATCTTGTGCATTTTCATATTCGCAGCTGGCTTGCATCTTTAAAAGACGATGCGCAGATGGCCAGAACCATTAATCGTAAGCTTTCCAGCCTTAATTCGTTTTATAAATATTTACTGCGCCACGGTGTGGTCGAAAAGAACCCCGTAAAGCAATTGCATGCCTTACGCCTGCCAGAGCGTTTACCATCTTATATGAAGGAAAATGAAGCAGAACATTTTCTGGAAGAACTACAGTTTGAAGAAGGCTTCAAAGGCTTCACAGAACGCCTCATCTGCGAATTGTTATACCAGACAGGCATGCGTCGTAACGAACTCCTGCAGCTAAAAGAACAGGATATAGAATGGAGCTTGCGCCAGGTACGCATTTTGGGCAAAGGCAATAAAGAGCGCCTGGTACCATTGAGCCCAATGCTCCTTGAAACATTAAAGGAATACATCGCAGAAAAGAAAAAACTTGAAAAATATGATGATACTCACCTGCTGATACTGGAAACAGGGGAACCGCTATACGCAGGGTATATATATCGCGTGGTAAACAAATACCTGAGCAGCGTGACCACTATGCCAAAAAGAAGCCCGCATGTGCTTCGCCATACGTTTGCTACACATTTACTGAGCAACGGGGCTAATATACAAGCTATAAAGGACCTTTTGGGGCACAGTAGCCTGGCATCCACACAGGTATATACGCATAATAACATAGAAAAACTCAAAGAGATTCATAAGTTGAACCATCCGCGAGGGTAAATATTTATTTCTTAACTTAAAACAGTTAAATTATGAACGTGCAAATTCAGACAGTGCACTTTGATGCAGACAGCAAGTTGGTAGATCACATTAAAGGCAAACTTCAAAAGTTACAGACCTTTCATGACAAGATCATCGGTGTGGAGGTCTATTTAAGGCTGGATAACGTGGTGCATCAGATTAAGGATAAAAGAGCGGAGATAAAGGTGTACGTACCGGGAAACTCTTACTTTGTAAAGCATGAAACCAAAACCTTTGAAGAGTCGTTCAATCTTGCTTTTGACTCTATGGTAAACCAGATAAAGCGTCAGAAAGAGAAAAAACAGGAGAAAGTAATGGCTTAGCTCGCCAATTACCTTTAGATATTTAAAATCCGGCTATACTATTTAGCCGGATTTTTATTTTATTGATTAGTGTAATAAAAGTGTTAAAAAATATTATCTTGCAATTTAGTACACTTAATTAATTAAAGATGTTGCAACGTTGGACTAGTACATGTTTGCTTCTGGCAATCAGTTCTTTATTACTGGGGGCCTGTGGTCATAAATACAGCAGTGACGACCCACTGCCGCCAACTCCTGCTCCTGCTATTATTGTAGGAAGTGATAATCAGATCGTATATTCTTTAGACCTGCAAAATGGCAGCAAGCGCTGGGAATATAATGTACATGCAGCCGTTATATCTTCTCCTTTACTTTACAATAAGCATCTGTATATTTTTACAGCTACCGGTAATGTATATAAGCTGGATCCTAATACGGGTAAGCAGGTAAAACAATTTTATGTAGGTGGCAATATTACAGCTACTCCTATTGCAGACAATGGCTTGATTTACATAGGTGCAGGCGACAAAACTTTCTATGCTATTGACGATGCGGCCGATACGATTAGATGGCACTATAATACCTCAGGCGCTATTAATTCTTCAGCTACGTTCTACCAAACTAATGTAGTGTTTGGCAGCGATGATAATACAGTTTACGCGCTGGATAAAACCACAGGGAAGCTTACCTGGAAATATGCAGTTACCGGTACAGGTACCTTTACTTCATCTCCTGCTGTAAGCGATCCATATATTTATATTGGAAATACTAATGGTAGCATGTATTCGCTAAAGGCAGCTTCCGGTGCCTTGAAATGGACATTTACCACATCTGCACCTATTGAAAGCTCTCCTATAGTACATGGAGGTAGTGTAATCTTTGGCAGTGACGATAATAACTTTTATTGCGTTGATACGGGCACCGGTAAAAAATTATGGGTTGATACCCTCGGCCAACGCGTGGTATCATCTGCATACGCTTCTAATAACCTCATTTTTGTAGGCTGTTTTGATACTTACATGTATGCACTCAATATCATAGATGGTCGTATAAAATGGAAGCTGAGCACAGGTGCGCTTATAAAATCATCTCCTGTACTATACCAGGGTAAGCTATATTTTGGCAGCTATGATAAGTTTGTTTATGCTGCTGATACTACTGATGGCTCACTCTACTGGAAACAAAACATAAACGGCGTAATAAACTGTTCTCCAACCATCGATGACCTAAACGGCACCCAGATAAATTCTTCGATAAGCGGTTTTAATAACTAAGCTTTTTTATAATATTTCAAGCCCTTGCCATAAAGCAAGGGCTTTTTCATGCAAAAGATTTATCTCAGCAAATCCGCAATAGCTGTTGATAAGTTTGTTAATTTTATCAGGTTAAATCCTGCTGATGCTGTATGCCATTGTAGATATTGAAACGACAGGAAGTTATGCCCTTGGTAACGGCATAACTGAAATAGCCATAGTAATACATGATGGTAAAGAGGTACTCAATTTCTATGAGACGCTCATTAATCCGCACAAGCATATTCCTCTTTTTATACAGTCCCTTACGGGTATTACGGATGAGATGGTAGCCAATGCCCCTTCCTTTGAGGAAGTAGCAGGGCAGATATACGAATTGCTGCAGGATAAGGTATTTGTGGCCCATAATGTAAACTTCGATTATTCTTTCATAAAACATAACCTGCAAGCTGCAGGGTATGAACTAGAGCTACGGAAACTATGTACACTGCGTCTTGCCAGAAAGATAATACCAGGGCTGCGTGGCTATGCACTGCACAAACTAAGCAGTCACCTGGAGGTGAATCTGACCAATCATCACCGGGCCGGGGGTGATGCACTTGCAACAGCACAAATATTCAGCATATTGGTAGCACGCGATATTGAGAATGTAATAAACACAATGCTGAAAGGGCGAAACAGGGAGCAATACCTACCGCCACATTTACCGGTGGAGCAACTGGATTCTTTACCAACAGTGCCCGGGGTTTACTACTTCTACAATGCTGCGGGCAAGATCATTTACGTAGGCAAAGCGGTGAATATCTTTAAGCGCGTAAAGAGCCACTTCTCAAATAACAAGCCGAATAAACAGAAGCAGGATTTTCTGAGAGACATTCATCGCATAAGCTATAAGGAATGTGCTACAGACCTTATGGCGCATATACTGGAAAGCACTGAGATAAGGAGGTTATGGCCAATCCATAACCGCAGCCAGAAAGGTTACCTGCCATTGTTTGGCCTTTTTACTTATGAGGACCAGCAAGGGTATAAGCGCTTTGCCATTGAAAAAAACAAACATTATTACAAGCCTGTTTATACGTTTAATACGCTAATAGAAGGACACCACTGGCTAAGGCAACTGATAAAGGAATTCAGATTGTGCTCCCGCTTGTGCCATATGGCTAAGGGCCCCGAATGCATAAATGAATTTCTAGGTGGCAGCTGTGCGGGTAAGTGCCTTGCTGAAACAGAAGATATCAACAGCTATAATCAACGAGTAGATGAAGCATTGGTATGGATGCAAAAACACTTGCCAACATTTGCCTTCGTAGATAAAGGTATTGATGATAACGAGCATAGCTGCATATTGATAAAAGGTGGCAATTTCTATGGAATGGGCTATATAAGCGATAAAAAAGTGCTCGATGATATAGAAGTCCTGCAACAACAACTGGAGCCTTTACAGGACAACGATTACATACGCAACCTTGTGTATAAGCATGCAGCCGCTAGCCCCGAAAAATGTATTGAATTCGGTAATGCATAATTACTGAGCTAACCAGTACTTGCGCAGCAGCCATTCGGCAGTGGCTAATAAAAGAATAAGGAAGAAATACCATTTCCAATCTACCAGCGGTACGCTCTCTGTATTTGTTTGAATTATTGGCTTTATCTGGTCATTATGAAGAATGGTATCGTACAACGCACCAATATTTGCCGCAGGCACTAAGCTGCCATTGTACTTTTGGGCAAGTGCATATAGCAAAGGATAATCTGCTCCTGATTCCATTAGTTCGAGCGGTTGTGTTTCTACTACAAATGAACCGGTTGCAGTGTAGGGTTTACCATCATAAGTAGTGTGTGCAATATAGTTGTAAGTACCACCAGCCCATACGCCAATATTTAACTTGTATGCATTGCCCGAACGCTCGAAAGAGAAGTTCTGTTTGTGGCCAGCACTGTCCGTTATGCTTAACTGCGCGTCAGGTGTATTTACCTGTTCATTATTGGGGTTGAGTAAGTAGGCATTCAGTGTTATTGACTCCTGGTCGCTCCATACATACTTGGGCAACTGCACCTGGAACGGACGCTCACTGCTGTTGGCTGTAAGGAATGAAACCGTTTGTCTGATGCACTCATCCACAACAGTATGTTGGTTAAAATTCTTATACTCATATAAGCGCCAGCGCCAGAGGCCATCTCCCGCCAGTATTGCCATAGGTGTGCTGCCTTGCTGCAGTATCCATAGAGGCATCTGTCGGCTATCCACTCCTGCTCGTTGACTAAAGAGCACATTGGTATTTACACTTGCTTGTACACTTGATACCAGGGCTGATAACGGCGGTAGCTTATCCATTACAGCCTGTGTATTAGGCGGCAAAGTAAAGGCTGAGAAAGATGGCGTGTAGGTCGCAAACACATCATGCTGTACCGATGGTGATAACCGTACTACCTGCTGCAGGCTGTTTAATGCATTGATGTTAGATCCCGCGCCAAGTATAAACCAAATAGGCTTCTTTACGGTCTTTAGCTGGTCGAGCAGGTTAATGTATTGAGACGGTACTTCATGCAGGATGAGCAGTTGATAATCGCCTAAGGAAGCGGGCATATTGTCTGCTGTTCTTACTGTTACTTTATAGCCTTCCAGTCCGCTAAGAGCCTCTTTTATAGCATTCACATCAGGATGTGGTGAGCCGGTTACTATGAGTATGTTCTTCTTCTCATCTACTACTTCCACGAAAACATCTCTCCTGTTATTAGCAAGGTTCTTCTCGCCATCTGCTACCGGAGTAGTGATAGTATAATGATGCAAACCTGCTTTTGCAGCCTTTACTGTAAATGATACAGAGCGGTCGAACTTGTCAGTAGTAACGGACAAAGGTGTGCTTGCTAGTGTAGTGCCGGCTTCCTGCAGCTGTATATTATTACTATAGCCTTTGCACAGCGTAGCTACTATATCCGCCCGAATTTCGAACTGGCTGTTTAGCGAGACAGTCTTGTTAGCATATGTTTTTGTAATCCGGAGATCCTTTTGTGCAGTACTATCGCCAATAGCCACTGTGTATAGAGTGCTATGGAGGGAGACAGACTGATATAGCGGATTTACGCCCTGGTTGTAGCGACCATCCGTAGGCAGGATAACAGCCCCCAGATTTTGCGTACCGAAAAAGTCTTGTGCGCGGGCGATGGCAATAGAAATATCTGTAGCCTGCTGCCGATAGCTGAATATACTATCTGTTTGCACCCCATTGCCGAAGGCCCATTGTACTACCCGGTACTTATCTGAAAGACGTGATATGAGTTGCTGCGCATTGTGGCGATAAGCTGCCGAGTCCTTCCCCAGTGCTAAGGGAATAGACGTGGAATTATCCTGCAAAAAGAGAATGAGCGGCTTTTGTGTTTCATTGCGTGTAATAGTGATGGTAGGTACGAGTAACAAAAGCAAGACCAACAATACCACCAGGCCACGCAGCAAGGCAGAAAGCCAGGGATAGGGCACCGCACGACGCTTGTCGGCTATGTACACCCAATAACCTGCACCTGCCGCCAGAACAATAGCTATGACCCAAAAAATCCACTGCATGAAATGGCAATCTAAAGAAAAAATATGATTGCAGCTATTTAAAATAGACATCGATTATATTAATAAGATTACTAAGGCTTGCTGCTGATTATCATTTTGAAGTATCTTTCCGCCTTAAAAAATTTCGTTTGGCATATGCAGATGCATGAGGTAAAGAGCGAGGCAGATAAACAACTATTCTTACAGGTAGCCCTGGATATATATAAGAATGACCCAAACTGGATTCGTCCGCTGGATAAGGATGTAGAAGAAGTCTTTGACCCGGCGAAGAACAAATTCTTTAAACGAGGCGAATGCACGCGCTGGGTGCTGAAAGATGATAGCGGCAAAGCCATAGGCCGCGTGGCTGCTTTCGTGAACAGGCAATACAAACAGGAGCAGCCAACAGGTGGTATTGGCTTCTTTGAATGCATAGATGACCAAACGGCCGCCAACTATATGCTGGACCATTGCAAGCAATGGCTGCAGGAGCGCAGTATGGAGGCAATGGACGGACCCATAAACTTTGGCGAGCGCGATAAGTGGTGGGGCCTGGTAACTGAGGGCTTTTACTCGCCGCTGTACGGGATGAATTACAACCTGCCTTACTATAAAAAGCTATTTGAAACTTATGGCTTCAAACTGTATTTCAACCAGATATGCTTTGCGATGAAGGTGCAGCAAAGGCCGCAGGACAAGTTTTACGAGCGCCACGCAGCTATCGCTAAAGACCCGGGATACAAGGCAATACCAATAAAGAAAAGCCAGCTGGAAAAGTTTGCCAAAGATTTCACCTACATATACAATAAAGCCTGGGCGGGACATGGTGGCGGAAAATCGCTGGAGGAAAAGACCGTGCAAAAGATGTTCAAAACAATGAAGCCTGTGATGGATGAACACCTGATATGGTTTACCTACTACAAAGAGGAACCGATAGCCATGTGGGTTAATTTGCCTGACCTGAACCAATTCTTTAAACACCTGAACGGAAAATTCGGGTTGCTGCAAAAGCTGAAATTCCTGTACCTGCAAAAGTTTGGTAAGTGTAGTCGTTTTGTGGGTATTGTGTTTGGCATTATACCGGAGTACCAGGGCAAAGGCGTGGACGCCTATATGATAATAGAAGGCGCCAAAGTGATACAAGCTATGAAGCGCTATGATGACTACGAGATGCAGTGGATAGGTGACTTCAATCCGAAGATGCTGAATATAGCGGAGAGCCTGGGAACGCACAGGAGCCGTATACTGACCACTTATCGTTATTTGTTTGACAGGAATAAGGAGTTTAAGCGTCACCCGATATTATAGCTGATATGCAATGGGAATGGACTATAATTAATCCCATTTAGGTTTCTTATTTTAGACACACAAATAAATGCTATGGAAATAACGACATTAGGCATAGGCTCCAGAGTAGAGCACCCGCATTTTGGTAAGGGTGTGATAGTGGATGTGGCCAGCGAATCTTATATCACCTGGTTTAAATCACAACAGGCCACAAAAAGCATCAGCAAGGACTATGCAGAACTACGTGTGCTAAATGCAGTAGAGGGCCAGGAAGGCGGCCCCGCAAACATTACCTTGTCAGACATTGAAGAAGCGCTGGACAATATACTGGAACGCCGGCTGCATGAAATGCAACTGGTACCAATGGGTAACAGATGGAACAATGGGGTGATGATACTAAAACCGGGAGATAATTCACTGCAACCTAAAGAGGTGCCGATAGAAACCTTCTTTCATAAAATAGTAATGGTGCGCGACCGGCTGAGGCTCATAGAACAAAAGATAAACGCCCACAAAGTATTAACCGACGAGGAAAAGGTAGACCTGCAGCAGTATGTTACCGCTATCTACGGGTCGCTCACCACGTTCAATGTGCTGTTTAAAGAAACGCATCACCAGTTTAAGGGGATGGCAGGTAAAGAATAAAATAAAAAAGGTGCCCACTCGAGCACCTTTTTACTTTACCGGTTATCCAAGTGATTTTAGCCATGTTACGACCTCATCACGTGTTTTACCGAGTTTCTTCTGCAGTCGTCCCAGCAATTCGTCATCTTTCCCATCTTCATATTCCAGGTCATCGTCGGTAAGGTCTGCATGCGCTTGCTTTACTTTGCCTTTCATTTCGTTCCATTTGCCTTTTAGTTCTAGCTTATCCATATCAATAGCTTTTATTTTAAAGAATAAGTAAATTTCATGCCAGCGCTCAACTGTTAAAACTCTGTTAAGTGCAGAGTGATTATCTTCAATGTCTTGTAAGTGGTCTGCTTTTTGTCTTTGTATAGTTATTAAAGAATAAAACGCTTGTTATGCGCACAAAAAAATATATAGTTGCTGTTTTAGCCCTTGGGGTAAGTAGTTTATTATTCAGCTCCTGTACTAAAAGAGATCATTATCAAACACAGCCTACAGGCTATCAGAATGTGTTCGATGAAGAGTTTAATAATGATGCCCTTGGCTGGTCATTTACTAATTCAGCCGATTCTTCTTATGCTGATGTGGCCAGCGGGACCTATGAAATAGTAAATTATTCAAAACTGCGTTCACACAACGAAGCAGTGAGCACAGGTGCTAATTTCAATTACGATTTCCAGGTACAAACCAGCATTCAATCTAACAATGAAATGGCCCTGATATTTGGCGCCTCGAACAGCGATAACGGCTACTCCTTCTTTATAGATAATAGCGGTTATTATGCCTTATACTACGAAGGCAGCAATACCATAGGCTTTAGCACTATCATAGACTGGACCGCTTCTTCTGCTATCAGGATAAATGGCTTCAACAACCTGGAAATAGACCAGGTGGGCAACCTATGGGTAGGTTATATAAATAACACGCAGGTATTTAAAATAAAAGCCTACGGTGTAAATGGCTCGCAATGCGGCTTTATGGCTATGCCGGGCACCACAGGTTATGCTGATTACCTCACTGTAAAATGGTAGGTTTATAAAAGAAATAAAAATAAAAGCACCTTATACAGGTGCTTTTATTTTATAATTTATTCGTGTTGCCTTTAGCTTTACTATTTTCGCAGCAAAATTCTACAGAACATGCAATTGCAGCAAAAAATTGAAGCAGTTTATCAAAACAGGGAACTTTTAAAGGAGCAGGAATATCAGGATGCAATAAGGGAGGCTATAGAAGAAATAGACAAAGGTCGCATACGCGTAGCTGTGCCGGGTGAAAATGGCTGGGAAGTGCAGCAATGGGTGAAGCAGGCAATACTACTATACTTTGGCATACAGACTATGCAAACATGGACGATGCCTCCTTTTGAGTTTTATGATAAGATGCTGCTGAAAAAAGATTATGCTGCACTGGGCGTGCGCGCTGTGCCTCATGCTGTAGCCCGCTATGGCGCGTACATTGCACGCAATGTAGTATTAATGCCATCTTACGTAAACATAGGCGCCTATGTAGATGAAGGCACTATGGTAGATACATGGGCGACTGTAGGCTCCTGCGCACAGATAGGTAAGCATGTGCACCTGAGCGGCGGCGTAGGTATAGGTGGTGTACTGGAGCCGCTGCAGGCGGGGCCGGTAATAATAGAAGATGGCTGTTTTATAGGCAGTCGCTGCATAGTGGTGGAAGGCGTAGTGGTGGAGAAAGAAGCAGTGCTGGGCGCTAATGTAGTGCTTACGCAATCCACTAAGATCATTGATGTATCAGGCGAAGAGCCAATTGAATATAAAGGACGTGTACCGGCAAGAAGCGTCGTGATACCCGGCAGCTATACTAAAAAATATCCTGCAGGCGAATACCAGGTGAGCTGTGCGCTGATCATTGGTAAGCGCAAAGCTTCCACTGACCTGAAGACCAGCCTCAACGATGCGCTGAGAGAGTTTAATATGTCTGTATAAACAAGACGTAACTATGTCGCTATTATTGAATAGTAATAACTTTTTAGACTATACTTTTCTCGGTGAAAAGGTAACAGATTATATATGGTGCGTAGGAATCATCCTGGGCACCTTGTTGCTTAAGAAGCCGCTGGCAAACCTGCTGGCCCGCATCAGCAATAGCATGACCGCACGCTTTTCTCACGGGCATACGGAGAATAGGCTGGGTACACTGGTACGCGACCCGCTGAAGCGGCTGCTGCAGATAATACTGTACTACATAGCCCTCATGCATATAGACCCCTTGCTGGACCGCTATGACGTGTACCACCATAGCGGCAGAAAAGCGGTGAGCATAAGCCTGGGCGAGGTGGTGGACCATGTATTTCTTTTCTTTTTTATCATTTATCTTACCCAATTGCTCTCCCGGGTAATAGATTACATTTATTACCGCCAAATCGATAAGGCCCGTACAGAGCATAATAACGACAGGCTGCAACTACTGCCACTGGTAAAAGACATAGCCAAGTTACTGCTGTGGACCATCGCTATTTTCTGGATACTGGGTAGCGTATGCCATGTGAATATACCTGCACTCATCACCGGCCTTGGGATAGGAGGTGTGGCTATAGCACTGGCCGCAAAGGAAAGCGTGGAGAACCTTTTTGCAGCGTTTACCATACTTACAGATAAGCCATTTAATACAGGGGAGACCATAAAGCTGGGCGACCTGGAAGGGGCTGTGGAACGTATAGGTTTTCGCAGTACACGCCTGCGTGCATCAGACGGCTCGGCGTATATAGTACCTAACCAGAAACTGGTAGGGGAGAACCTGGTGAACCTAAGCCGCAGGGACACCCGCGGTGTAAAGGTGACCGTGAATATAAAATACGGCATAGCGCATGACGACCTTGACGCCATGATAGTTGAGCTGAAAACAGAAATAAAGAAAGTGATGCACCTGATAGACCCGCTGGAAATAACAATAGAAGGCTTTGGCGTAAACGGGCTACAGCTCGTAGTCAACTACCATTTACCCAACCCCCTGGATAGCGATGTGAAGCTGGCAGCGAAGAAACAGGAAGTGAGTATGTTGATCTATAATATAGTATCGAGGCATAAGGCTTTTAATGAGTTTGTGGGGAGTGGTGAGCCGAGAATAACGGAAGGGTAAACGATTATTCTTCGCGAGCCTATTAGCGAGAATGCCAGCAAAGGAGAAAGATAAAATTTACAAGTCTTGTTTGTATAAGTTATCTAGATTCGTAAGCGGATGCTTTAAAAGGGTTTCTGCATCTGTCTTTGCTTTTGTTTTTTCAGAAGTGGATAAACCTTTTTCAAGTGCCTGTATTGCTTCAATTTGCTGTTGTTGAACTAAAATTGAAAAATCTTTTTTGCTTTCATTGTATATCAAGTACCACATATAGCTTTTTAGAAGATCAACGGGTACATTTTTTCCTGTGTTATACATTTCTGCCAGATTCAACCGGGCACTTGTAATTTTACCACTTAATTCCAAATCTTCGGGATTTTCTAATGTTGCTAATCGAATTGCCCAGTCAATCATTGAATGGATATCTTTTTTAGTTCCTATCCCATTTGAGTAGCAACTAATCAAATTAAACATACATTCGGGATCATTTTGTTCCGCACATTTTTTTGACCAGTAAAAAGCTTGTTCGTTATTTTTTTCTATCCCACGCCCATTAGCATAGCTAATTGATATTTTATATTCGGCGTCCTTCCAACCCAGTTTTGCCGCGTTTAAATACCAAAAATTAGCGATGCTGTCGTTTTGCACAACTTCAGTACCCGACTGATAACAATAGCCTAAATTATATTCCGCCTCGGCATTACCTAATGATGCTGCCCTTTCTAAAAACGGGAATGCATTTTTTACGTCGTCATGAGAGAGAAAATCTTTTGCTCTATTATTTAATTCATCTGCGCTTTGGCTGTATGCTTTATTGAAAAACAGTAATAAGATAAGTATAATAGTCCTGAGGTGCATTTTTAGGAGGTTATTACCTAAAGATAATCAAAATGACAGAGCCCACATCATCGATGCGGGCTCTGCCATTATTTGAAAACTATATTAAGCCAGTTTCTTCAGCTCTTCTATTTTAGCCTCACGGTCCACTTCCTGTTTCAATGAATCTCTTTTGTCCATATCTACCAGTACCGGGGCAGCTACGAAGATAGATGAGTAAGTACCTGTGAACACACCTATCAGCATTGCGAAGGCAAAGCCGCGTGTTACTTCACCACCGAATACGAAGAGTATCAGCAATGTTACAAACACGGTAAGTGATGTCATAATAGTACGGCTCAGCGTATCATTAATAGCGCGGTTGATAACGCTCGTCTTGCTTTCGTTCGGCGACTTGCGGAAGTACTCACGGATACGGTCAAATACGATCACCGTATCATTCATCGAGAAGCCTATCACCGTTAGCACGGCAGCAATGAAGTGCTGATCTATTTCCAGTGCGAAAGGCACTTTGCCATGCAAGAATGAGAACACGATAAGTATCACGCATACGTCATGCAGCAATGAGAAGATAGTTCCCAGTGAGTACTGCCATTTGCGGAAGCGCAGCAATATGTAAACGAAGATGGCAAGCAGCGAAATGATGGTTGCATTTACCGCACCTTTCTTCAGGTCATCAGATATAGTAGGTAATACCGTCTGGGAGCTCTGCAGGTATTTGGTACCAAATACAGCAAATGTAGTACCGTCAGGCAGTAAGTGTTCCTTCATCAATCCCTGGTACAGTTGCTGTTGCACTTTCTGCTCCACAGCCTCGCCCGGTACATTTATCATATAGCCGGTAGTAATGTTCAGTTGATTGTCACTGCCTATGGTTTTTACCACAGGATATTCGCCTAAGTAAGATTTCAGTTTTTCACGTACATCTTCAGTCTTATTAGAATGATCGAATCTGATAGTATAGCTACGGCCACCTTTAAATTCCACACCTTCTTCAAAGCCATGGAAATAAGTGCTGATACCAAAACCTATCACAAATATGGATAGTACATACGTGTATTTACGAACACCAACAAAGTTGAAATGCGCTTTACGGAAGATCGATTTAGATAAACCGGTAAAGTACTTGAAGTGGCGTTCGCGGCTTGTGTAGATATCAGTAATAAGGCGTGATACAAGTATACCGCAGAACAATGATAAGAGAATACCGATTATCTGTGTAGTAGCAAAACCAAGTACAGGACCCAGACCAAATATGAACAGGATAACAGCTGTGATCAATACCGTGATGTGACCATCAAGTACCGGTGCGTAAGAACGCTTGTAACCATCTATTACAGCCTGCTGGTAGCTCTTGCCGGATGCAAGCTCTTCCTTTATACGCTCGAAAATGATAACGTTAGTATCCACAGCCATACCTATGGTAAGTACCAGACCTGCTATACCAGGCATAGTGAGTGTAGCGTGCAGTGCAGAAAGAATACCTATAGTAAACAGTAAGTTCAGTATCAGTGAAATGTTGGCTATAATACCACCGGTATTATAGTAAACAAGCATCAGGATGAAGATCACTACGAATGATATGATCAATGAGTTCATACCCGCAGCTATAGATTCAGCACCCAGTGTAGGGCCCACCACTTGTTCCTGTACTATGTGAGCAGGAGCAGGTAGTTTACCTGATTTCAGAATGTTTGAAAGGTCAGACGCAGACTCGGCTGTAAAGTGACCGCTGATAGATGTCCGTCCGTTAGGGATTTCATTATCTACACGTGGTGAAGAATAAACTTTATCATCCAGTACCACAGCTACGAAACGTTTTACGTTGTCGCCTGTCATTTTCTTCCATATGCGCGCACCGGTAGCATCCATATCCATCGATACTTCAGGCTGGCCGTTCATAGGGTTATAATCCATGCGTGCTTCGGTAATGTGGTCGCCTTCCAGTTTCGCATCACCATTAGTACCCGGCAGTGTCTTTACTGCATATAGTGCCAGCGGCGCATTAGGATTGTGAAGGTCTTTTTTATCTTCTTCAGCACCGTATACAAAGTGTGAATTGCTTGGGAAGCGATTCTTTACAATGTCCATAGCAAGATACTTGTTCAGCTTAGCAGTATCTTTTTTAGCTACATAGCCTATTACAGGGCTTTCGTCACTTGAAAGATTTTCAGGAACATATATTAAAGAACGTAGCGGATATTTTTGTTTCAGTATCGCACTGCTGTCTACGGCAGCACCTTTTTTGTTGCCGGCAGCAGCACCTTTGTTATTTGCCATCAGGCCGGAGAGGCTGGCGGTATCAGAGCCTGTTTTAGCAGCAATGGCAGCGGCGCCTTTGGCAGTATCGGCAGCAGCTTTGGCTACAGCAGCACTATCCTTTGCAAGCGTAGTATCGCCGCCACCTGACAGGTAAGCAGACAGGGCATTTTCAGCAGGCACCAGCCCCTGGTAAATCTCCTGGTTAGTATAGGTTTCGAAGAACTGCAACTTGGCAGTAGCTTGCAGGTACGAACGTACACGTTCAGGATCGCGTACACCGGCCAGTTCCACAGTTATGATGCCTTTGTTTTCATCAAGGTTCATATTAGGGTTAGCCACACCAAATTTATCTATACGTGTCAGCAATACGTTGTACGTACGCTTTACAGCATCTTTAGCTTCTTTGTTTATTTTGGCTAAAACCTCGTCGTTCGTAGAGTTCAGTGTGATCTCTTTGTCAGAAGGTTTTGTAAACAGGTAGGCCAGTTTTGCATTTGGGTTTTCCTTTTTAAAGGTTTCACCGAAAAGTGTCACGAAGCTTGCCTGACTATTAGCTTTGGCTGTATTAGCATCAGCGATCGCCTTGTTCAGTGCGGGATCCTTTGGATTGTTTGACATGGAGCGAACGAGCTCATCAAGACTCACCTCGAGGGTAACGTTCATACCACCCTGCAGGTCAAGACCCAGGTTCAATTCCTGTTCCTTAGCTTCCTGAAGTGTGTACTTCTTAAGCAGGGGAATGCTTACTACAGTTTCGCCGGCCATACTATCATTAATAGTTCTGTAGTGGGCGTCAATCAGTTTGTCAAGCTCAGGGCCTGTAGCTGAGGGATTTTCTGCAACTGCAGCCCGGCGCGCATTAGCACGGGCCTTGCTTTCTACATTGCGAACAATGAATGTAAACGAAAGTTGATACAGCGAGATAAGGATAAGTGCTGCGGTAAAAAATTTTACCAACCCTTTTAATTGCATAGATGCTTTTTAATTATACTATATTAAAATGTATGTGTGAAAACGGAAGTGGGCAAAGATAGGATTTAATATAAAAAAATAAAGGATTGCTTGAATTTTACGGCTTTTTTGCCAAAAAAGATAAAACTCAAAATCTTTTAGCATATTTTTAATGATTATCTTATTTTTACGTGTATAGTTCACAGCTGAAAAATATTAATGCATGATACGGAAAATTACGCTATCAGTTCTAATGTTCTTTGCCCTTCATTCTGTTGCACATGCGCAAGCATGCGGGCAGGATGCGGTGACCCAGAGAATAAAAGCTTCTGATCCTTCCTATGACCGAAAGTTTGATGATTATGTTTCCCAATGGGTGTCATGGGAAAGGGCCCACAGCGGTGCCATGGCTCGTACTGTTCTTGCTGGTGGCACTGGTCCCCAGGTTATTTACCAGATTCCCGTAGTAGTGCATGTTATTTATCCTGGTAGCACATATGCTACCCCGTCATTAACCAACATATATAATCCTACTGATGCTCAGATAGATACAATGATCGCCTATCTTAACAGAGTGTACTCTGCTACTTGGGCTAGTTTTCCTGACAGTACCAGTGGTGGCACTTATCTGCCTATACAGTTTGTTTTAGCTCAGCGTGACTCTGCATGTAATAGCACAAACGGTATTACAAGGACAGATGGAAGTACCGTAACGGGGTATACCACAGGTGGTATGAATCTTACCAAAACTACAGGGGCTGCAGAAGTATCGGTGAAGAACCTGAACAGGTGGCCTATAGATGAGTATATGAATATATGGGTGGTTAGTAAAATTGATAGTACCGACGGATATTCAGCATCAAGCTCGTATGTTGCGGGTTTTGCATATGTGCCAAGTGGCGCCACAGGCGGCAACCCTGCTGATTTGGACGGCGTTACTATGCTGGCACAGCAGGCAAGATCTACTTCAAATGTCACTTTGCCACATGAGTTAGGACATAGTATGGGTCTCTATCACGTATTCCAGGGTGGTTCAGTTACCTCTTGCCCACCAACAGGTCCCTGTACTTCAACTGGTGACCTCGTTTGCGATACAGAGCCGGAAAAACAATCAAATTTCAATTGCCCTTCCGACCCCAATCCATGTACGGGATTGTCATATAATAATACACAGCACAATATAATGGATTACTCCAGTTGCCAGGATCGGTTTACCCATGGCCAGCGCGACAGGTTAATCTTTACATTATTGAATTCGGCTTATGCTTCCGGCTACAACAGGCCGCGCACAGGGCTCATTGGTTCACTGGGTGGGGTAGCACCTGCAGGTCTTACAGCGCTTAGCAGCTCTTGCATTCCTACTATATCAAATCCTACTAATACTTTAAATGCTGGCGTTACTGAATTCCGTATCACCGATACTACCGCTAATACATACGGATATGTAAATACATACCTGGATTATGAATCAGATGGTTACAACGGCGATGGTAATAAAGTGTATATAGATCGCTCATGCAGGGAAGGCGCTACACTGCTGGCAGGCAGCACTTACCAGTTTATGGTGCGGACAGGCGACGTAACCGCAGGCGAAAAAGGACGTGTATATATAGATTATAACAACGATGGCAGTTTTGATGCTACTGAGCTTG
>Ga0268266_10002188_pt1 | contig 21375 bp, 17 predicted proteins | sample KBSS13metaG_FD_190356 | JGI IMG/M metagenome (GOLD analysis project Ga0268266, IMG submission 190356) | Switchgrass rhizosphere microbial communities from Kellogg Biological Station, Michigan, USA - KBS S1-3 metaG (SPAdes) (version 2) | ecosystem: Host-associated > Plants > Roots > Rhizosphere... | reverse complement strand
GTGCGGTTCGCTGGTGTTTCCGAGTGAGGGAAGGGCAGCCTATCGGCCGGTGTGGCAACTCCGGAAACACCAGCGAACCGCACGTTCACATTCATCATCAACGGCAAGACCCCCAGGGGCGTTTAGCCGAGCTTGCCGAAGGGCTGCCCCTTTACTTTCGAGACCATGAAGGTCCTCCTATGCCGGAGGGCGGCCTGGAAGTTCGGGATGGGAAGATTGTATGGCTGGGTGATGTCGTAAAGCATCGCGGTCCTCTTTGAAGAGCACGCCACTCTGGAGGTCCTATGGAGATCTTTTCTGCTCCTTTCTTAGCGTTGGCCCTAACCGCTCTTTCCCAAACGGCAGAGCAGCCCACCGCGGCGGAGCCGCCAGGTGCGCCCCCTGCCGCGGAGCACGTCTATTCCGAGCGGGAGCGGATCGAGATCTGCAAGAAAAAGGGGAACGCCCCCCTCACAGCCTCGGAGCCTCAACCGCTGAAGGTTGGGGGGAAGGTCGCCCGTCCGACCGTCCTCCGGCAGGTGAAGCCTGAATACGCGCGCCTTCCGGTCAACGGTACCGTGATCCTGGAGGTCGTCGTCGATGAGGACGGATGCGTGCGGGACTCGAAAGTCGTCCAGGGGGTCAATCAGTATCAGGACTCGGGAGCCCTGGAGGCCGTCCGGCAGTGGGTGTTCCTGCCCGCGACCCTCGAGGGCAAGCAGGTCAGTGTGAGCTATGTCCTTACGATCAATACGCAAATAGGGCGGGGGGCTCCGCCCGAGGAGCTTCTGAAGGGGGTCCCGGGGTGGACTCGTCCCGCCGACAAAAAGGACGAGGTCTTCGTGTTCAACGTCGGTCGAACCGGGGCCGAGGCCTTGCCGAAAACGATCGAGGGGTGTGATTTCGTGAGCTCGGTCTATGCCACGATCCCCGAAACCATGGGAGGGAGCTTCGGGGTTTTTGATCCGCTAGGGCTTCTGCCCACGCTCCGGGAGCGCGCCGCGCACAAATCGGCGAACACCGTCGTGGTGTCCGTTCCCCCGGGAGCGTCGGAGTCCGGGCGCCGGACCTTGCGTGGCAATGCCTTCCGCTGTGGAAGCCAACCTTTGCCGGCGGAGCTCGGCGAGCCGCTCCGATAAGGGTGCGCCTATCGGTCGCGAGAGCTGTCTTGCCGAATCGGGTTCTCGCGACCTTTCAGGCCGCCAAGATTGGGGACACGTTTTCTTCCCAGGGCATCGACCTTCGGCCTCAGCCCTGGGCTCCATTCTCCCGACCCGTTGGGCCGGACGCTGAAGAGACATTGACTCCGTGACGAGCCCTCAACGCCCCAGGGCCGCGCCAACGATCAGCCCCAGGACGACGAGAACGACGACCAGCGCCACGAGCCGCACCTGCCAGCCGGCCACCTTCGGGGGCTGAAGCGGCTCCGCCCGGGCCGAAAACTCGGGGAATTCGCCCTGCTTCAAGGCTTCCCAGGCGCGCGCGGCCTCCTTGCGCTGGGCATCCGTCATTTCGATCCATCGGATAAAACGGGCATGAGGGTCCAGGCTCCGGAACTCGGCGCACCAAGTCTTCCATTCCTGGGGCACCAGCACGCTCTGGCACTTCCCGCAGATAAAGGCGTTCTCCGGGATCATCTCCAGGCATATCGGGCACCGGGTCTGGTTGATGGGCTCGATCATGGCCGGAATCGTCCTTTCAGGGATTCCGATATCGTATCAGAGGCCTGAAAAGCAAAAAGCCGAAGGGTTTCCCCTCCGGCCTTCCACACCCGTTCCAGGACTTCGAGGCTCAGACCGCGAACGAGGAGCCGCAGCCGCAGGAGCCGGCGGCGTTGGGGTTGTTGAACTTGAACCCCGCGCCGGCCATGCCGAGGGCATAATCGATGCTGGTGCCCTGGAGGTACCGGGCGCTCACGGCGTCGACGAAGACCTTGAGGTCCCCCTGCTCGTAGACCCAGTCGGTCTCCCGGGCCTCGTTGTCGAAGTCGAGGGCATATTCGAAACCGCTACAGCCGCCACCGCGCACGGCGATGCGAAGACCGTGGGAGGCGTCGATCCCCTCCTGGTCGCGGGTGATCTTGACCATCTCGATCGCCTTCGGGGTGAGCGTGACGGGCACGTCCTCCTGCGGCGGCGCGGATGGGGTCGGCTGGCTCTGGTTGATGCTTTCCATGGGAAACACTCCTTGCTTCAGGGCAAATACCCAGTCTCTACGATAAACAGGCGCAGGGGGGATGTCAATTCCGGGCCGGGCGGCGGCGGGGGCGTTGCGGCGAGATATCATCCCGGGGTGCTGAGGGCGATCCTTTTTGACTTCAATGGGGTACTGGTCGACGACGAGCCGGTCCACCTGGAGCTGTTCCAGCGGGTGCTGGCGGACGAGGGGATCGCGCTCTCGGCGGACGACTACTACACCCGCTACCTGGGGCTGGACGACCGCGCCGGCTTCGCCGCCATGCTGGCCGCGGCCGGGGAGGCGGCGACCGTCCCCCGTCTGATGCGGCTGACCGCCCGCAAGGCGAGCTATTACCAGGAGCGCGTCCGCCGCGAGGGGTATCCGTTCGCGGCCGGCGCGGCCGGTCTGGTCCGGGAGCTCGCGGCCCAGGGGCGGATGCTCGGCGTGGTGAGCGGCGCGCTGCGCGAGGAGGTCGAGGGGGCGCTGCGCCAGGAGGGGCTGCTCGACCATTTCAAGACGCTGATCACGGCCGAGGACGTGGAGGAGAGCAAGCCGAGCCCCGAGGGGTACGAGCGGGCCCTGGAGGCCCTGAACTCGCTGCCCCCTCTGCCGGAGCGCCTGTTCCACCCGCACGAGGTGCTCGCCGTCGAGGACAGCCCGGTCGGCCTCGCCGCCGCCGCCGAGGTGGGGCTGGCGACGCTCGGCATCGCCCACCCCTACTCCCGCGCCCTGCTGCAAGGTGCGGACGCCGTGGTGGCGGGCCTCGGCGAGCTGACGCCGGAGCGTCTGGAGCGGCTCTACGCCGAGATCAGCCGGCGGTGAGGGGCGATCTTTTCGTATTCGTAGGGGAGGGGCTTGTCCCCTCCCGCGCCCTGAAGGGGCGACCTTTGAACAGCCCGGGGTGGCAACCCCGGGTTGGCAGGCCGACAACTCTCCAAGCCCCGAAGGGCCGGCCGAGACTTTGGCGGTCGGCCGGCCCTTCGGGGCTCGACGGATCGGGTTCGCCCATACCTGGGGCTGCCACCCCAGGCTGTTCAAAGGCCGCCCCTTCGGGGCGCGGGAGGGGGCAAGCCCCTCCCCTACGAAAAGCAGAACGTTTTTAAGCAGGCAGTGTAGGGTCAGTTGAGGGGGATGCGCCCGGCGAAGCCTTCGTCGTAGGTGTGGAAGAAGGAGATCGACGGCTCGGGGAATTGCCAGCAGTAGTAGCCGTCGCCGGTGTCCCAATCGACCAGCCAGGCGCCCTTGACCTCGCAGCCGATGGCGGTCACCTCGCGGGCCCAGGCGCGGACGATCTTCTCCTGGGCTTCCTCGATCTCCTCGCGGCGCTCGTCGAGCTCGTCGCGGCTGCCGAGGTTGGCGGCCAGGGCTTCGATCTGCCGCATCGCGGCCGCCGTCAGATCCCGCACCAGGGGGAAGGTGTTGAGGGCGTCGTCGTAGGAAAAGATCCGCTTGCTGCTCTGCTTTTTCGCCATGGGATCGCGAATGATAGCATTCCGGTCTAATGAATACTCTGGACAGCATCGGCGAGCGCGTACGCGAGGGGCGGATCGAGGCGATCAGCGGCGGCATGTTCTCGGGCAAGAGCGAGGAGCTGGTCCGCCGGCTGCGCCGGGCCGCCATCGCCCGCCAGAGCGTCCAGGTGTTCACGCCGTCCGCCGACACGCGGCACGGTCCGCAGCGGCTGGTCACCCGCGACAAACGGGAGCTCGAGGCGGTGAGCGTGGCCTGCAGTTGCGAGCTGCGGCAGAAGCTGCTGCCCGGTGTCGAGGTGGTGGGGATCGACGAGGCCCAGTTCTTCGACGACGGGCTGGTCGAGCTGGTCGGCGAGCTGGCCGACTCGGGCGTGCGGGTGGTCGTCGCCGGGCTCGACCTCGACTACCTGCGCCGCCCCTTCGGACCGATGCCGCGGATCCTCGCCATCGCCGAGTACGTCGACAAGGTCCACGCCGTCTGCATGCGTTGCGGCGCCCCCGCCCACTACAGCCAGCGCATCGCCGGCGGCGACGAGCAGCTCCAGCTCGGGGATACCGAGTCGTATGAGGCCCGGTGCCGGCGGTGCTATGAGGCTTTCGAGCCTTAGGAAACAAGGGACGAAAGGGACATCAGGGACACCAGGGACGGCAGTTTCTGGTGTCCCTGAGGTCCCTGCAGTCCCTCAGGTCCCTTGTTTCCCTGGAATCGGCACCGGCTGGTTATCGCGATCCACGTGCACGTACACCACCTCGGCCTCGGTGACCTTGACCCGGCCGCTGCCGGTGCTGCGCTCGGCCTCCACGATGACCTTGATGGTCACCGAGGTCCGGCCCACCCGCAGGGTCTCGGTGAAGAAGCTCACCAGATCGCCGACGAAGACGGGGGAGTGGAAGACGACCTCCCGCATCGCCACGGTGACCAGCCGGCCGGGGAGGGGAACGTGGTGATGGGCCTCCACGGCTCCCGCCTGGTCGATGTAGGAGAGGATGATGCCGCCGAAGATGGTGCCCAGGGCGTTGGTGTCCTTGGGCATCAGCACGACGCGGATCGCCGGCTGTCGGGGTCCGGAGCCGCGGGTCGGCTCTTCGCCGGCCGGCTCTTTCTGGGGGGGAGTATCGTCCATGCGCTCTCTCTTCCTTTCTTTCGGCCTCCAGCCGGCGGGGCCATGAGAGGCTTCATGGTATCCTAGGCTGCCTTTCGAGGCCCCTTGACCCAGCCCGGAATGAATCCCGTCCCCCAGACCAGCGCCCATGAATCGATGAACGACGTCGCGTTGCTGCGTCAGGTCGCCGATCATCAGGCCGAGGCGCTCTCCACCCTCTACGACCGCTATGCCGGCACCCTGCTGGCGCTCGGCAAGCGGATCCTGGGGAGCGTCGCCGACGCCGAGGAGGTGCTCCAGGAGGTCTTCCTCCACGTCTGGAACCACGCCGGCCGCTACGACGCCAGCCGCTCCTCGGTCTCCACCTGGCTGATCCTGATCACCCGCAGCCGCGCGATCGATCGCCTCCGCACCCGGAAGGTGGTAGAACGGACCCACGAGACGTCAGTTCAAGAAAATCCGGTCGAGCATGCATCCCCTGAGGGGGTGGAAACCGTATTTGTAAATGAGAGGCGGGAGCGGGTCCGTCGAGAGATGGTCAAACTCCCGGAAGAACAGCGGTTGGTCCTCGAAATGGCCTTCTACGGGGGCCTGAGCCAGAGCGAGATCGCGGCCAAGGCCGACCTCCCCCTGGGCACGGTCAAGACGAGAACCCTGCTGGCAATGAAAAAACTACGCAACGCACTGCGCGACGAGATACGGCAACTACTGTGAACGACGAAGCCCAAGCGGAAGACCTCACCATTCTGGCAGCCTTAGAGGCGCTGGAAGGGGGCATCGACGCCTCCGGTGGCCCGGCACGCTCGGACGAGACCGCCGAAATGATGGCGCGTCTCTACACCGAGGTGCTGGGGCTGGTCCCGTATGAGCTCGAGCCGGTGATGCCCGCGGCCCGCGTCAAGGCGAGCCTGATGGCGCGCCTGACGTCCGCGGCGGCGCCGGAGACGCCGGAGGTGGTCGGCGACGAGACGCGGCCGGCCCCGGTCGCGCCAGTGGCGCCGATCCCGGTCGCCGCCGAGCCGGTGCGCGCGGCGGCTCCAACCCCCGCCGCTCCCTTGCGTGCGTCGCAGGAGATGCGGATTCCTCCGCGCATGGCCGCGGTGGCGGCCTCCCGTCCGGCGCGGGCCCGCCGCTGGCCGCTCGCGCTCGCCGCGATGCTCGCCCTGGCGATGCTCGGCCTCTCCGTCTGGCTCTACTCCCAGGTGGGGGCTCAGCAGGCGACCATCGCCTCGCTGCGCAACGAGCTGGCCCGCGAGCGCTCGCGGTCGGAAGGGGCCATCGCGAAGGTCCGCCAGCTCGAGACCGACAGCCTGGATCTCACCGAGAAGTTCTCGCTGGTGACCTCGCCGGCGGTGCTGGTCAGCCCGATGCGGCCGGTGGAGCGGCCGGGCCAGCCGGCGGTCCAGCCGGGCGCCCGCGGCGTCCTCTTCGTCGCCGCCGACCACCAGCACTGGTACATGACGCTCCGGGGTCTCCAGCCGGTCGCGGCCGGCCAGGCCTACAAGCTCTGGTTCGTCGCCGACACGGGCGCGGTGAGCGCCGGCTCCTTCTCCGCCCAGCCCGGCGCGCCGATCGAGCTGAGCTCGCAGCACATGCCCGCCGGCACCAAGGGGGTCCTGGTGACCCTCGAGGCCGACGCCCAGGCCTCGGCCCCCAGCGGTCCGGAGATCCTCCGGGCGGCCTCCTTCTACGAGATCAGCTAGGGCTCCGGCCCAGCACAGAATCGATTTGTAGGGGCGGCCCTATGTGGCCGCCCTCGCCCTGGAAGGGCGAAATTTGAATAGCCTGGGGTTTCAACCCTGCCTCTTATACACATCTCGCCCAATTTGGATTTTTGCCCCGGAAGGGGCAAAGGCATGTAGCCTGGGGCGTGAGCCCCAGGAAGGAGACGCCAAGCGAATCCCAAAAGCCCCGGTAGGGGCGACGGCAGATCATGGCTTCGAGGAAGGCTGCCGTCGCCCCTTCGGGGCTCAGGGTTGTTGTGGGACCGGCTACCTGGGGCTCACGCCCCAGGCTACATGCCTTTGCCCCTTCCGGGGCAAAAAATCAGACTCCACGACTTGTGGATAAGAGGCAGGGTTGAAACCCCAGGCTACTCAAATTTCGCCCTTCCAGGGCGAGGGCGGCCACACAGGGCCGCCCCTACGGCCCCCTACTTCGGCGGCCGCGCCGGCCGCATCTCCACCAGGCTCGGCAGGGCGTTCGGCGGGTAGGCGAGCAGGTGGAGGACCATCGCCGCGATGTCCGCCGGCTGCAGCTTCCAGCTCTGATCCTTCTGGCCGCCGCCGCTGGGGTGGGAGAAGTCGGTGGCGACGCTCCCGGGGAGCAGGGCCGCCACCCGCACTCCATACTGGCGCAGGTCCAGCATCGCCGCCTCCGACAGGCCGATCACCCCGAACTTGCTGGCGTTGTAGGCCGCGCCGCCGGCGAACGGGTTCTTGCCGGCGAGCGAGGCGACGTTGAGGATCCACCCCCTCCCCCGCTCCTTCATGGCGGCCGCCACCGCGCGGAGGAAGTAGAAGTAGCCCGAGAGATTGGTCTCGATCACCTCGCGCCACTGCTCGCCGGTCAGCTCGTCCACCGGCCCGAAGATCCCCAGGCCGGCGTTGTTGACCAGGCAGTCGATCCACCCTTCCTCGCGCAGCACGCCGGCGACAAAGCGGTCCACCTCTTCCTGGCTGCGGGCGTCGACCGCCGCGCCGGAGACCGCGCCGCCGAAGCGGCCGGCGAGCTCGGCTCGCGCCGTCTCGACGTGCTCCGGGCTGCGGCCGCAGAAGTGGACGCGCCACCCCTCGCCGAGGAGGGCCTCGGCGACCGCTCTCCCGATCCCCCGGCTGCCGCCGGTGACGACGGCGACTCTCTTTTCCTGGTTTTCCATGCGCGCACCTCCCTTCCGGGCTACTGTATCAAGGCGGCGGGGGACGGAAATGAGAAGCCTCCCGCCGCTGTTTTGATGGCCTGAAAGGGGCATAGAAGCCATGTACTTCGATCCTACCTACTTCCTCTTCTTCCTGCCGGCGCTGGCGCTCTCGCTGTGGGCGAGCTGGCGGACGAAGTCGACGTTCAACAAGTTTTCCCAGGTCCGCACGATGCGCGGGCTGACCGGGGCCCAGGCGGCGCAGGAGATGCTGCGGGGCGCCGGCATCTCGGACGTGCGGGTGGTGCCGACGAACGGTTTCCTCTCGGATCACTACAACCCGACGAACAAGACGCTGGCCCTCTCGGAGGCGACCTACGCGTCGAACTCGGTGGCGGCGGTGGGCGTCGCCTGCCACGAGGCGGGGCATGCCATCCAGCACGCGCAGGACTACAAGCCGATGTGGCTGCGCTCGATCCTGGTGCCGACGGCGAGCTTCGGCTCCTCGGCCAGCTACTTCGTGGTGCTCGGCGGCATGCTGTTCCACTCGGCGAACCTGGTCTATCTCGGCGCCCTGCTGTTCGCGGCCGTGCTGCTGTTCCAGGTCGTGACCCTGCCGGTGGAGTTCGACGCCACGGCGCGCGCCAAGCGCCTGGCGGTCGACACCGGGATCGTCACGGCGCAGGAGCGGGTGGGGATGGACAAGGTGCTGAACGCGGCGGCGATGACCTATGTGGCGGCCGTGGTCTCCTCGCTGCTGACGCTGCTCTACTACCTCCTGCGCGCCTCGTCGATGTCGCGGCGCTGAGCCGGGCTTTTGTAGGAAGACGACCGGGTGAAGACGACGCCCCGTCCGGGTCACCGGGCGGGGCGTTTTTGCTTTGGGGTTTTATCTGTGGCAACTTAATAGGAGCCCTTCAAAAGGAGCCTCGAGCCGCCGATGCCCAAGGAGACGTCCAGGATCAAGCCGCCCATGCGCCGGCCTCCCCCCTTCCGCAAGCTCCGGGTCTACGCCTTCGATCCCAGCCTGAACTGGCGGATCGACACCGCGGTGATTAACCAGATGACTCTCCAGGTGCCCTGGGAAGAGCTGCGGCCCGGTCCGGTCGGGGAGTATCTGGAGGTGGTGGACGTCGATCCGGCGAGCCGCTGCTGCTATGCGCCGGTCGATCTCGACGACCGCTTCGTGCTGGCGGCGGACGGGCTCGAGCCGGCCGAGGGGGACCCCCAGTTCCACCAGCAGATGGTCTACGCGGTGGCGATGACCACCATCCACAACTTCGAGCGCGCGCTCGGGCGGCGGATCCTCTGGTCGCAGGCCGGCGCCGAGGAGGGCTACCAGTTCGTGCCCCGCCTGCGCATCTATCCGCACGCCATGCGGGACTCGAACGCCTACTACAGCCCGAAGAAGAAGGCGCTGCTGTTCGGCTACTTCCCGGCCTCGACCAGCGACCCGGGGCACAACCTGCCGGGCGGCACGGTGTTCACCTGCCTGTCGCACGACATCATCGCCCACGAGACGACGCACGCGCTGCTCGACGGCCTGCACCGGCGCTTCATGGAGCCGACCAACGCCGACACCCTGGCGCTCCACGAGGGGTTCGCGGACATCGTGGCGCTGTTCCAGCACTTTTCCTTCGCGCCGGCGCTGCGCGACCAGATCCGGCGCACCCGCGGCGATCTGGCGGGGCAGAACCTGCTCGGCCAGCTCGCGCAGCAGTTCGGGCAGGCGCTCGGCAACCGCGGCGCCCTGCGCGACGCCCTGGGCAAGGTGGACCCGGCGACCGGCGAGTGGGTGCCGAAGAAGCCGGACCCGGCCGACCTGCAGGAGGCCAAGGAGCCCCACACCCGCGGCGCCATCCTGGTGGCGGCGGTGTTCGACGCCTTCCTGACCATCTACAAATCGCGCATCGCCGACCTGCTGCGGATCGCCACCGCCGGCTCGGGGGTGCTGCCGGCGGGGGATCTCCATCCGGACCTCGTCGACCGGCTGGCGCGGGAGGCGTCGGCCTCCGCCGGCCACATGCTCAACATGTGCATTCGCGCCCTCGACCACTGCCCGCCGGTGGACGTCAACTTCGGCGACTACCTGCGCGCCCTGGTCACCGCCGACCGCGACCTGGTGCCGGACGACGACCGGGGCTACCGCATCGCGGTGATCGAGGCGTTCCGGCGGCGCGGCATCTACCCCTCCGGGGTGCGCAGCCTGTCGGCGGAGAGCCTCTGCTGGGCCGGGCCGGTGGGCGACGAGGCGGCGGCGCTCCAGGGCCTGCTGCCGGGGGCCAAGGGCCTGCGCCGGGTCCGCCCCGACTGGTCGCTGTCGACGGACCGCCACAAGGTCTGGGAGCAGATGCAGCAGAGCTGCCGGGAGATCCATAGCTGGCTGCTCTCGGAGGAGGTTCGCGAGATGGCCGCGCACTTCGGCCTCGCCCTCGGCCCGGACGCTCCGCGGTCGATCGACCGCGGCAAGGACGGCCTGCCGCTGTTCGAGGTCCATTCGGTGCGCCCGGCGCGGCGCCTGGGGCCCGACGGCCAGACGCTCACCGACCTGGTGGTCGAGATCACCCAGAAGCGGCGCGGGTATCTGAACCCCGTCTGGCAGGAGAAGGTCGACAGCGGGGATCTCGCGCCGCCGCCGCCGCACGACTTCTGGCTGCGCGGCGGCTGCACGGTGCTGGTGGATCTCGACCATGGCGTGGTGCGCTACTGCATCGGCAAGGGGATCCTGAGCGAGGCCCGGCTCGCCACCCAGCGCGCCTTCGCGCGGACGAGCGGCTCGCTGCAGGCGACCTACTTCGGCGACCCCCGGCGGCGGGAGCAGGCCGAGCCCTTCGCCATGCTTCACGATCTGCCCGCGATCGAGGAGGAGACCTTTGACTGAGCCTCAGGCCGATCCTCGCGTCATGACCGCTCCCGCCGCCGGCGTCAAGATCCGCATGTACCGCCAGGGTCTCGGCGACTGCTTCCTGCTCGCCTTCGCCACCGGCGCCGGGCGCCCGTTCTACATGCTGATCGACTGCGGCGTGCTGCTGGGTACCCCGGACGCCGGGGGGAAGATGCGGCAGGTCGCCGAGAGCCTCCGCGACTCGACCGGCGGCCGGATCGACGTCCTGGTCGCCACCCACCAGCACTGGGATCATCTGTCGGGGTTCGACCAGGCGCGCGAGGTCTTCGACGAGATCGACTTCGGCGAGGTCTGGGTCGGCTGGACGGAGGACCCGGACAACGCCCTCGCCAACCGCCTGCGGGCGCGGCGGCGGGCCCACCTGCAGGCGCTCAGCGCGGTGGCGCTGAACCTGCGCGCGGTCGGCGCGGCGCCGAAGGCGGAGACCCTGGAGGCCGTGCTCGGCTTCTTCGGCGATCTGGGGGTGGACGGCCACCCCTCGCGCATCGAGGCGGCGCTCGACTACGTGCTCGGGCGCGGCAAGCCGCCGCGCTACCGCACCCCGGGCGAGACGGTCGGGCTGCCCGGCTCCCCCGCCCGCGTCCACGTGCTCGGGCCGCCGGTGGACGAGGCGCTGCTGCTGCGCTCCGACCCTTCCCATCAGGCGAGCGAGGTCTACGAGAAGCGGCTCGCGCTCACCGAGGAGACGGCCTTCTTCGCCGCCGTGCTCGCCGCCGCCGGGCCGCTGAGCCCCGAGGAGAGGGAGCTCCGGGACCTCAGCTTCCCGTTCGACGGCATCTACCGGGTCGATCCGGAGCCGGCGAAGGGGGACGATTTCTTCCAGAAGCACTACTACGGCGAGGCCGGCGCGCCGGCGGAGAAGGAGATGGCCTGGCGGCAGATCGAGGGGGACTGGCTCGGCTCCGCCGACAACCTCGCCCTGCAGCTCGACAGCGACACCAACAACACCAGCCTGGCCCTGGCGATCGAGCTGTCGCCCGGCGGCAAGGTGCTGCTCTTCCCCGGCGACGCCCAGGTGGGCAACTGGCTGTCGTGGCACCACCTCGACACCCTCGACGCGGCGGACCTCCTGCGCCGCACCGCCCTCTACAAGGTCGGCCACCACGCGAGCCACAACGCGACGCTGCGGGAGAAGGGGCTGGAGCTGATGGAGCGGCCGGACCTGGTGGCGATGATCCCGGTCGACGAGCAGATGGCGCACCGGCCCAAGGGGGGGAACCCCGACGGCTGGGAGATGCCCTTCCTCCCCCTCCTGGAGCGGCTGAAGGAGAAGACCCGCGGGCGCGTCCTGCGCGCCGACTCCGGCCCGCCGCCGCCGGAGGAGCTCGCGGGCCTCTCGGCGGCGGAGCGCGAGGCGTTCGCCGCGAGCTGCGTCGAGACCCCGCTCTACCTGGAGATCACGATCCCGCCCTGAGGCCGGCGCGCCGCAGCAGCGCCTCGTGCAGCCAGACGGCGGCGAAGGCGATGACGGTGGCCGCCGCCAGCAGGCGGAAGGCGCCGTCGTCCCGCCCGAGCTGGATGAGCTGGTAGATGGCGAGCGACAGCGTCGTGGTGCGGCCGGGGATGTTGCCGGCGACCACGATGGTGGCGCCGAACTCGCCGATGGCGCGGGCGAAGGCGAGCAGGGTGCCGCCCAGGATGCCGCGGGCGGCGAGCGGCAGGGTGACGGTGAGGAAGACCCGCGCGGGCCCGGCGCCCAGCGTGCGCGCCATCTGCTCGAGCCGCGGATCGACCTCCGCGAAGGCCACCCGGGCGCCGCGCACCAGCAGCGGGAAGGACATCACGGCCATCGCCAGCACCACGCCCCGCCAGGTGAAGACGACGTCGAGGCCGAGGCCGTCGAGAGCCCGGCCGAGGGGTCCCCGGCGCCCCACCGCCCGGAGCAGCAGGAAGCCGGTGGCCACCGGCGGCAGCACCAGCGGCAGCGCGACCAGGGTCTCGACCAGGGTCTGCCCCGGCCAGCGGTGGCGGGCGAGGAGCCAGGCGACGAGCAGGGCGGGGGGGAGGATCAGGGCCGTGGCGAGCGTCGAGACCCCGAGGGTGAACCGGACGATCTGCCACTCTTCCGGGGTCATGGGAGCCCGGAGCCTAGCAATCGCGGTATATCTGGTCAAGGATAACGCCCCTGGGGAAGTGCGGAGGGTCCGCCGGATTTTTCCTCCACCCGGAACGGGGGGAGGCCAGGAGGGGGGCTTTGCGGAGTCCGGGACCGCTCCTTGTCTGGGGCGCCCCCTCCTGACCTCCCCCTGAAGGGGGAGGAAAAAAGCAAAATCCCCAGGAACGCTATTCGGCCAGATGCCCCAGCAGCTCCCGCCAGGCGGGCTCGATCGCCTGGGCGGCCTCGCTCTCCATGCGGCGATAGAGGGTGAGGGCGGCGCGGCCGGTGGCGGTCAGGGTGGCCTTGCCGTGCCCGGCGCCGCCGCGGGCGGTGTCGACCAGGGGCTCCTTGAAGCAGGAGTTCATCGTCTGCAGGAGCTTCCAGGCCCGCATGTAGGACATGCCGAGCCGGCGGGCGGCCTCGGCCAGGGTGCCGGCCTCGTCGATCGCCTGCAGGAGGTCGACCTTGCCGGGCCCCAGGGCGATCTCGTCGCCGTGGTAGACCCGGAGGCGGGGGCGCACGGCGCGGGTCAGGGGATCCCCTTCAGTTGCGAGAAGATCTTGTCCAGCTCCGAGTCCGGCAGGTCGTCGGCGAGATCGCCGCCGTCGAGGGGCGGGAAGGCGGTCTCCGCGGGCGGCGCGGCGGCGGTCCCGGACCCTTGGGTGGCGGCGATCCCGGCGGCGATCCCGGCCGCCAGATCGGCGATCGTCTGGAGCTCGAAGAGCTGCTCGGGGGAGAGCGGCAGGCCGCGGGCCGTGGCGCGGGCGACGATCTGGATGCCGATGATGGAATCCCCCCCGAGATCGAAGAAGTTGTCGCGGGTTCCGACCCGGTCGAGCCCCAGGACCGCCTGCCAGATCTCGGCGAGCAGGGCCTCGGTCTCATTGGCCGGGGGGACGTAGGCGGTGTCCAGGCTCGGCCGCGGGAAGGCATCCTGGGGCGCCGGCTGCGCGGCCGGGCGCTCCCCGGCCCGCTTGCGCAGCGCCGCGATCGTCCGGTTGAGGTCGAGCGGCGAGACCGCGATCTGGGCGAACCGGCCGCGGGAGAGGACGCGCCGGAACGCCTCCACCCCCTCGGCCGGGAGGATCCAGTCGGCGGTGCCGGCCGCGGTAGCCGTAGTGGCGGCGGTGGCCGCGGGGGCCGCGGCGGGCCGGCGCCCCCCCTCCGCCAGCCGGCGCATCACGAAGTCGGCGATCTCGACCAGGACCTCGCCCCCGGGGGTCATCAGCGTCAGGTCCAGCGTCAGCGCCTCGTCCCCCTCGGCGCGCCGGGGGGAGTGGAGATGGGCGAGGAACGCGCCGGGCAGCGGGGCCGCGTAGCGCACCCGCCCGTAGGAGGCGGGGAGCATGCGGCCGCCGCTCAGCATGCCGCCGCCGAACGCGGTGGCGACGTCGAGCAGGGCGGGGTGGAGGCCGAAGGCCTCGAGGTCGGCGGCGAACTCGGCCGGCAGCTCGAGCTCGACGAGCGCCTCGTCCACTCCGACCCGGGCCCGGCGGAGGCTGCGCCAGCGGGGTCCCCAGAAGACCAGGCCCCCTCCGGCGCCGGCCGCCTCCGGCGCCCCGGCCGCCGCATCGCCCGCGGCGCAGCGGGCGGCGATCGCCGCGACGTCGCGGGGCGCCGGCCGGCCGGCGAGGGGGTGCAGGACGCCGCGCGCGTGCTCCTGCCAGGCCGCGTCCGCGGCCACCCGGCTCTCGACACGGAACGGCTTGCCGCCGTTGCCGGCCGCGAGGACGATGCGGATCTGGCGGCTGCCGCCCGGGACCAGCAGCGGGCTGACGAAGGTCACCTCGGTGATCTCCACCTCCGGCGTGCCGGTCTCCAGGGCCCAGGCGGCGCGGGCCATCTCCAGATAGGCGGTCCCCGGGACCGTCGGCGTGCCGGCGATCGCGTGCTCGGCGAGAATCCAGTGGCGCGAGGGGGAGAGCTCGCCGGTGTAGATCACCTCGCCGTCCCCGCTCTGCTCGCGCCGTTCGAGCAGCGGATGGAGCCCTGTCGTGGGGGTATCGAGCCGGGGGGGCGCCGGCGCGGCGGGCGGCTTGGTGGTGCCCGAGGCCTTGGCCGCCATGCCCACCTCCTGCCAGGCCCCCCAGCCGATCGCGACCGTCCGCGTGCCGGCGGCCGAATGGTGGCGGGCGAAGGCGTCGAGGAAGCTGTTGGCCGCGCAGTAGTCGACCTGGCCGACGCCGCCGGCGACCCCGAAGGTGGAAGAGCAGAGGACCAGGGCGTCGAGCGGCTCGCCGGCGAGCGCCGCCGCCAGGGCGCGGGTGCCCTGGAGCTTGGGCGCCAGGACCTTCGCCGCCGCCTCCGCGGTCTTCAGCAGGATCACGCCGCCGCCGGGCAGGCCGGCCGCGTGGATGGCGCCCTGGATCGGACCGAACCGTTCGCGGGCCCGGCGGACGGCCTCGGCCATCGCCGCCTCGTCGGCGACGTCGGCGGCGACCACCAGGACCTCGGCGCCCAGCTCCTCGAGCCGCTGGACGCCGCGGATCCGCCGGCTGGTGGGATCGCTCTCGCCGTGCGCGGCGAGCCACCCCGGCCACTCCTCGCGCGGCGGCAGGCCGTCGCGGCCGGTGAGCACCAGCCGCGCGCGGGCCGACCGCGCCAGCTCCTCGGCGAGCACCAGGCCGAGGCCGCCGAGGCCGCCGGTGATCAGCCAGACCCCGCGCTCGCGCCAGGGCAGGCGGCGCTCGTCCGTCCCGTTGAGGGGGACCGGCTCCAGGCGCTCCACCCAGCGCTCGCCGCCGCGCAGGGCGATCACCGCCTCGGCGGCGGGCGCCGCGGTCTCGGCGATCAGCAGCTCGGCGAGCAGGTCGGGATCTTCGGCGGCTTCGACGTCGATCGCGGCGCAGCCGATCCCGGGGTGCTCCAGGGGGAGCGTGCGCACCACGCCGAGCAGCGTCGCCCGCTCCGGGAAGCGCACGGCCTCGCCGCGCCCCACCGCCGCGAGGCCGGTGGTCACCACCCGGAGCTGCGCGCCGCCCGCTATGGACGGTTGGCGGGCGAGCTCCTGGGCCAGCCCGAGGAGGGAGAGGAAGCCGCCGTCGGCCTCCCCGGCCTGGTCTCCAGCGCTCCACAGGTAGACGACGCGGTCCGGTGGCCCGCCCCAGGAAGTCCCCAGGCGGGCGAACAGAGCCGCCCACTCCTCGCGGCCGCCGGGATGGACCAGCGCCACGGCGTCGCCGCGCGCCTCGAGCCGCCGGGCCATCGCCGCGGCCAGTCCGTTGTCATCCGCGAGCAGCAGCCAGCGGGCCGCGCCGTCCGCGGGCTCCGGCAGCTCCGCCGGGGCCGCCGAGGGCACCCAGGAAGGCGCGTAGAACCAGTCGGCCAGCTCCTTGCGGACGCCGGGGCCCGCCGTGTCGCCGGCGGTTGGGGGGCGATAGTCGACCCAGTAGCGCTGGTGCTCGAAGGGGTAGGTAGGGAGCTCCACCCGGTGGCGCCGCTCGCCGACGTGGAACCCCTTCCAGTCGATCTCGACCCCCGCCAGCCAGAGCTGGCCGGCGCCGGCGATCAGGAACTCGCCGGCGGTCTGGGTCTCCTTCGGATGGGGCAGCGAGCGCGCCACGGTCCGTTCCGCCGCGCGGCCGAGAGCCTGGCGGGCGAAGGAGGCGAGGGTCTGGCCCGGCCCCACCTCGAGGAGCGCGGCGTCGGAGCCGGCGGTCAGCGCCGCCAGACCGTCGGCGAAGCGGACGGCGCCCCGCAGGTGCCGGGCCCAGTAGGCGGGGTCGACCGCTTCCTCCTTGGTGATCCAGGTGCCGGTCAGGTTGGAGACGAACGCAAGGTCCGGCGCGTTGCGGCGGGTGGCGCGCACCCGCTCGGCGAAGGGGGCGAGGATGGCGTCCATCGACGCCGAGTGGAAGGCGTGCGAGGTGTGCAGGCGGCGGCCCGGGGTGCCGCGTTGCGCCAGCTCCGCCTCCAGGGCGGCGATCGCCGCCTCCGGACCCGATACCACGGTGCGCGCCGGACCGTTGACGGCGGCCAGCGAGAGCTCCGGGCCGAGCAGCGGCGCGATCTCCGCTTCCGGCAGCGGCACCGCCAGCATGGCGCCGGCGGGGAGCGCCTGCATCAGGCGGCCGCGCTCGGCGACCAGCGCCAGGGCTTCCTCCAGGGAGAAGACGCCGGCCAGGCAGGCCGCCACGTACTCGCCGAGGCTGTGGCCGAGCATCGCCCGCGGGCGCACCCCCCAGCTCATCCAGAGCCGGGCCAGCGAGTGCTCGACGACGAACAGGGCGGGCTGGGCGAGGGCGGTCTGCTCGAGGCGGCGCGCCGCTTCCTCCAGAGCGCCGTCCGCCGGGTAGAGCACCTCGCGCAGGTCGAGGCCGAGCAGCGGCCGCAGGATCTCGCAGCAGCGGTCGACGCCGTCGCGGAAGGCCGGCTCGGTCTCGTAGAGCTCGCGCCCCATGCCGGGGTACTGCGCGCCCTGCCCCGGGAACAGGAAGTCGACCGGGCGGTTGCGCATCTCCGGGACGGCGCTCTGCAGGCGTCCGGCGGCCAGCGACTCGGCGGCGCCGGTGGAATCCCGGGCGGCGAGGAAGCCGCGGTGCTTGCCGGTGCGGCGCCCCACCTGGAGGGTGAAGGCGGCGTCGGCGAGCGGCAGGTCCGGGTGGCGGCCGAGGTGGGCGGCGAGATCGGTCCGCAGGGTGTCGAGCGCGGTGGCGGTCTGGGCGGAGAGCACGAGGAGCTGCCAGGGGCGCGCGGGGCCGGAAGGCTCGGCGGGCGGCGCCTCCTCGAGGATGATGTGGGCGTTGGTGCCGCCGACGCCGAAGGAGCTGACGCCGGCGCGCCGGGGCACCCCCTCCTCCGGCCGCCAGTCGGCGAGCCGGGTGTTGACGTAGAACGGGCTGTTCGCGAAGTCGATCTGCGGGTTGGGTCGCTCGAAGTGCAGGCTGGCCGGGATCTGGCGGTGCTTCAGGGCGAGCACCGCCTTGATCAGGGCGGTCGTGCCGGCGGCCGAGCGCAGGTGCCCGACGTTGCTCTTCACCGAGCCGAGGGCGCAGAACCCTTTCCTCTCCGTGGTCGCCCGGAAGGCGCGGGTGAGGGCGGCCACCTCGATCGGATCGCCGATCGCGGTGCCGGTGCCGTGGGCCTCGACATAGGTGATCGTCCCGGGGTCCACCTCGGCGGCGAGCTGGGCGGCGCGGATCACCTGGTACTGACCCTCGGGGCCGGGGGCGCTGTAGCCGATCTTGACCGCGCCGTCGTTGTTGATCGCCGACCCCTTGATCACGGCGTGGATCACGTCGCCGTCGTCGAGCGCGTCGGCGAGCCGCTTGAGGACGACCACCGCCAGGCCGCTGCCGAAGATCGTGCCCCCCGCGGCGGCGTCGAAGGAGCGGCAGTGGCCGTCGGGGGAGTGCATGCTCCCCTCGCGGGAGGGGTAGCCGTTGATGTGCGGGAGCTTCAGCGAGACCCCCCCCGCCAGGGCGAGGTCGCACTCGCCGGAGAGCAGGGACTGGCAGGCGAGGTGGACGGCCACCAGGGAGGTCGAGCAGGCTGTCTGCACCGTCAGGCTGGGGCCCCGCAGGTTCAGCTTGTAGGAGGCCCGGGTGGCCACGTAGTCCTTGTCGTTGCCGATCTCGACCTGCAGCAGGCTGGCGGTCTCGAAGAGATCCGGCTGGGAGAAGAGGTTCTGCAGGTACATGCTGAGCTCGGCGCCGGCGTAGACCCCGACCAGCTCGGAGTAGGACTCCTGGTTGTAGCCGGCCCGCTCCAGCGCCTCCCAGGCGCACTCCAGGAAGATCCGCTGCTGCGGGTCGATGAGGCGGGCCTCGTGCGGCGGGATGCCGAACAGGCCGGCGTCGAAACCTTCGATGTCGTCGAGCACCGGCCGCGCCTTGACGTAGCCCGGATCCGCGAGCTGCGCCGGGGAGACCCCGGCGGCCAGCAGCTCCTCGTCGGTGAAGAAGCGGATCGACTCGACGCCGTTCCTCAGGTTCTCCCAGAACTGCTCGACGGTCGGAGCGCCCGGAAAGCGCCCCGCCATGCCGAGGATGGCGACCTCGGAGCCGTTCCATTCCTCGGGGGTTTCGGTTTCGCTGCTCATCTCTCGTCTATCCCTTCTCGGTCTTGCGCTTCTGGAGCCGCTGCCGGCGCCAGTCCTTGCCCTCGCGGAGCCGCTCGGACCTCTCCTCGGCCTCCGACGGCGCGGGCGGGGCGGCGGCGGCGCCGCTGCCCTCCCCCAGGTGCCGGGCGAGCCGGTGGACGCTCGGGTGGTTGAACATGTCGATCAGGGAGATCTCGCGGCCGAGGGTGGCGTGGAGCGCGTTGTGGACGCGCACCACGTGGATCGAGTTGGCGCCGAGATCGAAGAAGTTGTCGTGTGCGCTCACCCGGGGGAGCCCGAGGACCTGCGCCACCACGCCGGCGATCACCCGCTCGAGGTCGCTCTCCGGCGCCACGTAGGCGTCGCCGGCGGGGATCTCGGCCGCGCGCAGGAGCTCGGGCTCGGGCAGCGCCTTGCGGTCCACCTTGCCGTTGGACGACAGCGGCAGCGAGTCGAGCCGTAAGAGATGAGTGGGCACCATGTACTCGGGCAGCTTACCGCGGAGGAACTCGCGGATGCCGGCGAGGACATCCGCGGCCGGCGCGGCGGCCCGCGGCGCCTCGCCGGTGCCGTTCTCCTGGGCGTGGTACTCCGCCACCTCGGCGAGGTAGGCGGGCATACGGGCCTGGTCCGCGGCGATGCGGCCGCCGAGGAGGGTGTGGACCAGCTCGTCGCCCGGCTGCAGATGGAAGAGGTCGCGCACCGGATCGAGCCGCAGACCGCCCATCTGGGCGAGGCCGATGCGGCGGGCCGGCGCGGCGGTCTCCAGGATCTGCGTCCGCCGGCCGGCTTCCAGCGCCACCTGGCGCCGGTGGTGGCCGGAGCGCGGGGCGGAGGCGCGGGCGATGAACAGGAGCGCGAAGCCCGCCCGCTCGAAGACGTCGCGGTTGACCGGGTCGTAGAGGGCGCCGGTGAGCGTGGCGCCCTCCTCGAGCAGCGTCAGCCGGCGCGCCCCGGGCTCGCAGGCGTAGGTGCCGCCCGGGAGGCCTTCGATCCTGCCGGGTTTGACGTAGAGCAGGAGGTCGAGCGCCGTCTCTTCCCGCCGCGGCAGTATTTCGAGCAGGGCGCCGAGGTCGGCGAGGGGGACGGCTTCCCCTTCCGTGAACCGCCGGTAGCTGCGGCGGGCGACATAGAGGGCCTCGATCCGCTCCGGGCTCAGGTGCGGCCGCGGCAGCTCGATCCGCGGCCGCCCCTCGTCGGGGCGCAGTCCGTGGTGGGCGGTCTTGAACCGCAGCCGCTCGAGCGGGTCGGTGAGGACGGGGCCGGGCGCCGCCGTCGGTTCTTCCTCGCCGCCGACGCTGCCGGTAATAAGGGGCTCGGCGGGAGGTGCCTCGCGGTCGGGATCGACGAAGCCGCCCAGCAGGGCCTGCAGCGGCTCGTCGCTCGCCTCGAGACCGAGAATCTCGCGCAGCTCGCCGAGCTCCCCCACGGCCGGCGAGAGGCCGAGGCCGTGCTCCGCCGCCGCGCCGGCCAGCAGCTCGGCCATCAGGCCGGCCTCGAGGGCCGTGAACCGGCGGCTCACCGCGCCGTAGAGCGGCGTGATGGCGGCCATGCGGGCGACCAGGAAGATGGCGAACCCGGCCTCCTCGAAGGCGGGGCGGTCGGCGGCGGCGAACAGCGAGGCGCCGATCCGCTCCCCCTCGGCCAGCAGCACCAGCCCGTGGCCGCTGGGGTCGTAGTAGTAGGCGCCGGCCGGCAGGCCCTCCAGCCGCCCGGGCGCGGCGTAGACGTAGGCCTGCACCGGGTAGAGGTTGCCCGCCGAGCCGTAGCGCTGCTTGGGGAACGGCGAGCCCTCGATCTGGACCGGCAGCAGCGCGGCGAGGACGGCGCCGAGGTCGTCCAGGGGGACCGGCACGCGATGGAAGCGGCGCCGCTCCAGGAGGGCGGGGGGCGCCGCCTCGCCGCTCGGCGGCAGGTCGGCCCAGGCGCGCTCCCCCTCGCGGCGCAGCGCCTCCGTCTGACCCGCCTGGCCCGCGCTCAGGCCCTCGCCGGCCGTCTTGAGCACGACGTAGCCGGCGAGCTGCTTGGCGCCGCGTGGGTCGCCGTGGGCGGTGACCACGGCCGCCGCCACCGCCGGGTGCTGGACGAGGGCGGACTCGATCTCGCCCAGCTCGATGCGGTGCCCCTGGACCTTGACCTGGAAGTCGTCGCGGCCGAGGAACTCGATGTTGCCGTCGGGGAGCATGCGCCCGAGGTCCCCCGTGCGGTAGAGCCGCTCGCCGGTCCGCGGGTGGGTGGGGAAGGAGGCGCGCGTCTTCTCCTCGTCGCGCCAGTACCCCTGGGCGAGGCCGATGCCGCCGATGTAGAGGTGCCCTTGCACGCCCACCGGCCGCGGCTCCAGGTCGCGGTCGAGGACGTGGAAGGTCTGGTTCCGCATCGGCCTGCCGTAGGGGATGCTCACCTGGCCGGCCGCGACCTCGCCGATGGGGTAGTGGATCGACCAGATCGAAGCCTCGGTGGCTCCCCCCATGCTGACGACCTGGACGCCGGGGAAGGCCGCCCGGATGCGGTCCGGCAGGCTCGGCGGGATCCAGTCGCCGGACATGGTCACGGCGCGCAGCGGGAAGCCGAGGGCGCCGGGGCGGCCGGCTCCGTATTCGACCAGCATCTCCATCAGGGCCGGCACCGAGTCCCAGATCGTCACCCCCTCGCGGGTGGCCAGCTCCGCCCAGTGGCGCGGGTCGCGCTGGGTCCCGGCGTCGGGGATCACCAGGGCGCCGCCGGCGGCGCGCAGCCCGAAGAT
>Ga0268266_10002184_pt1 | contig 21420 bp, 21 predicted proteins | sample KBSS13metaG_FD_190356 | JGI IMG/M metagenome (GOLD analysis project Ga0268266, IMG submission 190356) | Switchgrass rhizosphere microbial communities from Kellogg Biological Station, Michigan, USA - KBS S1-3 metaG (SPAdes) (version 2) | ecosystem: Host-associated > Plants > Roots > Rhizosphere... | reverse complement strand
GGAGAATGCGACCAGCATCACGAAGAACGACAGCAGTAGCGCCATCAGATCGGCGAACGTCACGAACCAGCCGTGACCGCCATGTGCCTCTTCGCGTTTTTTCTTGGCCATGCTCTATTTCCGCGCCTGGATGTTGCCTGCCGATCAGGCCGGAACCAGTTCGCCTTCCTCGTGGCGATGCTTTTCGGGCAAGTAGGCCAGCAGCATTTCACGCACCAGCGCCGGGCTCTTCGAATCGCGGATCATCAGGATGCCGTCGATGATCAGCGTGCGATTGGTTTCCTCATCGATCAGCTTGCCGTGCAGCTTGTCGGCGATCGGCAGACAGATCAGGTTCGCCACCAGCGCGCCGTAGAGCGTCGCCAGCAAGGCCACCGCCATGAACGGACCGAGCTTCGAAGGATCCGACATGTTGGAGAACATCTGCACCATGCCGAGCAATGTGCCGATCATGCCGAACGCCGGTGCGCAGTCGCCGATGGCGCGGTAGATCTTCGAACCCTCGTTCAGGTGCATCAGGAAATTGTCGCGATCGCGCTCCATGTTGTCGCGAATGAATTCGAGATCGTAGCCGTCGGCGACGTAACGGATACCCTTGGCGAGAAACGGTTCGGCGGTCTCGACCTTTTCCAGCCCGACCGGCCCCTGCTTGCGGGCGATTTCCGCGATGCGCGCCAGTTCGTCGACCAGATCGCGTGCCGACAGACGGCTCATGGTGAAGGCGAATTTCGCGCCAAGCGGCATGCCGTGAAGAATTGCGCTGAGCGGGAAGCGGATCAGCGTCGCCGCGGTCGAGCCGCCGAAGATGATGATGACGGCATGGATGTCATAGAACATCCGAAAATCACCGCCCATCAATATCAGCGTCGACAAAACGATGACGCCGGCGATCAGGCCAACGAGCGTGGTAATATCCATTCTGAACTCCGACGCATACGCGAGCTACCGGCCATCCTGACCGGTCGCGCGGCTCATTCGGAGCTGCGCAGGAGGCACCCTACGACTGCGCCATTAAAGAGGCGTAAAGGATAAACCTAAAGCGCGGTCGTAGAATTGCGGGCTCGCGATTTCTGCGATCTCAAGGATTCGCTAACCATTGCGGCTGGCGCTACTGCGCCTGCGCGCCGATGCCGGCGGCCCTGATGATCGGCCACCATTTTTCGATTTCGGCCTTCTGGAATGCGGCCAGTCCTTCCGGCGTCTGTTGGTCGCGCGGTGCGACGTCGAGACCCAGTTCAGTAAACCGCTTCTGGATCGCGGGATCGGCCAGTGCCTCCACGGTCGCGGCGTTGAGCTTGGCGATGATGTCCTTCGGTGTGCCCTTTGGCGCCCAGAAGCCGAACCAGCCGGACATATAGAGGCCGGGCACGCCGGTTTCGTCCGCGGTCGGAATGTCAGGCATCGAGGCCGAGCGCGTCGTTGAAAGATTGGCGAGCGCCTTGATCTTGCCGGCGCGGATCTGCGGCAGCGCCACCGCGCCCTGCACCACCAGCAGATCGACTGTGCCGGACATGAGATCGGTCATCGCCGGACCGGCGCCGCGATAGGGAATGAACTGCACCTTCTGCCTGGTCAGGTTCTCGAACAGCACGCCCGTGACGTTGGCTGCTGCATTCTGATTGACGAAATTGATCTTGCCGGGATTTTCCTTCATCCAGGCGACCAGTTCGCCGAGCGTTTTCGCCGGTAGGTCGTTCTTGGCGACCATGAGTTGCGGATTGTTCGAGACAAGCGCGATCGGCTCGAAATCTTTTTCGAGGTCGTAGTCGAGCTTGTAGATGATGCTGCCGACGTGAGTGTCCCACTGGCCGATGTCGAAGGTGTAGCCATCGGGCGCGGCACGCGCGACACGCCCGACACCGATGCTGCCGCCGGCGCCGCCGACATTTTCGATCACCACGGACTGTCCGAGTGTCGCACGCATCCGCTCGGCCATGATGCGGGCGGCGGCATCGGTCGATCCGCCCGGCGGGAACGGCACCACCAGCGTGATAGGACGAGAAGGAAAGGTCTGCGCCTGCGCAGGCGCGACGCCGGCAATGACAAGCAGTGACAGCGCCGCCCACAAGGCTCTCATGACGTTCCCCCTCGTCTGTTGATGACCCTGGCTTTTGCCGGTGGCCTATTTCGTCGTCAGTGAATCTCCGCCGACCGCTTCAGCGCCTCTTTCAATTTTTCCAGCGTGAAGTCCGGGCTGCGGGCGATCTCCAGGATCGGCGTCTCGCGACGGCCGCAGAGTTCGGCAGCTTCCGGAATCTTTGCCGCGATGTCTGTCGGGATCACGATGGCGCCGTGCTGATCGGCATGGATGAGATCGTCGGAATGCACCGTCATGCCAGCGACGCGCACTTCGCCGCCCCAGTGTTCGGCGTGGACCCAGGCGTGCGACGGCCCGATCGAGCCGGCCAGCGCCTGGAAGCCCGGCGCCCATTGCGGGATGTCACGGATCGAGCCGTCGGTAATGACGCCGAGACAGCCGAGCGCCTTGTGTACGTTGCTCTGCACCTCGCCCCAGAACGCGCCGTAGCCGACATCGGCGCCGTCGATATCCTGGATCACGGTAATGCGCGGGCCGAATCCGGTGCCGACATATTCGTAATATTCGATGCGGCGCTTTGACTGCTCGGCGGCCGGAAGCGTGGATTTGAGCACCGAGCGGATCGAGACGGTGCGGGCATAACCCACCATCGGCGGCAAATCGGGGAACGGGCAGACCAGCGGCTTGGTGGTGTAACCGATCAGGCGGCGCTCGGGCGCGACGATTTCCATCGCATTGCAGATCGTCGGCGTGTCATAGCGCGCCAGCGCTTCGAGGACGGAAGCAGGCAGCGGGGCGGTAACGGCTTTGTTCACGGCGTTCTCTCCTGATTGTTCTTGTCGTTAGACGTGCAATTAAACTTGGGGCCGGCTGTTCTTGAGAGCCGCGCGTCACCATGCCCTATAGCCGAGATTGGCGTCGAACCCAACTCGGCAGCGGCTCATGGCAGCTATTTCGGAAGCCGCGCGGATGGCTCAGTTCAGCCGCGCCGGCCGCTCGTCGTCGGCATCGTCAGGCGCGGGCGAAAACGTCGCGGCTAATGGCGTTGACGGCGCGGTGCCCTCGGCGGGCGTTGACGCCTGCGTGGCAGCGGCTGCGGCATTGCGCTCGTGGTCGCGATAGGTCTTCCAGCCCCAAGGCAGGCTTGCGAGGTACAGCACCGAGCCGATCGACAGGATGTGCCAGGGGTAGCCGATCAACAGCGCGACAAAGAACACCACGGAGACGAAAACCGGCAGCACCATTTCCGGCGGGACGCGCATCCGCACCGTCTTGCCGGAAAACACCGGAAGCCGCGACACCATCAGGAACGCGATCAGCAGCGTGTAGCCTGCGGTCAGCATGGCCGGCGGCTTCGAGATGCCCAGAAACGCCAGATAGAATGGCAGCATCGCAAGGATGGCGCCGGCCGGTGCCGGCACGCCGGTGAAGTAATTCGCCGCAAAGGCGGGCTTGTTGGGATCGTCGATGCTGGCGTTGAAACGCGCCAGCCGCAGGCCGCCCGCGATTGCAAACACCATGGCAGCGATCCAGCCGCCATTGTTCAGCTCATGGAGCTGCCAGAAGTACAGCATCAGGCCGGGCGCCACGCCGAAATTGACGAAATCGGCAAGACTGTCGAGTTCGGCGCCGAACTTCGACTGCCCCTTGATCATGCGCGCGACGCGGCCGTCGACGCCGTCAAGCACGGCTGCGAACACGATGGCAGCGACCGCAAGCTCCATCCGCCCTTCGATCGACAGGCGGATCGCCGTCAGCCCGGCGCAGATCGCGAGCAAGGTGATGACGTTGGGCACCAGCATCCGCACCGGGATCGGACGGAACCGGCGGCGGCGCAGCTCAGGGTACTTTGGATCAGGGGTCAGCATGGCCAGCCATTATATAGCAAGCGCGGGCCGCGTTCACCATTGGCGGCGGCCTACCCCTTTAGGAGCCAAAGGGTGGTTAAGGGAGGCTAATCGGCCCGAAACGTCCGGCCGTGCTCGCTCGATCCGAAATCGGCCAAAATCGTCTCGCCGGCAACCGCCGTTTGGCCCTCGGAAACCAGCGCTTTCGTGCCTTCGGGCAAATAGACGTCCAGACGCGAGCCGAAGCGGATCAGGCCGAACCGCTCGCCGGCGCCGATCGACTGGCCTTCCCGCACGAATGAGACAATCCGCCGCGCCACCAGGCCGGCGATCTGGACCACGCCGATCCGTCCGTTCGTGGTCGAGATGACAAGCGAATTGCGCTCATTATCCTCGCTGGCCTTGTCGAGTTCGGCATTGATGAAGGTGCCGGGCCGGTAAGCGATACGGTCGATCCGCCCCGCCACCGGGCTGCGGTTCACGTGGCAGTTGAACACGCTCATGAAAACCGAGATGCGCGGCAGCGGCCGGTCGCCGAGGCCGAGTTCGGCCGGCGGCAGCACCTGCGCGATCATCGAGACGCGGCCGTCGGCCGGCGACACCACGATGCCGTCGCGCACCGGCGTTACCCGAACGGGATCGCGGAAGAACAGAGCACACCAGACCGTCAGAAGCGTGCCGATCCAGCCGAGCGGCGTCCAGATCCAGAACAGGATCAGGCTGACCAGCGCAAAGCCGCCGATGAAGGGATAGCCCTCGGGATGGATCGGCGGGATCTGCGCGCGGATGGAGTTCGCAATCGACATCGAGGCTCACTGCTGGCTTGCTGCTTCCATCAAGGAAGTGCCGCTGGTTTTGGATTATTCCGCGGCAGTTGCCAAGGAATCTTTGGGTCCGCCCTTGGGCGGCCCCTTGGGCCCGTCGTCAAGCGGGTCGTCGACCGGCGGCGGAATGCGGTTCGGCGCGACATTCTCGTCGTCGATCTGCGCGAGTTTTTCGCGCGCCGCCTCGGCCTCGCGCTGCCTGTTCCACATGCTGGCATAGAGCCCACCGGCGGCCAAAAGACGGACATGGGTGCCACGCTCGGCGATGCGCCCTTGATCCAGCACGATAATTTCGTCGGCGCCGACGATGGTAGAGAGCCGGTGCGCGATCACCAACGAAGTGCGGCCACGCGAAACCCGCTCCAGCGCTTCCTGGATCTCATGCTCGGTATGGCTGTCGAGTGCCGAGGTCGCTTCATCCAGCACCAGGATCGGCGGCGCTTTCAGCACCGTGCGCGCAATTGCCACGCGCTGCTTCTCGCCGCCCGACAATTTCAATCCGCGTTCGCCGACCTGGGTTTCGTATCCCTTCGGCGACATCCGGATGAAGCTGTCGATCTGCGCCAGTTGCGCCGCCTGCTCCACCTCGGCATCGCTGGCGTCCCAGCGGCCGTAGCGGATGTTGTAGCGGATGGTGTCGTTGAACAGCACGGTATCCTGCGGCACCATGCCGATCGAGGCGCGTAGCGAGTTCTGCGTGACGCTCCTGATGTCCTGCCCGTCGATCAGGATTTTTCCGCTGGAGACGTCATAGAGCCGAAACAGCAGCCGCGAGATCGTCGATTTGCCGGCGCCTGAAGGACCTACGATCGCGACCGTCTTGCCGGCCGGCACCTCGAAGCTGAGGCCTTTCAGGATCTGCCGATCGGATTCATAGGCGAAGCGCACGTCCTCGAAACGGACATTGCCCGAGGTCACCGCCAGCGGCTTGGCGCCGGGCATATCCTTGATCTCGGCTGGGCGCGCCAGCACGTCGAACATCTTCTCGATGTCGATCACGGCCTGCCTGATCTCGCGATAGACGAAGCCCATGAAGTTGAGCGGCACAAAGAGCTGGATCATCATGGCGTTGATCATCACGAAGTCGCCGACCGTGTGCGTGCCGCCACGGATGGCGGAAGCACACATCAGCATCACTGCCGTCAAGCCCGCGGTGAAGATCGCAGCCTGACCGGCGTTGAGCACCGCAAGCGAGGTATAGGTGCGGATGCTGGCCTCTTCGTAGCGCTCCATCGAGCGGTCGTAGCGCCGGGCTTCGCGCTCTTCCGCGCCGAAATATTTCACCGTCTCGTAGTTGAGCAGCGAGTCGATCGCCTTGGTGTTCGCCTCGGTGTCGGAGTCGTTCATCTTGCGGCGGATCTCGATCCGCCATTCGGTCGCGACATAGGTGAAAGACATGTAGACGGCGACCATGGTCGCCACCGCCAGCACGTAACGCCAGTCGAACTGCCAGAACAGCACGCCGAAGATCAACGCCAGTTCGACGATGGTCGGGACGAGCTGCAGCAGCACGTTGCGCACGATGACCTCGATTCCGGTGCGGCCGCGCTCGAGGATGCGGGTCAGGCCGCCGGTCTTGCGCTCGAGGTGAAAGCGCAGCGACAGCTCGTGCATATGAACGAAGGTGATGTAGGCGAGCTTGCGCACCGCATGCATGGCGACGCGGGCAAAAATGCCATCGCGCCACTGCGTGAACAGCGCCATCAGCACCCGCACGCCGCCATAGCCGATCGTCATCAGAAGCGGCGAGGCGATCAGCCACAGCATCCAGTTCGATGCCTCGACCGGCGCGGTGTTGGCGCCGGTCAGCGCATCGGTCGCCCATTTGAAGGTGAAGGGAACCGAGAGCGTGGCAAGCTTGGCGATGAGCAGCAGCACCATCGACCAGACCACGCGCATCTTCAGGTCCACGCGGTCGCCAGGCCAGATATAGGGCCACAGATGCAGCAGCGTCCCGATCAGGGTCGCCTTTTCCGCGGAATTGCCAGCAGAAGGCTGCGCGTCACCGCTGCGCGAATCAGGATCAGCCATCGCTGTCGTGCCTAACGCTGGATGGCGTACCGGCCGCCGTCAGATGGTTTGTGATGATCTGCATATGCCCGTCATATAAAGCCTTTAACTCTCTCGTACAGCCTTGAAAGATAAATCTTTCCCCCGTTTGGTTTGATTTCGGGCCTATTTGTGCTGCATCAGCGAAGTGAGGCGGACTTGAGGTTTCCTGGGTGCAGTGCCACATGATCAGCATGGATCAAATCAAAACTGTCTGCGTCTATTGCGGCTCCGGCCCTGGCTCCAACCCCCGCTTCGTCGAAGCTGCTCTCGCTCTGGGAAAGGCTTTTGCCGAGAACAACATCCGGCTCGTCTATGGCGGCGGATCGCTTGGGCTGATGGGCGCGATCGCCAAATCCACGCTCGATCACGGCGGCTCGGTTACCGGCATCATTCCGGATTTTTTGCGATCCCGCGAACACATGCTGACGCGCGTCCAGGAAATGATCGTCACGCCCGACATGCACGAGCGCAAGCGGCTGATGTTCGAACATTCCGATGCTTTCGTCGCGCTGCCCGGCGGCGTCGGCACGCTGGAGGAACTGGTCGAACAGATGACCTGGCAGCAGCTCGGCCGCCACACCAAGCCGGTGCTGCTCGCCAACATCGACGGCTTCTGGGAGCCGCTGATCGCGCTTCTGGCGCATATGCGCCAGACCGAGTTCATCCGCCCGGCGCTGAATATCGACATCCTCAAGGCCGAACGGGTCGAAGACATCGTGCCGTGCCTGCGCGCCGCCGCCGCCCGCGCCCCCGCAGGCACCAAGGAGATGGCGCCGGAACTGGCGCGGAAGCTGTAGCTCTCAGTCGCTTGGAAACGTCACCGCCTCGATGCGGTTACCGTCGGGATCGATGACGAACGCAGCATAGTACTTCACGCGATCATGCGGTCGGATTCCTGGCGCGCCGTCGGAACGGCCGCCGGACTTCAGCGCCGCTGCGTGAAACGCATCGACATCGCCGGTGGTCCTGGCGCGAAGGCAGATGTGCGTGCCGCTCTCGGGTGGCACCGGCGTCATGCCGGCGCGCAGGTTGATCCAGAATTCGGGATAGTTTTTTCCAAAGCCGACGGTAGCTGGACGGGTGACGACCCGTGAGAGGCCGAGCGGCGCGAGCGTTGCTTCATAAAATCGCGCAGAGCGCTCGAGGTCGCTGACGCCGACGGAGATGTGGTCGATCATGAAATGGCCCCTACTCTCTCCCCGTCACCTCACGCCGGCGCGCCTGATTTCACCAGCTTGTAGACCACCGAATCCATCAGCGCCTGGAATGAGGCGTCGATGATGTTGGGCGAGACGCCGACCGTGATCCAGCTGTCGCCGTTTTCGTCCTCGCTCTCGATCAAGACCCGTGTCACCGCTTCTGTGCCGCCATTGAGGATACGCACGCGGTAATCGATCAGCTTCAGGCCCTCGATGTATTTCTGGTACTTGCCGAGGTCCTTGCGCAAGGCGACGTCGAGCGCGTTGACGGGGCCGTTGCCTTCCGCCGCCGAGATCAACCGCTCGCCGGCGACATCGACCTTCACCACGGCCATCGCCACCGTGACGCGCTGGCCGTTGGAGTTGTAGCGCTGCTCGACATTGACGTCGAACTGCTCGACCTTGAAGTATTCCGGCACGCGGCCAAGCGTGCGCCGCGCCAGCAGGTCGAACGAGGCATTGGCGGATTCATAGGCATAGCCCGCCGCTTCGCGCTCCTTCAGTTCCTCGACCAGACGCGCCAGCTTCGGATCGCTTTTCTCGTAAGGGATCCCGGCACGGTCGAGTTCGGCCATCACGTTGGAGCGGCCGGCCTGATCGGACACCAGCACCTTGCGGAGATTTCCGACGGATTCGGGCGACACGTGCTCGTAGGTCTGCGGGTCCTTCATGACCGCGGACGCATGAATGCCGGTCTTGGTCACGAAGGCGCTTTCGCCGACGTAAGGCGCGTGGCGGTTCGGCGCGCGATTGAGCATGTCATCGAGCGTTCGCGACACTTTCATCAGCGTCGCCATCTTTTCCGGCGTGACGCCGATCTCGAGCGCATCGGAGAATTCGTTCTTCAGCCGCAGCGTCGGGATCAGCGAACAGAGGTTGGCGTTACCGCAGCGCTCGCCGAGCCCGTTCAGCGTGCCCTGGATCTGCCGCGCACCGGCGCGCACCGCGGCCAGCGAATTGGCCACCGCCTGCTCGGTGTCGTTATGGGCATGGATGCCGACATGGCTGCCGGGGATGTGTTTCGTCACCGCGCCGACGATCGTCTCGATCTCGTGCGGCATGGTGCCGCCATTGGTGTCGCACAGCACCACCCAGCGCGCGCCGGAATCATACGCTGCCTTGGCGCAGGCGAGCGCAAAATAGGCGTTTTCCTTGTAGCCGTCGAAGAAGTGCTCGCAATCGACCATCACCTCGCGTCCGGCTGCCTTGGCGGCGGTGACGCTGTCGCGGATCGAGGCGAGGTTTTCCTCGTTGGTGGTCTCCAGCGCCACCCGCACCTGATAGGCAGAAGATTTGGCGACAAAGCAGATCGCATCGGCCTTGGCCTCGATCAGCGCCGCAAGCCCCGGATCGTTCGAGGCCGAACGGCCAGGACGGCGCGTCATGCCGAAGGCAGTGAATTTGGCGCTCTCGAACTTCGGCTTGTCCGAAAAGAATTCAGTGTCGGTCGGGTTGGCGCCGGGATAGCCGCCCTCGACATAGTCGATACCGAGATCATCCAGCATCTGCGCGATGATCTGCTTGTCATGCAGCGTGAAATCAACGCCGTTGGTCTGCGCGCCGTCGCGCAGCGTCGTGTCGAAAAGATAGAGGCGTTCGCGGCTCATTGTGGCGCTCCCGGCGCTGATCCATCCGCCAGCGTCTTCTGCATCGTGGTGTTGGCGAGCCATTCGCCGTTGAGCGAGACGGTGTTGCGCTGTTTGGCGGTATAGCCGCGCTTCCGAAACAGCGGCTCCGCGGTATCGCTGGCGTCGACGGTAAGGGTTTTCGCCCCGCGCGCGCCCGCCAGTTTCTCCAGTGCATCGACCAGCATCGAGGCGACGCCCTGCCCCGCCACGCTTGGATGGACGAACAGCATGTCGATGTGGTCAGCGCCCTTCAGCGAGGCAAAGCCAACCGGCGAATTGTTGATCGTCGCGATGAGCGTCAACTGCCCGGCGAGCTTCTTGCCAAACGCTTCTTCGTCCTCGGCCGCCTGAGCCCAGGCTTCCTGCTGCGCTTCGCTGTAGTCGTCGCCGGTCAGCCCCTCGATGGCGGCAACGAAGATCGCCGCCAGCATTGGAACATCCGCCGGCAGATACGGCCGCAAGCCGGGTTTGGGCAATGCCTGTCCCATCGCGTCAAAACACTCCGAACAGCCGCAAGGCCAGCACGGCCGCGGCAACGATCAGCGCCCATTTGATGAAGATGTAATAGCGCCAGTGTTTCGGGAATGGCGTATCGGGGCGGGTCATCACGCGATCTCCCATGTGGTTACTGGCTTTCCCTCGGCGTTCTTGCCGTCCTTGATGGCAACGCCCATCGCGGCGAGTTCGTCGCGGATACGGTCGGACTCCTTGAAGTCCTTGCGCGCGCGTGCCGCCGCGCGCTCCGCAATCAGGCGATCGACCTGTTGCGTATCGATGCCGCTCGCCTGCTGCTTGCGGCCCTTCCACGCGGCAGCACTGGTCGAAAGGAAACCGAGCAGCCGGAGCGAAGCGGCGAACTCGCCGCGCTCACGCTCACCACCGGCAGCCGCCGCGTTGCGCAGGCCGTGCAGGACGGCCATGGCCTGCGCCGTGTTGAGATCATCATAGAGCGCCTCGACCATCGCCGGCGACGGCTGACCGCCCTCGGCGTCGGCTGCGACCGCATACCAATCGTCGAGCGTCTTGGCACTCTCTTCCGCACCTTTCAGGGTCCAGTCCAGCGGCGAGCGATAATGCGTCTTCAGCATATTGAGACGCAGCACCTCGCCCGGCCAGTCGGCCAGCATGTCCCGGATCGTGAAGAAGTTGCCGAGCGACTTCGACATCTTCTCGCTCTCGATCTGCAGGAAGCCGTTGTGCATCCAGACATTCGCCATGCGGTCGGAATGAAAGGCGCAGCAGCTCTGCGCGAGTTCGTTCTCATGGTGTGGAAACACCAGGTCGATGCCGCCGCCATGAATGTCGAATTTTTCGCCGAGATGCTTCCAGGCCATCGCCGAGCATTCGATGTGCCAGCCGGGGCGCCCCTCCACCTTGATGCCCGATGGCGACGGCCATGACGGCTCGCCCGGCTTCGACGGCTTCCACAGCACGAAATCGGTATTGTCGCGCTTGTAGGGCGCGACATCGACGCGCGCCCCGGCGATCATCTCGTCGAGCGAACGCTTCGACAGCGCACCATAGCGCGGCATCACGGAATCGGCCGCGTTCATCGCCTGCGGCGAGAACAGCACGTGGTCCTCGGCGACGTAGGCGAAGCCGCCCGCCACGAGCTTCTCAATGATCGCGCGCATCTCGGGGATATGTTCGGTCGCACGCGGCTGCACCGTCGGCGGCAAACAACCGAGTGCGGTGACGTCGTCCTGGTATTGCCGATAGGTCTCTTCGGTGACCTTGCGGATCGCCTCGTTCAGCGGCACGCCGGGATAGTCGCGCGCGGCGCGGACGTTGATCTTGTCGTCGACGTCGGTGATGTTGCGGACATAGGTGACGTGATCGGCGCCGTAGCGATGGCGCAGCACGCGGAACAGCACGTCGAATACGATCGCCGCGCGACCATTGCCGATATGCGCGAAGTCATAGACCGTCGGTCCGCAGGCATACATGCCCACGTTATTCGGATCGAGCGGCACGAACGGCCGCTTCTCCTTCGTCAACGTATCGTAGAGTCGCAGTTCCATGGAAAACCCATCCGTTACGGCCGGGCGTCCAGTGATCTCATTTTTGAGAAAAGACGGCCTCAGCCAGCGAATCGCTAGCTAATAATCTCGCGGCAAATGCTGCAGATGGCGAGGAGACCGTTCATGGTTCCACCATTGCGGTATCGGGGGGACGTCGTCAAGGCCTTGCTCGCGCCCGATTTGGGGCCGATCAGGCAGCCGAACCCCACAATTACCCCCATCCTTCGCCGCCCCTGCTGCCTCATGGTTAATCATTATTAACACTTCGGGCCTATTCCTGAGGGCGGTCTCTCATCCCCTGCCGGTGCTACCCATGCGATCTTCCGCGCTCACTGCCTGTGCCTTCCTGGCCAGTTCCTTTCTGCTCGCCGCCTCGGCCGCTTCCGCCGACAGCCGCGTCTTCATCGTGGCCAACCAGGCCGATGGTTATGGCGTCGATGAATGCCTCGCCAGGGGCGAAAAATGCGGTGCCCATGCCGCCCGCTCCTACTGCCAGTCACGCGAATTTGCACAGGCCACCGCCTACCGCCGCGTCGATCCCGACGAGATCACCGGCGCGGTTCCAAGCGACGGCGGCGATAAATGCTCGGGCCATGGCTGCGGCGATTACGTCGCCATAACCTGTCAGCGCTGAAGGTAATTTCTCCCGGAATATCAAGGGCCGGATTGCCACATCCGCGCCCCGGAAACGACGTGACGCTGCCCCGAGAAGCGGGTATTGGATGCAGTCGGGGCTATAGAATGCTGCCTTGGCCCGCGCGATCTGGGCTTTCGAGCCGCGCGGGTCGGCTCTCATTGGCTGGATATGCTGAAAATTCGCAACGCTGCCCTTTCTCGTCGGTTCCTGACCTGCGCCTTCCTGCTCGGCGTCGCTGGCTTGGGCACGCCCGCCTTGGCGCAGTCGAACGAGGACGCCATGGCGCAGATGAACCAGGACGGCCCGCCGCAGCAAGGCGCGCAGGGCAATCCGATCTGCATCCGGCTCGAGGGACAATTGGCGACCATCGACCGTGGCGCCGGCACCGGCGACCCCGCCAAGGATGAACAGATCCGCCGCTATCAGGAAGCCCAGGGCAAGCAACAGGCAGAACTCGATCGAGTCACCCAGCAGGCCAAGCGCATGGGCTGCGAAAGCTCGGGCTTCTTCTCGCTGTTCAACGGCCGCTCCGCCCAGTGCGGTCCGGTCAACAACCAGATTCAGCAGATGCGCGCCAATCTCGACCAGATCACCACCAGCCTGGAGCGCCTGCGCAGCGGCGGCATCGGCGGCGCCGACCGTGAGAACCAGCGCCGCTCGGTGCTGACGGCGCTCGCGCAGAACAATTGCGGCCCGCAATATGCGGCCGCAGCTCGCGGTCCCGGCAATTTCATCGACAGCCTGTTCGGCAACAACCAGTCGCTGCCGCCGCCCAGCGCGGAACTCGGCCCGCCATCCGGCACCTTCCGCACCGTCTGCGTCCGCACCTGCGACGGCGCTTATTTCCCGGTGTCGTTTGCTACCTATCAGGCGCGGTTTCAGGACGACGAGAGAACCTGCAAGGCGCTCTGCCCGGCGGCGGAGGCGACGCTGTTCACCTACCGCAATCCCGGCGAGGACATCAACCAGGCGGTCTCGATCAACGGTCAGCCGTATTCGTCGCTGCCGAACGCGTTCAAGTTCCGCACCGAGTTCAACGCGTCGTGTTCCTGCAAGGCCGCCGGCCAGACCTGGTCGGAAGCGCTGAAGTCGGTCGATGACAAGGCTTCGGTCGAACAGCAGGGCGACATCATCGTCACCGAGGAGAGCGCGAGGCGGATGCAGCAGCGCGGGCAGTCGAAGGTTGCGCCGCCGCCCAAGAAGGGAACCGCGCCCGCCGGCACCGCCGCCGTACCACCCGGCACCGCGCCGCCTCCGGCCGACACGGCGGCGACCGCCGCCGACAAGGACAGGATCCGCAGCGTCGGTCCGACCTTCATCCCGCCGAAGCAGTAGTTGTAGCCCTAAACTTTCGGTCGACTCGTTTTCTTGGAGCTAGACCGAAGAGCGCAACAACTTCGCGACAGCAGCTCGCGGCGGTGACCCTATGCCCAGCTCCTTGCCGCCGCACACACCCGGAGCAAATGGCATTGAGGCAATCACCGCCGCCGCCGCGCTGATTCAATACTGGTTATACTGGTACTGTCCCGGACAAACCCAGCTGCCGTAACTGTCGTAGTAGCAGCCGCTGTTGTAGCTGTTGTAGTAGCCGTAGGCTCCAGCGGCAGCAGCTCCGGCAGCCAAGCCATATCCTGCACCGCGCCAGGCGCCACCATAGGCATTCCGATAGACACCGCCGCGGACTGCCGCGCGCGCGACCGGCCGGCCCGGGATGGGGCGATATCCGTATCCGCGCCCGGCTACGCCATACCGGCCTCCCGCAACACGATACCCACCGCCTCGCACATGGGCGGCGCGCATGCCTCCGCCGTGGAAACCGCCGGCGCGCACACCGCCACCATGAAATCCTCCACCGCCACGGAACCCTCCGCCGCCGCCACGGCGGGCATAAGCATCATCGGGAATGAGACTGACGGTTACGAGAACGAGCGCTGCCAAAACAGCAAGAACGCATCGAAGCATGGCATTCCTCCTCTTTGACCCGGCGCCGATCATGGGGATCAGCACGTCGAGGAGAGCCTTGCTCCGCAACTCACTGCTCGGTTGATCTAGATCAAACGTCGGTCACTTCCCGACGCATTACTTGCTTGGTCGGGAAGGTAGTTGCTTGGTCGCGGCAGGCGCTTGAGGGAGAGCAAGGTCGGAGTGCCGACAAATGAGGACGTTGGGCATATCCTTTTTGGTACTCGGCCTGGTCCTGTTAGCCGCCGGATTGATTTCTCTTATGTCCCGGCGCAAGCCAGCGGAGCTTAAACCCGTCGAGCAAAGCCGGGACGAAATCGACCGGCAGGTCCGCGATCGACCAACGACCGAAGCGACATCTCATGAGCTTCCTTCCGAGGAACGAAGCTGAGATGGATTGAGTCCTCGAAAGTCCACATCAGACATTCCGGAACGCCGCCGTGACTTCATGCCTGCGGCGTTTCGAACGTTATTCGCCTCTGGAAATCCGAGGACATGCCTCGCTTGAAGACGCCCTATCCCTCGAACGCGTCCGCCGAGGCGCGGCCGGCGCGTGCGACCAGCTTCTCGTCGGGCGCGGGCAGCGCCTTGCCATTGTCGCGGAAGCGGTTGGTGATGGGATAGCGGCGGTCACGGCCAAAATTCTTTTCCGTCACCTTGACGCCCGGCGCCGCCTGCCGCCGCTTGTATTCGGCGATGTTGAGCAGCCTATCGATCCGCGTCACCACGTCCGCCGGGAAGCCGGCCGCGATGATCGTGGCGAGCGGCTCTTCGCGCTCCACCAGCCGCTCCAGAATCCCATCCAGCATCTCGTAGGGCGGCAGCGAATCCTGGTCGGTCTGGTTCTCGCGCAACTCCGCCGTCGGCGGCCGCGTGATGATGTTGACCGGGATCACCTCGCCCGAAGGCCCGAGTGCGCCGTCCGGCTTCCACTCGTTGCGCAGGCTCGAAAGCCTGAACACTTCGGTCTTGTAGATGTCCTTGATCGGATTGAAGCCGCCGTTCATGTCGCCATAAAGCGTGGCGTAGCCGACCGACATTTCCGACTTGTTGCCGGTCGTGACCACCATCGCGCCGGTCTTGTTGGAAATCGCCATCAGGAGCGTGCCGCGGGTACGCGCCTGCAAGTTCTCCTCGGTGATGTCGCGCTCCAGGCCGGCGAACGGTGCGGCAAGGATCTTCTCGAAGCCGTTCACGGCATCCGCGATCGGCAGCACCTCGTACCGGATGCCGAGCGCCTTCGCGAGCTTGGCAGCGTCGTCCAGCGAGACCTGCGCGGTGTAGCGGAACGGCAGCATCACGCCACGAACCTGGTCGGCGCCGAGCGCATCGACGGCGATCGCCGCACACAATGCGGAATCGATGCCGCCGGAGACACCAAGCAGCACGCCGGGAAATCCATTCTTGCGAACGTAGTCGCGCAGGCCCAGCACGCAGGCCGCGTAATCGCCCTTGTCGCCCTCGATCAGCGGCACCACCGGACCGTTGCAACGCCAGCCGTCGGCGCTTTTGGTCCAGCGCAGCGTGACGATGCTCTCCTCGAACGCAGGCAGTTGCGCCGCGACGGAAAGATCGGCGTTGAGCGCGAACGACGCGCCGTCGAACACCAGTTCGTCCTGTCCGCCGATCTGGTTGAGATAGACCAGCGGCAGCCCGCTCTCGGTGACGCGGGCGACCCCGATCGACAGCCGTAGATCGTTCTTGTCGCGCGCATAGGGTGAGCCGTTCGGCACCACAAGAATTTCCGCGCCGGTCTCGGCAAGGCATTCGACGACGTTTTCGTATTCCTCTGACTCCTCGAGCCAGATGTCCTCGCAGATCGGAACGCCGACGCGGATGCCGCGGACGGTGACCGGCCCTGCAGCGGGGCCGCGCGCGAACAGGCGCTTCTCGTCGAACACGCCGTAGTTAGGCAGGTTCGCCTTGTAGCGCAGCGCGGTGATGCGGCCCTCATCGAGCAGCGCGCAGGCATTGTAGAGCTTGCCATCCTCGACCCAGGGCGTGCCGATCAGTACCGCCGGTCCCCCGCCCGCGGTCTCGCGCGCCAGCTCCTCGACGGCGGCACGGCAGGCCGCCTGGAACGCGGGCTTGAGCACCAGGTCTTCCGGCGGATAGCCGCAGACGAACAATTCAGGCAGCACCAGCAGATCGGCGCCGTCGGTCTTGGCCTGGTCGCGCGCGGCGCGGGCCTTGGCGGCATTACCCGCGACGTCGCCGACCGTCGGGTTCAATTGCGCCAGTGTGATCGTAAAGGTTGGTTCGGTCATGGGGCGATGGTGCCTCGCACAAGAGCAAACTGCAAATGCTCGCTTCGTAGCGTTTTCGAGCGAAGTGGATACCGGTTCGCGTCAAGAAAACGCATCAAAACAAAAACTTACATATGCGGTTCTGATCCCGACCAGTACCGCATATCTAGAACGCGCCTATGCGTTCGGCGATGGCAAACAGCCAGAACGCCCCGGCCATCAGCAGTGCGACGCCGACCGCCGCCGACCCCATGTCCTTGACCCGCCCGATCTGCGGATCGTGGTCGGTGGTCAGCCGGTCGGCGAGCTTCTCAATCGCGGTGTTGAGGATCTCGACGACCAGCACAAACGCCACCGCTGCGACAAGCTCCACCCGGCGCATCACGCTCGCGCCGACCAGCCAGGCCAGCGGCACCGAAAGCGCCAGCGCAAGTAGTTCCTCGCGGACGGCCTGCTCCGATCGGATCGCAAAAGCGAGACCGTTACGCGTGTTGATGGTGGCCCGCCAGAGTCGCAGCAAGTCAGAGTCCCGCTGCAGCCGGCATCGGCTTTTCCTTACCCGCGCGTTCCTGCTTGAGCAATTCGGCGATCAGGAACGCCATATCGATCGATTGTTCGGCATTGAGGCGGGGATCGCAGACCGTGTGATAACGGTCGTTGAGGTCCTCGTCGGTGATGGCGCGGGCGCCGCCGATGCATTCGGTGACGTCCTGTCCGGTCATCTCCAGATGCACGCCGCCGGCATGCGTGCCTTCGGCGGCATGGATGGCGAAGAACGACTTCACCTCCGAAAGCACCCGGTCGAACGGGCGGGTCTTGTAGCCGGAGGTCGAAGTGATGGTGTTGCCGTGCATGGGGTCGCAGGACCACACCACGACGCGCCCTTCCCGCTGCACGGCGCGGATCAGCGGCGCGAGATGGTCGCCGACCTTGTCGGAGCCGAAGCGGTTGATCAGCGTCAGGCGTCCGGGCTCGTTATCGGGGTTGAGGATGTCGATGAGCTTCAACAGTTCGTCCGGCTTCAGCGAGGGCCCGCATTTCAGGCCGATCGGGTTCTTGATGCCGCGGAAATACTCGACATGGCCGTGGTCGAGCTGACGGGTACGGTCGCCGATCCAGATCATGTGGCCCGAGGTCGCGTACCAGTCGCCGGTGGTGGAATCGACCCGCGTCAAGGCCTGCTCGTAACCCAGCAGCAGCGCCTCATGGCTGGTGTAGAAATCGGTGGCGCGCAGTTCGGGATGGCTCTCCAGATCGAGGCCGCAGGCGCGCATGAAATTCAACGCGTCCGAAATACGATCCGCCAGCTCCTTGTAGCGGCGCGACTGCGGCGAATCCTTGAGGAAGCCGAGCATCCACTGATGCACGCTGCCGAGATTGGCAAAGCCGCCGGTGGCGAAGGCGCGAAGCAGGTTCAGCGTCGCCGCCGATTGACGATAGGCCATCATCTGGCGCTGCGGATCGGGAATGCGCGCTTCCGGCGTAAAGGCGATGTCGTTGATGATGTCGCCGCGGTAGCTCGGCAGCTCGACGCCGCCAACCTTCTCGGTATTCGACGAGCGCGGTTTGGCAAACTGCCCGGCGATGCGGCCGACCTTCACCACCGGCAACGCACCGGCGTAGGTCAGCACAACGGCCATCTGCAGCAGCACGCGGAAAAAGTCGCGGATGTTATTGGCGCCATGCTCGGCAAAGCTCTCGGCGCAGTCGCCGCCCTGCAGCAGGAAGGCTTCGCCCCTGGCGACCCGCGCCAGCGCCTTTTTCAGGTTGCGGGCCTCGCCGGCAAACACCAGCGGCGGGAACGTGGCCAGTTGCGCCTCGACGTCAGCCAATGCCTTGGCATCGGGATAATCGGGCACTTGCAGCACCGGCTTGGTGCGCCAGCTGTCGGGCGTCCACCGCTCGGACATGACGTTAACTCCTGAGCAAAAACCGCAACTTAAGAGAGGTAAAGAAGGCCGGGTTATACACAGGGCGTGGGCCGACCGCCAGTTAGATTTCCGGTCGGCCCGACAAGTCCTTGCGGCAAAATCCGAATTCGATTTTGCTATGCCACCCACTAAACCTTAGATGGAGCACGCGGTGGCCGACCCGGGGCTGGACGACGTTTTCCTCGACGATATCACGGTGCCCGCGACGGACGGATATCCCCTTGCCGCGACGTTGTTTCTACCCCGTGGGGCCAAGCGTCATGCCGTCCTGATCAATTCAGCGACCGCGGTCCCCCGCAAGCTTTACCGGGGCTTTGCCGGCTATCTTGCCCAGCGCGGCTGCGCGGTCCTGACCTACGACTACCGCGGCATCGGAGACAGCCGGCCGCGGACGTGGAACGGCCACGGCAAGCCGAAATCGCTGGTCGGCTTCAGGGCCTCGATGTCCGATTGGGCCGCACTCGATATCACGGCGGCGGTCGACTGGATGCGCGAGCGCTACAAGGCGCTTCCCTTTGCCTATGTCGGACATTCTTTCGGCGGCCAGGCGTTTGGCCTGTTGCCGAACAATTCGGAGGTGTCGCGCGCGCTCTTCATCGCAGCCCAGGCAGGCTACTGGAAACTGATGGCGGCGCCGGAGCGCTATCGCGTCTACGCCATGCTGAATTTCGTGGGCTCCCCCTTGACCCGCGCGCTCGGCTACATGCCGGGCAAGGCCGGCCTCGGCATGGACCTGCCGAAGGATGCGTTCCTCCAATGGGTCCGCTGGGTGATGAGCCCTCACTATTTGTTCGACGATGCGAAGCTCGAAGCCATCAAGAATTTTCCAAAATACCAGGGCGCATTGTGCGCGCTCTGCATTTCCGACGATCCCTGGGCGACGCGGCCGGCGGTCGAATTGCTGTGCTCTGGATTTACCGCGATCAAGCCCGAGATCATCACGGTGACGCCGGCCGATACCGGCGCGAGCAGGATCGGGCACATGGGATTCTTCAGGGCCGAGCATCGCTATTCGCTGTGGCACGGCGCGGCAGAATGGATCGAGGCGACGGAATAACCGCAAGCGTCATTGCGAGAAGCCCGCGACAAAATTGCAAAGCAATTTTTCGCTGAAGCGACGAAGCAATCCATAGCGCCGCAAGTGGAGGCGCGGATTGCTTCGCTGCGCTCGCAATGACGGTGGATATAACTGCGTCCGTCGCTGGCTATACGCGCCGGAAGGCGATCGCGCGGGCAAGCGATCGGGCTCGCGTGCGGACTGCGCCGCCATCGTTGCCGCTGTGAACGATCCACTGGCCGTCGGGTGTTTGTCCCGTGATGATGCCGACATGATGCGGCCAGACCACCACAACGCCGATTCCAGGGCCGCCGGCATTCATGCCTTCGCTCGCCCAGCTCCGCGCGAGCGCAAGGCGGCGATCGGGTTTGCCGAGATATTTGCTGAGGTAACTGCCGCACCAGGCACGGTGACCGTGATGATGTCGGTGTTGAGGTCGCGCTTCTGCTTGAATGGAAGAAAAGACGACCACGAACGCCGACGCGACAAGGAGAGGCTTTAGCATCAAGTACTCCACAAAATGCTGATGGGGACTGCGACGCGCCCCAACAGCGCTCTTCGTGGATTGTTCCAGCATGGCTGCCATTTCGCTCCTTGCCAGCGGGGCGAGAGCAGCCAGTGCTGCGAAAAGGAAGCCGCTCAACCCTTCCCTTGAGAAGGGCTGAGCGGAGAATCTGCCGAGTCGAAACCAGCAAGATCTGTCGTTCTACTTGGCGGATGCTTCAGCGGCCTTTTTGATAAGTCCGATCACGACATCGGGGTGCGAAAGCATCGGAACATGGCTGGCATCAACTTCCACGGTCGTCGCGCCCATGCGCTGGGATGTGAAGCGCTCCTGAGCGGGCGTGATCGTCTGATCTTGTCGCGCAACGACGTACCAGCTCGGTTTGGTCTTCCACGCCGGCTCGCCTGGTAACCCCGTCTCGATCATTGCGGCATTGGCCGGTCCCTGCGTTGCGTGGATCAAATCTTGCTGTTGCTCTGACAGATCGCCGGCGAAATGCGGAAGCGCGTCCCTGTTCAACCAGATGTAGCCGTCCACCACGGCGATGTGCTTGAACACCGGGGTCGGTTCAAACTTCGCTGCCGCCGAAACAACGGATTCACCGGTATCGGGACCCAACGCGGCAACATAGACGAGGCCTTTGACACGATCGTCTGTGCCCGCTGCGGTAATCACAAAGCCGCCCCACGAATGGCCAACCAGGATGGCCGGGCCACCGGCGCGGTCGAGCGCACGCTTGACCGCCGCGACATCGTCCTGCAGCGAGGTCAGCGGGTTCTGAACCGAAATCACGTTGAAACCTTCCGCCTTGAGAGCGGGAATGACCTCGCTCCAGCAGGACCCGTCGGCCCACAGGCCGTGGACGAAAATGATGCTTGGTTTCTCGGCTTGACTCATACCGGTCTCCTGTTGCTGGGGCACGGCAGTCACCCATGAGCAATTCATGCGCTTCCAGTTGCCGTGCTGCAGATCTGTACCGCAGAAAGCCGCGACCGCCTGGTAGGCGTTGTTAGATCTTGTTAGATGCGCTGGTCGGGCGCTTGCGACGATTGCAAGACCTCACTCGATGGCCGGAAGTAGCTGCATGCGAATGAGTCCACGCCCCCGGTTCGGCCGGCCATGCGGGCTATCGCCGATCGCACAGCTCGATGAAACCGCGACGTTCAGGAAGAGGTGTTGAACGTCGCGCGTTCACTCGGCAACGCGGTCAAGCTCGCGCGCGGGAAAGTTCGAGAATCCAGGGAAAGGGCTCACCGAGTCGAATCCGAAATAGCCAGTGGCTGAGATGACCCGCACCATCCGGCCGTAGGCCGCTAGGCCGCGATCCGTGCGAACCGCTTTCGGTACTCCGCCGGAGTGACGCCGACATGACGTGCAAACGCCCGGCGCAACGTGTCAGCGTCAGCAAATCCGCAACGCGCGGCGACCTGCTTCGGCGTTTCGTGGCCGGTTTCCAGCAGTCGCCGGGCGCCG
>Ga0268266_10002183_pt1 | contig 21422 bp, 22 predicted proteins | sample KBSS13metaG_FD_190356 | JGI IMG/M metagenome (GOLD analysis project Ga0268266, IMG submission 190356) | Switchgrass rhizosphere microbial communities from Kellogg Biological Station, Michigan, USA - KBS S1-3 metaG (SPAdes) (version 2) | ecosystem: Host-associated > Plants > Roots > Rhizosphere... | reverse complement strand
ACTACCTGCCGATCATCGACGGCCGCAAGGCCGAGCAGGAAAAGCGGATGTTCGAGCTGTTCGAGCGCTCGGACTCGGAGCTCATGGTGCTCGCCCGCTACATGCAGATTCTGACTCCTGAGGCGTGTCGTTATTTCGAGGGGCGCGCCATCAACATTCACCATTCCTTCCTGCCGGGCTTCAAGGGCGCGAAGGCGTATCACCAGGCTTTCACGCGCGGCGTGAAGCTGATCGGGGCCACTGCTCACTATGTGACGACGGACCTGGATGAAGGCCCGATCATCGAGCAGGAAGTGGAGCGCGTCGATCACACCCAGTCCGCCGAAGATCTCACTGTCATCGGCAGCGAGCTCGAGACTGTGGTGTTGAACCGTGCCATCAAGTGGCACGCCGAGCGCAGAGTTTTCCGAAACGGCAACAAGACTGTTGTTCTGAGGTAATCCGCGTGACTGCGATCGTGATGGACGGGAAGGCCGTCGCGGCCAAGGTGCGTGGCGAAGTTGCCGTTCGCGCAAGAGAGTTTGCTGCCAAGTACGGGCGTCGCCCGGGGCTGGCCGTGGTACAGGTGGGCCAGGATGCGGCCTCCACCGTGTATGTGCGCAACAAGCGCAAGTCCTCCATTGAGGCGGAGATCGAGTCGTTTGCCCACGATCTGCCGGCGACCACTTCGCAGGCCGAGCTGTTGGAGCTCGTGCATTCGTTGAACAGGGATCCGCGCGTAGATGGGATTCTGGTGCAGATGCCGCTGCCCAAGGGGCTCGACAGCGACCTGATCATGGATGCTGTGGATCCGGCGAAGGATGTGGATGGCTTTCATCCGACCAATACCGGGTTGTTGGCGCAGAAGCGCCCGCAGCTTCGACCGTGCACACCGTTTGGTGTGATCCGGTTGGCGAAGGAGTACGGCATCAACCTGACCGGGTTGCGTGCCACGGTGGTGGGTGCTTCCAACATCGTCGGGCGACCCATGGCGCTCGAGTTGCTGCTCGCTCGTTCTACCGTCACGGTCTGTCATACCGGCACTCGCGATTTGGAGTCGGAAGTGGCACGGGCCGATGTTGTAGTCGCCGCCGTAGGCAAAGCTGGTTTCGTTCCGGGTGACTGGATCAAGCCGGGGGCAGCTGTGTTTGACGTCGGTATCAACCGCGGTGCGGATGGCAAGCTCGTTGGCGACGTTGAATATGACAAGGCGTCTCAGCGTGCGGGATGGATCACACCCGTGCCGGGCGGTCTCGGTCCGATGACCATCGCCATGCTGTTATCAAACACCGTCGACGCAGCGTTCAGACGCGCACAGGCTTCCCGGTAAGCGATCGGCCCCTCGGGTCTAGCGAGGCTGGCCGGGTCGGTGACGTCGATTTCGGCTATCGCGACCAACCCGACCTTGGCTGATTGGGCTGCGGCGGGCGCAGCCGATATCGATTTCGCTTATGGCATCCAACGGGATTGCCCTTTTATTCAGCAGCGGACAGGGCATCGCCCGTTCGTATCCGTATTGGCTATGGCTCGTATTTGAGCCATCGATTTGCCCCTGACGGGCGCCTCTCGTAGCTTGGTCGGCCATGAGCTACCCAAACCTCGAGCAACTGCTCCAGTCCGTCAGCAATCCCGTGCAGATGCTGCGCAATTCGCAGATCGGGGCTTACGTCTATCCCGTCGTTCCCAGCGAGTTCTCCAATTGGCGCGATGAACAGCGCGCCTGGCGCGAGACCGCGGTGCTGTTCGATCAGACGCACCACATGGCCGAGCTGACCGTCACAGGGCCGGACGCCCTGAAGCTCATCACTCACACTACCATCAACAGCTTCGCCGGGTTCGCACCCAACAAGGCGAAGCAGATGGTGCCGGTGAGCCACGATGGCTATGTCATTGGCGATGGCATCCTGTTTTATCTCGCTGACAACGAGCTGGCGTTCGTGGGCCGTGCGCCGTCGGTGAACTGGCTGCAGTTTCAGGGTGAGACGGGCGGCTACAAAGTCGACCTGATCCGTGATGATCGCTCGCCTTCGCACCCGCGGGGCAAGGCTGTGTTCCGCCGCCACTATCGCTTTCAGGTGCAGGGACCGAACGCGGCGCGAATCCTGGAGAAGGTCAACGGCGCGCCCATCCCCGACGTGAAGTTCTTCACCATGGATTACATCAATGTCGGGAGTCGCCGCGTACGCGCGTTGCGTCACGGGATGTCCGGGGCACCGGGCCTGGAAATCTGGGGGCCCTACGAGGAGGGCGACGAGATCCGCGAGACGATTCTCGCGGCAGGTCGCGAGTTTGGACTGGTTCCAGTGGGCTCGCGCGCCTATGCCAGCAACACTCTCGAGTCCGGTTGGATTCCTTCACCTCTGCCGGCCGTCTATACGGGCGAGAAGATGAAGGCGTATCGCGAATGGCTCCCGTCCAATGGGTATGAGGGGACCGGGTCTATCGGCGGCAGCTTTGTCTCCGATGACATCGAAGACTATTACATGACCCCGTACGAGCTGGGTTACGGCCCGTTCGTCAAATTCGACCACGATTTCATCGGACGTGACGCTCTGGAGAAGCTGGCCAACGCGCCGCACCGCAAGAAAGTGACGTTCGCCTGGAATGGCGAAGACTTGGGGCGGATCTATGCGTCGCTGTTCGTGCCGGGCTCGGAGCCCTATAAGTTCTTTGACCTGCCCATCGCCAACTACGCCTCATCGAACTATGACAAGGTGACCCGCGGGGGCCGGACGGTGGGGTTGTCGATGTTCGGTGGGTACAGCCACAACGAGCGACTGGGACTCTCCCTGGGCGTGGTGGATCCGGACATCAACATTGGGGATGAGCTCACCCTGGTATGGGGTGAGGAGGGCGGCGGCACGCGAAAACCGCCGGTAGAGCGTCACAAACAGATAGAAGTTCGGGTGAAAGTCGCGCCGGTGCCGTATGCTAGCGGCGCTCGCGAGGGGTACCACCAGGGGTGGCGTACGCGGCAAGGTTGAAAGCGATAGGGTGCGGGGGAATCGTCTCTCGCGCCCTTTTTCATTTGGCGCGGCACTAGCCGCGCGGAGCCCGGGGTCTCTCACGCCGCCGCTTGTTTAAATGGCGCGGCCATGGCCCCCCGGGGCGTGTTTTTTGCCGGCTGCGCCTGCGCGGCGCGCCTTCGGCGCGTCAGCCCGATGCGCGTTCCAGCCGACAGTCAGCGCCGGCCGCTTCGGCATGCGTCTTAGAGAGCCCGACCGGGCTGCGCTTGGAGAATTGGCGTTGCAATGGCCGCGCGGAGACAGGTTCGCTCAGCTGTTGCGCGCTTCGGTCAACAGTCAGAGCCGACTGCGGATCATCGGGACCAGCACGGGGGCCACCGCCAACATCGCGCCCAACGCCGTGAGGGCCGCCGGTAAGGCCGCCGTGATCTGTTCCGTCGACCAAGCTGACGTGACGATCACCCCCGCCAGCACTGCAATCCCCACCGCCTCCAGAGTTACCCAGCGTCCCAGCGTCTGCTTCCAGGGGTGCAGCTCCTGTTGAGCAAGCCGGTATCGGAGTTGCTCCTGACGGCGCGCTTCATCCGCCCGTCGGGCCTCTGCGGCAATTTCCGCCTGAAGGCGGTCCAGAAGCTGCTCGTTGAAGCCCGGCCGGGCATCCAACCCACTGAATACTGCTGACAGGCGTTCATCCACGTTCACGCGGACGCTCCCAGCCGCGCGCGGGCGCGATGCAGTAACGTTTTCACGGTGCCAATGGGCATGGCCAACATGGCCGCGACTTCCTCGTGTGACTGTTCCTGCATGTAGAACAACATGACCACCTGCCGCTGTTTGGACGGTAGCGCATCTACCATCCGCATCAAAGCGGTAGCGTCAACTGCTGCGTCCGACGGGGCATCTGTTGATTGATCGGCCTCACCCATGACCTCTGGATCACTGAGAGATGCATGCGGTCGCTGCGCTCGCAACGCGGACAGGCTGGCGTTGCGTGTGATCGTATAGATCCACGTCGACAGGGACGCTCGCCCGTCATACGAGGGCAGGGCGCGCCAAATTTTGATGAACACTTCCTGGGTCACGTCTTCCGCCGAGTCGCGGTTGTGAAGGTAGCTGTACGCCAGCCCGAACACCTTTCTGCGAAACAGGGGCAGCAGTGCAGCGATCGCTTCATCGCGACGGTCCTCCCGCACGAGTTCCAAGATGCCGCTTTCCGTTAGCACCGGGTATCCGTAGCGGGTGGCCTTACTGCGTTGATACGCGCCAGGTGGCTCGAGGGTTTCAGTTTATTTTCGCGCCACCGGCGAAACCTGCCCGCAGGCTACCGCGTATCAAGTTCCATGAGCGACGATGCCTCAGTCAGACAGAATGCTACTGCCGCCCTGGTGGGCGCGATAGCCGGTTATCTGGTACACGGGCACTGGCCTACCATAGAGGCCGTAATCCGATGGTTGACGGGTTGAGGGAGCAGGAAAGTGGATAACGCCGTTCAAATCGTCATTCCCCTTGTATCGATCGTCCTCGGGATCCTCATGATCATTGTCGCGATCGTGACCAAACATCGCCGCCAGATGCAGGAGCTGGATAACCGGCATCGGGAACGCATGGCCGCCATCGAGAAGGGCTTGGATCTGCCGCCCGACCCGGTGGTGGGCGACCGTGTCGTGGTGGGTGAGCGCCTGCGCGGCGTTCGCCGGGGTGGCCCGGATTACCTGCTGCGTGGGCTCATCTGGCTGGGCGTTGGCATCGCCCTGTCGGCGTCGGACACCTTCTTCGGGACGGGCAACCGCATGTTTGGCTGGATAGCCACGGCGGTGGGCGTTGCCTATTTGATCTATTACGGACTGGAAGGCCGTCGGGAAGGACCTCCGCCTGGAAGCGGCGGAGGCCCAACACCTGGTTAGGATCCCGCCCCTGAGGCGGGCAGGACCCGGGCTCCGCGCGGCCACTGCCGCGCTGGCACCCACGCAGCCGGCAGAAACCACGCTTTTTGCCGGCGTGAGAGAACCCGGGCTCCGCGCGGCCAGTGCCGCGCCAATTAACTAGTGAATCGCCTTGTAAGTGGGGGCTACCTTTGGAGTCATGTAGCGCATATCCCACTCGTTCGGATCGAATGTCTTGAACGTCGCGAGTTGAACCGGGTAACCGCCCACTTCCTGCTCGCTGTCGATGATCTTGCCGCGACCTTCGATGGTGTCGGCAATCACCCGCCAATCCACCTCGTCACGTTCCCATGGTCGGGCGCCAGCGTTGGCAATCACTGAGTTCTCAACATCGACCGCCGCCAGCGGCTTCACGCCTTCGGGGAAAGCGGGTCCCGTCTTCACTTCAATGATCTTCGCCGGGCTGGTCGTGTAGCGGCCCAACATCGGCAACGGCCGCCCGATGCGGTCCACCGCAATGTTGTCCTTCATGTACAACTCGACATCACCCGCACCGCCCAACTCAAACAACGCAATATCGTTCGGCGTTGATGGACCTGCGCGCAACACGTTCCCCACCAGGGAGATCTTTCCGACCTGGAAGGGATGATCACCCCATTCCGCGGCAATCAGGTTGTAATGCACGGCCCGCTGACCCGGGTCATAGATCAGGTTGTTGATGATCTGCCCGTGCACACCGCCCTTGAACAGCGGACTGCGCTCGGCATCGTGCGCATACAGATTCCCCGTGATGAGAATGTCAGTCACGTTGTCGTGAATCAGGCTGCCCTTGGAATGCTCGCCCTTGGCGTGCGTCGCATTGGCAAGACCTTCGGCCAGGATGTTGTTGCTGAAGGTGATGGCGTGCGAAGTGTGTTGCCGCCACTCCTCCGGAGTCGCGCCGATGAAGCGCTTGCCGGAAGAGGACAGGTTCTCGTCAATCGACCACGACATCGAGCAGTGATCCACGATGACGTTGTAGGCGCCGATGGTGCCCATCGCATCCGGCTCCCAGCCGGTGCGCTTGGCCATGCCGGCCGTGCCGGTCCGAACGCGAATATGTTGAATGATGACATCGTGCGCGCGGATGTTGACTCCCGCGCGAATCAACGTGATGCCGGGATTCGGGGCCGTCTGGCCGGCTATTGTCAGATAGGGCTCCTCGATCTCGATTTCCTCGCCCTTCATATCTATGATGCCGCCCACTTCGAACACGATCACCCGCGGGCCTTTGGCTTTGAGAGCTTCCAGAAACGATCCCGGACCCTTGTCGGCCAGCGTGGTGACACGAATGATCTGACCGCCGCGGCCACCGGGTGTGTGCGCGGCCCAACCTTGCGCGCCCGGAAAGGCGAGCAGCTCAGTGCTCGCGGCCGGGACTTCAGCTTTCTTCGGCTCGGCGGCGAAAGCAGGTACAGCCGTGAGCGCTGTACAAGCTGCCAGGAGCCAGGGCCCCAGCAATCCGGTACGGTGGATGGGAGATGCATGTGGATCAGTACGCACTGAATGCTCCTTTGCGACAGCGGTGGCGGGCTGTTGGCCTCGTGCCGACGGAGCGGGCGGGAGCCCGTCAACCGGCGGTGCGGATTGTAAATGACACCGGTTTCCCCTATACAGGATATTAGTCACATGAACGATGCCATCGCAGAACAGTTTGTCCGTGCCCGCCTCGATGCGACGGCACTGCCGGATTTTCCGGGGACGATCCCTGCGACGCTCAATGCCGCGTATGCCTACCAGGATCGCGCCATTGCCTTGTGGCCGGACTTCGTTGCCGGCTGGAAAGTCGGGCGCATCGGTGAGCCGTGGTTGGCGCGGTTGGGTGAGGATCGCCTGGTTGGACCGATCTTCCGCCGCGGCATCCGGCTCGCTCCGCCCGAGCAGTTGGTGGAGTTTCCGGTGTTCGAAGGCGGCTTTGCCGCGGTTGAGGCGGAGTTTGTATTCCGGCTCGGCGCGGATGCGCCGTCCGACAAGGTGAATTGGACGCCCGAGGAGGCTTCCAAGCTCGCGATGGCCATGCACATCGGCATCGAAACGGCCGGCAGCCCGCTCGCCACCATCAACGAGCTGGGTGGCGCGGTGGTGGTTTCCGACTTCGGCAACAACGCCGGCCTGTTGCTGGGGCCGGTGATTCCGGATTGGCGGAACATTCCCTTTGAATCGCTGCAGACGGAAACGTTTATCGAAGGCAAGTCAGTGGGCAAGGGCGGCGCGTTGTCCCTCCCGGGCGGCCCGCTGGCGGGACTTGCGTTCGCGTTGGCACGCTGTGCCCGTCGCGGGCTGCCGATGAAGTCAGGTTATGTAGTATCGACGGGCGCGACCACCGGTGTGCATGACATTCGCATCGGCCAGGAATCGCGTGTGGTTTTCCAGGGATGCGGAGAGTTGCTGTGCCGGGCCATCCCGGCGCAGAAGGCGCCTTCCGCGCAGAAGGGAGCGCGAGCGTAGTGTTTCGCGGAAGGACGGACTTTTGATCAGTCGACGGGCCGTCCTTCTAGCTGCTGGAGCCGCTTGCGTGCCGGCGTCCCGGGTCTGGGGTGCCGATGGCGGTGTGGCCAAGGCTCCAGGCGCAGCCGACGCGGGCGCCACGGGCTCTGCAACCAACACTGCCGGGACTGGCGGGGGTGCCAGGTCCGTAGCCGGGGCTGCTGGCAACGGTGGGGCCGTTGGTGCGACTAGCGCTGGGGGCCGCGGCGGCGTATCCAACATGGCCAGCGGTGGGGCTGACGCAGCGGGCTCGGGGGCCAACCCCGCCGGAGCGGTGGCTGGTAGTGTGCTGACGGCCTCGGATGTGCATGTTTCAGACTATCCAACGGTGCAAGCACTCCGTTGGATGGGCGACATGATCAGCCGCGAAAGCGGTGGCGAGCTGGGCATACGTGTCTACCACTCAGGCCAGCTCGGCCGCGAAAATGACACCGTCGACCTGGCCCGGTTCGGCGCTCTCGACATCACTCGCATCAACTTTGCCTCGCTGAATAACACGTTCCCCGCGACGGAGGCGATGTCGCTTCCGTACGTATTCGACTCGACCGACCACATGCGGCGGTCGGTGGACGGAACCGCGGGCCGCATGATCCTCGATGCGTTCGCCAGGCGCGGCCTCGTCGGGTTGGCCATCTATGATTCCGGCGCCCGTTGCTTCTATAACCATTCCCGAGTGGTGACCGAACCCGGCGACCTGAAGGGCCTGAAAATCCGGGTGCCGCCGTCCGACATGTTTGTCAGCCTGATCCGCGCCCTCGGCGCAAACCCAACTCCCTTGTCCTATGGCGAGATCTTCTCCGCCTTGCAGACCAAGCTGATCGACGGGGCGGAAAACAACTGGACGACGTTCCAGACCAGCCGCCACTTCGAAGTGGCGCGGTTCTGGTCCCAGTCGGAGCATTCCTATTCTCCGGAAGCCGTTCTCATGTCGCAGCGGCGCTATGACAAGTTGACGAAGCGCCAGCAGGAGTTGGTTCGGGCGGCGGCGGCCCAGTCAGTGCCGTATATGCGGACGCTCTGGGATTCCAGTGAAGCAGAAGCGCGCGCCGCCGTGGAAAAAGCCGGCATCCGTGCGACACCGGTCAACCGCGCCGCGTTCCAAAAGGTCGCCGCCCCGATCGTCGAGTCGTACATGAAAGATCCGCAGCTGCAGCGGATATACCAAGAAATTCGCGCTGTCGCGTGATGGATGAGGGCTTGCGCATGGGACTGCCGCACGTGCCCGGAATTCGCGTCGGTGGCCGCGCTGGGCGCACCTGACTTTTGCTGGGGGTCATTGCCGGATGGGACGTCAAATCGCTTTGTTCAGCGCCGGGTTGGGCGTGATTTCCCGGTGCGCCATTTTTATTGCCTGCCTGGCACTGCTCGCCATGACGCTGGTCGAGGCGTGGCAGGTATTCGCTCGATACATCTTGAATGACTCTCCGAGCTGGACCGAGCCGGTCGCTCTGCTGCTCATGAGCGCGGCGATGATGTTCGGCGCGGCCGTTGGCGTGCGCAACGAAGCTCATTTTGGTTTTTTCCTGGTGGTCCACGTCGCCTCGCCACCCGTTCGCACCGTGCTGGTCAGCATCGCTCGGCTCATCATCATTGGCATCGGCTCCCTGTTGGCCTACTGGGGCGCGGTACTACTCATGGATGGTTGGGATGTCCGCATGGCGGGAGCACCGCTACCTCAAGGCTTGTACTTCCTGCCCATCTGCGTGGGCGGTGCCCTCATAGCCCTGTTTGCCCTCGAGCGGCTGTTGGTCGCGCCCACCGCGGCGCCCCGTGTGGAGCACTGACTTGGCCACTACGCTGCTCTTCGGAGTGTTCGCCGTTCTGTTGATTATCGGCGTGCCCGTCGCGTTCGCGCTGTCGGCCGCCTCGCTCGCGACCGTCCTGTACCTCGGCCTCCCGTCAATCGTCGTAGTCCAGCAGTTGGCGGCGGGCGCCAGCCTGACGACGTTGATTGCCATTCCACTCTTTATATTCGCCGGCGAGATGATGATGCGCGGCGGGATATCGGACCGATTGATTGCGCTTGCGTCCTCGTTGGTGGGGCATCTGCGCGGCGGCCTCGGTCAGATTAACGTTCTTTCATCTTTGTTCTTCGGCGGCGTGTCCGGATCCGCCATTGCGGATGTGTCCGCCATCGGCGGCGCCATGATTCCCCAAATGGTGGGCCGCGGCTTCGACCGTGACTTCGCCGTCAGTGTCACGGTCTCGTCCGCCGTGGTGGCGCTGTTGATTCCCCCTTCGCACAACCTGATTCTGTATTCCGCCTCCGCGGGCGGCGGAATCTCGATTGCCGATCTGTTTGCGGCGGGAATCATTCCCGCACTGTTGTTGACAGTAGTCCTGATGATTACCGGCGCCGCCATGGCCCGCCGCAGAAAATACGCCGTTGAGGCGTTCCCGGGCTTCGGAGTCGTGGTGCGCCGTCTGGTCGCGGCACTACCGGGTTTGTTGTTGATCGGTGTGATTTTCGGCGGCATCCGCGCCGGTGTATTTACCGCGATTGAAAGCGCCTCCATCGCAGTTGTGTATGCCATTGCGGTGACAGCCGTCGTCTATCGCAAACTTTCTTGGGAAAACTTCGTTGACGCATGCGCGGGGGCGGTGCGAACCACCGGCCTGATCGTGTTCGTCATCGGCGCCGCGGCCTCATTCGGCTGGCTATTGGCTTATCTGCAGGTTCCCGCCGCGGCCGTGTCAGTGCTGACGAGCATCACACACGACAAGTACCTGCTCCTGTTGTTGATGATCGTGATCCTGCTGTGCCTCGGCACCTTCATGGACCTGGCCCCCCTCATCATCATCTGCACACCGATTTTTCTGCCGGTGGCGAAGGCGATCGGCATCGACCCCGTGCACTTCGGCGTGATTCTGATCCTGAAGGGTGGGCTGGGGCTGATTACTCCACCCATCGGCTCGGTGCTGTTTGTGGGCGCCGCCATCGGGCGCATCAGCATCGTGGATGTTTTGCGGACCATCTGGCCGTTCTATGTTGCCATCCTGTGTGTGCTGCTGACGGTCGCGTATGTGCCAGCGCTGTCATTGTGGTTGCCCAGTATCCTGAGAGCGGCCGGCTAGGTGGCGCGCGGGGAATAAAGAGCCGGCCCGTGTAGTCTTGTACTACTCAACGCAAGTAGGCGCAGCGCGCGCCGGGCGGGGGCCAGCTTGACGCAGGGATTTGAGGATCTTTTTCTTCCATATCTGGACGCGGCCTACAGCCTCGCGCGCTTTCTGGCGCGTGACCCTTCCGCTGCCGACGACATTGTCCAGGAGTCGTTCCTGCGGGCGTTCCGGTCCTTTGGAACCTATCGCGGTGGCGATGCGAAATCGTGGTTGCTGGCGATTGTGCGCAACTGTTCCTTTGATTGGTCCAAGTCACGCCGCCGCCTGGCGAGCGAAACCCCGAGCGGTGAGTCGTTGGAGAGGTGGATTCCCAATCCCGAAGAGCTGGGTGATTGCACCCAGGACGGACCGGAGACTGCCGTGTTACGCCAGAGCGAAATCGAAGAAGTGCGCGCGATGATCCGCCGTCTGCCCGAGCCTTTTCGCGAAACATTGGTGCTGCGCGAGCTGGAGGAGTTGTCCTATAAGCAGATCGCCGAGGTTACGGGGGTTCCTGTGGGAACGGTGATGTCACGACTCGCGCGGGCGCGCCAGATGCTCGGCGCGGAGCTGGAGCAAACGCGATGAGCGCGTGTCCTGACAAAGAACTGCTGCTGCATGGGCTGCTCGATGGTGAGCTCGATGCGGCCAACACACTGAGCTGCGAGGCGCATCTGCAGGAGTGCGCCAGCTGCGCGGCGGAATTTGCGCGATTGCAGGCGCTGCGGAATCGGTTGCGAACACCCGGGCTTGCGTTTGAGGCGCCTGCGGCGTTGCGAGCGCGAATCACCGCGGCCCTCGGCGATGCCGCGGGCCGTAAGCCGACTGCCGGACAAGTTGAATCAACCGCGGCCGGCGGCGTAGGGGCGTCAATGGAGCGTGACACCGCATCGCAGGCGGCTGCAGGCGCTGGTGGTTCGGAGCCAGCCGACGCAAATGCCGCAGGCCGAGTGCCGGCTGCCGGTCAAGTTGAATCAACCGCGGCCGCTGGCGCAGGGGCGCCAATCGCACGTGACACCGGATCGCAGGCAGCTGCAGGCGCTGGTGGTTCGGAACCAGCTGGCGTGTTGGCGGCGGCTGTCGGCGTCGGCGGGGCGGGCACGTCCAGTCAACATTCCGGCGCTGGCCGAAGCGCGGACGTGGTCGACTTCGGCGCTGGCCGTTTGGGTGGAGCGGGGCGCCGGCAACGGCGGTGGATTGCCTGGGGATGGGGTGGTTCGGTGGCCGCTCTGGCCGCCTCGTTGGCATTCGTCCTGTTCGTCCACCTGCCGCAGGCGGGCGTGTCGGATGAGTTGGTCTCCAGCCACGTGAGGTCGCTCCTGGCCGCCCACCTCGTTGACGTACAAACGTCGGACCGGCATGTGGTCAAACCCTGGTTTGCCGGCAAAGTCGACTTCTCACCCCCCGTGCTCGAGCTCGCGGACCGCGGTTTTCCGCTGGTCGGCGGCCGGCTCGACTACATCCACGACCGGGTCGTCGCCGCCGTCGTCTACAAAAGACGGCAACATATTATCAACGTGTTTGTGTGGCCGGCGGCCGCGGGCGAGCGCGTTCCGGCGCCCTCGCGCCACGACGGCTACAACCTCCTGGGTTGGAGTCAGCGCGGCCTGCAATTCTGGGCGGTTTCGGATGTCGATCCCGCCGACCTGGAGCAGCTGCGCGCCGCATTCGCCGCACAGACGGCGCAGTGAGGCACGCGCCAACCGGTCCGCCTGCCGCCGCCAACCGACACGCGGCAACACCGACATCCTCCGGACAAACATAAACCAATACAACATGTCAATACACCATGTTGGGCGCGCGCGCGGCCGACACACCCGCTATCATCCCGAAGATGCCCGTAGTGGGTATGATTGGAGACTAGACTAATGGCAAAGCGTCCTTCGAACGACGGTGCAGGCTGGAGCGCCGCTGAACTGCGAACCCTGAAGCAACTCGCCAAGGCGGGAACTCCCACCAGCCAGGTTGCAAAGGAGCTCGGTCGTACGGCCGCTGCGGTTCAGCAGAAGGCAATGCGGGCTGGAATTTCCTTCCGCGCAGCGAAAAAGTCCGCTGCCAAGAAGAAGAAATAACAGTCGGTTTGAAGATGCCGGGCACTCGTTGCCCGGCTTCGCTTCGGGCAGTCCTTGCCCGATGTCAATGCTCAATCATAGGTTTTCTCGAGATACGTGATTAACGGCTCACGCAGCCGGTGCGCACGCGAGGGCTCGCGTGCCGTCGCGTGTTGAATCAGCGCGCGCGGGCGAACCGATTTCTCACAATGACTGCGAGGTGGCCAACGAGCAGAGCGCCCGTCGCGAACAACTGAGTAACAACAATAAAATACACAATCAATTCCTCTAGGTGTTTCAGGCGCGCGCAGTTTACGTATCGCGAATCGCGCCTCGATGACTCACCTCACGTTTCTGATGCGGAAACGTACATCCGTTAGAGGCATGTCTTTGAATAGCGACGCTGGTTGTGGTTGTTGCGTCGCATCAGTGAGACCTGAGTCAGGGTTTGACCGGGAAACACTGCAAATCATCGGCAAATGTCACTGCTCCGCTATAGGACGAACGGATGGCGACGAGTGTCTCGGTCTCCCGTCCGAGTGTGCGCAACATCCGGTGCGAGAGCACGAGTTGCTTCACCGCGGCGGCTGAGGCGACCTTCCCGATCACCGACGGCGGCATGTGCAGGGAGCGCTCCACGCCGGTCGCCCCCTCCGGCACGGCATTGTGCGCAACAAACAGGTCCGCATTGTGAGCAACCCGCTCCAGGTTGCCATTGTTGCCATCTGTATCGCCGCTGAAGGCGACGCTGACATTGTCGAGCTCCACACGATAGGCATTCGCCGGTACGCCGCCGTGGACGACCCGTGCTGCGACGATGCGGATTCCGCCGGTGTCGTAGATCTGCCGGATCTGGTTTGGACCAGACACAACATTGTGGGCGGCGAGGGGAATCCCACTCAGGTACCGATACGCGCCGTTGGGATTGCCGAACAGTGTCTGGATGAAACCGGTGGTGGAGGGAAAGTCTCGATTGCCGGGCGGCCCGAAGATCGGCAGAGGGCGCGGACGGTCTTCAAAGAATGACGACTTCACCAGGGCTGACAGGTCCGCAGTGTGATCTACATGCAGATGTGTCAGTAGGATGACATCGAGATTTGACACCGTCGCGCCGCTCTCTCCGAAGCGCAGCGCGGACCCGCCGCCGCTGTCGACCAGAACTCGCGGAACGCCGTCACGCCAGATGAGATAACTGCTGGAGGCGCGTTTGTCCTGCAGCTCCGGACCTCCGGAGCCCAGCACCTGCACAGCGACTCCGTGCGCGCCGCACCCCGCCGCGTTGGCGTTGAGCGCGACCAGGCTCATTACAATTCCCCACATTTCAGTAGACACCGGGTTTGTTGCGTTAAGGGGTGCGACCGCATTGAAATTTTCTCACTTCACAGTTTAGAAAATTCCGCCTGTCAATTGGTCTGCGAGGCGCTATCTTTCCTCCCGCACCTCGGCGCCCGCGTGCTGAAAACAGTGACCCCCTCGCTGTGAACGGTTTCTGAGCGCCGAGGTGCTCCTTTTAAGGGCCTCTACTGAACAAAAAAAACGAATCGCTCAGGAATCGGTGAGAGCCTGGCGTAGTCGGTGTACCTGGGCATTCAAAGCCATCAGTTCTTTGGGTTCCATGCCGGAGCGGGTCAACAACTCCTGACCGAGACAGCGACTCTCTTCTTCCAGATCTCGACCGCGTGGGGTGAGTGAAACCATTACGCGTCGCTCGTCTTCCGGATGCCGTGTGCGTGATACGAGCTGTGAGGCTTCGAGTCGCTTGACGAGAGGCGTCACCGTGCTCGGCTCAAGGGACAGCCGCTCGGCAATCGAACCAACCGTTCGCCCGTTTTCTTCCCATAGCGCATTGAGCACCAGGTACTGCGGGTAGGTGATTCCAAGGCGATCCAGCAGCGGCTTATAGACGCGGTTGATCGCCATGGACGCTGCGTAGAAGCCGAAACACAGCTGATCTTCGAGCGTGAGGCGGTCTGTCATCGCTCCATTATCACGCAATTATTTATCGCGACAAAGAAAAACCTCGACAGCCGGGCACTGGGTCATTAAGATAATTGTCGCGATAAATAATATCGCGATAAGGAGATAGCTATGTCAGTCAACGTTTTGTATCGCACCAGTGCGACCTCCACCGGCGGTCGCGAGGGTCACTCCCGCACTGAGGACGGCCGCGTCGAGCTTCAGCTTTCCACCCCCAAGGAGCTGGGTGGGGCAGGGGGCCCGGGGACCAATCCAGAGCAGCTGTTCGCGGCCGGCTATTCGGCCTGCTTCCTCGGCGCACTCAAAGTCGCCGCTCAGCAGCTGAAGTTGAGAATTCCGGCGGATGCCACTGTGAAGGCAACCGTGGGCATAGGTCCGCGCTCGGAGGGTGGTTTTGGCATCACGGCGGATCTCACTGTCAGCCTGCCAGGCGTCGACCGCGCGGACGCGCAGAAGTTGGTCGATTCCGCGCACCAGATCTGTCCGTACTCGAACGCCACGCGCAACAACGTGGATGTTGGGCTCAACGTGGCTTGAGCCCGAGAGCACCAACACCGTCCGATGCAGTCGCGACCTCGCCGACCGTTCCAAGACAGGCTTCTATGCCCCTCGATATTCGAAGAATGAGTGTCGTATTGAGCCACGTCGAAGACGGTCTGCGGGGTCAGATCTCAGTGGCGGAGTTGGCCGCGCGGGCGCGATTGAGTACTGCCCACTTTTCACGCCTCTTCAAGAGGCTCCTGGGTATATCCCCCGGCCAGTACATTCTCCTGCGTCGCGTGCAGCGCGCGCAGCTCATGATGTTGGAAACGACGGATTCATTGGCCCACATCGCGGCAGAGTGCGGTTTCTCGGACCAGTCGCACCTGACCCGCTCTTTTTATCGCCGCATGCAGATGGGCCCCGCCCAATGGCGCCGCTTGAATCGGGATATCCGCTCTTCTACCCAGAATTCATTTCCATAGACCCCGGAAGTCTAAGTCAGCTCTTTGAGCGGCCTATCATTCCAGTTCTTTGCTCGAGGAAATCACCGAAGTGGCCAGCTGGAGAGAGCACCTCGCAGAGCAGATGCCGGCGGAGCTTGCTCGCGAAATTGATGTTTACGAAGGCCAGCTGGAGCTCAAGAAGCAGGGCAAGATCGAGGACAAGCTGTTCGGCGAGGCCCGTCTGCGGCGCGGCGCCTATGGCCAGCGCTACGACAATGGTCAGCGGCACGACGGTATTTCGCATCGAAGCCTGCCGTTCCCGACAGCGGCCACCAAGGGTACGGAGACGGTCTGGGATGCGCCCGGGATGCAACGCATCAAGATTCCGTTCGGCGGGCTGAATCCGCAACAGATGGAGCTCCTGGCCGATGTGGCTGAGGAGTACTCCGATGCCATCTGCCACATCACGACCCGGCAGGATGTGCAACTCCACTACGTCCATATCGAAGACACGCCCGATTTGATGCGCCGGCTGGCAGCTGTTGGTATCACTACCCGCGAGGCCTGCGGCAACTCGGTACGTAATGTCACTGCCTGCTCAATCGCTGGTGTGTGTCGTTGTGAGGCATTCGACACCACGCCGTATGCGAAGGCCATGGCCTATCATCTCCTCGGTCATCCGGACACGCAGGACATGGGGCGCAAGTTCAAGGTCGCGTTCTCCGGCTGCAACACATCCAGTTGCGGGCTCACCAACATCCACGATCTGGGCTTCATCGCCAAGACCTGGCAGTCGAATGGCATCCCCCGTCGCGGTTTCCAGGTCACGATCGGCGGCGGCCTGGGAGCGGTCCCCTATGACGCGCAGCTCTTCGATGCCACTGTGCCCGAAGAGGAGATCCTGCCGCTGGCGCAGGCGACTTGCCGCGTCTTCGCGCGTTTGGGCGAAAAGCGCAACCGCGGACGTGCGCGCCTGAAATTCCTGATCGAAAAACTCGGCCTGGAAGAATTCCGCCGGCTCGTTCTCGAGGAGCGCAAGATCCTGCCGCCGGATCCGCGCTGGACCGATTACCTGAAAGACGTCGAGCGGTACCACGAGAGGCCGGCCAAGCCTTCCTCCAGCCTGAACCGCGCCAATCTCGATCCGAAGCTGGAGGCATGGCGCGCCACGAACGTCTATCAGCAACGGCAAGCCGGCTATGTCGTGGCCACGATTACCTTGCCGCTGGGCGACATCACATCGTGGCAGCTGCGCCAACTCGCGAACGTTGCTCGCCGTTATGTTGGCGACAACGTACGTACGACCGTTGAGCAGAATCTCGTATTGCGCTGGGTTTCTGAAGCGGACGTGCCGGAGCTCTTTACCGAGCTCGAGCGGCTGGATCTCGCGCTGGGCGGCGCCGGGAAGATCGAGGACGTGGTTTCGTGCCCGGGTACCGATACATGCAAGTTGGGTATCGCGGCCTCGCGTGGGCTGGCGGCAGAGTTGCACGAGCAGTTTGTGGAACGGCAGAAGCAGGGTGCGATCGATCCGGCGGTGCGGGATCTTCACATCAAGATGTCCGGGTGCTTCAACTCCTGTGGGCAACACCATTTGGCCGACATCGGCTTTTATGGCGTCTCACGCAAAGTAGGCGGCGCGACTGTGCCGCATTTCCGCGTGCTCATGGGCGGTGAGTGGGAGAACAACGGCGCAACCTACGGACTGACGATTGGGGCCGTGCCCTCTAAACGCATCCCCGAGTTCATCGATCATGTGACACAGAGTTACCTGTCGCAGCGCCATCCCGGCGAGCGCTTCAAGGACTTTGTGGGGCGCATTGGCAAAAAGGCGCTCAAAGAGATGGTGGATGCCTTCTCATCGGTGCCGTCCTATGCGTTGGATCGGACGCTGTATTCCGATTGGCGCGATCCGCGTGAGTTCACGATCTCCGACATCACCACCGGTGAATGTGCAGGCGAGGTCGTCCCTCAGATCGAATTCGACCTCCAGGCCGCCGAGCAGCGCAACTTCGAGGCGCAGGTTTATCTGGAGCAGAACGAGACTCAGAAGGCGGATGAGGCGGCCTATCAGTCGATGCTCATCGCCGCCAAAGGTCTGGTCCGGACGCAACTGTGGGATCTCGGCGATGATCCAGACCGGATTGTCGCGGAGTTCAAGACTCGCTTCTACGACACTCAACTGTTTCAATCGCCTGAGGCCGGTCAGTATGCCGGCGGCAAGTTCGCGCTGTTTCTGCTCAATCGTCATGCTGACAGTGGGCGCGCGTTTACTCCGGAGAAGGCCCGACACCTGGTGGAAGAAGCGCAGCTCTTCATCGAGGCGGTTTACGCCTACTACCAGCGCATGAGCGAACAGCAGGCCAAGGCGAGAGCCAAGGTGAAGCCAGGTACCCCGGTCGCTGAGGCGGCGGTCTGACTATGATGGATCTCTCCAAGTTCGGAATTAAGTTCTTCGCAGCGGACGCCGACGGGTTCGACATACTCAAACTGATCCCCGTGTATCATCGTTGGATCCAACAGGGCGCCCTCCAGGACTTGCTGATCGATGTGGCGGACTATAGCCATGTACCGGCGGGCCCCGGTGTCATGCTGATCGCTCACGAGGGCAACTACGCCCTGGATGAGACCGGTCATGAGCGAGGCGTGGTGTATTACAGCAAGCGCCGGTTGAGCGGCGGGCTATCTGATCGCTTCTGCCTGGTTGCGAGCAAGGCGCTCAGGGCTGCCCAGCTCATGAGCGAAGACGCGGAGCTCGACGGCGCCGTCAATGTGCTCGGCGATCACCTCGAGTTCTTCGCCAATGACCGCCTCGCTGTGCCCAACACCGATGCGGCGTACGCTGAGCTCGAACCGGCGTTGAAGACCTTCCTCGACAAACTCTACGCCGGAGCGCCCTATACTTTGACGCGCGAGACTGATGCCAAGGAGCGTCTTTCGGTGCGGGTAAAGGCCGCAAGTCCGGCGCCGCTCGAAACGTTGTTTGAAAGAGTTACTTAGAGAACGGATTGGTAACGGTGAGTTGTTTGTCGATGACTTGTCCATGCTGGAGATCCTCGGAGTAGAGGGTTTTGCAGCCAGCGTGGAGTGCGGACGCAACGATCACTGAGTCGTAGAAGGAGAACTTGTAATCTTCCATGATCTCGCACGCTCGATCATGGTCTTCGACGGTCAGTGGCTCGGTGAGGCAGATGTCTCGGATCGTCTCCAGCACTTCCCGAATTTCGACCAGCGGCATCCTGAGCTTTCGAGATGCCGCGGCGGTGAATTCGTTGAGAACCTGGACGCTGATGGTGCCGGACCCGGCGAGGAGAGCCTCCACTCGGTCTGCTTTCTCTGAATCAGAAGAGAGAAGGTAGAGGAGGACGCTGGTGTCGAAAAACGAATCAGCGCCGCTCATTGGCCTCGAGCCGATCGAACTTGAAGTCCTTGGGTAATCGACCGCGGAACTTCCTCAGTCTCGCTAGAAGCTCCCGGGCACCGGGTGCCTTGTCAATCTCAAATGTTCGCTTCCCTGCCGCATGGATTTCGATGCTGTCCCCCTCCTTGAGCCCCAGAGCCTCAACGACGGATGCAGGGAGTCGAATCGCTAAGCTGTTGCCCCACTTGGAAACTTGCATGGCAATGTCCTTGGATATACGTCTAGTAAAGTATATCCAGTGAGCGGCGGCGGCGGCAAATCGCCAAGTAGCCGCTTCGGGTGGCTTTCGCGTGGATGCTGACGCAAAGGACCATTTATCCGGCTACTTGTGTATCCTTTCGCCCCGCGCAGCGCACCCTGGCAGCCATTTCCGTATAAGAACGAGTCCTGGAACGTGATCGCCACTGCAAGTGATTGTTTTTATTGGCGCTCCCGACCGGATTCGAACCGGTGTACTAGCCTTGAGAGGGCTATGTCCTGGGCCTCTAGACGACGGGAGCGGAAATGCAGGGCTGTCGCGAGAGCGCGGTATTATAGGGATCCCAGTCGATTGCTCAAGCTGAAAGCCTTCATTTGAACGCGTCTTCTGCGTCCGTTGTGACGCCTACCTCTACGCCCCGAGTCATTACGCGATCTGAGCACATCATTTCGCGCCAGCACATTTCGCCCAACGCTTTGCGGGTGCTCTACCGGCTGCGGGATGCGGGATTCAGCGCATTTCTCGTGGGCGGCTGCGTGCGGGATCTCCTGATCGGCATTGAGCCGAAGGACTTCGACGTCGCGACCGATGCCCTGCCGGAACAGGTGCGGAAGCTATTCCGCAACTGCCGCCTCGTTGGACGGCGTTTCCGGCTAGCGCATGTGTTTTTTGGGCGCGAGATCATCGAGGTGGCCACGTTCCGTGCGGCCACGGCGCCATCGCCGGGTGATGAACCATTGGCCGAAGCCGACGGCGGGGCAGGCGAGGACCCTGTAGCCGAGATGGATGCGGCAGCGGTGGCACTGATCGAGGTCGATGCGGCCGTGACCGAGGACGCGCTGCTCCAGGCGGACGGGGCCGAGGGCGACGATTCGGATGCTGATGAGGCGGATGCTTCCGAAGGCGACGATGAGGGCGCTGATGAGGCGGAAGTGCGGCGGCCCGAGCGCGACGAGTCTGAGGACGACGGTGACGGGGCCGAGCGCGGCGACTCAGAGGACGACGCGGGCGAGGACGCGCGGTACCGCGATGACCTCGAAGACGACGAATCCGAGGATGACGAAGCGCTGACTCGGACGGATGTGCTGGCGTCAGGGCATGCGCTGTCCGAGCCGGCTGATGAAGTGCTGTCGGATCGCACCGTGGAGCTGAGCGCTCTGCCGGAGCTGGATCCGACCGCAAATGTCGAAGACGAAGACGACGAATTGGGTGACGACGCCGGCCATCCGCAGCCGATCGTCGCGCCGAGAGCTGCTCGCCAGTACCAACAGCGCATCGCTCACGGAGACGAAAGCGCTGCGGACATTGACGTTGACCCGAACGCTGAGCGCATGTTCGACGAGACGGGTCGGATCATCCGCGACAACGTGTACGGCACGATCGACGCTGACGTGTGGCGTCGCGATTTCACGTGCAACGCTCTCTATTACAATATCGCCGACTTCTCCATCTGGGATTACGTCGGCGGCTTTGAAGACGTTGCAGCTCGCAAGCTGAAGTTGATCGGCGATCCGGAGACTCGGTTCCGCGAAGATCCCGTGCGGATGCTGCGTGCAGCCCGCTTCGAGGCCAAACTCGGCTTTGAAATCGACCCGGCCACCTCAGAACCCATCCCGCGCCTGAAAGCGTTGATGGGTGGCGTCCCGCCCGCCCGCCTGTTCGATGAAACCCTGAAGCTGTTCCTCACCGGCCACGGCCGGAAAAGCTTCGAGGTGCTGCGCAAGCGCGGGTTGCTGTCCGTGCTGCTGCCGACCGTCGATGACTACTTCAACAAGCATCCAGGCAGCCTGGTCGAGCAACTCGTCATGCGCGGCCTCGAAAATACGGATGCCCGGGTAATCGCAGACAAGCCGGTAACCCCGACTTTCCTGTTTGCGCTGCTGTTGTACGGACCGATTGCGGCCATCATCGAGTCGACACCGCCTGAGCGGTGGCACGAGCTGTCGACCATTCTGGACGCCTGTGATCGGGCTGCTCGCCAGGTACAGACCCATATCACGCTGCCGAAGCGATTTTCGCTGGGCATGCGCGAAATGTTTGCTCTGCAGCCGCGCCTCGAGCACCCGCGTGGCCGGCGCGCGTTGCGTGTCCTCGAGCATCCGAGATTCAGGGCCGCCTACGACTTGCTGCTCCTGCGGGCCGAGTTTGGAATGGCGCCGGACGAGATCACTCAGTGGTGGACCACCGTGCAGGAAGTCAACTCGGAAGAACGCGCCAGGATGGCTGACTCTTTGACGGGTCAGGCGCCCAGGTCCGAAAGTGCGCCGCGACGGGGTGGCCGACGCCGTCGCAGACGTCGCGGTCCCTCGAACCCGAGCTGACGGATGTCAACAGCTCCGAGCGAGCCCGCTCATAAATTTATCGTGGTTGAAGGCCCCATTGGAGTGGGGAAGAC
>Ga0268266_10002182_pt1 | contig 21441 bp, 16 predicted proteins | sample KBSS13metaG_FD_190356 | JGI IMG/M metagenome (GOLD analysis project Ga0268266, IMG submission 190356) | Switchgrass rhizosphere microbial communities from Kellogg Biological Station, Michigan, USA - KBS S1-3 metaG (SPAdes) (version 2) | ecosystem: Host-associated > Plants > Roots > Rhizosphere... | reverse complement strand
GCCGCGTCGCTGCGCCTCGCGAGCCGGCTCGGGTTCGCGCCGGTCGACGAGCTGTGGGTATGCGCGCCGCGATCCTAGCCCTGGTGCTCGCCGTGCGCGTCGCGCACGCCGATCCGTCGAACGAGAAGCTCGTGCTGGTTGGCGCCGGCATGGCGCTGCCGACCTACGTGATCGGCGTGTCGCTGCACGAGAGCTCGCACGCGCTCGCGGCGGTGCTGCTCGGCGCGCACGTCGACGAGCTTCACGTGTTCCCGCCGGGGCGCGATCCACACACCGGCACGTTTCGCTTCGGCTGGACCTACGTGCACGGGCTCGAGACCCAGCGCGATACCGAGCTGTTCCTGATCGCTCCCAAGATCACCGACGCGATCCTGCTCGGCGGGTTTGCCGCGCTGGTGTTCACGAGCGCGTGGCCCGAGAACAAGTACGCCCAGCTCGCGCTCACCGTCGGCGCGACGGGCCTGTGGGTCGACTTCGCGAAGGACGTCGTGGTCACGTCGCCACAGGACGACATGGTTCGCGTGTTCCAGATGTGGTGCATCGACGGCATCGCCACGCGCCTCGCGTACGCGGCGATCGATGTCGGCCTCGGGCTGATCGTCGCGAAGGGCTACGAGCGCACGTTCACGCGCGACATGCCGGTGACGATGATGGTGCCGCTGCTTCGCTCGGCGTTCTGACGACGGCGTGCGCAGGCGCGCGCTTCGCGGCGGAAACCGCCCACGATCGGCCCGGCAAGCATCTTGCTGCTTGGCACCGCATGCAGAACGTTTCGGGTCCGTGCCGCGTGATGGCGTTCGCGCGCGGTTGGTCGCCGGAACGCGCGGCGCCTGGCGAGCTCGCGCGAATCCGCGCGCACCTGCGCGGGCTCGCCGCGGAGCTGGTGTTCGAGTCGGAGCACGGCACGTGGCTGTGCCGCCCCGACGACGAGCTCGTCGCGATCGCCCCACTCGGCCGCGCGCGGTTTCGCGTCGCCGACGACGAGGATGCGGTGTTCGTGGTCGACCCGGCCGGCGCCGTGCGGTTCGCGCACTGCCAGCACGCGCCGATCCGGGACACGCTCGCCGCCGCGCTCGAGCAAGCGACCGACGTCATGCTCGCGCAGGCGCCGCTGCACTTCACGCGGCGCGCGTGGCTGACCACGTGTGTCGTGTCGGGCTTCGCGCTCGCGGTGCTGTCGGCATGCAAGCAGAAGGTCGATCCGAGCGATCCGCCGCCGCTCGAGGCCGCGCGCCCCCCGCTGCCGCAGGAGCTCGACATCGTGCTCGACGTCAACGGCACCAAGCATCCGCTGCGCGTCGAGCCGCGCGTGTCGCTGCTCGACGCGCTGCGCGAGCGGCTGCAGCTCACCGGCACGAAGAAAGGCTGCGACGCCGGCCAGTGCGGCGCGTGCACGGTTCATGTCGCCGGCAAGCGCGTGCTGTCGTGCCTGACGCTCGCGGTATCGGTGCAGGGCAAGCCGATCACGACGATCGAAGGCCTCGCCCGAGGCGAGCAGCTACATCCGCTCCAGCTCGCGTTCATCGAGCACGACGGCATGCAGTGCGGGTTCTGCACGTCCGGCCAGATCATGAGCGGCGCGGCGATCCTCTCCGAGGGCCGCGCGACCGACGACGCGGCAATTCGCGAGCAGATGAGCGGAAACATCTGCCGCTGCGGCGCGTACCCGAACATCCTCGCGGCGATCAAGGCGGCCAGGTCATGAACCCGTTCAGCTACACCAGGCCCGTCGACGAAGCCGAGGCGCTGCGCGCGCTCGCCGAGCCAGGTGCCGTCGCGCTCGCCGGCGGGACCACGCTCGTCGATCTGATGCGGCTCGAGGTGATGCGGCCCAGCCGCGTGGTCGATCTCGGCGGGCTGCCACTCGACAAGATCGACGTGTCGAGTGGCAGCATCACGATCGGCGCGCTCGCGAGCAACACCGCCGTCGCCGACCATCCCGAGATCAAGGCGCGCTTCCCGGTGCTCGCCGAGGCGATCGATGCCGGTGCATCGGGCCAGATCCGCAACATGGCCAGCATCGGCGGAAATCTCATGATGCGGACGAGATGCTCGTATTTCCGCGACACCGCGAGCCCGTGCAACAAGCGCACGCCCGGCTCGGGCTGCTCGGCGCAGGACGGCTACGCGCGCATGCACGCGGTGGTCGGCGGCTCCAAGGACTGCATCGCGGCGCATCCGTCGGACATGTGCGTCGCACTGCTCGCGCTCGACGCGATCGTCCACGTCAAGAGTGCACGCGGCGAGCGCGCGCTGCCGATCGGCGAGCTCCACACGCTGCCTGGCAACCAGCCCAACATCGAGACCACGCTTCAAGCCGGCGAGCTGATCACGGGCATCGAGCTCCGCGATGCCCCGTTCGCCAAGCGCTCGCGCTACGTCAAGGCACGCGATCGCGCGTCGTTCGCGTTCGCGCTCGCATCGGCGGCAGTCGCGCTCGACATCGCGGGCGGCACGATCCGCGACGCACGCGTCGCGCTCGGCGGAGTTGGAACCAAGCCGTGGCGCGAGCATGCCGTCGAGGCCGCGCTGCACGACAAGCCGGCGTCGAAAGCCACGTTCGCCGCCGCCGCGAAGGTCGCGCTGGCCGACGCCGACCCGCGCGCCGACAACGCGTTCAAGATCGAGCTCGCCAGGCGCGTGATCGCGCGCGCGCTCGTGCTCGCCGGAGGTGTGTCGTGAAGCCGAGCGTGGGTACGCCGATCGATCGCGTCGACGCGAAGCAGAAGGTGACCGGCACCGCGACGTACGCGGCCGACACGCCGGTCACGCGCGTGGCACACGCGGTGATCGCGACGAGCGCGATCGGCAAGGGCACGATCCGCGCGCTCGACATCGACGCCGCACGCGCGGCGCCTGGCGTGCTCGCCGTGATCACGCACGCCAACGCGCCCAAGATCGCCGCCGGCAAGCACGGCGGTGCGCCGAACGAGCGCGTGCTCCAGCTGTTGCAGGAAGCGCAGGTGCACTACGCGGATCAGCCGATCGCCGTCGTGGTCGCCGAAACGCTCGAGCGCGCGCAGCACGCAGCGGCGCTGATCGTGCCCCGCTACGCCGCGCGCCCGGTGATGGTGGCGCTCGAGCAAGGCCTGAACGAAGCGTACAAGCCCAACGGGATGGTTCACGGCGAGCCCGACACCACGCGCGGCAACTTCGACACCGCGGTCGCCGACGCGCCGCACAAGCTCGACGCGACCTACACCACGCCGAACGAGAACCACAACCCGATGGAGCCGCACGCGACGATCGCGGTGTGGCAAGGCAGCGATCGGCTCACGCTGTACGACGCCACGCAGGGCATCTTCGGCGTACGCCAGCGCATCGCCGAGGTGTTCGGCATCCCGAAGGACCACGTGCGCGTGATCGATCAGTTCGTCGGCGGCGGGTTCGGCTGCAAGGGCACGCCGTGGTCGCACGTCGGGCTGTGCGCGCTCGCGGCCAAGGTCGTGAACCGGCCGGTCAAGCTCGCGATCACGCGCCAGCAGATGTTCTCGCTGGTCGGGCACAGGCCGCACACGATGCAGCACGTCGTGCTCGCCGCCGATGCGCACGGCAAGCTCGTCGCGACCAAGCACGCGGTGATCTCGGAGACGTCGTCGTTCGACGAGTTCGTCGAGCCGTCGGCGCTGCAAACGCGCATGCTGTACGCGTGCCCGAACCTGGTGACGTCGCACCGGCTCGTGCGCGTCGACGCGCCGACGCCGACGTTCATGCGCGCCCCGGGCGAATCGTCCGGAACGTTCGCGATCGAGTCGGCGATGGACGAGCTCGCGTACATCGTCGGCATCGATCCGATCGAGCTGCGGCTCCGCAACTACGCCGAGGTCGACGAGCAGGACCAGAAACCGTTCTCGAGCAAGTCGCTGCGCCAGTGCTACGCGCAAGCGGCCGCGAAGTTCGGCTGGGCCAAGCGCAACCCCAAGCCGCGCTCGATGCGCGACGGCCACGAGCTCGTCGGCTACGGCATGGCCGGTGCGACCTACCCTGCCAACCAGTGGCCCGCCGGCGCGCGCGCGACCTACCGGCCCGACGGCACGTACCTCGTGCAGGCCGGCACGCAGGACCTCGGCACCGGCACGTACACGATCATGACGCAGGTCGCGGCCGACGCGCTCGGCGTGCCGGTCGACAAGGTCACGTTCGAGCTCGGCGACACCGCGTTTCCCGAGGCGCCGGTCTCGGGCGGCTCGACCACGGCGTCGACGGTCGGCCCGGCGGTGAAGGACGCCTGCACGATGCTCAAGGCCAAGCTCGCGGCGATGACGCCGGCGGATCGCGCGGCCGGCCAGCCGGTGACCGCCGAGGCGCGCAGCGAGGTCTCGCCCGACCGTCAGAAGTACGCGCTGCACTCGTTCGGCGCCGACTTCGTCGAGGTGCGCGTCGACGAGGACCTCGGCTCGATTCGCGTCGCGCGCGTCGTCGCCGCGTTCGCCGCCGGCAAGATCCTGAACCCGAAGACCGCGAACAACCAGCTCGTCGGCGGCATCGTGTTCGGCATCGGGATGGCGCTCGAGGAGAACACGGTCCGCGATCGCCGCACCGGCCGCGTCGTCACGCGCGACCTCGCCGATTATCACGTGCCGGTCCACGCCGACGTGCCCGCGATCGACGTCATCCAGATCGCGGAGGACGATCCTCACGTCAACTCGCTCGGCACGAAGGGCATCGGCGAGATCGGCGTCACCGGCGTGACCGCCGCGATCGCGAACGCCGTGTATCACGCGACCGGCAAGCGCGTGCGCGAGCTGCCGATCACGCTCGACAAGCTGCTCGCGTAGCTATTCGACGCCGTACTTCTTGAGCTTGTCGTAGAGCGTGCGCTCGCCGATGCCGAGCAGCTCGGCCGCCTTGCGACGATTGCCGCCGACGTGCTCGAGCGCCGCGAGGATCGCATCGTGCTCGAGCTCGGCGAGCGGACGAATGCCCTGTGGCGCCGCGCGCGCCGCCGGCGATGGCTCGTCGAGCCAGATGTGCGCGGCATCGATCGTGTCGCCGTCGGCGAGGATCGCGGCGCGCTCGAGCGCGTTCGCGAGCTCGCGCACGTTGCCGCGCCATTCCGACGCCAGCAGCCGTTGCTCCGCCGCCGCCGTCAGCTTCGGCACGCTCCGGCCGATGTCCGCGGCCACGCGGGTCAACAAGCTCTTCGCGATCGGAATCAGATCGGCTCGGCGCTCGCGCAGCGGCGGCAGCTTGATCCAGAACACGGCGAGCCGGTGATAGAGGTCCTCGCGGAACGTGCCGGCGTCGATCATCGCGCGCAGATCGCGGTTGGTCGCCGCGATCCAGCGCACGTCGACCTCGAGCGTGCGACTGCCGCCGACGCGCTCGAACCGGCGCTCCTGCAGCACGCGCAACAGCTTGGCCTGGAGCTCGGCCTTGAGCTCGCCGACCTCGTCGAGAAAGAACGTGCCGCCGTCGGCGAGCTCGAGCCGACCGCGCTTGCGCTCCGTGGCGCCGGTGAACGCGCCCTTCTCGTGGCCGAACAGCTCGCTCTCGAGCAGCGTCTCCGACAGCGCCGCGCAGTTGATCGCCATGAACGGCTTGCCGGCGCGCGCGCCGAGCTCGTGCAGCGTGCGCGCGGCCACTTCTTTGCCCGTGCCGCTCTCGCCGAGCAAGAGCACCGTCGACGACGTCTTCGCGACCTTGTCGATCGCGAGCATCACCGGCTTCATCGCCGGATCGCCGTACGTGAGCGGCGGGCCCTTCTGCACCGATGCCGTGGCCGCCGCGCGATCGCGCAAGCCGCGATGCTCGGCCGCGCGCTGCACGAGCAGGCGCAGCTCGTCGGGCCCGGACAGCGGCTTCTGGAGGTACTCGAACGCGCCGAGCTTCATCGCCTCGACGGCGGTGTCGACCGTGCCGTGCGCGGTCATCACGACAACCTCGACCTCGGGCAGCTCGGCGCGGATCTTCTTGAGCAGCGCCATGCCGTCCATCCCCGGCATCTTGAGATCGGTGATCACGACGTCGAAGCCGCGCTCGTCGAGCAGCTTCGCGGCGGCGCGACCGTCGGCCGCCTTCGCGATGTCGTGCCCGTCGAGCTCGAGCGCGTCGGCCACGAACTCGCGCAGCCCGGGTTCGTCGTCGGCGACGAGGATGCGTGCCATGTCATGCCTCCGGAATCTCGATGCGGAACACTGCGCCCGCGCCCTCGCCGCCCGTGACAGCGATCGTTCCACCGTGCAGCTCGACGATGCGCTTGGCGATCGCGAGCCCCAGCCCCGTCCCGCGCGTCTTGCCCGTGAAGAACGGCTCGAAGATCTTGTCGCGATCGGCGGGCGGCACGCCCGGGCCGCGATCGATCACCTCGTAGACGAGCCGGCCGCGCTCCGCGAGCACGCGCACCTGCACCGGCGGCCCCGCGGCGACGGCGTTGTCGACGAGGTTCGCGAGGACTTCCCGGAGCCGGCCGGCATCGAGCGACCACGCCTGCGGCGCGCCGCGATCGTCGACCTGGACGTTCTCGCCGGCGACGTCGCGCGCGATCGACGCCGGCGCGACCTGCGCGCGCTGGAGCTGGCCGGTGCGCACGAACGCGAGCAGATCCTGCGTGAGCTTCTCGAGCCGCACGGCCTCGTCGACGACGCGCTCGGCCCTCGCGCGAAGCTTCGCTTCCCGCGATGGCTCGATCGCCTCGGCCGGCGAGGCTGGTCGCCGCGGCTTGTCGCCGGCGGGCAGGCTCGCCGCGAGCAGCTGCGCGTTGCCCTTGAGCGATGCCAGCGGGTTCTTGATCTCGTGCGCGAGCACCGCCGACATCTCGCCGAGGCTCGCGAGTCGCTTCTCGCGCTCGCGGTCGGCCAGCTCCGCGGTGCGGCGAAACTCGCGACGCGCCACCGCGATCGCGACGCCGAGCAGCGTGAGTGCGGCGAGCCCGCCGATCGCGAGCGTGCGCTGCGCGGCCGACCGCAGCTCCTCGGCCTTGAGCGGCTCGAGCTCGAACACGAGCCGCTGCATGCGCGGGCCCATCCCGACGATGCCGCGCCGATAATTCATGCGCATGTCGACGCGAATCCGCTCGCGGATCTGCTGGACGTCGAGCCGCTGGCGCTCGGCGTACGACGGCCGTGCCTCGCCGAACGCGGTCCCGGCCTCGACGGCGACCCGGCCGCGCCCGTCGACCAGCGCGACGTAGCGCAGGCCCTCGCCCGCGTGCTTGTTGAGGATGTCGGTCAAATCGGCCGTCGACGGCAGCCCGTCGAGCTCGTTCAAGTCGCCGCGCAGCTCTTGCTCGGCGGTGACCGCCTCGCCGTCGCGAGCGGCGATGTACGCGTGACCGACGGCGCGGCTCGACGCGTACGTCGTCGCGACGAGCGCGGCCGCCACCAGCACGATCGCGAGCGCGAGCGGCGGGAGGCGGCGCAGAGTCATCGCGCGCAGCGTAGCTCAGGGCTGACCGTCGGTGTTCCCACCGGCCCCACCCATGCCGCGGAACATGCCGCGGTGCGGATGGAACAGCTTGGCCTGCTGGAACTCCTCGAACGACAGCACGCCGTCGCCGTTCGTATCGAGCCGCTTGAAGCTCTTCTCGGCGCGCGCCTCGAGCATCGCCTGGCGCTCGTTCGGCTCGAGCTTGCCGTCGTGGTTGGTGTCCCACTTCGCGAGCATCTTCTCGTGGCGCGCCTCGCGCTTCGCCATGAAGTCGGCGCGCATCGCCGCGCGCTCGTTCGGCTCGAGCTTGCCGTCGCCGTTGGTGTCGTACTTCTGCATGATCTTCGCGCGGAAGCCGCCGGTGCCGCCGGCATCGGCATCGGCCGGCGCGCTCTGAGCCGCCGCGAGCCCGACACCGCCTGCGACCATCGCCGCGCACACCGCGAGAACCATCTTCGTCTTCGTCAACATCGCTAACCTCCTGGGCGACCGCTATTGCGGCCTGCGTGCCACGCCAACTCGTTGATCTCGCGTCGCGATCGCCGCGTGCCGGCTGCGAGATCCGCAGGTGCGGCTGCAGAATCCGCCGTACGCTTCCCGCGTGCTGTTTCACCTCACGACCCGATCCGCGTGGCAACGCGCGGTCGCGATCGGCGACTACGTCACGCCATCGCTCGAGGACGAGGGCTTCATTCATCTGTCGACCGAGGACCAATGGCCCGGCGTCCACGCGCGGTTCTACGCTGACGCGGCCGATCTCGTGCTGCTCGTGATCGAGCCGTCGCGGCTGCGTCACGAGATCAAGTTCGAGCTCGCCGACGGCGATCATTATCCGCATCTCTACGGTCCGCTCGACGTCAGCGCGGTGATCGAAGTCCGCGAGCTATGAGGTTCGAGCGGCTCGAACGCCGCCACGCCGCGCGCGTGTTCGACGATCTCCAGGATCCGGCGCTGTACGCGTACATTCCCGAGCCGCGGCCCGAAACGATCGCGCAGCTCGAGGCGCGCTACGCGCAGCTCGCGGCGGGCAGCGGGCGCGTCTACGAGGTCTGGCACAACTGGATCGCGTTCGATGGCGACACGCCCGTCGGCACGTTGCAGGCGACGATCTATCCCGATCGCGCCGAGGTCGCGTGGGTGATCTTCGCGCGCTACTGGCGGCGCGGGTTCGGCACGGCCGCGCTCGACTGGCTGCTGCACGAGCTCGACGACGGCAAGCTCCGCCGCGTCGAAGCCACGATCGATCCGCGCAACACCGCGTCGCTCGCGCTCGCCGCCAAGCTCGGCTTTCACCGTGCCGGCACCACGAACAGCGGCGACATCTACGTCACGCGGTGGTACCGCGACACGGTCCTCGCCGCGTGGGCCAGGGCACGCGCGATCGCCGACGACGACCGGCGCGGCACCGAGAAGTCCGCGCTGGTGCCGCAGCTCGCCGCGCTCGCGGCCACCGACGATCGCGACCTCGCGCTGCTCGCGGAGCTGCTCGCCGACGGCGACGGCTGGTACGACGCGAATCCGTATTCGCCGAGCAGCGCGAGCGTGCGCGAGCTCGCGAGCCAGGAGCTCGCACGGCTCGGCTCGCGCGCGGAGCCGGCGATCGTCGCCGTGCTAGGCGGGCTCGACGAGCGCTCGCGCCTGCTCGCGGTCCAGTCGCTGAGCGCGTTGTCGCCGCTGCAGCCGGCCTCGCTCGACGCGCTGCTGCGAATCGCCGGCAACGACGAAGCGGCGTTCGCGATCGCGGAGCTGCTCGCGAAGCACGGCGTCGACCTCGCGCCGCTCCTCGACCGACCGGAGGCGCGGCTCGTCGGGCTGGCCGGCACGCGATCGCTGGATGCGCACAGGCTCGTCGAGCTGCTCGGCGATGCGAGCGATCGCGTGAGAGCGCTCGCGATCCATCGGCTTCGCCAGCTCCGGCCGCGGCCGGACTTCGCGGCGCCGGCGCTGATCGCGCGGCTCGCCGATCGATCGCGCGAGGTCACCTCGGCCGCCGCCGAGGCGCTCGGCGAGCTCGCACCCGACGACGCGCGGGTGACGCGCGCCCTGCTCGACGCCACGGGAAGCCCGCGCTTCGGCCGCGATCATGCGTCGGGCTCGCTCGACGGCCTGTTCGCCCGCGCGCTCACCGAGCGCCCGCCGGCCCAGGTCGCAGCGCTGATCCCGGAGCTCGTCGCGTGGCTCGACACGGACCTCGCGTGCGCGTCGATGGTCCTCGGCGCACTCGGCTCGCATGCGACGCCCGACGCGATCGCCGCGCTCGAGTCGAAGGCGAAGATCTCGACCTGGCCGCGCGACGCGCTCGCCCGTCTCCGAAAAATGCCTAGCCTATAACTTTGACCTCAAAGGGGTTTCGCGCGGTGTGGGGCAGTTCTAGTCTCCGTGTTGCGAAGTTATAAGGAGACGATATGCCTTCACGATTACTGCTGATTGGCGCCGCGAGCCTGACCTTGCTCGGCGGTGCGACCACGGTCCTTGCTGGACCGGAGGTTCACGTCATCGGCCGGACCCATGAGGGTCCGATCGAAGCGCCACCGCCGCCCAAGGACGAGCACGTGGTGCCGCGCGCGGGCATGGAGTGGGTTGCCGGTCGCTGGGACTGGCGGAAGAGCGGCTGGGTCTGGCTGCCGGGTCGCTGGGAGAAGGAGCATCCCGGCCAGCACTGGCATCCCGGTCACTGGGACCACTCGGGAACGACCTACGTGTGGACCGAAGGCGCGTGGGGCGCCGGCGGGCCGGAGCCGATGCCGCCCACGGCAGCGCCGCCTCCGCCGACGCCGATGCCGCCTCCCCCGCAGAACATCCCGCCGCATCACGAGTGGCACATCGACCGCCCGACCGTCTCGAGCTACTGGCCGAGCAAGGGCAAGGTCGGTGCTCGCGTCGTGATCCACGGCCAGAACTTCCCGGCCGACACGCAGGTCCAGTGGGGACCGACCTCGGTGACCGCCGCGAAGATCGAGCCCGACAAGATCGTGTTCGAGGTTCCGCCGGGCGCGCAGAGCGCGACGATCCTCTTGAAGGTCGGCCACGGCCACGATCTCGTCGTCGGTAACTTCGAGGTCGCGAACTACGACGCCGAGGCCGAAGCCAAGAAGATCGAGGCGCAGCGCATGGCCGCGGCGCAGGCCGCGTGGGCCGCCAGCCAGGCCAAGCTCGCGCACGATCAGGCCGCGCGCCAGGCAGCGCTCGACGCCGAGTACAACCAGCGCGAGACCGATCGCGAATCGCGCCGCGCCCAGCGCATGGAAGAGATCCGCCAGAAGTGGCAGGCCGCGTTCCTCTCGGACGCCGACACGCAAGCGGAGCTCACGCTGCACGCGCAGCGCGTCGCCGATCTCGCGCGCGCCAAGGATCTCGCCGGCGTCACCGCGAACTCCAAGCTCGGCGTTCGCATCGACGTCGCGACCCAGCGCGAGAACGATCGCCACGATCAACGCATGGCGGCACTCAAGACAGCGTTCGACGCTCGAGGAGGTGCGAAGTGAAGAACGCACTCGTATTCGCTGCGGCACTGGCACTCGCCGGCTGTGGCGGCAAGAAAGACAAGCAAGACGACAAGGCTCCTCCGCCCGCGGGCAGCGCGGTCGCGATGGCCGGCAACGGTAGCGCGGGCAGCGCGGCGATGGCCGGCAGCGGCAGCGCGACGACGGCGATGGCCGGCAGCGGCAGCGCTGTCGACGTCCCGACGGAAGAGGACTTCGAATCGCAGGCCAAGACCGACATCACGACGGCAAACGTCGACACGAAGGTCAAAGCGATCGAAGACCAGCTGGGCCAGCAGTAGCCGAGCCTTGGCGAGGCGTTCCGTATAGCCGAGCGCTTCGCGAGGCGATCATTGGAAGGAGGCCGTGTGCAATACGGCCTCCTAGCGCGGCGTGTACGCCAGCTCGATCCAGAGCTGACGCGACTCACCCGGCGGCAGCGTGATCAGCCGCTCGCCGGTGTTGAGCGCGTTCGCCGGACAGGACCACGGCTCGAGGCAGACGAAGTCCTTGCCGGCGAGCGTCCACACGACCCAGCACATGTATTCGGCCGAGCCGCGGATCCGGACCTCGCCATCGGGCGTACGGAGCGCGCTCGCGGTCGCGTCGTGATCGAGCAGGTGAAGGTCGACCTCGGGCTTCGTCAGATCGATGCCGGCGATCGCGATGTTCTTCTTCGCGACGTTGTCGTACGCCTTCATCGCCGCGGTCGCGACGCGCGTCTTCGGCTTCTGCGCGTCGGGCACGTAGAAGTACGGGTGAAACCCGAGGCCGAACGGCATCGCGGTCTCGCTCTTGTTCGCGACGCGCTGCTCGACGTGCAGCGTCGTGCCATGCAGCGCGTAGCTCAGCTCGAACGCGAAGTCCCAGGGAAAGTGCTCGCGCGTCGTGGGCGTCGACACCAGCTCGAGCACGATCTTCTGCGCGTCCGTCGACGCGACCCGCCACGGCAGATCGCGTGCGAACCCGTGCTGCTTCATGAAGCCGAACGAGCTGCCGTTGCGCCACGTATCTTCGACAAGCTTGCCCGGCGACGGAAACAGCAGCGGCACGCCGCCGCGCACGTTCTTCGTCGTGTCGTCGAGCGTCGCCTCGTCCATGTACAGGACGCGCCGACCATCCACCTCGAACGCGGTGAGCATGCCGCCGCGATCCGGCCGCACGGCAAACCGCGCATGCTCGCCACGAATCTCGAGGTCGCGACTTCCGACCGCCGAGCCGTCCTGGTCCATGCGTGCAGCATACACAGCTTCCTGGTCCGGCCGGCACCATGCGCTCGTGGTCGCGTCCGCTGGCGCTCGAAGGCACATGCGTTGCACTCTTAGATCAGATGGAGCTGCCCGGTCGTGTCGTGGTTCTCGCTGTCCGACCGGAGGTCGATGGCGGTCGCTATCCGATCAAGCGCGTCATCGGCGATACACTCGCGATCGAGGTCGATGCAGTCGCCGACGGCCACGACCTCGTGCGGGCGATGCTCCTCGATCGCGCGCCCGGCCAGACCGCGTGGCGCGAGACCGAGCTCGTGCTCGGCGCCGACGACGTGTGGCGCGCGCAGATCACGCTCGCGACGCTCGGCCGTCACGCGTACACCGCGATCGCGTGGGTCGATGCATGGGCGAGCTGGCGGCGCGGGCTCGAGCGCAAGCTCGCGGCCGGCGTCGACGTCCGCGTCGAGCTCGCCGATGGCGCGCGGCTCGTCGAGCGCGTGGATCCCGAAGCGGCGAAAGCACTGCGTGCAGGCTCGATCGAGACCGCGATGTCGCCGGGGCTCGCCGCCGCGATGCGCGCCGCACCCGATCGCAGCCGGACGTCGCGCTATCGCCGCGACCTCGAGGTCGTCGTCGAGCGCGAGCTCGCTGGATCGTCGGCGTGGTACGAGCTGTTCCCGCGCTCGGCGCGCGGCGACGGCGTGCACGGCACGCTGCGCGATGCGGAAAGCCGCCTGCCCTACATCGCCGAGCTCGGCTTCGACATCGTGTATCTCCCGCCGATCCACCCGATCGGCGACGCGTTCCGCAAAGGCCCCGACAACTCGCCGACGGCCGGGCCCGGCGATCCAGGCAGCCCGTGGGCGATCGGCAACAAGGAAGGCGGCCACACGGCCGTGCACCCAGCGCTCGGCACGCTCGACGACTTCGATCGGTTCGTCGCGGCCGCGCGCGCACATCACCTCGAGGTCGCGCTCGACATCGCGTTCCAGGCGTCACCCGATCATCCGTGGGTGACCGAGCATCCGAGCTGGTTCGTGCACCGCTCCGACGGGTCGATCCAGTACGCCGAGAACCCGCCGAAGAAGTATCAGGACGTCTATCCGTTCGACTTCGAGAGCGCCGACTGGCAGGCGCTGTGGGCGGCGCTGCGCGACGTCTTCATGTTCTGGTGCGAGCGCGGCGTCCGCGTGTTCCGCGTCGACAATCCGCACACCAAGCCGATTCCGTTCTGGGAGTGGTGCATCGGCGAGATCCAGGCGCGCTATCCCGACGCGATCTTCTTGGCCGAGGCGTTCACGCGGCCCAAGCTGATGTACGCGCTCGCCAAGGGCGGGTTCTCGCAGTCGTACACGTACTTCACGTGGCGCACGACCAAGTGGGAGCTCGAGACCTACGCGCGCGACCTCGCGGCCGTGACCGATTTCTTCCGCCCGAACTTCTGGCCGACCACGCCCGACATTTTTCCCGAGCAGCTCGAGACCGGCGGCCGGCCCGTGTTCGTGCAGCGCTTGATCCTCGCCGCGACGCTCGCGAGCAACTACGGCATCTACGGCCCGTCGTACGAGCTCGGCGAGCACGCGCGCCGGCACGGCGTCGAGGAGCTCGCGCAGAACGAGAAGTATCAGGTCCGGGCGTGGGATCTCGACCGGCCCGAGTCATTGCGCCACGTGATCGCGCGGCTGAACCGGATCCGGCGCGCTCAGCCGGCCCTGCGCAAGGGCTCGCCGCGGTTCGTCGCGACCGACAACGAGCTGCTCCTCGCGTACACGCGAAGTGCACCGAACGCACCGACCGTGCTCGTCGTGGTGAACCTCGACCCGTCTCACACGCATCGCGGCTTCTTGACGCTCGATCTCGGCGCGCTCGGGATCCCGCCGGATCACGCGTTTCAGGTCAACGATCTGCTCGGCGGAGCGCGCTACACGTGGCGAGGTGCGAGAAACTTCGTAGAGCTCGATCCGCAGCAGATGCCGGCCCACATCTTCGAGCTGCGGCCGTACACCAGGACCGAGCACGACTTCGAGTACTTTCTCTAGCGAGCGGTTGAGGCGATCGTCTGTGATCGCGTAGCGAGCCAAAACGATGACAGCAGAGCTGACCGACGATCCGCTGTGGTTCAAAGACGCGATCATCTACGAAGTTCACATCCGTGCCTTTCAGGACACGACCAACGATGGCATCGGTGACATCAATGGCCTGATCGAGCGACTCGATTATCTGGCCGACCTCGGGGTCACCGCGATCTGGCTGTTGCCGTTCTATCCGTCGCCGCTGCGCGACGGCGGCTACGACATCGCCGATTACACGTCGGTCCACACCGACTACGGCACGCGCGGCGACTTCCAGCGCTTGCTCGACCAGGCGCACGCGCGCGGCATCCGCGTGATCACCGAGCTGGTGCTCAACCACACGTCGACCGATCACCCGTGGTTCCAGCGCGCGCGTCGCGCTCCTCCCGGCAGCGCCGAGCGCGACTTCTACGTGTGGAACGACACGCCGGCGCGCTACCAGGACACGCGCATCATCTTCAAGGACTACGAGACGTCGAACTGGGCGTGGGATCCGCTCGCGAAGGCGTACTACTGGCACCGGTTCTACTCGCACCAGCCCGATCTCAACTTCGACAACCCGGCGGTTCACGACGCGCTGTTCGCGGTGATCGACTTCTGGATGGAGATGGGCGTCGACGGCATGCGGCTCGACGCCGTGCCGTACCTCTACGAGCGCGAGGGCACGAGCTGCGAGAACCTGCCCGAGACGCACGAGTTCTTGAAGCGGCTGCGCGCGCACATCGATCGCAAGTTCAAGAACCGCATGCTGCTCGCGGAAGCCAACCAGTGGCCCGCCGACGCCGCGTCGTACTTCGGCGACGGCGACGAGTGCCACATGAACTTCCATTTCCCGGTGATGCCGCGCATGTTCATGGCGATCGAGCTCGAGGACTCGTTCCCGATCGTCAACATCCTCGCGCGCACGCCGAAGATCCCCGAGAGCTGCCAGTGGGCGACGTTCCTGCGCAACCACGACGAGCTCACGCTCGAGATGGTCACCGACGAGGATCGCGACACGATGTACAGCGCGTACGCGGCCGAGCGCTCGGCGCGCATCAACCTCGGCATCCGGCGCCGGCTCGCGCCGCTGCTCCGCGTCCGCCGCAAGATCGAGCTGATGAACGCGCTCTTGCTGTCGCTGCCCGGCACGCCGGTCCTCTACTACGGCGACGAGATCGGCATGGGCGACAACATCTATCTCGGCGACCGCGACGGCGTGCGCACGCCGATGCAGTGGAGCTCCGACCGCAACGGCGGGTTCTCGCGGGCCAACCCGCAGAAGCTCTACCTGCCCACGATCATCGATCCCGAGTATCACTACGAGGCGATCAACGTCGAAGCGCAGCAGTCCAACCCGCAGTCGCTCCTGTGGTGGACCAAGCGCCTGCTCGCCAAGCGCAAGGAGCACCGGCTGTTCGGCCGCGGCTCGATCGAGTTCATCACCGGCGACAACCCGCGCGTGCTCGCGTTCGTGCGCGAGTACGAAGGCGAGAGCGTGCTCGTCGTCGCGAACCTGTCGCGGTTCGTGCAGGTCGCGCGGCTCAACCTCGAGAAGCTCAAGGGCATGACGCCCGTCGAGCTGTTCGGGCGCGAGCGGTTCCCCGAGGTCACCGAGACGCCGTACTTCATCTCGCTCGGCGCGCACGACTTCTACTGGCTCGCGCTCGAGAAGCCGCTCGCGGCCGAGACGCCCGCCGGCAAGCCGACGCTCACCGCGCACGGCGAATGGTCCGATCTGCTCGCGCCGCAGCATCACGGCCCGCTCGCACGCGTGCTCATGGCCTACGTACGCGACCGCCGCTGGTTCCGCAGCAAGGCGCGCGCGCGCACGCACGTCTCGATCACCGACGTCGTGCACTTCGCGGAGCCCGCCAAGTTCGCCGTCGTACTGCTGCGCATCGAGTACGAGCTCGGTCCCGCCGAGACCTACGTCGTGCCGGTCGCGTTCGCCGACGAGTCGGAGCTCGCCGAGGCGCCGCGCCCACCGGGCTTCGTGATCGCGCTGGTCCAGGTCGAGAACGTGCCGAGCCGCGGCACGGTGACCGGCGTGCTCTACGACGCGCTCGGCGCCGACGCGTTCAACGCCACGCTGCTCGCGGCGATCCAGCGCCGCGTCCACGCCAGCGGCCGGTTCGGCGAGCTCGGCGGCGATGCGTTCGCCGCGCTCACCGAGCTGCCTGCCGACACGCCGCTCGTGCCGCGCGCGACCGCGGCCGATCAGAGCAACAGCGGCGTGGTCTACGGCGACAAGTTCATGCTCAAGCTGTTCCGCGTGCTCGAGGAAGGCCCGAGCGCGGAGTACGAAATGGCGCGGTTTCTGTCGACGCGCGAGCCGCCGTTCGCGCACTCGCCGCAGCTCGCCGGCGTGCTCGAGTACCTGCAGCAGGGCCGCGACCGCGCGACGCTCGGCACGCTGTTCGAGTTCGTGCCGAACCAGGGCGACGCGTGGCACATGGCCCAGGACGCGCTCGATCGCTATTACGACGCGGTGCTCGCCGATCCGGCGCATCCGTCGGCGCCGCCCTTGCCCGCCGGCACGCTGCTCGAGCAAGCGCGGTTCGCGCCGAGCCTGCAGATCGTCGACTGGGTCGGCCTGTTCCTCGATCGCATGCGGCTGCTCGGCGCACGCACGGCGGAGCTGCACCTGGCGCTCACGAGCGACAACGCCGATCCGCTGTTCGCGCCCGAGCCGTACGACATCATGCATCAACAGTCGATCTACGGCTCGGCGGTCGCACACGCGGCCCGCGCGTTCGACGTGCTGCGCCGCCGGAAGGCCGAGCTCGCGCCCGACGTACGCGCGCGCGCCGAGGAGGTCATCGCCCGCGAGCTCGAGCTCGATCGCGTGCTCGCGCGCGTCACCAAGCGCCGGATCGATACCGTACGCGCGCGCCACCACGGCGACTATCACCTCGGCCAGGTGCTGTGGACCGGCGCCGACTTCGTGATCATCGACTTCGAGGGCGAGCCCGGCCGGCCGCTGTCGCAGCGCCGGTTCAAGCGGTGCCCCTTGCGCGACGTCGCCGGCATGATCCGGTCGCTCCAGTACGCGAGCGCCGTGGCGCTCCAGAGCGGCAAGCGCCGGCCCGAGGACCTCGAGCTGCTCGAGGGCTGGGCCAACGACTGGTCGGCGTGGACCTCGGCCCAGTTCCTCGCCGGCTACCTCGAGCGCGCCGAGGGCGCGCGGTTCGTGCCCAAGCACGATCCCGACCTCGAGCTCGTGCTCGAGTTCTTCCTGCTCGAGAAGGTCATCTACGAGATCGGCTACGAGATCAACAACCGGCCCGATTGGGTCGACATCCCGCTGCGCGGCCTGCTCGCGCTGCTGGGGCGCGCATGACCAGCGAGTTCGGCGAGCTCGACGCTCACCTGATGCGCGAGGGCAAGCACCCGCGGCTCTACGACAAGCTCGGCGCGCATGTCGAAAATGGCGGCACCACGTTCGCGGTGTGGGCCCCGAGCGCGTCCGCGGTCAGCGTGATCGGCGACTGGAACGGCTGGCAACCCGGTGCCACGCCGCTCGCGCAGCTGCCGAACACCGGCGGTATCTGGCGCGGCTTCGCGCCCGGCGTCGTCGCCGGCGCGCACTACAAGCTGCACGTCACGTCGCAGCACGGCGCGTACAAGGTCGCGAAGGCCGATCCGTTCGCGCGCCGCGCCGAGCCGCCGCCCGAGACCGCATCGATCGTGTGGAACGGCAGCCACGCGTGGAACGACGCCGCGTGGATGGCCGGGCGCGCGGCGAAGTCGCGGCTCGACGCGCCGATCTCGATCTACGAGCTCCATCTCGGATCGTGGCGGCGCGACGGCGATCGCCTGCTGTCCTATCAGGAGCTCGCGCCGCGGCTCGTCGACTACGTCACCAAGCTCGGGTTCACGCACGTCGAGCTGATGCCGCTCACCGAGCATCCGTTCTTCGGCTCGTGGGGCTACGAGACGACCGGCTACTTCGCGGCGACCGCGCGGTACGGCGCGCCCGAAGACTTGATGGCGCTGATCGACGCGCTCCATCAGGCCGGTGTCGCGGTGATCCTCGACTGGGTGCCCGCGCACTTTCCGAACGACGAGCACGGCCTGGTGTTCTTCGACGGCACGCCGCTGTACGAGCACGCCGATCGCCGGCTCGGCTTTCACCCCGACTGGAACACCGAGATCTTCGACTTCGGCCGCCAGGAAGTGCGCAGCTTCCTCTTGTCGAGCGCGCTGTTCTGGCTCGAGCAGTATCACGTCGACGCGCTGCGCGTGGATGGCGTCGCGTCGATGCTGTACCGCGACTACGGCCGCAAGGCCGGCGAGTGGATCCCGAACGCCAAGGGCGGCAACGAGTACTTCGAGGCCGTCGAGCTGCTCCAGCGGCTCAACGCCGCGATCCGGCGCGAGCAGCCCGACACCGTCACGTTCGCCGAGGAGTCGACGGCGTGGCCCAACGTCACGAAGATCGACGACGGCGGCCTGGGCTTCACCTACAAATGGGACATGGGCTGGATGCACGACACGCTCCAGTACCTGTCGCGCGATCCGGTGCATCGCAAGTTCCACCACAACGAGCTGACGATGCGCGGGATGTACGCGTGGAGCGAGCGGTTCGTGCTGCCGCTGTCACACGACGAGGTCGTGCACGGCAAGCACTCGCTCGTGAACAAGTTCCCCGGCGATCGCTGGCAGCAGCTCGCGACGCTGCGCCTGCTCTACGCGTACATGTGGAGCCTGCCCGGCAAGAAGCTCCTGTTCATGGGCGACGAGCTCGCCGCCGATCGCGAGTGGAACCACGACGCGCAGCTCGACTGGGCGCACGCCGATCCGCAGATCCAGCTGCTCGTCGGCGAGCTCAACCGGCTGTACAAGACGCACGCGCCGCTCCACGAGCTCGACGCCGAGCCCGCGGGCTTTCGCTGGATCGACGCCGACGATTCCGAGCGTTCTGTCCTGAGCTACGAGCGCATCGCGCGCTCGGGCGAGCGCATCCTGTGTGCGCTCAACTTCACGCCGATCCCGCGGTTCAACTACCGCATCGGCGCGACCGCGCCGGGCATGTGGAACGAGCTGCTCAACACCGACGCGATCGCGCTCGGCGGCAGCGGCCAGGGCAACCTCGGCGGCGTCGAGGCGGCGCCGGTGCGCTCGCACGGCCGCGAGCACTCGCTGTCGATCACGGTTCCACCTCTGGGCGCTGTGTGGCTGAAACGTCCGGCGTGAACTGGCACTCGGCGAGCCGCGTGTAGCGCTTGACCGGAATCGCGAGGTGCTTCGTGCCGTCGAACACCTCGGTCTCCTGCGACGACGCGAGCGTGACGTCGTACGGATCGCCGCCGACCGCGACGCCGTGCAGCTCGTAGTCGAAGAACGTATCGAGCCGGCCCGCCGACGCGAAGCGAATGTCGGGCTCGTGGTCCTTGATCACGACAGCAGCGTGATTCACGACGAGGCCGGGCTGCTGGCGCACGGTGTCATCCATGCGGCCGGTGAGCGTCATCGACTCGTGCGGCTTCGGCGGATGATCGATCGCCACGAGCGCGACGAACGCGTGCAGCGCGGCGCCGTGGCGCTGCAGCGATGCGAGCACCAGGACGAAGTCGCCGTGCGGCGGCATGTCGAGCTTCGGAACATCACGCGCGAGATCGGCCCTTGCGTAGAGACAGCCCATCCACTGCGTCGCGGGCGGCGCTGGCGCCGGCGACGCGGGCGGCGCGGCGGTTGCGACCTGCGACGCGCACGCGACAAGCACGACGAGCGCGAGGCGTTGCATCTCGATCGTACGCGCGACGTGGGGCAGCTATTCGCGCGCCGCGAGCGCGAGCTCGGCCGCGAGCGCCAGATCGAGCGCGCGGCCGGCCGCGATCCGCTCGGCGTAGAGCCGGTCGAAGTCGGCCGGCAGCCGCAAGCTCCAGTTGGTCGCCGCGATCACGCCGGGCACGTTGAAGCGATCGACGTAGCCGAACAGGTCGGCAAAGAAGATCGAGACATTCTCGGCGTCGCACGCGAACAGCTCGGCGAGCATCGCGCTCGCGAGATAGCCGTCGCTCGCGAGCCTGGCGGGCTCGGCGAGGCCCAGCCGCGCCGTGAGATGCCGCGACCACGCCTCGCGCTGGGCCGCCGACCACCCGGCGATCACCGCGAAGATCGGCGCGGTGTCGTGGTTGCCGAGCATGACCCAGTCGCCGGGCTTCGCATTCTCGCTGCGATAGACGTCGGCGGGATTCGCGAGATCCGCCTTCTGCAGCACGCGCCAGCGGCCGAACCCGTAGCGCGCGAGCACGGCGCCGAGCGGCATCGGCATCGTCGACAGCACCTCGAAGCTGAGGTCGCGCGGATCGCGGCCGGCGCGCGTCGCGCTCGCGATCATCGCGTCGACCAGCACGGCGTACCGCGCGACCTGCTCGGCATCGAGCTCGCGCACCCAGCCGTCGGCGTAGCGCGGCATCGCGTGATCGAGCTGCTCGGGCCGCGCGATCGCGTAGCGCGCGAGCCCGGGATGGTCGGGGAGATCCGGCGAATCGAACAGCCGCGCGCCGGCACGCACGGCCGCGCCTGCATCGACATCGTCGGCGCGATACACCCACGGGCACACCAGACCGTGCGGGTGATCGATGCGCACGCTGTCGTACTCGGCGAACGCCTTCGCGAACCGCGCGTGGACGAGGTCGCGCGCCGGTCCCGCCGTGTACTGATCCGGATCGAGCACGGGATAGCCCCACGGCTGGCCGTCCGGGTTGGTCCGGCTCGGCGGCGCGCCGATCCGGTAATCGCGCAAAAACGCCGCGGCATGCGCGCGCGCGTCGCTCGGCGCGTAGCCGACATGGAGATCGCCGTAGAGCGCGAGTCGCGCGGCGCGCGCGAGCGATCGCACCCGCACGTGCTCGGCGTGCGCGAGCAGCTGGCCGAACGCGTAGCGATCCGGATCGGGATCGTCGCTCGCGTCGCGATCGAGCCAGCTGGCGTGCTCGGCGCGAAAGGCGGCGAGCGCGGCGCGATCGCGGTTGGGATACGCGACCTCGAGCAGGCGCTGGGTCGCGTCGAACGCGCGCGCGTGCTGGGCCGGGCCTCCGGGTTCGGCGAGCACCGCCCCGGCGAGCTCGGTCTCGGGCACCAGCGGCGCGAACGCGGCGAGCCCGATGTTGCCGGTGTGGCGCGAGAAGATTGTCCCGTCGTAGGGCGAGGCGTTGTCGCGCGAGGTCTGGCCCTGCGGACCGAGCTGGAGCCCGGTGAAGCCGTGGTCGTGGGCAAAGTGGAACAGCCGGCTCGCCGCGCGGGTCGCGGGCGATCCCCGGCCGAGGTCCTCGTCCGGATCGGACGGAAAGCTCGCGTCGTGGATCGACAGCAGGAGACGGC
>Ga0268266_10002180_pt1 | contig 21446 bp, 19 predicted proteins | sample KBSS13metaG_FD_190356 | JGI IMG/M metagenome (GOLD analysis project Ga0268266, IMG submission 190356) | Switchgrass rhizosphere microbial communities from Kellogg Biological Station, Michigan, USA - KBS S1-3 metaG (SPAdes) (version 2) | ecosystem: Host-associated > Plants > Roots > Rhizosphere... | reverse complement strand
CGCGCAGCTCGGCGAGCGGCGTCGTTTCGGGCACCGTCTTGGCATCGGCGCGCATCAGCCGGCTGACCGTCAGGTCGGCAAGCCAGCCGATGTCGTGTGCGCTGCGGATGCCGATGCCGCGCTGATGGAAACGCCACGTCGAGAAGGAATATCCGAACGCCAGGCGCACGATGGTCGAAGCGACGACCACGCCTGCCACGACGCCGACCGTCACCGGGAAGTTGTCGGTCCCCTCCAGCACCAGAAACACCATGGTCAGGGGCGAGCCGATCACCGCCGCCGCCACCGACGCCATGCCGACCAGCATCAGCACCGCCTGCTGTCCGGCCAGGCTGGGCGCCACCAGGGTGAGGAGCTGGCCGAACACCGCGCCGAACAGGCAGCCCAGCAGCAGCGAGGAGCTGAACATGCCGCCGCGGAAGCCCGAGCCGAGCGAGATGGCCGAGGCAACCAGTTTGGTGACCAGCAGAACCAGCAGGAACGCCAGCCCCAGATCCCGATCGAAAAGCTCCTGGATCGCGCCATGGCCGCTACCCAGCACCTGGGGCACCACGAGCGCCATGGCCGCGACCAGCGCGCCGCCGATGGCGGGACGCAGCCATTGCGGCAGCGGCAGCCGCCGCAGCAGCCGCTCGACCCAGGTCACCGACTGCATGGCGAGCACGCTGTAGCCGGCCGCTGCCGCGCCCAGCACGGCGAACATCAGATGGAACCATGCCGGTATGGTCGGGAACGGTCCGACGAAGAACAGGGCCGTGGGATGGATGATCGCCCGCTCCACCAGGGTCGCGGACAGGGTGGCCGCCGCCACGGGCGCGAGCGCGCGCACCGAATAGCCGCCGATGATCAGCTCGAAAGCGTAGAAGGCGCCGGCCAGAGGCGCATCGAAGGCGGCTGCGATCGCCGCCCCGGCCCCGGCGCCGACGAAGATGCGCTGATCGGGCCGGCGCAGGCGGAAATACTGCCCGACCTTGGCCAGGATCGCCGCCCCGAGCTGGCTGTAGCCGGCTTCCATGCCGACCGCGACGCCCGAGGCGTTCGACCAGAAGGTCGCGACGAGCAGGCGCAGGCTGTCGGTCATCGACATGCGCCCGCCATGCAGGGCGTTGGCCTCGATCGGATCGACCACCTCGGTCGGCCGCAGCCGACGCATGACCACCACGCCGATACCCAGTATCAGCCCGCCCGCCGCCGGCACGATCAGGATGCGCATCGGATCGGCGCCGATGCCGGTGCTGAGGGTGAAGCCGCCCGAGAGATTGAAGGCCAGGGCATGGACGAGGTCGACCAGCTTGTGCAGGCCCGAGATCAGGGCGCCGACCAGCGCTCCGAAGACGGCGCAGACGAATATCTGCGTCGGCTCGTTGGAGCGCAGCCTGCCCTGCAGGAGCAGGAAGCGGCGCGCCTGCCCCAGGGCGGGAAGCCGGAAGTCCATCAGGCTTCCCTTCTACGACCGAAACAGCGAAAATGCGCGCATGTTGCTCCTGATCGATAACTACGACAGCTTCACCTACAACCTCGTGCACTTTCTGGGCGATCTCGGGGCACGCTGCGCGGTGCATCGCAACGACCAGATCACGGTCGACGAGGCGATGGCGCTGAAGCCCGACGGCATCGTGTTGTCGCCCGGGCCGTGCACGCCCAACGAGGCGGGTATCTGCATGGATCTGATCAAGGCGGCGGCCAAGGCGCAGGTGCCGCTGTTCGGCGTCTGCCTCGGCCACCAGGCGATCGGCCAGGTGTTCGGCGGCGAGGTGGTGCGCGCGCCGACGCCGATGCACGGCAAGCTGTCGGGCGTGCAGCACACGGGCCAGAGCGTGTTCGAGGACGTGCCCTCGCCGTTCGAGGCGACGCGCTACCATTCGCTGATCGTGGCGCACGACAGCCTGCCGGACGAGCTCGAGATCACCGCGCTTACTTCGGTCGCAGGGGCCGGCGACATCATCATGGGCCTGCGCCACAGGACGCTGCCGATCCACGGCGTGCAGTTCCATCCCGAAAGCATCGCCTCGCAGCACGGCCACAAGATCCTCGAGAACTTCCTCAAGATCGCCGGCGAGCACCCGACGCAGCAGAAGAAGAAGGCGGCCTGATCATTGGAGCGCGCCACTCCAGTGGCGCATCATGATCATGATGCGCCACTGGAGTGGCGCGCTCCAATGAGGTGACTCGATGAGACTTTCCCGCAGGTTGATCCTCACCTCGCCGGTCGTATTCGCGCTCCCCGCCCGCGCCCAGCAGGCCTGGCCGACCAAGCCGCTGCGCATCATCGTCCCCTTCCCCGCCGGCCAATCGACCGACATCCTGGGGCGCGTGACGGCCGATCAGCTCGGCAAGGCGCTGGGCCAGCAGGTGATCGTCGAGAACCGGCCGGGTGCGGGCGGCAGCATCGGCGCCGACGTGGCGGCGAAAGCGGCGCCCGACGGCTACACGCTGCTGATGGTGACGATCTCGACGCACGGCATCGCGCCGGCGCTCTATCCCAAGCTGCCCTACGACCCGCTGAAGGACTTTGCGCCGATCATCAACGTCGGACTGACGCCGCAGGTGCAGATGGCCAGCCTCAAGAGCGGCATCACCTCGATGAAAGAGCTGATCGCCAAGGCCAAGGCCGGCGCCGATCTCAACTACGGATCCTCGGGCAACGGCTCGGCCAGCCACCTGGCGATGGAGCAGTTGCGCAACGCCGCCGGCATCAAGCTCACCCATGTGCCCTTCAAGGGCAATGCCGACGCCTATCTTGCGCTGCAGAGCGGCGATATCCAGCTCATGTCGGACGCGATCCCCGGCGCCGTCGGCCCGGTGCGCGCCGGCAAGGTGACGGCGATCGGCATCGCCGACACCACACGCTCCCCCTACCTGCCCGACCTGCCGACCGTCATCGAGCAGGGCCTGCCGGGCGTCGTCGCGGTCGGCTGGATCGGCCTCTCGGCGCCGGCCAATGTTCCCGCCCCGATTCTCGACCGGCTGAACGCGGAGATGCAGAAGATCCTCAAGGAGCCCGAGGTCGTCGAGAAGCTGAAGGGCCTGAGCTTCATGCCCGCTGGCGAGTCGCGCCAGGCGTTCGCGAGCTACATCGAGGCCGAGATCGCCAAATGGCGAGGCGTCATCCGGACGGCAGGCGTCAAGATCGACTGAGATCGAAGGAATGTCTGCCCTGCGCATAAAGCCGTAAAAATTCAGGCGTCTCGTTCGTCTTAGGGATGGAAGAAGCCGGCCGATAGGCGGCAGGGCGGGCGTAGAGGCAGGGGCTTCATTGGGTCCGACGGTATTTGTCGCATGAGAGGGGCGGTCCCGATCATCGTGCGCCTGATCGCGGCGATCGGCGGTGGCTACGTCGTGTCGGCAGGGCTGGCAGCGTTCGCCGCGGTCGGGCTGCCAATGGTGTCCTCGCTGCCGCGCAGCGAGGCGGTGGTCCTGGCCTCGATGCTGGCGTTCCTCGTCTATCTCGCCGTGCTGATCTGGGGCTTTGCCGAGCGGCGCCTCGTCCGCCTCTGCGGCCTCCTCTCCGTCACCGCTGCGGCTTCCTGGGGCAGCGCCCTGGGGCTGGCGCGGCTGTTTCCGCCGGGCTGACGCGATGGAGCCGACCTTCCGTGCCTCGCTGAACTGGCTGCACACCTGGGCGGGAGTCGTACTCGGCGGGCTGCTGTTCGCGATCTTCTGGATGGGCACGCTGTCGGTGTTCGACCGTGAGATCGATCGCTGGATGGCGCCGATGACCCGCCTTCCGGTGGCAGAGCCGGCTTTTTCCTACGAGAAGTTGCGCTCCGCCTACGACGCCGCGGCTGCGGCGAAGTCGCCGTCCTGGTTCGCCACCCTTCCGACCGAGCGCGAACCCTTTGTCCGCACGAGCTGGCGCGAGCGTCAGGACTTCATCGTGCGCTTGCTCGATCCCGCGACCGGGGAGGCGCTGCCTGATCCGGGCACCTGGGCCGGCACGCGCTTCCTCTTCCCGTTCCATTACATGCTGCACGTGAAGCTATGGCAGCTCGGCTACTGGATCGTGGGTGTGGCGGCGATGGCCATGATGGCGCTGTGCGTGTCGGGCGTGGTGGTCCACCGCAAGATCTTCGTCGACTTCTTCACCTTCCGGGCCGAGAAGCAGTCGCGCCGCCTGCTGCTCGACCTGCACAACGTGACGGGCGTGCTCGGCCTGCCGTTCTATTTCGTCATCAGCCTGTCGGGGCTGATCATCTTCTTTGCGGTGTACTTTCCCGGCACCGCGCAGCTCGCCTACGACGGCGGCCAACGAGCCTTCACCCGCGATGCCTACGGCCAATACGAGAGGCCGAAGGCGGGACAGCCGGGTACGCTCGGCTCGCTCGACGCCATGGTAGCCGAGGCACGCGCCTTGTGGGGCGGAGCGCCGGTGCGCTACCTGTTCGTCCGCAATCCCGGCGACGCGGCCGCCTACGTGCAGATCGGCCGGCTCGGCGAGGATCGAGTCGCCGGCAACGGCGACGTGGCCTTCTTCGACGCCGGCACCGGCGCCCTGCTGCACCAGCGGAGCGGATACAAGCCGGTGATGGGCGTGCAGCAATTCATCTCCGGCCTGCATCTGATGCAGTTCCGGCATTGGGTCCTGCGCTGGGTCTATTTCGGGCTCGGCATGGCCGGCTGCGTGCTGATCGCCACCGGCTACCTGTTCTGGCTCGAATCGCGGCGCAAGAAGCACGCCCAGCTCGGCCTGCGCGGCGTGCGGATCGTCGAGGGCCTCACGCTCGGGTCGGTCACCGGCATCCTGGCCGCCACCCTCGCCTTCTTCGCCGTCAATCGCCTGCTGCCGCTGGAATCATCCTTCCTCGGCCAGGACCGCGCCGCCCTCGAGATCTGGACGTTCTGTCTCGTGTGGCTGGCGAGCTTCGCCCATGCCTGGCTGCGCCCGCGCCGGGCATGGATCGAGCAGTGCTGGACGCTCGCGGCGTTAGCCACGGCGGCCGTTCTGCTGAACTGGCTCACTACCGGCGACCATCTTGCCCGCAGCCTGTCGCAGGGCCATCTCTGGTCGATCGCCGGGATCGACCTGCTGCTGCTGGCCGGGGCCGCTATGGCGGCGTTGAGCGCGCGCAGGCTTCAGCGTCGTGCCGTCGCACTCCCCGACAGCCGACAGCTCGCCGTCCGCGCTTCCCAGGCGGCCGCCGAATAGCCCGCGTGCTTTAGAGCAGCGTCAGGAGGACGCGACGCCGAACCCGGCGCGCTGGATCGCCCTGGAGATGGCGGCGACGTCCGCCCCTTCCGGGAGGCGCATCTCGCCGCTCTTGAGATCAACGGAAATCGGCGCGGTGCCCGCGCCCGTGGCGGCACGGGTGACGGCCTTGACACAGCCGTCGCAATCCATGCCGGTGACCTTGAGGATGAGTTCTTGAGCCATGTGATATAGCTAGCCCCCCTGCCGCCCGGCCGGCAAGGGACAAAACGAGCGGAGCGGGGTTCGGGTGAGCGGCGATATCAGCGATTTTCGGGGCCTTCTGGCCAAGGTGGGCGACGGTCGGTCCCTGACCCTGGACGAGGCCGAGCGGGCCTTCGACATCATGACCTCGGGCGACGCGACCCCGGCGCAGATGGGTGCCTTCCTGATGGGACTCAAGGTGCGCGGCGAGACGGCCGACGAGCTGGCTGGCGGCGCCAAGGTGTTGCGCGCCAAGGTTCAGCGGGTCCGCGCGCCGGACAATGCCATCGACATCGTCGGGACCGGCGGCGACCATCATGGCACCTACAACGTCTCCTCCTGCTCGGCCTTCGTCGTGGCGGGCGCGGGTGTGCCCGTTGCGAAGCATGGCAATCGTGCCTTCACGTCGAAATCAGGCGCGGCGGACGTGCTGGGCGCGCTCGGCATCAATCTCGAGCTGCCGATCGAGACCCTCGAGAACGCCCTGCAGACCGCCGGCGTCTGTTTCCTGATGGCGCCGCGCCATCACAGCGCCATGCGCAATGTCGCGGGGCCGCGGGTAGAACTCGCCCCGTCCCGCACCATTTTCAATCTGCTGGGGCCAATGTCGAACCCCGCGCTGGTCAAGCGCCAGCTCGTCGGCGTGTTCGACCGGCGCTGGCTCAGGCCCGTCGCCGAGGCCCTGGGCCGGCTGGGGCTGGAACGCGCGCTCGTGGTGCATGGGCAGGACGGTATGGACGAACTCACGACCACGACCGCGAGCTGGGCCGCCTCGCTCGAAGACGGCAAGGTGACCGAGATCGAGATTGCCCCTGAGGAGGTCGGCGTGCCACGCGCATCGCTCGCCTCCCTCAAGGGTGGCGACGCCACCTACAATGCCGAGGCGATCCGCGCCGTGCTGGCGGGACGGCGCGACGCCTTCCGCGATATCGTGGTGCTGAACAGTGCCGCGGCCCTCATGGTCGGGGGCGTGGCCCGGGACCTCAAGCAGGGTGCGGAGATGGCCATCGCCTCGATCGACAGCGGTGAGGCCCGCAAGGCGCTGGAAACATTGGTCAGGATTTGCGCATGAGTGACACGCTCGCCCGGATCGTCGACGACAAGCGCCGCCACGTCGCCACCTGCAAGGAGCGGCGTTCACAGGCCGAGTGCGAGAGGATGGCCAGCGCTGCGGAGCCGCCGCGCGGCTTCGCCAAGGCCCTGAAGGCCGCCATCGCGGCCGGACGCTACGGGCTGATCGCCGAGATCAAGAAGGCGTCGCCGAGCAAGGGCCTGATCCGGCCCGATTTCGATCCGCCATCGCTCGCCCGCTCTTACGAACGCGGCGGCGCGACCTGCCTCTCGATCCTGACCGACGAACCCTACTTCCAGGGCAAGGACGAGTTCCTGACGCAGGCCCGCGCCGCGGTGAAGCTGCCGACGCTGCGCAAGGATTTCATGATCGATCCCTACCAGGTGGTCGAGGCGCGGGCGCTGGGCGCAGACTGCATCCTGCTGATCATGGCCTGCCTCGACGACCAACTGGCCGCTGAACTGGCACGGCTCGCGCATCTTTACGGTATGGATGTGCTCGTCGAAGTGCATGACGGCGACGAGCTCGAACGCGCCTTGCAGATCGACGGTGATCTTGTCGGTGTCAATAATCGCAATCTGAAGACTTTGGCCGTCGATCTCGCGACCACCGAACAGCTTGCCCCCAAAGTGCCGAAGGACCGCGTTCTGGTGGCGGAGAGCGGTCTCGGCTCGCCGGCCGACCTCGCGCGCATGTCCAAGGTCGGCGCCTCGGCCTTCCTGATCGGCGAGAGCTTCATGCGCAAGCCCGATGTCGAGGCCGCCGTGCGCGAGATCCTGACGAAGTCGCCGGCATGAGCCGCGACCTCACCCATTTCGACGATTCCGGCAACGCCCACATGGTCGATGTCGGCGCCAAGGACATCACCGAGCGGGTCGCGATCGCGAAAGCGAGTGTCCTCATGCAGCCGGCGACCCTGAAGCTGATCCGCGACAGGAAGGCGGTCAAAGGCGACGTGCTGGGGGTGGCGCAGCTCGCCGGCATCATGGCGGCCAAGAAGACGCCCGACCTGATCCCGCTGTGCCATCCGCTGGCCCTCTCCTCGGTCGGCGTGACGCTGACGCTCGACGAAGCGCGCAACGCCGTCGACATCGAGGCGACCTGCAAGTTGAAGGGCCGCACCGGAGTCGAGATGGAAGCCCTCACCGCGGCCTCGGTCGCCGCGCTGACCGTCTACGACATGTGCAAGGCGGTCGACCGCGGCATGGTGATTTCCGAGATCAGGCTGCTGCACAAGTCGGGCGGCAAATCGGGGACGTGGAATGCTTAGGTCTCGAATCATATTCCTCTCCCCCTTGGGGGAGAGGCTAGGTGAGGGGGTGGCGACGCACGGATGTGGGACACCCCCTCACCCAACCTCTCCCCCAAGAGGGAGAGGAGCATGAGGTCACCGCTCCTCTCCGTCCGCGAAGCCCATGCGCGCGTCATCGCGGCCTTCGCGCCCCTGCCGACCGAGATGGTGTCGATCGCAGAGGCGGCCGGCCGCGTGCTGGCGGTCGCCCCGAAGGCCCGGCTCACCCAGCCGCCCGCCGCGCTCTCGGCGATGGACGGCTACGCCGTCCGCGCCGAGGACGTCCCGGCTGCGCCGGCGACGCTCACCCTGGTCGGTGAGGCGGCCGCCGGCGGATCCTACGATCACGCGCTGAAGCCGGGCGAAACCGTCCGCATCTTCACGGGCGGCCCGCTGCCGATGGGCGCCGATTCGATCGTCATCCAGGAAGACACCGAGGCCAAAGGCAACAGGATCACCGTTCTCGAAGTCCCCACTCCGGGCCGGCACGTGCGCAAGGCGGGCCTCGATTTCAGCGTCGGCGACACGCCGTTCCTGCCCGGCCGCGCGCTGACCACGCGCGACGTGGGCCTCGCTGCGGCAATGAACCTGCCGTGGCTGGCGGTGCATCGCAGGCCGCGGGTGGCGATCCTCTCGACCGGCGACGAGCTGGTGATGCCGGGAGAGCCGGTCGGCCGCAACCAGATCGTCTCCTCCTCCGGCATCGCCGTGGCGGCGCTGGTGCGCGGCTGGGGCGGCGACCCGACCCTGTTCGACATCGCCCGCGACGACGCGGCGCTGATCCAGGACCGCATCGCCGCCGGCGCGCAGCACGACATCCTGATCACGCTCGGCGGCGCCTCGGTTGGCGACCACGATCTGGTCCAGGACGCGCTCAAGGCGCAGGGTTTTGCGATGGATTTCTGGAAGATCGCGATGCGCCCGGGCAAGCCGCTGATGTTCGCCGCCAAGGACCGCGCCCGCGTGCTCGGCCTGCCGGGCAATCCGGTGTCGACCATGGTTTGCTCGCTTTTGTTCCTGAAGCCCGCGATGGAGCGGATGACGGGACGGGACGGCAACCTCCCGGCGACGGTGCCGGCCCGCCTGGCGGTCGACGTCAAGGCCAACGACCAGCGCCAGGACTACGTCCGTTCCCGGACGACACGGCAAGCCGATGGCAGCCTGACCGTCGAGCCCCACAAGGTGCAGGACAGCTCGATGCTGTCGGTGCTGGCATGGTGCAACGCACTCCTCCTGCGGCCACCGTACGATCCGGCGCGCAAGGCCGGCGATCAGGTCGATATCATCGACCTTGACGCCTACGCCGGCTTCTAGAGTCGCGGGCTTCCCGGCCCCGGATCGCCGCAGCGCACATAGAAATCATAGACATGGGTCTCCGGCGGGAAGTGCCGGCGCGCCGCCCAAGGCCGTTTGGTGCTGCGCACGAACAAGCCGTCATAGAGCCCGGCCGCTTCCGGATCGGCATGCAAGTTGGTGTTCCAGCCGACCAGCAGGAACCCGCCGGGTCGCAAGGCAAGATACAGCTCGCGGACGACCGCGCGCATGTCCTCGATCTGGTCGACGCCGAAACCGAACACGCCATTCAGCACGATGCAGTCGAAGCTGCCTTTCGGCCGATGGAGGTTGATGTCCTGCACCCCCGCGACGATGTGATCGGCCGCGCCCCAGACAATGCCGCCCGGCTCGATGTCCATGGTCGTGTACTGGCCGCGGCGGAAGAGCTTCTCGTAGTGACAGGTATAGGACGCGGTGCCCACGAACAGGATCGAACGGAAACGCTCGCTCATCCACGGCAGGATCTCGTCCTGCAGGCAGAGCCGGCTCTCCGCCTCGAGAAGGCGGGCATAGCGCCGGTTGACGTGGAAGACGTGGAGCAGCAGCAGGCGCCGGACGGATTTGGGAAGCAGCCGCTTGGCCAAGGCGCGAAAATCGGGCATCGCTTGCTCGCCGACACAACGCCAGGACGCGTGCCCGGTCCATGCCTTATCCCTGAGTTCCACGGGGATAACTTGACGTTCTCAGGGAACTAAACTAGAACATGTGTGCAGTTTCGGCATTTGTTCCGAAATCTGGTAGGCGTTCCGGGGAGAAGACGGTGCTAACCCGCAAGCAAAACGAACTGCTCCTGTTCATCAACAAGCGCCTCAACGAAGGCGGCGTCTCGCCGTCGTTCGACGAGATGAAGGAGGCGCTGCGGCTCAAGTCGAAGTCCGGCATTCACCGCCTGATCACCGGGCTGGAGGAGCGCGGCTTCCTGCGCCGCCTGCCCCATCGCGCGCGCGCCTTGCAGGTGCTGAAGCTGCCCGAGGCGGCCGCCATGCCGGCAGCCAACGTCACGCCCCTGCTCGACTCGCGTCGCGGCATGTCGGAGCAGCGCGAGGCGTTCGTCCCGCAGATCGTGCGCGGCGAGCGAGCGCCGCTGGCGGGCGCCATCCTGGCGGCGAACGAGGCGCAGGCGCTCAGCCTGCCGCTGTACGGCCGGATCGCCGCCGGCACCCCGATCGAGGCGCTGCGTGACAATTCCACGACCGTAGACGTGCCGGTGTCCCTGCTCGGCTCCGGTGCGCACTATTGCCTCGAGGTCCAGGGCGATTCGATGGTCGAGGCCGGCATCCAGAACGGCGACATCGCCATCATCCGCAGCGCCGACTCGGCGGAGTCGGGCGAGATCGTCGTCGCCCTGATCGACGACAGCGAGGCGACGCTCAAGCGGCTGCGCAAGAAGGGCGCCTCGATCGCGCTCGAGCCGGCCAATGCCGCCTACGAGACGCGCATCTTCGGACCCGACCGGGTCAAGATCCAGGGCCGCCTCGCGGGCCTCTATCGCCGCTATCATTAACGTAAGGTTTCTTCGCTGGGACCCGCGCTACTCCGTGGCGTGGTCCCAGCACATGAGCACCAGTTGCAGCTCTGTGCGCCCCGTGATCAAACGGGCCTCATGATCAAGCCTTTGCGTCGTTTCCTGCTGACCGGCGCTGCTGCCACCCTTGCCGCTCCGGCCATCACTCGCGCCGATACCTGGCCGAGCCGGCCGATTCGCTGCATCGTTGCCTTGCCGCCCGGCGGGGGGACCGACTCCACGGGCCGGCTGGCCATGCAGTACCTCTCGGAGGCGCTCGGCCAGCCCGTTGTCGTCGAGAACAGGCCCGGAGCCGGCGGCACGATCGGCAGCGACATCGTCGCGAAGGCCGCGCCCGACGGCTACACCTTCGGCATCGCGACCTCGAGCAGCCACGCCGCTGCGCCGGTGTTCCGCAAGGATCTGCCCTACGATCCGGTGAAATCCTTCACCGCCGTCACGATGATCGGCACGACGTCCTACATCCTGATCGGCGGTCCCGCTGCGGGCGCCAAGGACCTGCCGACCTTCATCGCCAACACCAGGGCGCAGCCCGGCAAGGTGGCCTGCGCCTCGCTGGGCCCCTCGACGCTGGGCTATCTGCTGACCCGCCAGTTCGAGCAAATCGCCCGCCTCGAGATGATCGATGCGCCGTACAAGGGCGCGGCCGCGATCTATCCCGACCTGATGAACGGCACCGTCGCGGTGATGCTCGACAATCCGTCGGGCTCGGCCGGGCTGGTGCGCGAGAACCGGCTGACCGGCTTCGCGGTCACGCGCCCGTCGGCCGCGGTGCCAAACGTGCCGACGTTCGACAGTCTCGGCGTGAAGAATTTCGAGGACGTGTTCTGGTACGGCATCGTGGCGCCATCCGGCCTGCCGCCGGAAATCGCCGAGCGCGTGCAGAAAGTCCTGGCGCAGGCGCTGCTTGCCGATCCCGGGCGTGGCAAGCTGCGCGCGATCGATGTCGAGCCGGTGGTCTCGACGCCGGCCGAGTTCGCAGCGACCATGGTGCGCGAGACGAAGCAGTGGCGCGACCTGGCCGATCGCCTCGGCATCAAGCCCGAATAGGAGCCCGATCATGATGGATGGCAGCCCCGCCCTCGCCTTTCGCGTCAACGAGCTGACGCCCGACCCGAGCGTGTCGTTCGACCCGAAGGTGGTGAAGGACTACGTCACCTACGCCCACCGGATCGCCAACCGCGGGTTGGTCAATTCGAGCGTCGGCGGCATGGTGATCCGCGTCGCGCATCCCAACCATTCCGACGGGGTGTGCTACGCCAAACCGCAGGGCATCAGCCTCGAGGAAGTCGAGGCCGACGACCTGGTCATCACCGACATCCCCTACGGCCGCATCCTCGCCGGCGAGCGCGCGACCACCGTCGGCCACCAGATGAACCGCGAGATCCTGCGCCTGCGGCCCGACGTCAATGCGGTGATCCATCTCCACCACGACGAGATGATCGCCTTCATGGCGGCGGGCTATGACAAGATCAACTCGTACAGCCTGACCTACGGCTACCTGATGCAGAAGCCCGCGCACTACCTGCCGGCCAGCATCAACGTCGAGGAGGATGTCGGGCCGATCAAGGAGTTCATCCAGGACACCAACTGCATCATCATGAAGCGGCACGGCTTCACCGTGCTCGGCCGCAACGTGTCGGAGGCCTATCACCGCACCTGCGTGCTGGTGAGCGAGATCAAGCGCAACATCATCGTCGAGATGCTGTGCTCAGCCAACGGCAGGACGCCGGAGACCGTCACCGACGAGGAGATGGCCTACATGGCCACCCACGGCGATTCGGTGATGTATCCGAGCCTCGTCCGGTCGAAGGCCTGACATTCCCGGAAGAACGCCAGGCCACCGGCACCGGATCAGGCGGCGCGTGCGAGAGTGCGCACCGACATCAGGCCGGTCACTGTGCGTCTACAGGACAGGGCCGCTTCCTTTCCCTTGACCCTGAAATGCTCGTGGAAGAAGGCCCGATGCTCGGCGTGCTCGTGGAATTGCTGCGGCGTCAGGACCGCCGAGATTACCGGAACCTCGACTTCCAGTTGCACGGCCATCAGGGCGTCGATGACCGCATGCGCCACGAACTCGTGGCGGTAGATGCCGCCGTCGACGACGAATCCGCACGCCACAACCGCGGCATAGCGGCCGCTGCGGGCCAAAAGCTTGGCATGCAGCGGGATCTCGAAAGCGCCCGGCACCTCGTAAAGGTCGATCGCCGAGGCGGGAACGCCACCGCTCGCCATCTCGTCGAGGAAGGCATCCCTGCCCTGGTCGACGATCTCGCGATGCCAGCAGGATTGCACGAAGGCAAACCGCTTTGGCGCATCCGGAGTGGCGTCTTGATCTTTTGCTGTTGAACGGTTGTCGAGCTGATTCATCGGATCCTCATTCGCAGGTCGAGGCTTGAATCAGGGTGCTGTGCACGAGTCGGCCTTCGTCGACCGCAGGCAAACGTCTGCGGCGTGGAAAGACGACGTCGCGCTCTCTTCCATCCGGACTATGACCGTCGGCTTCGGAATTGCACCGAATCTGCTGACCCCGCCTCCGAGGAGACGGGCGCTCGCGGGCTGATGCGATCTCTCGCAATTACCGCCGGTGGGGAATTTCACCCCGCCCTGAGAACGCCTGCCCCGGACCACCCGGGGCTCGTCATGATTCCGGCGACACGTCCGCGCTTGCAAGCTCCGATGAAGGATCTCTCGTGACGAGAGGCCGGCTCGCCCGCCATGCGGAGTCTACTGACCTCTCCGCCCCTATTTCATCGTGACAGGCGAAAAATCCTGGAACCAGTTCTGGGCCTGGACGAAGCCGGTCACCTTGGTCGACATGGCGCGCGGCGCCACATCGTGCGTCACGAACAGGAAGAGCGCCTCGTCGACAATCTTCTCGTGTATCTTCTGCAGCACCTTGTCCTGTTCCGCCGCGTCGAAGGTCGTGCGCGCCTGCTCGAGCAGCGCGTCCATCGCCGGATCCTGGTAATAGCCCCAGTTGGTGCCGTTCGGCGCGACAAGCTTCGAATCGATGTGGCGGACGAAGGCGGTGAACGGGTCCTGGATGAAATAGGAGAAGTTGATCCCGTTGGCGCCCTTGACCTGCTCGGATTTCGCGCCGGCGCGCCACAGGTTGATCATCGTGTTCCACTCGACCACGTCGAAGTCGACCTTGATGCCGACGTCGGCGAGGTTCTGCTGGATGTACTCGTTCATCGCCAGCGGCTGCATCTGGCCCGAGCCCGACGCCGAGATCAGGATCCTGACCTTGGCCGGGTTGCTCTTGCTGAAGCCCGCCTCGGCCAGCAGCTTCTTCGCCGCCTCGGGATCGAACTTCACGTCGAACGACGGCTTGCCGAACCATTGGCTGCCGGGCACGACGAAGCCCTTGGCCGGGATCATCAGCCCGCCGAGCATGACCTTGAGGCCGGCGCGGTCGACCGCGAGGTTGGCTGCCTTGCGCACCCGGATGTCCTTCCAGGGCGAGCCGTCGACCATGCTGAGGTGCCAGGTCCAGTTGTGCGGATAGGCGTTTGACACGATCTTGTAGCCGGCCTTCTCGAGGCTGGGCACGGCGTCGGGCGACGGCGCCTCGATCCAGTCGACCTGGCCGCCGCGCAGCGCGGCGGTCCGGGTGGTGGCTTCCGGCAGCGGCAGCAGCACCAGCTTGTCGAGCTTCGGCACGCGCTTGGGATCCCAGTATTCCTTGAACGGCACCAGATCGGCGCGGGTCTGCGGCACGAAGGCCGCGACCTTCCACGGCCCGGTGCCGGAGGGTGTCTGGGCGAACTTGTTCCAGTCCTTGCCGACCTTTTCCCATTGCGCCGGGCTCGAGATCATCACCCAGCCGATCTGGTACGGCAGGAACGCATCGGGGCCGTTGGTGCGGACCTCCAGCGTGTAATCGTCGATCACCTTGTAGGACTTCACCGCCGGGATGCGCGAGCGGCCCTGCGCGGCCTGCTTGGGATCGAACTGCGGCGCCTTGTCGTTGAGGAGCTTGTCGAGGTTCCAGACTACGGCATCGGCCTTGAAGTCACTGCCGTCGTGGAACTTCACGCCCTGGCGCAGGGTGAAGATCCAGCGCGTCTTCTCGCTGTCGTCGATCTTCCAGGCCGTCGCCAGGCCGGGCGTCAGCACCGACGGCTTGTCGGCCGAGGACAGATCCCAGTTGATCAGCCCGTCGTAGACCGTGTAGCCCATGAAGCGCATGCCCTCGCCACCCTGGTCGGTCTGACCGGTGGTAAGCGGAATGTCGGCAGCGGTCATGCCGATCCTGAGCGTGCCCTGGGCAAGGGCAGACGCGCTGCCAGCGGCAATCATCACCGCAGCGACCAACGAACGAACCAGCATTTCACACCTCAGGCGACAGGGTCGTGCCGCGCGAAGCCAGGATCGTGCCAATCCATGTTCAGATGCCGGCAATATTCAAGCGCCGGGGGCCTTCACTGCCGACGCCTGCCGTGACGCGCTGTTCGGCACCCAGGGCCGGTCGCCCCGCGCTGCGTTCGTCGTCTCGCGCCGCACGCCGGTCTCGTCGAGCCACAGCGCGTGTGCGCCATCACGCCAGGCGTCGCGCCGGTCGATCACCAGGCGCGGGCCACGGCACCTGCCCTGCGCATCGACGGTGGAGAGCACGATGTCCGCGCTGCCGCAGGCCTCAACCAGCCGACGCTCGTCGCTTACCATGGCGACCCGCCACGGCCCCTTGCGCCAGCGGCAAAGGCCGGTCTGGCAGCCGAAACCCAGGGCCTGCTCGTCGGCGCTCGCCGTCCATTTGCGCGCGCCCTCCTGCCCGCTGCGGCGCGCCCAGGTGTCGGTCACGAAGCGGTCGATGCGCGCCGAGGCGACATGCACCACACCTTGCTGGTCGCGCAGTCCGAGCACCCTGCCGTCCTCGCTCATGAGGAGATCGGGCGCCTTGCCCGGACCGAGCATGAGGGCGACCGCCACGACCGGGACGCCGGCGAGCCGCCAGCGCCGCCGCCACAGGCAGAACCACAGGCCGCCGACCGTCATCAGCCACAGGCTGGCGCCGGGCAGCGACGGCACCAGAGCCGCCGCCTGCGGCCAGGCGGCGACATGGAAGGCGATCGAATTCAGCCCGTCGACACCCCAGCCCATCGGCGCCAGGGCAAAGCGCTCCAATCCGAACGGCATCAGCAGCATGGCGAGCAGGCCCCACGGCATGATCCAGAAGCCGGTCAGCGGCACGCCCAACAAATTGGCCACGACGCCCAGCAGCGACAGCCGATTGAAATGATAGGCGGCGAAGGCACCGGTCGCGATCGAGGCGATAAGCGTCGTGGCGAGGCTGGCGCCCAGCGCGACCAGCGCCCGCCACAGCCAGCGGTGGCGCCATTGCTCGACACGGTCGTGCAGGCGACGGCGCCAGCCAGCGCCCATCTCCCACGCCGCGATCAAGGCGATGACCGCGGAAAAGGACATCTGGAACGAGGCGCCGGTCAGCGATTCCGGCGCAGCGATCAGCACGATCATGGCTGACCACGCGACGAGCCGGAGCGAGAGTGCCGTGCGGTCGAGCAGGATGGCGAGCAGCGCGAAGGCCGCCATGGCGCAGGCGCGCTGGGCCGGCACCGGCGCGCCTGCCAGTGCGGTGTAGAAGAGAGCTGCCGCCAGCGCGAACACCGCGGCGATCTTCTTGGCGTCGACCCGGAGCGCCAGTGGCGGCAGCAGCGCGATGCCGTAGCGGATCAGCCCCATGACGAGCCCGACGACGAAGACGATGTGCAGGCCCGAGATCGACAGGATGTGCGCCAGGCCCGAATCGCGCATCGCCTGGGCGATGTCCTTGTCGACCGCCGACTGCTCGCCGGTCAGCAGGGCCGCGACCACACCCCCTTCCGCGCGCGGCAGCGCTTTCAGGATCCGATCGGTGATGTCGGCGCGCAGCGCGTCGATGAAGCGTACGAGACCCGAGGGTTCGCCGTGGTCGATCACCACGGCCGGCGCGAGCGCGTAACCGACGGCACCGAGTTGCATGTACCAGGCAACCCGCTGGAAATCGAAGGCTCCCGGTGTGGCCGGCCCCGACGGCGGCGAGAGATTGGACAGCACCAGGATGCGGTCACCGACCGAAAACGGCGGCGCGCCCCTGCTCAATGATACGCGCAACCTCACCGGCATCATCTCCGCGGGCGGGACATTGCCACCCTTGAGCCGCACCGCCTCCAGCACCACCCGCTTTCCCTCGGGCAGGCGCTGGATGTCGGCGATGCGGCCCTCGACGTTGATGCTGAACAACGGCCGGCTGATCGTCGGCGCAGCAAGGTTCGAGGTGCGCCACGTGACGAGCCCGAGCCCGACCGCCGCGGCAACGGCTCCGATGCACAAGGCCCGGGCCTTGCTGCCGGCCGGCGCGAAGGCCACGGCGATGCATCCCGCTGCGGCAAGCGCCGGGCCCAGCCAGAGCGAAGGCTCGCTCGGCAGCTCGAAATAGACCGCGATGCCCAGCCCCATCGCGACGGGCAGCCAGAGCATCCAGCGGCCGCGCTCGGCATCGAGCTGCTCCAGGATCCAGGTACGTGCTCCCGTCATCTCCCCTCGTTTGACAGGCTTCCCACGCTCCCCTACCTACCGCGCGCTTTTCTGGCTCAATTACGGCAAAACATGACCGTCGTCACACGCTTCGCCCCCTCGCCGACCGGCTACCTCCACATCGGCGGCGCGCGCACCGCGCTCTTCAACTGGCTGTTCGCCCGGCACCATGGCGGCAAGTACCTGCTGCGCATCGAGGACACCGATCGTGCGCGTTCCACTGAGCCCGCCATCGAGGCGATCCTCGACGGTCTCTCGTGGCTCGGACTCGGGTGGGACGGCGACGTCACCTACCAGTTCGCACGCGCGGCCCGCCACGCCGAGGTCGCGACGCAGATGCTCGCCGCGGGCAAGGCCTACCATTGCTATGCCTCGCCCCAGGAGCTCGACGAGATGCGTGCGGCCCAGAAGAAGGCCGGCGTGCCGATGCGCTATGATGGCCGCTGGCGCGACCGCGATCCCAAGGACGCGCCGGCGGGCGTCTCGCCCGTCGTCCGGCTGAAGGCGCCGCAAAGCGGGAAGACGGTGATCCAGGATGCCGTCCAGGGTGAGGTGACGGTCGAGAACGCCCAACTCGACGACATGATCCTGCTGCGTGCCGACGGAACGCCGACCTACATGCTGGCGGTCGTGGTCGACGACCACGACATGGGCGTCACGCACGTGATCCGCGGCGATGACCATCTGAACAATGCCTTCCGCCAGCTCCAGATCATCAAGGCGATGGGCTGGCCCGAACCGGTCTACGCCCACATCCCGCTGATCCACGGCCCCGACGGCGCCAAGCTCAGCAAGCGCCACGGCGCGCTCGGCGTCGATGCCTATCGCGACATGGGCTTCCTGCCGGCGGCGTTGCGCAACTACCTGCTGCGACTCGGCTGGGGCCATGGCGACGACGAGGTCATCTCGACCGAACAGGCAATCGAATGGTTCGACCTGCCGGGCGTCGGCCGCGCCGCCTCGCGCTTCGACATGGCCAAGCTCACCAACCTCAACGCGCATTATCTGCGCGAGATGCCCGATGGCGAGTTGCTGCCGCTGGTGCTGCCGCGCCTCGAGGCGAAGATCGGCGGCAAGGTCGACCCGGTCGGCTTGGCACGCGTGGAGCGCGGCATGAACGGCGTGAAGCAGCGCTCACGTACCGTGGTCGAGCTCGCCGACAATCTCATGTTCTACGTCCGCGACGGCGCGCCCGAGATCGCCGACGACAAGGCGCGCGCCCAGCTCACGGCGGATGCCAGGGCGCTGCTCGGCACGCTCGCCGCGGCGCTCGAGGGGGAGAACGACTGGAGCGAGCCGGCGATGGAAGCCGCGATCCGGCGCTTCGCCGAGGCACAGGGCGTGAAGCTCGGCCAGGTCGCCCAACCGCTCAGGGTGGCGCTCTCGGGCTCGACCGCGTCGCCCGGCATCTTCGAGGTCCTCTCCATCCTCGGCCCGGGGGAGGCCAGGCGGCGCTTGCTTGCTGCCGCCGGATAAAGCCGCGCTCGACGCGCTCGGGCTGTTCACAGTCGCAAGAGCGCACGCGCCGACGGATGACGAAAAGATGACCGGAGCGACAGTTGCAGCTCTGACGGGCGATCGCGGACACGTGTTGATTCTTCCGATCATGCCGATTCCTGCACGAGCGATGGGAGGCCCCGACAGAGCGCCGGCGCGGGGGCTGATCGGCTTCGCGCCGGCTGCAATCGGCGGCCGGATCGCGCGTCTCATGCGCGCGGCGAAATAGCGGTTCGGCTGCACAATTGCGCGCTCGAAAGCGGCTTGTTAGGGTGTCCTCGATCCCGTCAAATCGAGCCGAAAGAGTAGTCCAATGGCCAAGTCGACCGCCACGCTGATCGATAACGAAACCGGCAAGTCCTACGACTTCCCCATCATGCATGGCACGATCGGGCCGCGCCTGGTCGATATCCGAAAGATGTACGGCGAGTCGGGGATGTTCACCTACGATCCCGGCTTCACCTCGACCGGCTCATGCGGCTCCAAGATCACCTACATCGACGGCGACGAAGGCGTGCTGCTCTACCGCGGCTACAACATCGCCGAGCTGGCCGAGCAGAGCGACTTCATGGAGTGCTGCTATCTGCTGATGAACGGCGAGCTGCCGACCAAGCAGCAGAAGGACAAGTTCGTCAAGGACATCACCAACCACACGATGCTGCACGAGCAGCTCAGCACTTTCTATCGCGGCTTCCGCCGCGACGCCCATCCGATGGCGGTGTGCTGCGGCGTGGTCGGCGCGCTGTCGGCCTTCTACCACGACTCGCTCGACATCCACGATCCGTACCAGCGGATGGTCGCCTCCTACCGCCTGATCGCGAAGATGCCGACGATCGCGGCGATGGCCTACAAATATTCGATTGGCCAGCCGTTCGTGTACCCGAGCAACAAGCTCTCCTACTCGGGCAACTTCCTCAAGATGATGTTCTCGGTTCCGGCCGAGGACTACGAGGTCAACCCGATCGTCGAGAAGGCGATGGACCGCATCCTGATGCTCCACGCCGACCACGAGCAGAACGCCTCGACCTCGACCGTCCGTCTTGCGGGCTCCTCGGGCGCCAACCCGTTCGCCTGCATCGCCGCCGGCATCGCCTCGCTGTGGGGCCCGAGCCACGGCGGCGCCAACGAAGCCGTCATCAACATGCTGAACGAGATCGGCGGAAAGCAGAACATCCCCGGCTTCCTGAGCCGCGTGAAGGACAAGCAGGACCATACCCGCCTGATGGGCTTCGGCCATCGCGTCTACAAGAACTACGATCCGCGCGCCAAGGTGATGCGCCAGACCTGCCACGAGGTGCTGACCTCGCTCGGCATCACCCACGACCCCCTGCTCGAGCTCGCCATGGAGATGGAGCAGATCGCGCTCAAGGACGACTACTTCATCTCCAAGAAGCTCTACCCGAACGTCGACTTCTACTCGGGCATCATCTTCCGGGCGATCGGCATCCCGACCTCGATGTTCACCGTGCTGTTCGCCGTCGCGCGCACCGTCGGCTGGATCTCGCAGTGGAACGAGATGATCGAGGACCCTGACCAGAAGATCGGCCGGCCGCGCCAGCTCTACAACGGCCAGACCGAGCGGCCCTACAAGCCGCTGCACATGAGAGGCTAGAGACTAGAAACGCTAGATCGCTGTCCTGGGAGGAAGCGAGACATGGCACGATCATCGCGAGGGCCGCGCCAGGCAACGACCTGGGCGGCCGAGCAGAACCCCCGGCCACTGCCGCGCATCGTGCGGCTCGGCCGGCCGGCCAACGACAATGTCCGCCAGCTGCGACCGTTGACGCTCGCGCTGTACGGGACGTTCGCTGCCGCCGTCGGCCTGTTTGCCTTGATACACTGGCAAGTGTTCTAGCGTAGCGCACCGCGCGTCCGCTGCTGGCGCGCCAGAGTCGCTTCGTCGTCCCATGTCAGCTTGCCGTGACGCACCAGCAGTGCGCCATCGACCAGCACGTCGCGCACCGCGCGAGGATTGAGCGAATAGATCAGGTTCGCCTCCGGGTCGTGCGCCGGTGTCGCCTCCAGCCTGTTGCCGTCGAACACGACGAGGTCGGCGCGCTTGCCGGCTTCAATGCTGCCCACAAGCGCGTCGAGGCCGAGCGCCCGCGCACCTTCGATGGTGAGCATGCGCACCATCTGGCGCACCGGCAGCACCTCGGGATCGTCAGCCCGCATCTTGCCGACCAGGGCGGCAAGCCTGGCCTCGGCCAGCATGTCCATGGCGTTGTTCGAGGCGGTCCAGTCGGTGCCGAGTCCGATCGGCACGCGGCCCACCAGACGCGCCAGCGGCAGGGTCCGCGCCTCGATCTTGAGGTTGCTCGCCGGGCAATGGGCGATGGCGATGCCGTGGGTCGGCCAGGCCTCGAACTCCGCGTCGCTGAGATAGATCGCGTGCGCGGCGACGGTGCTGGGTGTCGCAAGACCGGTCGCAATCAGGCAGGCGAGCGCGCCGTCATGGCCGCGCCGCCGCACCGCGGCGACTTCCGGTTCGTTCTGCGCGACATGGATGAAGACCTTGGCCCCGGTCTTCTCGGCGCGCCGGGCGCACGCCGCCAGCAGCGCGTCCGAGCAGGTGTCGAGGGCGTGCGGGGCGATGCCGGCGAAGACTCGGCGGCGCGGGTCGGTGCCGTAGCGCTCGAGGACCGCATCCGCCGTCTTCCAGTCCGCCGGCGCCCTGGCGTCGACCAGCGAATGGCCGACCACGGCGCGGATGCCCGACGCTTCGATGCCCGGGGCGATGCGATCCATGTTGCCCAGCCGATCGGCGATGCAGGTGACGCCGTTCAGCAGGAACTCG